>Ga0224495_10002279_pt1 | contig 12608 bp, 12 predicted proteins | sample SF_Jul11_sed_USG_FD_168128 | JGI IMG/M metagenome (GOLD analysis project Ga0224495, IMG submission 168128) | Sediment microbial communities from San Francisco Bay, California, United States - SF_Jul11_sed_USGS_4_1 | ecosystem: Environmental > Aquatic > Marine > Sediment | place: USA: California... | reverse complement strand
CATCTTTTAAATGGATACCTTCTCCCAGTTTCAGGTGAGAAATATCGATATTTATAGAAGGTACCAGATCTTTGGGTAGAAGTTCTATTTCTATATCATGCATGAAAATTTCCAGAATACCACCCTCTTTTTCTCCAATTGATTTTCCGGTAAGGTGAACAGGTATATGTGTTTTTACTTTTTCACCAAAGGTAATTCTAAAAAAGTCAAGGTGCAGAATCTCACCTGATAAAGGATGTGTCTGATAATCTTTGATAAACGCTTTATCGCTTTTGCCATCAATTTCAATGTCATATAAAACTGACTCTGACACACCTGCAGCAAGCTTTTTTTTCATCTCTTTGGTGTTAATCTTGATATGCTCTGTTTTTCCATGGTTGTATATTACAGCAGGTATGAAACCTTCTTTCCTGTAATGGCTACCGCTTTTACTTTCATCTCTTCTTTCCGCTTTAACAATAATTTGTTCCATATTTTCTCCTTTGTTTTAATTAAAATAATTCTTATAAAAAAAGCGTACTGACAGATCTCTCATCATGTATCCTCAATATGGTTTCACCAATGAGGGGAGCGATGCTTAAAACGGAAAATTTTTCCATACTGCTATATTTTTCAAGGTTTAGTGTATCAGTAAGTATTACTTTTTCAATTACCGATTCTTGCAAACGTTCAATTGCAGGTCCGGAAAGTACACCATGAGTAGCTGCCGCATAAATTAATTTAGCTCCATGTTCTTTTAAGGCCGAAGCTCCTTTCGAGATAGTTCCCGCTGTATCAATCATGTCGTCTATCATAATACATGTTTTATTTTCGACATCACCGATTATATGCATTACATCAGCTTCATTGGCCCGTTCTCTTCTTTTGTCAATAATTGCAAGGTTGCAATTCAGGTGTTTGGCAAAAAACCTTGCTCTTTCAGCTCCTCCTGAGTCGGGTGAAACAATAATTGGATCTTCAAGTCTTAACTCTTTGAAATATTTGACCAGTACCGGTGCCGCGAAAAGATGATCGACAGGAATATCAAAAAAACCCTGAATTTGATCAGCATGAAGATCTACAGCAACAACCCGGTTGGCTCCAATTTTTTCAAAAAGCGAAGCGATTACTTTGGCAGATATAGGGACCCGGGGTTCTACCTTTCGGTCTTGGCGACCGTACCCATAATAGGGTATTACGAGTGTAATTCTTTTAGCAGATGCCCTTCGAAACGCATCCATTATGAGAAGCAGTTCAATAATATTATCGTTGGCTGGATTACCTGTTGATTGAATTAAAAATATATCAGAACCTCGGACATTTTCTGTAATTTTAACGGAGATTTCCCCATCGGAAAATCTTTTTATATCAATTTTACCCAGTTCAATACCCATATGCTCTGCAATTCGCTGAGCAAGGGGTAGGTTTGAGGAACCTGCGAATATTTTTAACATGGGTGAATTCATAAAGTGGGGAGGAATATCTGTTCCATTTCCTTTAGTTGTTCAACTGAGTTTATACCCATTAATTCACGTGCATCTTCGCATAAAAAAGAGCAGGTTTTAATGTTATTCTGGTTAAATATTTCTACCATGTCTGTCAGGTAATACTCTTTCTGATTATTATTGTTTGTTAACTTTGAGATATTTTCCCATAGCTTTTTATTATTGAAGATAAAAATCCCGGTATTGACTTCTTTGATCTTTTTTTCCTCGCTGGTAGCATCTTTTTCTTCTTTTATTCCTTTGAGCAGGTTGTCGTTGTCTTTGATAATTCTTCCATATCCGGTAGGGTTATCAAGCATCATCGTTAAAACAACTGCACCAGCATTAATTTCTTTTATATAATTCCACGCTTTTAAAATAGTGCTTTTTTTTATAAAGGGCACGTCTCCGAGAAGCACAAGAAGATAATCGCTTTCGTGATTAATATGGGGGGAAGCCATCATTACAGCATGGCCTGTTCCAAGTTGTTCCTCCTGAATGGTATAGCTGAGATTTAAATCACCTTTTTGACTATTCCATGTGTTTACCGCGTCTCTTACCTGCTCTTTTTCGTAACCAATGACAATATTAACGTTTTCTATTTGGGCTTCTTTTACTGTGTTCAAAACATACTCTATCATGGGAGTTCCTGAAATTTGATGGAGTACTTTGGGTAACTGGCTCTGCATTCTGGTTCCCTTGCCTGCTGCAAGAATTAGAGCCTGTGAAAGTTTTTTTTGTATCATACCCTTTATCTTCTGGGCTGGGAGGGATCGAACCTCCGCATATCGGAATCAAAATCCGGTGCCTTACCGCTTGGCGACAGCCCAATATTTTTAATTTAACAGTGTAGAAAAATCATACCATAGCAAATTACTTTTGTTATACGCAAGTTTTTCTTTCACATTCTTGATCAAACCCCAAAACATATCAGAATTTTCATTCTGCAATAAAGGAAACATGACATAAGATGCTGAACCTGATCCGCTCAAGGAATTTATAAGCACTCTTTTTTTTCCTGCTTTATAAAGTTCTTCATTTAGCAATCCAGTTGCAGACTCGATACCATTTTGAATTACTTTACTTTTTTCGGGATAAAGTATATCTGCGCTATCCATGAAGCTGTTTATCATTGTTACAGAGTCATATTCATTTTGTTTCATTATTGTCAAAAATTCTGAATGAACATCTAAAATGTTATTCTGTTTACTTTCCTTTGTTTCTCTATTCAGGAGTTCAATCAACAGGTTATAAGCTTTTTCATATTTGCCTATTTCCTGTATTTGACTAGAATATAAATTTTGATCACCTTGTAAACTACTTTTTAAACCATAACGTATTATAAGAGATTCAGTTTCCTGGTTAAAAAATGGTTTGTTTAATGAATGGTACATTTGTGATGTTTCCATTCCAAAATCAGGAATCAGCAGAATTCCCAGAAAAGTTATCTGGTTGGGCAGAAATGAGTTTATTTTACCGATTCCGCTTACCAGTGCAGGCTTGTTATGCATAAAAAAGGGGACATCTGAACCTATGGATAGCAATGAATCTTCAATAATTGTGCAGGCATTATGAAATTCTTTTTTGCTTAGATTTAATTTTAAATATTGAAGAATTGCTTTTACCAATACAGCGCTGTTTGAGCTTCCCCCTCCCAGGCCGCAGGGAGAGGGAATAGATTTATTTATATGAATGTTCATCTGTACATCCTGCAACAGATGAAATGCTGCGCTAGTTAGATTTTCTTTTTCAAGAAAAGACTTTATCTTTGTAAATGTTTTATACAATATGTTATTTTTATAGTTTGACTCAAAAACCATACTCTGAACAAGTATAGTGGAAAATTTTTCAGGAATGCTGTTTTCCCATGAAAGATTAAATGAACCCTCACTGGCTTTGCTGATTTTTATGTCAAGAATATCAAAAAGTGATACAGGGTAAAGGGGAGTGACAATATGGTGATATCCATTGGAATAACGGTAGGGAATTGTTATGCCCAGGTTGATTTTTGCAGGGGAATAAAAGGTGCCTGAAAATTCTTTCATTGATGATGGTTATTTGATTTTCTTTACTACTTGAATCATGCGAATCATTCCGGAAATCATTCCAGAAATCATCATCAACGTTAAAAGCCAGGGGGATGAGTTAAAGTGTTTGTCCAGATAATATCCAATGACTGCAAAAACAATAATGTGCCCCATAAGCTCAAAACCTGCGGAAGAATACTGCAGTTGTGCAACCTTATCTTTTTTATTGTGAGGGGGGTATTTTTCAGAGAATTTGTTCTGATTTTTTTTTAATGCTTCGATTCTTTCTTGAATGATATGTTTATCTTTATCTGAAAGCATGGTTGATCTTCTTTTCTCTTTTGAATTTTATTTGTAATATAAAACCCGATTAATGATATAATCGGGTATAGTTTGCTATTTGTTCCTGATCAGAGTAAATGAGAGTAAAAACCATGATACAATCATGCATAATCCGCCTATGGGGGCCAGATATACTAACTGAGGAATTACTCCACCCATAAAGAGGGCAAAAGGGAAAAGGATACCACCGGTAAATGCGAGCAGACCACCTGTTTTTAAAAAAGAATCGGCTGGTTTTTTCAGGTAAAATATCAGTAATCCATATATGATATTTAAAACCCCAAACAAGTTACCATGCAGATGAGCGGTTTTCCACATATGATGCCGTGTACTGTTTTGCCACTCAGCTCCTGCTCCTAATTGAGTTTCCAGGTAAAACCCCAATAACGTAAAAAGAGAGATCAAGATTGATCCTAAAATTAAATTTTTTCTTTCCATAAATCCTCCATTTTGCTTACAGCAACATATAAACGGATAGATGTTTTGACCATATATAATTATTTTTTTATGGAAGAGTGCTCCATTTATATTGTCGCTCTGTAAAGAAAAAACAATATGACAAAGAAAAGTTTATGAAAGCATCAGATTTTTTTTTAACAGAAGAAGGTAAGAAGTATTTATCTGTTTTCAGGGGAAAGATTTTTATAATAAAATATGGTGGAGCCGCTCTGGAAAACAGGGAAATGATGAAATATTTCCTTGAAGATGTTTCGGAAATGCATAAACACGGTATTCATGTAGTTCTTGTACATGGTGGTGGAAAAGATCTTTCCCAGAGGATGGTAGATCAAAACATACCGGTTCAGTTTGAAAATGGTATACGGGTAACGACACTCGATGTTGTCAAACTTGCTGATCAGGTATTCAGTGAGTTAAACGAAAAAATATGCGCAACTCTGGTTGCAATGGGTTGCAAGGTAACATCGATTGTGGGGGGAAGGGGTATATACTGTTCATTACTGGACTCAGGCAGACCGGAAAATTATGTAGGAGATGTAAAAAATATTGACGAGAAGATTATTGACTGGTCAACTATTCCTGTAATTTCATCTATTGGCAGGTCTCATCAAAATTGGGAGTCAAAAGTTAAAGAGGGAACTATTTTAAATGTGAATGCAGATCATCTGGCACTTTTTGCCGCTCTGGCATTGAAGGCTCGTAAATTGATTTTTATATCAGATGTAAATGGTATCTATGGAGATATCAAGAATCCAGAAACCAGGTATTCTCACATAACAGAAAGTGGAATTCAGGAGTTAATTGAGCAGGGCAAACTTCATGGGGGAATGCGCTTGAAGGTGGAAATGGCTTTAAAGGCGCTGAAAGGCGGGGTGAATAAAGTTCATTTTCTGGATGGGGGAATCGAACATTCACTGATTCGTGAAATATTTACAGAGCAGGGAGTTGGTACGGAGATTGTTCATGATGAGTAGCCTGACTCATGCGGCTTTTCTTGTCGCATATGATGAGGCACTGATTGCCTATGAGCAGAATGAGGTACCTGTTGGGGCATGTATTGCCTATAATGGCGAGATCATTGCACGTTCTCATAATCAGGTTCGACAGCTGAAAAACTCAACTGCTCATGCGGAATTATTAGTTATCAATGAGGCCAGTAAAATTCTAAACAGTGAAAAACTGACAGATAGCGACCTCTATACAACACTTGAACCTTGTACTATGTGTTCGGGGGCAGCAATACTTGCCCGGGTAAAAAGCGTGCAGACTTTGGCGCTCGAGACCAAGATCCCTGCGTTTCGTTCTATTTCCATGTCAGGATCTCACAATCACTTCCCTTTTTTTATTCATCACTCAGATAACACATTTGAATACGAGACGTTGCTAAAAAAATTTTTTAAAGAAAAGCGTTCTATTTAAACTGTCAGAAAGATTTCATAATCTTCCGATAAACTAAATGATTGTTGTTAACTATAATGAAATACCGTTTAATATTAATTTTTTTATTTATTAGTAGTTATTTTTCTCTGGGAGCAATTTCCATACCTCTGGAAGAGATCAAAGGTGTGGGCTATCTCGAATTGCAGCAACTATCGGTTGTGATTGAAAACTTATCAAGCGAATGTGATTCTTTGTCCTTAATATGTGAGGTAAATTACGGAGAAAAGAAAGTAAGAATTCAGGTAGATAAACCGTTTTTTATCAGTGAAAATATTCAATATGAAACAGGAACACCGGTCATTATCAGGGAAAGTAAAGTTTATATTTCTAAAAATATGACAGAAGAGCTTTTTTCTGAATTAAATATACCCTTAAAATATCATTTTAAAGCAGGGGAACTGTTAATTGATTATCAGAAAAAACGTTCGACCTATGAAAGCAAGCTGGACTTTATTGTTATTGATCCTGGGCATGGAGGAAAAGACCCAGGAGCCTTTGGAATCAATGAAGTCGCAGAAAAAGATATTGTATTATCGGTTTCGCGCTATTTATTTTTCTCTTTAAAAAAGAGATTTCCAGATATAAATATTTTCATCACCCGTTTTAATGATGAGTTTATTTCTCTTGGTGATCGAAGTATTATTGCCAACAGGAAGCTGAATAATCATAATTTTGGAATATTTATCAGTCTCCACTGTAATGCAACATTTCAAAAAAAAATACATGGGTATGAGTTGTTTTACCTGGCACAAAACTCTTCCAATGAGGAGGCGCGCCAGGTAATGTTAATGGAAAATAACCTTGTAGAGGGAACAAAGGATATAATGGGTCTTGAATCTACTTTGATAGATTCCCAGATTATATCAGAAAGTAAAGTTCTTGCCAGACAATTTGACGCTGCATTCATGGATATTATCGGTGATCATGTGATCAGTCGGGGGGTCAGAAGTGCTGATTTTGCCGTGCTGAGAGAGACACTTCTTCCTTCAATTCTGGTGGAGATGGGCTACATTTCCAACAGCAGGGAGGCAATTGTGCTTCAGAGTGAAGAGTATAAACGATTATTATCTGAAGCAATCGGGAAAGGTGTTGATAATTTTATTGCAAACAGGCCGGGGATACGATAGTGGATTTACTTTTAAAAATAAAAACATTTGTTGATTTGAAGAAAAAGGACAGGTTATACCTGTTTCGATTGTTTGCTTTTTTACTGATGCTCGACATTATAATCGCCTCTTTTTTAACCAGAGTAAATCCCTTTCAAATTATTAATTTATTTTATTTTTTAAAGGTGCCGCTTATTGATCAAAGAAGCGAGGTAATGCTTTATTTTCCAAGGGCATTTATTATTGAGGAGTCAGACAACCTTATAGATAAAGCTCTTGCGGTGAAAAAAAAGGTTCTATTGAAAAAAGAGGCAGACTTTTCTGATGCGGAATCATATATCCGCGAAAATTCAACTGTATTAATTCATTCTCTTTTTAGCGATCCGGAAAATTTTAGAGTAGAAAGAGTATTTAAAAATGCGGAGTTATTGAAATTTGTCTGGTATCGGAATGAGACAGTTTATGTTCACTTGAATCGTAATCTATGGGATAAATATAGTGAAAAAGAGAAAAAAATAGTTCAGTTCTGTATTTCAGAAACATTACTGGCTAATTTAAGTAAAGTTACAGAGGTAGTATTTATTTTTTCCTGATCAGGTAGTTTGGAAAAATTTTGTTTATATATAAAGTCCATATCCAGATCAGTAAAAAAGAGATATAAATGAACTTGTGTGGTAAATAACCCATTTTTGAAAAAAAAGATAGACTTTTGTCTGGAACAGAAACCGAGTAAATTCTGCTCTCTTTTTTATCTGATTCTGTCGCTCCTGTGATAACTCCTGAAGGTAGTATCATTGCGCTGATTCCGGAATTTGTAGAGCGTATAACGGGCAGCCTCAGTTCGATTGCGCGCATTTTTGAGGCTTCAAGATGCTGATAGTTTTCTTTTCCGGATCCAAACCACTTGTCATTGGTGATATTTATTATGAGTTGAGCTTTGCTTCCTGTAGTTTGAAAAAAAGATAAGGTAAAATCTGCGGGCAGAAGCTCATAGCAGATCGATGGCAGGATCATTCCTATTCCGGAATCCAGGAGGTTTCTTTTTTTGGAAGGAGTAAAACCTGATATTTCAGGAACGAGATCATATAATACAGGAAAAAAGTTTCCCAGAGGAATAAATTCTGCAAAAGGTAGTAAAAGCATTTTCTGATAATTGTAGCTTTCTATCCCGTTGGCATCGATCATCCACATATTATTGTAATATTGGTTTCTGTTTACACTGTTATAATAAATATCATTGAATATCATAGATACAGGATATTCTCTCTGAATGGATTGAATAATTTCCCGGTAGTAATCGGAATCCTGGTAACTTAAAAAAGGAACGGCGCTTTCTGGCCAGACAATTAGATCAATGTGTTCATTTGAGATTTTACTTTTTTCTATGAGGTTTGTTGTTTGATTTTTCATCCCGTCAGCTATTGCATAGATATAACTTTTAATATCTCTTATGTTCTCAAATGAAAGGGGTGTATTTCCCTGAATAACAGCAATATTTTTATGGTGCATATTATTCTGAGGGGTGGACCAGAATTTGAGCGAATAATATCCATAAATATGCGCAAATAGAATGAGAGCAAGGGTAATCAGAGATTCTTTGTTTTTACTGAAAAAGAAGTGTGGGGTGGTTTTGAATTTACTTTGATAAAAAAAGCGGGTCAGTTTGTAGAGTGCAAGATTTGCTGAAAACCATAACAGAGATACTCCTCCGACTCCGATAAGGTCAGCACACTGGATCAGCAGCAGATCCTGGCTGATAAAATTGGCTCCATAAACCGGGAAAAGCTGCCAGGAGAAATACTCGGAAATTCCCCAGAAGATTAACCATGCGATCGTAGCATTGATTTTGTATTTTTGTATCGGTTTCAGGTTTTCAGTTTTTTTAAACAGATAGACTAGTATAAAAAAGAGAATAAACCTTGATGAGCTGATTGTGCCAAATAAAATAAAAACGATAATAGCCAGCGGATAGGGGATATGGCCATAAATTGCAATGGTTGAAATAAGCCAGGATGCTGTAAATACAGTTATGGAAATAGAGAGGGCAATTCCCCAATAAACAGCATTTTTCAGGTTATTCAGATAATTATCAGCCAGAAACAATGCAGGGATAAAAGAAAGAAATCCGGCAATTGTTGACCCGTTGGGCATAAATGAAATTCCAGACAATACACCGGTCAGGAGCAAATAAAACCATGGTAAAAATCTGCTTATTAAGATCATAGTTCGAGGTATTTATCGATGCTTTTTTTAAGCGACAGGTTTAAGTTGTTTTTTTTGTGAGAAAAATAAGAGTAAATATCTTTTGCAATTTTTTTTCCTGTTTCAACACCAAATTGATCAAAGCTGTTGATACCTGACAAAATACCCATTGTAAATACTTTATGTTCGTACAGGGCAATAAGTGAGCCAAGTGATTCGGGAGACCACTTTTTTAATATAATCGTAGTGGATGGTTTGTTACCTGAAATTATTTTTTCAGCACTGATTTCCTTGTGTTTATCAGTCTGGTTGCCGTATGCCAGACAGTCTGACTGGGCAAAAAGATTGGCGGAGAGTATTTCATCAAATATATTTTTTTCGTTTTTTTCCCGAACAGCTATAAAGTCTACAGGAATTAAAAGAGTTCCCTGATGAAGGAGCTGCATAAATGAGTGTTGTGTATTTGTACCGACCCCTCCCCAGATAGCAGGAGAGCTTTTATGTTGGATCTGATTATTCTGGCGGTCTATTGATTTTCCGTTACTTTCCATTTCCAGTTGTTGAAGGTATTCCGGAAAGTAGCGCAGACGAAAAAAATAGGGGATAATGGCCTGTGAAGAGGAATTAAAAAAATTGGTATACCAGAAAGAGAGGAGGGCCATAAGAACAGGTATATTTTTTTCAATTTCCCGGGAAAGAAAATGGTTGTCCATATCTTCTGCACCTTTTAAAAAAAGATCATAATTTGTTTCTCCTATAAGAATGTACAGGGGTAATCCAGAGGCAGACCAGATAGAATATCTTCCTCCTACTCCGTCTAAAACTTTAAAAATATAATCAGGCTGGATACCATAAGACAACGCTGCATCGATTTGAGATGTAAGTGCAAGGAACTGACTTTTAATTACATCTTTTTTAGATGATTCTGAAAAGTAGTTATCCAGAATCCAGTCAGCGACAGCAAATGTTTCCTGAGTGGTAAAACTTTTGGAGCTTAAAATAAACAATGTCGAATTAATTTCAATTTTCTCCATTATATCCTGAACATGGCGCTTGTCTGGTGTAGAGATCAGGTGAATCTCCGGTGAATCAGAGACTTTAAACTCTTTCAGGGCATTGATCGTTAATTGCAGACCAAGATGCGAACCACCTATTCCAATAGAGACAATGGAATTTATTTTGTTTCCAAGATTGGATGTAATTTCGCCGTTAACCAGCTTTTTTCTAAACAGCCTGATTTTGTTTTTTATGGATTGAATCTCTGTATATATAGCTGGGTCGATATTTTTTCGGGTTGAAGTGGATCTGCAAAAGGTATGCAGGGCACTTTTTTTCTCTGTATAGTTAATTAATTCTCCATTAAATAATTTTTCCCGTTGAGCAGAAAAATTCTGAAAATCGAGCAGTTTTTTAAAATAGTTTATAGTGTCCTTGTTTATAAGGTTGCGCTGAAAATCGACAAGAAGATATCTGGAGTCAATTGCATATTCCTGGAAGCGATCACTGTTTTCCAGAAGATCAGCTAATTTCCAGTGCAGAGCCTCGTCTGCATGGAGTTTCAAATCAAGCCACTCTTTGCTTTGTGTTAACATTTTCTTAAAACGTGAATCCTATTCTAATGACGCCCCAGTGTTCACCATTCCAGAAAAAGGGAATGGAAAGATCATTGACATACTCTCCAGTATCTTTCAAGTACATTTGCAGCAGAAAAGGTTTTCGATTGGCAATAGATTTTTGAGCAATTTCATTTTTGTATATTCTTTTTGTACGGTTAAAACGTAAAGCGGATTCTTTCTCTAAGTGGTGCTGTTGGGAGAATACCTGGTTATGAGTAGGTACATACCCCATATTGTCAGACAAAACAAAATATTGCAGTCTTTTGTCACGATTAAGATATTTTTCCTGTACCGGGCTTAAATATTCATCTGTAAATGCATCATAGGAAGATGCGTATTTGGGGGGTTCGTGCCCGGGGATTTCCGTATAATTGCGATTAAAAAACTTTTCTTTTGTCATGATTCCTTTTTCAAATGCCGAGTTAATGATTTCAGTAATTTCATTAATGAATTCCTGACCAAGATTGAAAAATATTTCAGTAGGGTTGTCTACTCTTTCCCGAAAATGAAATTTATTGGTGATAACCTGCAAAGTTTCAGTTTCATCAATAAATACTTCTGTTAATTTAAATATATTTTTAACCCCTTCTGCATTTTCATTTATAAAGCGTGATATGGAATCGATATATCCATATATTTCACTGGAATTTCTTGATTGTTGTCTTGAGGTAATATGGAGTTGATGAACACCGTCTGTCAGATTTTCTATTCCATTTAAAATATAGCCAAGCTTGATATGCAAACCAGCTGAATTTTCAAGTATACGATTTACCTGTTGTGATTCCTGGGGCAACTTTTCCATAATGTTATTGGAAGCATCAACAATAGACTCAATCATTGAAATTACCTGACGTGCCGACTTCTGGGTATTTTCAGCCAGCTTGCCAATTTCCTCTGCTACCACAGCAAAACTTTGTCCCTCTTCACCTGCTCTTGCAGACTCAATGGTGGCATTTATTGCCAGCAGGTTAGTTTGATTGGCAACATTTTCAATTCCCTTGATGGTACTTGAAATTTTATCTGTGGACAAAGATAGATTTTTTATTAAATCTTTGGTTTTCCCCATAATATCCCGGATCTGAATGATTTCTTCCTCTGTATTATCGGCCATCTTTTTTCCTAACATTGCTGACTCGATAGCCTTTTCCGACATACTTTTAATAATAGAAACATTTTTGTCAATATCTGTAAACAAATTATTAAGCTCTTCCGTTGAGTGAACAATTTCGTGCGAAAGTCCGATTTGCTCTCTTAAACGGCGGGCATTTATTGCAGCAAGATTTTCAATATTTTCCGTGTTTGTTGAAATCAGATTTATGATGGTATCTAAAAACATGACATCTGTCAGCTTTACCTTTATATTCTGGAGGGCCTCGGGTTGATTATTTTCAGCTTTCTGACGCATGAGGAATTTCTCATTCAGCTCATTGACTCTTTTTCTTTTTTCAAGTTCAGGTATTTTTAGTAATTGTAGAAGCAGGTGCAGAAAAACAGTGTATATTAATATTGCAAAAAAATGGGGATAAAATAGTTGTACATGCGATAAAGAGAAGTTAAAATAGAGATATATTACTGTTAAATAAAGAAAAGTCTGATAAAATGCTGCCAGATAAAGATAAGAACGTTTTCGATATAATAATACAAGAGCAAGAGCCAGATAATGTCCGATGATGGAATAGGAATGAAATTGTGTGGAAACGGAATAAAATACCGATGCTATAGAAAGAAAAGTAACGATGGCAAACTGGAAAAATACAGAGCGTTTAATACGGGATTTCAAATTTCCTGTAAATTTAGGAGTAAACCGGGATAATTGTTCCACCGGATTGATATTATTTTCTTTTGAAATTGATGCTTCCATATATTATAGCCGATATATTATATATTCCGTATTTCTGTTAATGATAATTCATTTTGCATTAATAGTATCGGCTAGACAGGCAGTTCACCTGA
>Ga0224495_10002278_pt1 | contig 12612 bp, 8 predicted proteins | sample SF_Jul11_sed_USG_FD_168128 | JGI IMG/M metagenome (GOLD analysis project Ga0224495, IMG submission 168128) | Sediment microbial communities from San Francisco Bay, California, United States - SF_Jul11_sed_USGS_4_1 | ecosystem: Environmental > Aquatic > Marine > Sediment | place: USA: California... | reverse complement strand
GAACGCAGATCGTATGGCCGCTTCCAGTTGGGCAGGGTCTGAGGCGGTCAGCGCGGCATTTGTCCCTCCGGCGGAGGCCGTCGCATCCATGAGCGTCTTGGGATTGCACTGCCCGGGCTGGGCGCTCGTCAGCGGCCCGCTGTATACCACATAGGTATCAATCGCCTCGCTGGCGCTCGCAGGTGCGGCCGTGCTCGCGGTGGACGTGCTGAAGGTCTTGATATCGCGGTTCTTTGCGATCCATGCCAGATCGTCCAGGCTCCTGCTTCCGGCGAAGTCCGGGCAGGTGTTTGTCGAGTCGTATCCGGTCTCATAGCCCAAATATGAAGGATGATAGAGAGAGGCGACATAGTTCGGCGTTGTCGACACGTCTGCGGTCGAGGCACCGTCAGTGATCAGAAGGATGTTATTCCGCTGACACCTGTATTGCGAAGGGTTCCTGTCCAGCTGATAATCATCTGTCTGACTGCGGAAATCCCTGCTTGTCCCCGTTGATACACTGTAGTCGTTTGTCCTCGCATAATACCCTATGGCGCTGTAGAACGCCTCCGCAAAAGGCGTCCAGGAGGAAGCGGTTATATTGTCGATGGTGTTTATGAGGCCGGAGGAATGGTCTCCCAGGGAATCGCCGATATAGGAGAGGATCTTCCCGCCGTCTGTCTTGGGGATCAGATTGCAGGTCTCTCCGCCGGGGCAGTCCGCGCTGGAAGAACAGACCCTCGAGGTGGTCGTCGAACAGTATGCCGCGCACTTGATGTTCGACCCTGATACACCACCCGGGTTGCATTCCGTCTTCGAGCCGTCGACATTGAAGCTCATCGCGCCGAACCGTATCTGGCTGCCAAACGTGTTGATCAGGCCGGCAGGAGGGCTTGACACCCCCACCCGCGCAAAAAACGTCCCTGCAGGGTTCCCCAGCGACCTCACGCTCGAATCCATCACAATCGCCGGCACGTTTCCTGTCTGGGAGCTGTCGGCTGCCCCTTCCGACGGATCGGTAACCCCTGCTACCTGCGAGCCGAAGCAGTAGTGGAGCATCTCTCTCTTAAAGCAGGTATCGTCAGCAAACCAGTTCGTAGCAAGCCCCGAGGGACTGACACCAAACGCGTTAAGGCAGCGGCCGAGAAAGCCAGTGGTGTCGTTCCCTAACACGTCATACGGAGAGGCGACTGAATTGTGCGTTGCCGATGAGGCGCCGGTGCATATATAGTTGCCGCTCGTTACATTTGTAAAAAGTGAGGTAATATAGCCGGGGTTGGGTATTATATCAGCAAGCGCCGGCTTATTCTTGACGGTATATGCGTCATCATAGGCAGCAGCGCAGTCGTTCTTTAAATCCTGAAGATTGACCCCCTGCCAGATCGCGGCCTCGGTCGTTGCCCCTTTCTTTATATTGTCAGCAAGATACCAGCAGGTCTGCTGCGTATGGTTGAATGTCGCCAGTTCATGTCTCGCGGCAGTTGAAGTCCCGATATTAAAGCATTCATTGGTCAGCGTCTGTGCCTGACCGAAATTCCCGGAGGTCCAGTTTGCCACGGCGCACTGGCAGTCATCCATATTGGGATTGACAGCGGTATATATCTCTATCCTGTTCTCCCCTCCCTGCGTCCCGGGGTTTGTAAAGTCAGGCTCCACGGCGTTTGGCCCCCTGACCGCAAAGGTGAGGGGTATGCCGGGAACGACCTTCACAAACCTCTTCCCTACGCATCCTCTCGACTCACTCTTGAGGATCTGGCTTGCGGAATCGTATTTCCCGCCGGTCAGGATCTTCTTTTCTACGTCAAACTTAGAGGCGGAAAGCCAGTTCAGGAACCTTCCGCTTGCTGCAAATCCTGTTATAGCGCCCGAAGAAACATTGACACATAAATAGCCGGTGCCGGAACCGTAGGTGCAGGTGGTGGGGAAAGGAGAAATCTCGGTGAATTTATCATTGCTTCCCGGCGTGGAAGCGTTGTCGGCAGGCGTTTCATTGTACCGGTAGTATTTGTCTTTATCAAAGTAGCCGGCATACGAATATGAATTGTTGTAGGTGGTGTCAAAACAAAAAGAGATCTGGGTGTCGCCCACCGTGCCGCCGCAGCTGTACGTCGGCAATGTCGCGCTTGTCGATCCTGCGATATATGCGAGATCGTACATACTCGCGGAATTATCGATCAGCATCAGGAGGTTCGGCGTCACTCCACCGACAATAAAAGGAGGGGTAACGCAATAATCCGACATTGCTGCGGCTTCAGTCCTTGCAGCCGTCCCTGCAATAAAGAACGTTAAAAATAAGGCTGCACACAGTACCTTTTTCGCTAAATGCCCCTGCTGCATGGTGTCCTCCTTGATAAACAATCAACCGGAATTCAATTACCGCAACAAAAGTGAGCAAAAAAGATGCCATTACACAACCATTTGAAAATACGACTTTTTTATTCAGGCCCTCTTCACGATGTATGTAATCATTTTTCCATATATGTAATTGATTACATATATTACTTTTCTTTCTTCAATTCTCCTGTAATTCTGTCCTCTTCCTCGTTGAGCTGTTTTACTTCCTCGTTAAACCTGTCAATTCGCCCTTCAACATCTGAAATGCGTCTGTTTATCGAATCAAATTGCTCCTTTGTATGTATCATGCCCATCTCTTTTACATCCTTATGCAGCTGCTCCCTCTCCCTGCTCAGCCTCTCCCGTTCCTCACTGAGTTCCAGCTTCCTCTTGTTTATCTCGTCAAGCCGTTTCTCGACTTCGGGATTCAGTCCTCTGACGAGCAACTCTCCTCCCTGTTTTTCAGAAGCCCTTTCTTCTGCTGCCTTCCCTTCGTCCCCTTTCCGGCCTTCGGGCTCAGGGACTGCTTCCTGGGGGGGATTTTCGTATATGTTTTTTTGTTTTATGGTTATGCTCTTTACATCACGGACGTCCTTCTTTTCTACCTCGAAATATCCGCCTGTACTTTCACAACGGAGCTTGCCGTTGGAGTCCCTGCACCTGTCGGCGATAATCTCCCTGCCGTTTTTGAGCGACAGTTTCACCTCTGCAAAGGAGAGCCCGGGGAAGACAATGTATACACTACAGAGAAGGGGCAGCAAAATAATCCTGACAAATCTCATCTTATTTCTCCTTCTTTGGAGGATGTAATACGAGATCCGTGATCGTCCCCGCGTCTTTTGCGCCGATCACCACTTGGCCGTCCGGCATGACCAGGGTCGGCGTGCCGGTTATCCCGAGCGCCTGCGCGAGTTCCGTGTTTTCGTCGACATCCTTTGTATCACAATCAGGCCTGGGGATCGGCTTTTTCTCAAAATTATCTTCAAGCAGCCGGAGTGATTTGCTGCAGAGGATGCTCTCTGACTTCCAGCGCGCATCGGGATGCATGGCCAGCGGCATGAGTTTCAGGTAAAAGGCAATTTCTTTGTTCTCTGCTACCACCTTCTTTAACTCCTCATGCAGCTTTCCGCAGAAGGGGCAGTCAGGGTCGGTAAAGACAACCACTTTATAGCGGGCGTCCTTCTGCCCCAGCAGCAGGGCGTTGCCGAGAGGGATAGCGGCGGCATCGACATATTTCGGGGATTCATTATTCGCCTTCTGAAGACTTTCCTGGCTCTTGTTTGATGCGGTCTCTATTTCGAAGATCGGCCCGCCCACAATGTATTTCTTCGAAAAACCGATATACATGAGCCCCCGCATGCCTTTGTCCTCGATGCTGACCTCCCAGAGGCCTTTGATCGGGCTCATCCTGATATCGGTCACCTTTGCATCAGGGGCCTGCAATTTCGTGAATATCTCCTGGACCTCCTGCTTGTTCAGGGAGTGGCACTTCTGGCAATTTTCCTCGCAGCCGCCGAAGCCAAAGGCAGGCGAAACAGCGAGAACGGAGAACAGGGTAAGCGTTAAGAGAATTTTTTTCATGTCTGCTCCTTCTTGGTGAATGTCAAAACTTTTTTGATTATATCAAATTTTTCGCCGCTGAGGACAACCCTCACCGTTTCACCCGCAAGACCCCTTCCATCTGGTTTATCTTCTGGATAAGGGTTTTCAGCTGCGAGATGTCCTTCACCTCCATGATGAAGGTAATATGTCCTCTTTTGTCCTGTGTGGAGATCGCCTCGAGATGGTTTATATTTATGTTCAGGGAAGATATCAGCGCACTGAGGTTCGCGAGGACACCGGGCTTGTCAATCGTCTCGACAAAAAGCTTTGTGTTGGCCGTCGCATCACCGTAAGACTGCCATTCGACATCGACAAGCCTTGCGTCTTCGCCTGCGAGCCTCCCGAGGTTCGGGCAATCCCTGCGGTGGATCGTCACCCCCTTGCCTATCGTGACGAATCCGACAAGGTTGTCTCCGGGGATGGGATAGCAGCATTTCCCGGTGTGGTACAGGATGTTGTCTATCCCCTTGATGCTGATGCCCTTCTGCTCCTTCTCTCTTTTCCTTACCTTGACGACCTCGGCCTCTTCCGCCGGCTTCTCCGGCATCAGCCTGTTCACCACCTGATGGGGAGAGAGCTTGCCGAACCCCACGGCCACAAACAGCTCTTCAAGGGAATTTATTCCGAGGGCCTTTGCAACAGTGAGGATATCATCGGATTTCATGAGGGCATTGCTCATGTTATGCCTTCTCAGTTCGGTTTCAAGCAGCTTGATGCCGAGTTCCACGCTCTGGGCCCTCTCCTCTGTCTTTATCCACTGCTTTATCCTGTTTTTTGCCCTCTGCGTCACAACGAATTTCAGCCAGTCCCTGCTCGGGCCGTGGCTCGGCGATGTTATGATTTCGATGGTGTCGCCGTTTTTCAACTTATATTTGAGGGGGACGATCTTGCCGTTGATCTTCGCGCCGACGCACTTGTGCCCCACCTGCGTATGGATGCCATACGCAAAATCAACCGGGGTGGAGCCGATCGGCATCTCCTTTATTTCCCCCTTCGGGGTAAAGACATAGACAACTTCGGGGACCACCTCTCCCTTCACCGCCTCGAGAAAGTCCAGCGCGTCCGGCATATCTTTCTGGACCTGGACAATATCCCTCAGCCATGAGATGTATTTGCTGCTCTTTTCGTCGATGACTCCCCTTTCCTTGTACTTCCAGTGCGACGCGATGCCCTCTTCTGCTATCCGGTGCATTTCTTCGGTCCTGATCTGGAATTCGACCCGCTCGCCTTTCGGACCAATGACGGTTGTATGCAAGGACTGGTACATATTTGACTTCGGAACGCCGATATAATCCTTGAACTTCCCGGGGATGGGGGTCCAGAGAGAATGGATGAGGCCGAGGATCGCGTAGCAGTTTGACTTGGTGTCCGTGGTTATTCTCAAACCCAGCACGTCGTGTATCTCTTCAAAGGTGATCCTCTGTTTCAGCATCTTCTGATATATGCCGTAGTAGTGCTTCACCCTGCCGGAGACCTTGCCGGGCAGCCCCTCTTCCTTCAGCTTGCGTTTCACCAGCTGAGTAACTTCCCTGATATATCCTTCCTGTTCTTCCTTCCTCTTCGCGACTTTCCGTACCAGTTCTTCGTAGAGGTCCGGCATAAGATATTTAAAACTGAGATCTTCAAGCTCTGTGCGCAGCCATCCCATGCCGAGCCTGTTCGCGATAGGAGCGTAAATTTCGAGCGTTTCGGCTGCTATCCTCTGCTGCTTGGCTTCCGGGAGATGCTGGAGGGTCCGCATATTATGCAGCCTGTCGGCAAATTTGATGAGGATCACCCGCACATCCTCTGACATCGCGAGGAGCATCCTGCGGAAATTCTCTGCCTGGGCCTCTTTCTTCGTCCTGAATTCCACTTTTGAAAGCTTTGTCAGCGAGTTGACGATGAAGGCTATTTCCTCACCAAAAATAGCCTTCGTGTCTTCTATGGTGACGATCGTATCTTCAACGGTGTCGTGGAGAAGTCCGGCAGAGATCGACGGCACGTCCATCTTCATGTCGGCAAGGATATACGCCACTTCAAGGGGATGCTTTATGTAGGGAGAGCCTTCACTTCTTTTCTGGCTGCAATGGGCCTCCCGCGAAAAATGATAGGCCCTTTTCAGGATCTCAAGGTCAGCTTCGGGGTTGTACGCGCTGATCTTTTCCAGGAGCCCTTTCAGTGATAACGTTTCACGCATAAACTATTATACACTTAATAGCGTGTCAGTGATTAGTGTTAGTGTCAGTTCAAAAATCAGTTAATCCATTTTACTGACACTGACCACTGACACTGTTCACCGGGGTTATACTGACGGGCGAAGCCCCTTAAGGACGAGCTGGAGGTAGCTGTTTCCGTTCCAGTCATTGACTGCCGGGGTGAATACAGCATCTGTAAAGGCAGCTTCCTGAAGCTCCGGCAAGAGCCCGGCCATATTAAACCCGATGGCATCCAGAGACGTATTGTCTTTTTTCAGCCTCAGCTTGAGATGCCTCTCCCCTACTATCCTCGGGCCGATAACCTCGAGGGCTTTTGCACCTGTAAGCGGTTCAGGATTTCCAAAGCCGAACGGTTCGAGCAGGCTGAACTCCTGAACAAGCCCGTGAGTTATTTCTGACAGCCTTATATTTGCATCGATTTCGAGGACCGGCTGCAGATCAGACATATCGAGGCTGGCATGAACAATCCCTCCGATCGCTTTTCCGAATGCCCGGAGGTCCGCGGCATTCAGCTTTATCCCCGCTGCCTGTCTGTGCCCTCCGAAAGAGAGCAGGAGACCGCCGGTTTCAGTCAGCCCCTTGCAGATATCAAAAGAGGGAATGCTTCTCGCGGAACCTTTTGCGATGCCGTCTTCAATGCTGAATATAAACGCAGGCCGGTAAAATTCCTCCGCTATCCGTGATGCAACAATCCCCAGCACCCCCTGATGCCAGCCTTCGCCCGCAAGCACTATTGCCGGAGGGATGTCTGATCCACTGAGCTTCTCCAGGGCCTCCTGATAAACCTCTCCCTCAATCTGCTGCCTCTCCCTGTTCAGCCTGTCCAGCCATGAACTCAGCTCCACCGCCTCTTCTTCTCTTTCCGAGAGCAGGAGCTTCACTACGTCCCGTGCATCGGCAACCCTGCCCGCCGCATTCATCCTCGGCACAAGCGTGAACGAAAGCCGCCCTGCCTTCATCTCTTTTCCGTTCAGCCCCGATACCTCCTGCAGTGCTTTGATGCCGGGCCTCGATCCGGCCTGAATGGACTTCAGCCCTTCTTTAAGAATGACCCTGTTCATACCTGTTAAAGGCACAACATCGGCCAGGGTCCCGAGGGCAGCAAGATCATACAGCTGCAGGACATCGTCGTTCGAAAAAGGCACCCCCTCTTCCATCGCCAGGGCCTGGGCGAATTTCAACGCAACGCCTGCGCCGGAAAGGATCGAGAGTTTTGATCCGGGTGACATGAGCTTGGGATTTATGACAGCAGCTGCGTCAGGCAGAAGAAACTCCTGTGCCTCCGCTGTATTCATGCCCCCATTCTTTTGCATGCCCGGCTTCTGATTTCTCAGCGGCTCATGATGGTCGGTGATAATGACATCAATCCCGGATGTGTTTGCGTAAGAGACTGCATCGACGGAGGTGACGCCGCAATCAACTGTTATGATGAGTCTTGCGCCGAGTTTTTTTGCCATATCCACGGCAGGAGCATGAAACCCGTACCCGTGAAGCATCCTGTTCGGAATGAAATAAAAGGCATCAAGGCCGATGACACCCAGCACCTGCAGCATAATCGCGGTCGCGGTCAGACCGTCCACATCATAGTCACCATGAACGAGAACCCTTTCCTTCCTCTCCAGGGAGGTTCTTATTCGCGCGACAGCGGTCTTCATCGAAGGGAGTTCAAAAGGATCCGAAAGATTTGTTGCGCCGGGATACAGGAAATCCCTGATTTCTGAAACGGTCTTAAAGCCCCTGCTTATCAACACCTGGGCCATTACAGGGGATATGGAGGCGTTCCGTGAAAGGTGCCGGATATATTCAGGATTTGTCCGGTTTATCAGCCAGCGGCTATGCATAAAGACCGTGACGGGTGATGCGTAACGCGTGATGAGTTGATGCCAAGGCCTCACCAGGAAAGGCCTTCCGTTTATTCAACCCATTACGCGTCACTGATTGCCCGCTACTATTTAGCGGCAAATGGTCTGTTCTTTTTCCAGAGAAGCAATATCGGGCTCGCCACGAAAATAGAGGAATAGGTGCCGACAATAATTCCGAGCATTATCGCAAGGGCAAAATCATGGATAACCTCGCCTCCCAGAAAAAAGAGTGCCGCAGCGGCAAGAAACGTAGTCAGTGAGGTTATGATCGTCCTTGAAAGCACCTCGTTTATACTGTTATTGATTATGTTCTTTACAGGGTCCCTGAACTGCTTTTTAAGATTCTCCCTTATCCGGTCAAATACAACAACCGTGTCGGTCAGTGAATAGCCCGCTATTGTCAGAAGGGCGGAAACAACTATCAGGTTTATTTCCTTTCCCATAATAAAGAAGATGCCGAGGACAGCTATAACGTCATGGAATGTCGCAATCGTCGCGCCAACCCCGAATTGGAATTTGAACCTGACGGCGACATAGATAAGGATGCCGATGGTGGCCATGAGAATAGCCTTGGCTGCGTCACTTCTCAATTTACTCCCGACCTTCGGTCCAATCGCGGTAGTGGAATCAACAACATATTTATTGTCGGACAGGTGCTGGCTCAGCGAGGAGGTGATCGCGTCGGCTATCTGGTTGAGATCACCTTCAGACTGTTTCGTCCTGATAAGCACCTTGTTCTCGGCGGGGATATCCTGGAGGTCAAAATCCCTTATGCCTCCTGACTCGAGAGCAGCTCTTACGCTTTGCAGGGAAACGGGTTTTTCGAACCGCAGCTGTATTCCCGTCCCGCCGGCAAAATCGATGCCGAGATTTGCCTTGCCTGTAGCTATCTGTATAATCGCAACAATGCCGATTATCGAAAGGATGCCGGTAACGAGCAGGGTGATATATTTTTTCCCGATGAAATCTATATTGGTCTTTTTCAGAATTTCTAGCATCTCGCCTCCTATATGCTTAACCGTTCGATTTTATATTTGCTGGAGATCAGGTCAAAGATCGATTTTGTGCCGACCAGCGCCGTAAAAAGGTTGATCGCAACACCGAGGCTGAGCGTCACCGCAAAGCCCTTGATAGGGCCGGTACCGAACTGGAACAATACCGCCGCGGTGATCAGCGTCGTCACATGGGAATCGAAGATCGTGGAAAATGCCTTGTCATACCCCGAATCGATCGCGGACCGCGGCGGTTTGCCGGCCCTGATCTCTTCACGTATCCTCTCAAACATAAGGACATTCGAATCAACCGCCATGCCCACGGCCAGTATGATCCCGGCGATGCCCGGAAGCGTCAGAGTCGCATTGAGCGAAGCCATCGCTCCGAAAAGCAGAACGATATTCAATATGAGCGCAAAATCCGCTATAACGCCTGAAAGGCGGTAGTAAAGTACCATAAATAATACTACCGCGATCGTGCCGACGATGCCGGCTAACTTGCCTGCCCTGATCGAGTCGCTTCCCAGTGATGGGCCGACCGTAACATTCTGAAGCATCTTCAAAGGGGCCGGGAGCGCGCCTGCCTTCAGGACAATGCTGAGGTCCTTGGCTTCGTCCATGCTGAAGTTGCCTGAGATCTGCGCATTGCCGCCGGCTATTCTCTCCTGGATTACAGGGGCTGAATAAACCGTATTGTCGAGGATAATCGCGAGCCTTTTCTTGACGTTCTCTCCGGTTATCTCCTCGAACCGTTTTGCTCCTTCCTCGTTGAAGGTTATCGAGACATACGGCTCGCTGAACCGCGAATCCAGGCTCACCCTCGCCTCGCTCAGGAGGTCGCCGGTGAGCACCGCCTGTTTTTTCAGGAGGATCGGAAGCTTGCTGACAACCCCGGTTTCCCTGTTCACTTTCTTTTCAAAGAGTATCTCATGGTCCGCGGGCAATTTATCTTCGAACTGCGTTAAAAGGGCCTCTTCTTCGCTCGGTGCAACTGCCTGGGGAAGCTGTGCGGCCAAAGGAGATTCGTCATCAACAAGCTTGAACTCCAGCTGGGCTGTCTTGCCTATCAGATCTATCGCCCTCTTCGGATCTTTCACGCCTGGCAGTTGGACTACGATCTCGTTCTCGCCTTGGCGGTGGATGGTCGGTTCGGATACCCCGAACTGGTCTATCCTGTTCCTTATGGTCTCAAGAGCCTGGTTTGCCGCGTTGTCCTTTATCGAATCCTTTTCTTTGCCGGAAATCGCAAGAACGAGGTTCTGTCCCGCGGATACCGTATCCAGATTAGGGTAATTTTCCTTTACGGCAGTCGACAGTTCCTGGCTGAAGGGAGCTATTTCGATAGTCAATCCGCTCCGCTTCACCTCTGCCTGCACCTTCTTTTTTTGCAGGGTTTCTTTTATAAGACGCACATACCTTTCAGCTGATGCCTCAACCGCCTTGTCGCCCTCCACTTCAAAAACAAGATGAAGTCCGCCCTGAAGATCCAGGCCGAGGATTATCCCTTTGCTCGGCATGCTCTTTTTCCACCAGTCAGGCATAAATTTAAAAAGAGGTGTGTTGGGAAGGAAGAATACCACCGCGATAAGCACGGTGAACCCGATAAGCGAGAACCTCCATAGAACGTTCTTTTTCATTAATCCTCCACTAAAAGAATAGAAATTGTACAAATCATGGCAAATGCAACGTACTCTTTATCACAAAGAAGTATGTAAGGGAATTTTTCTATATTATTTATATCCCGGCAGCCCCGGATAACAAACTGCTAGATATCAATCCTCTTCTGTCTGTCTCAGCGCGACGACGTAAGCCTTCCCGTATTTCACCTTTACGTTCTCGGCAATCTTGACGATAACCGTATTTGCCTTCACCTCTTCTATAACGCCGTATTCGCCCCCGGAAACGATCACCTTATCCCCCTTTTTCAGGCTTTCGAGCATCGCCTTCTGTTCCTTGGCCCTTTTTTGCTGGGGCCTTATGAGCAGAAAGTAGAAAATTACGAATATGATAATCAGCGGAAGAAATCCCATCAATCCGCCGCCCTGTCCCTGACCTGCCTGCGGAGTCGGCCCCATCGCGTACGCCAGTCCTGTCAACATCTGCACCTCCCTCAGTAACTGAATATATAGTTTCGTAATATACCTGCTTTGCCGGGTTTTAATCAAGGTCAGGAAGGCGCTGATTTGGCATGATTATTGTTTTTTCTCCGGCCGATACTTGACATTCGCGAGAAATACCTTATATAATTTCCGCTCAGGAAAAAAAACTACAGGGAAAGACTATGGGAACTTATACAACATATCGGCCACACAAGAAAAAGAGGAAACGGACTCTCGGGTTTCTTGCCAGAATGAGTTCTGTCGGCGGGCGCGCAGTAATAAAGAGGAGAAGGAAAAAAGGACGGAAAAGGCTGGCTGTCTAAAAGGCAAAAAGGTTTTCTGTTCACTCGCAAGACGTGGCGACTTCAGGAAAGTCTTTGAACTTGGATCGAAGTTTCCTTCAAAATTCCTTATTATATACGCGCAGCACAATACACTGCCTTACTGCAGGCTCGGACTTTCTGTAAGCAGAAAAATCGGGGACGCTGTTGTACGGAACAGGATTAAACGCCGTCTGCGGGAAATATTCAGACAGGAGCTGGCGGGCAAGCCGTTGCACTATGACTTTGTCGTTGTTGCACGAAGCGCTTCCGCCGGGGCTGAATTTTCTGATCTGCAGGCAAGCATAGCGAAAATATTTCCCAGGCTTGGTAACCATGAAGAAACTCTTGATAGCGATAATTAAAGTATACAAATACAGCGTGTCTCCTCTCCTGCCGAACAGCTGCAGGTTCATACCGACGTGTTCGGAATACTCCATGGAAGCGATCAGCAGATACGGGGCGCTGAAGGGGACTTTTCTCTCTCTGCGCAGGCTGGGGCGCTGCCATCCCTTTCACCCCGGCGGGTTTGACCCGGTCAGATAATAATGGATAATAGAACTCTTCTCGCCATAATCCTTTCTATCGCGGTAATCATCGGCTACACTGTTTTATTTCCCCCGCAGCAGCCCGAGGTGAAGCCTCCTCAGCCTGTTGCCGTGACAAAGGCAGAGGCGCCTGCTCCGGTGACAATACCGGTCGCTCCCGAGGCTGCACCTGCCGAGGAAAAAGAGCTCAGGGTGGAAAATGAATTCTATTCAGCTGTCCTCTCATCCAAGGGCGGCACAATAAAGTCATGGGCCATCAAGGCATATAAAGATAAAAAGGGACAGGATGTCATTCTCCTGGAAAAGCCGGGCGTACTTCCTGCCCTCAGCATCGGCGCGAATGATTCCTTTGACCTCGCCAGCGTAAATTTCAGCGTGTCCGGGACAGACCTGAAGCTTGACAAGAATAAAAGCTCAGGCACCATCGCATTTGAATATTCCCGGGAAGGCGTCTCCATCAGGAGGACCTATACCTTTTACGCGGACTCCTATAAAGTGGATATCAGCGATGAAGTTTCCGGCCTCCCTGAATACTGGGTATCGCTCGGCTCTGATTTCGGCATTTATGAAAGCGACGAGAAGGGAACGCACGTCGGCCCTGTTCTGCTGACGGGCACCGACCTGGAAGAGCTGAAGGCAAAAAAACTCGTGGAACCGAAAACTTTCAGGGATAATCTG
>Ga0224495_10002276_pt1 | contig 12624 bp, 13 predicted proteins | sample SF_Jul11_sed_USG_FD_168128 | JGI IMG/M metagenome (GOLD analysis project Ga0224495, IMG submission 168128) | Sediment microbial communities from San Francisco Bay, California, United States - SF_Jul11_sed_USGS_4_1 | ecosystem: Environmental > Aquatic > Marine > Sediment | place: USA: California... | reverse complement strand
CTTATTTCAATTCACTATTATATCATAACAACTTAGGATATTTGGCTAATCAAAATGGAAAGAGCACTCAGAACCGATAAAGGAGAAATCCGCTTTTTCTGGAAACTTGTGGTAACTCTCATACTGCTTCTTGCATTAATCGTCGTTAGTAGAATTGCTTTGATATTTGTAGTCCAACAGATCTTCATCTTACAAGGAGTGCCATCTTCTGATGCTCTTCAAAATGCTCAAATCTTTGTAGCTGAATCATTCGAGGGTCAAGCGATTGCGAGTTCATTGGATATTCTCCTGACATTCATACTTGTAGTTGTCTTAGTTACACGTATCGAGAAACGTGAATTCCATCTGATTGATATTGGTTTGAATCTGCAGCGCAATACTCTGCCCTTCGTGGTACTTGGATTCGTTATTGGATGTGGCCTCTTTCTTGGAGCTGTTGTATTTGGAGTACTTCTCAACACAGTAGAATTCCCGGTGCTTCTCAATCTCGACCTGTGGCCATTCTGGAGCACACTAATTGCCTCCATTATTTTCTATATTCTGAACAGTTTTTGGCAGGAGATTGTGTTTCGAGGATACTTGCAGACTCAGGCTGTCAAGGAATATGGCAGGATATTTGGAATTGTATTAATTACGGCGATTTTTGTAGTCTTTCATGGATTAGTTCAAGCCCTAACACCGATCGGAATTCTTTCAGGATTGCTATTGTTTGGTTTCATAGGATTATTGTATGATAAGACCAAATCGCTCTATCTTGTGGGTTCAAGTCATGCAGTTCTCAACTTTCTACCAGTTCTATTCAACATCTCATGGTCTGGATTAGAAACGGTCCTGACATATGGTATTGCACTACTCCTATTGATTTTAGTGATATATCAAGGCGAGCAGAGAAGCTCACTTGTTCCTGAATCATTTTAGTTGTAAGAATCAAATCCCGTATAGCCCGCCATTTTCTTTCGAACGACTTAGTAATCATCCAAACACCTAAAGGCTAGCTTTTTCGCTCCTAGCACATGAGCATCTCAATCAAGAAAGGTCTTAGTTTTGGTTTGACATCAGGGGTTATCACAACACTTGGAATGATTGTTGGTGTAAATGCAAGCACAAACTCCCGTCTAGCGGTGATAGCAGCCATTGTTGCGATTGCTATAGCTGATGCGTTCTCCGATTCAGTTGCAATGCATGTTTCAGAAGAATCTGAAGGCATTCACTTAAAAAAGGACATCTGGGAAGCGACTTTAACCACATTTCTGACCAAATTCATATTTGCGTTGACCTTTGTGATTCCAATCTGGTTCCTGCCTCTCGATATTGCAGTCATAGCAGACATCATCTGGGGTCTATTGATTATGATTGTGTTCAACACCCTTTTGGCTCAATCGCAGGAAGAAAAGGTGCTACGAGTTGTTTTTGAACACCTTGCAATTGCAATTATTGTTATTATCGTAACATACATAGTAGGCTCATTTCTCTCCACAGTTGTTTGAGAAATTGATCTGCAAATCCCGTCTGGCCCGCCATCAGCTCTCTTTCTATTCTACTCGAATCTGCCATGAAGTCGTGAAATATTTTCTTCAGCCTCAACCATTATTCTATCCAATAATTCCTTAACAGTGGGAATATCATTAATCAAGCCTACACCTTGACCACATGCTACCACTCCGAGATCAATATCTCCATTTCTGTACATCTCTTGCGCCTTATCTCCAGAGGCGGCTTGAATGAGCATGAATAGGGGTGATTTTTGTGCCTCCAACTCAAGTACATGTTGCGCCGCCTTATTGTTCCATATCCTGTGTGTATTTCCAACCGAACGCAAGGCCAGAACTGTATCAGTTTCTGCAGCCTTGATAAAAGCCTGTTTGAGATTGTCATGAATGGGACATTCTTTTGTAGCCATCATCCTTGTACCCATAATTACTCCTTCAGCACCCAGTACCAAGGCTGCGGCAACACCTCTGCCATCTGTTATTCCACCTCCGGCGATCACAGGAACATCTAGAGCATCAACAACGGATGGAATCATTACCATCGTTCCTATATCTAGAGTCCCGGTAGCTCCACCATTTTCATATCCGACAACCGTTACAATATCCGCACCCAAGGATGCTCCTTTCTTTGCGTATCTCACTCCAGCACATTTGTGAATCCAAATAGCACCACTGTTCTTGAATTTAGGAACTAAGTTCTCTGGTGCCTTATGACCACTTGTTTCAATGATTTTCACGCCCTCGGCTAATGTAGCATCCACATAATCCTCTAGCTTTTCTTGAGGCATTAAAGCAGGAAACAAATTGATATTGACTGCAAATGGTTGATTTGTTAGAGACTGAGTCTTTCTAATTGCATCACGAAGATCATCAGGAGACTTGTAGTTTGCACTTGCTAATACCGCACATGCACCCGCATTGCTAGATGCCGCGACAAATTCAGGATTGGAAATCCTAGCCATGGTTCCGGATATAATCGGATATTTACATCCAAGCATCTCGGTTACTTTGGTCTTTATCATTTGGGCCACACACGTTCTCTCACCATTGACGAGATTCCCACAGATAAATCTCGTCATCAGATAGAGCGATTGCCGCATAGCTAATCTTTGATGAAAGAAGACTATATTGTCTATCCGTATAACCCTAATAGTTTAGCCATCCTCACATAGTATGTGTAAATTGTAGATTTAGAAACTCCTACCACATCGGCAATCTGACGTTGCGTGACACGGTTGTTTGTTTGAATTGCAGTAATGTAGATTGCACCTGCGATAACATTTCTTGTATTTTTGGCGGTGAAGATATCTTTGGTTCGTTTATCGTCCAAGATAGTCAGGCAAGCCAAATGAGTTACTTCGGGGAGGTTCAGCTCTGTAAGTGCTGACTTCATCATATCAAATTGGAACTCTGTCATGGACGAAGGCTCTCATACTAAGTATATAACATGATGGAAAAAAAACCAGGAGAGGATTTAAGCGAATTTTTAGAAGTATCTATTATGTGGTTATTGGAGTCGACTGCTAGTTGAAACAGAAATTAATAATGGTCGCTTGTCTTACAGTGTTCATCATAATTACTTCGTTTCTCTCGTATTTACCAATGGGTTTGAATGTTCCATCTTTTTGCGAATCCCGAGAGGATTTCAGTCAAAGTGCGTATGATTACATGGAGATTGATACAGCAGAAGATTTCATAGCTAATGGTTGGTCTGGAAATGGTTCTGAATCTAATCCTTTTGTCCTAGAGGACAAAACACTGGGTTCAATTGGAAATTATTTGTACATCCGAATTTTAGATATCGATTATTATTTTGAAATCAGAAATTGCCAGCTGCTGCTGGCAGAAATTACTTTCGTTTCCGTATCGAATGGGAAAATCAATGAGTGCACACTTGTAAACAGCTCAATTTCAATTGACTACAGCTCATACTGTGATATTATCAGGAGCACATTTTCATACAATTTGTATGATATTGGGGAAACCATATGGATGTACGAATCCTCACACTGTGAGATTCTGCAAAACCAATTCAACTATGGACATACAGGTATAGCCATGTATGCATGCAATGACACTATAATCTCTGATAATACCTTCATCGAGTTCACATATGGAGCGATATCTCCTGATCTGGCAAATACCACACTCAGAAACAATATCTTTGAGAACACAGGGATTCGAATCGAGTTCTGGGACACACGAATAGCGAATAATCCTCCTGTTTTGGAGAACAATTCTGTAAATGGCAAAGATATTGGTCTGTTCTATAATATTACTGAAACACAAATTGACGCGGATTTGTATGGTCAGATTATACTCGGTAACTGTACTGAAATTACAATTAGCGGTGGAACTCTTGTAGCCTGTACGACAGGGGTGCAATTTCTAGTATGCGTCAACTGCACAGTTGATGGAACTATCATATCAGACTGCTGGCAAGGAATGTATATCGAAAGATCCCCTCGAACCAGAATTGTTGATTGTCAAGTGAATAATAGTCTAGAGGAGGGAATATTTCTGTCACAAAGCCCATTCTATCGGATTGAGAATTGTACCTTAGAAGACAATCTGAATGGAATTCTCCCTCATATCTACTCAAACAATGGTACTATTGTGAATTGCACTATCCGTGGAAATAGGCTTCCATACCTTGCTATCGATGCTGGTGTGGGGCTCTTTCTATCAAACAATTCAACAGCAATTGGAAATACAATCTCAGAGAACAGTGTTGGATTATACATCTACGGTGGTCATTGTCTCGTGGTACAGAACTCCATTACCTACAATGATTATGGCATTTGTCTAGGTACAGCATATGATGGATATGGTGAAAGATGCTATGCGAATAGAATCTACAGGAATGATATTGGTTGGAACGATCAAGCAAATGCATATGATGGATGCTACTATTATAATGAATGGGATGATGGAGTAGGTGAGGGCAATGGTTGGAGTGATTACTATGGAATTGGCCCCTATCAAATATCCCGCGATAGTATAGATCATTATCCACGACTTATCCCAGAAGGAGGGATTCCACTCTTCTTCATACATCTGAGTATCGGCATACTCTCGAGCATCACTCTAATTGTTCTCCTCATCGTCACACTGAAACGACGAGGTACAATAGGTCTAAGACAAAAGCCAAACACATCTCTCGATTAAATTGAATGGTCACTCAGCCTCAATGAGACTCTTTAAGGATGATTCAATTATTGAATTCCATCTTGCACACCCTTTGATTTTGATATGTGATTATAATCTTGGTTACTGAGTATACAATAGATAGTCAAAGTTGTAGGCAATCATCCTATTTCCTAGAGGTGATGTATTTGAATCTTCATCAAGAAAAACAAGACGCTGAAGAATCACTTCCCATTACTCTCCTTAACGGATTCACCTCACGTGGAATTCCTGTTCCCACATTGTATGCAATACGCTATCTTAGTAGAGAACTAGAATCAGCCCTCGAGACCTTGATTGAAAGCCCACAACTCCAGGAATTTCTAAGCCAAAGAGGCGAAGAGAAAGAAGAGATACATACCGACCTTCTACGAATAATGAAGTTGTTTCAAGAGTTTCTTATGGTGGACACCCGCAGATGAGCTTGTCGCCTTACAATATCTTCCCCATCACCAGCATATTGTGATACTTCTCGTCTATTCCATAATAAGCATCTACTAGCTTTCCTTCGACTTTGAATCCAAACTTCTCATATAGACGCACTGCAGCCTTATTGTCTTCTACCACTTCAAGACTGATTCTATGTAGACCCTTATCTTTGGCTAAATCAAGAAGTTTCATCATCATTATTGTACCCAGTCCCACGCCATGAAACTCTTGATGCAAGTAAATCATCATGCCTCCAATTCCTTTTCCTCTTGGGAGCAGGTTCGTATAGCTTGCCGAGATGCCTACAAACTTCTGATTGTATACTGCTACGAGAGAGAGCCCCCTGTCTGCACCATTCATCCAACGATCTATCTTTGCCTCATCATATGGCGGGCTGCCCCATAATATGACATGGTCTGAGAAGCCATTGACCATATCGAGAAGCAACTTCTTGTCATTGTGTGTTAGAAATCTCACTACCACCTCTCGTCCATCTCTCAGTTTCTCTCTCCATACTTCCATGTGAAGCAATTCATCGTCGAACTTCATTGATTTTTCGGTCTTCATCAGTTCAGAATGTTGAGATCCTAGCTTCTGATACGCCCGACATATGTCGGTGGTCCATGTCTCTCATCATTTGGAATGTCAAAGTGGCAATTGAGCTGCTGTGAATTTGACTCGAAGCGTATTTGGTACTCCGATTAGTAGATGCGAGCGAATTTTAAGAATAATTATTCTTGGAAGATGTAAACTATTTATACCAATTATGGACCACACTTCAATCTCACAATTTCAATGATATTCTTTTGATATCCTCAAAACAGTGAAGTGATCCTCGATGTTCGTGATTCTTAAACAGAATAAGTTCGTTATTTGTGCTTGCGTCATTACAATTGTGCTTGGTGGAATGACCTTTAGCAACTTACCCTCGCCTGGAGTGTCACAAGGATTCCAAGTAATTAATGACACCATTTTCAGCTTTGGAGATTATCCTGCATTGACTCACGAACAAATTGCAATCATCAACTATTTTGATCACCTTATAACAGAACAGGCTCCAAATCAATGGGCCGGTTGGAATGCAGAAAGATACAGCTGGGCTCTTCAGTACATTAACGCATTTTTAGCATATCTCTTTGCTGCTACCTGTGAAACCACTTCTGGGTATAGGACTGCATTCTATGAGGACTTTGCACATGCACAGATTCTTCGAATGAATACCTCTATTGCTGAGTACGGAAACGAGTCAATGGAGTACTCTGAATGGGTTTCTATTCCTGGATTTACTGATTATTACTACCCGAATGCCACTTATCCTGATGCTAATGATGTATACACAGGAGGATTTAGAGGTCCGGCGAATATTATGTGGACTGGCCACTATGCCTTGATGATGGCTCTCTATGAACGAAACTTCAACTTCGGAACAGTAGAAGATGAGCTAACTGGATATATCATCGATTGGAAGAACTCTACAACAACGGACCGTCTTGGAAATCCAAAACCCGGAGGGCTCTGGGGAACAGGTCTTATTCCCTGTGAACCCTATGTCGTATTTGTACAATGTAATAGTATTCCCATCTATACCACAGAGCTCTATGATAATATGTACGGGACTAGTTTTATGGAGAGTGGAATGTGGGACTATGGTATTGATTTCATTGAGGCAAACATCACTGATGAGTATGGTCTCTATACAAACGGATACTTTGTTCAGAAACCCGTTGGTTGGGGGCCAAATTCAGATCTTCTTCCACAACAAATCCCTGGGCAGGCTATCGATCATTCTGTAGGTGGTCCAAGTCTTTCTTCCTATGGAACTGCATGGGCTCTCACCTTTTTGGAATATACCATTCCAGATTCTACTATACCCAAGTACCCAGTATTCCTTGATCTTTATGGACGGGATGTGTCTGGGGATGCAATGTACATGCTGGGGTCATACAAACATCCGAGTTCGTTTGGTGATGTGTTTGGGATTTTGGGTACAGTCTTTACCATGGTTCTTGCTAATCAGAGAGGCGATTTCAGTACAAGGGATCGTCTTCTTAACTTGCTGCAGGGAATGGTCAATAAGGTCTGGTCCGAAGATGGAAGAGAGATGTACTATGATGCATCGTCACTTGATCCATTTATGTCATCAGTCCTCTCAGGATTTTCAGTCTGGTCAACGTTGTCGGTCACAGTACGTGATCTTGCCGATTCACGTCCTACAGAGTTCTGGAATTATCCCTATATCAGCTCCGCAGACGATGATAACATCTGGGTCTATCAAGCAAAGTGGGACCCCATAAAATCCGGTTTCATTCTGAACATCAAGGTCGATAGCACCGCGGAGTTGGCGTTTAGTAACTTCAGTGGTGTTCCGACTGCCTACTCTGGAGGTGTGTCAATCGGAGATTTGACTGCATCTGGAAGTGATTATCTTTTGACATTGCAACCCGGCACATATCAATTGGTTATCATGGAGGGTGACTAAGGATGGTTGAGGCCTCAGCTGGCAATCTTGATGGAAATAGGATCGCAATCGGTAAAAAACTCAGGGTTCAGACTCCCATAATGACTCTTTTGACACTTCTTTTTGGTCTAATTGGTGCTGGGATTTTCGCTTTGATCTATTCAATACCTATGCCTTATACCATGATTTCCCTCTTTAAGTTCGGCCTTTCACCTGCATTGGCTATCATTGCTCTGATTGGAGCAATTCGCGGACCTCTTGCAGGGCTTCTCACAGGGTACTTGGGAATCATTCTGCATGATTTAGTCTTCTATGGTGTTATTGTGAGTCTGACTCTTCAAGCATTAGCCTATGGAATTCTTGGACTAATCGTGGGACTTTCCTCATACGATTTCTCAAAAGGTAGGTCACTAGGTAAGATGTCAGTTCTTTCAACCATTGGTTTAGTCTTCACAGCACTTATTTTGGTAATGATTGGACTAGTGATTGAAAACCAATCAGTACTCGTCGAGCTTGGCTTTGTCTTGTTGCCTCTTCTGACCGTAGGACTTCCTTCTGTCATCCTTCTAACCCCTATCTTGGCGAGGCTTTGGTTGGCTATCAGTCAGATGATTCACTTACCGCTCAAAATACGTGAATCTGGCTAGGTTGTAGTTATTTCGACCACGTGTTCCAACGATTCTCAAGCAGACTTATAGCCAGCCTACTCGTCCTGTTGGGACAAACAGTTCTAGGAGGAAAATGTAATTGGTACTCAATCTCTTAGGTCCTGGTCTGGAGCTAGTATGGGATATCATTGCAATGGTTATTTCAATCATCGCTGTGATGCTAGTAGTTCTGGTTAACGGCGCAATTCAGAAGAGTGGAAAACTCTCTTCTGATGTGACACGAAAAATTGTTCATATATTTGCAGCTCCTGTCTTTCTGGTGACTTGGTATTTATACTCTGGTACGCTCTTCAGTCGCTATCTTGCCTTGATTGTACCAGTTCTGTTTGTGCTTCTCTTTGTTGGTATCGGTACGGGAAAAGTCGTGAATGAAGCATTCGTAGGATCAATGTCTAGGTCTGGAGATCCAAAAGAATTGCTAAAAGGAACCCTCTACTATGCTCTCATTATCTGCATAGTCACACTTCTCTGGTTCTATTCTCCAGCTGGAAATCCAACAGCCTTTGTGATTCTCGGGTGTCTTGCGGGTGGAGATGGTTTAGCTGATGTCATTGGGAGGAAATTTGGAGGTGCAAAGAAGTTTGGCATTGGTGGTGCAGAGAAGACTATTGCGGGCTCGATTGGCATGCTAATCGGTTCCTTCTTATTCAGCTACATCTTAATCGCTATCTTCTCGCTAGAATATGCAGCTTTTGACCTTGTTCTGTTGTTCTTGCCCGTACTTGTGATCTCAATAGTCGCAACAATAGTCGAGGCTCTCACACCAAAGAATCTTGATAACTGGACAGTTCCAATTGCTGTAATCGTCGTGATTCTTCTCTTCATCAACTTAATTCCTGCATGGTGGCCATTTGCACTACTAACCATCTAAAAATCAAGGTGGAATTCGAAGAATGGAGAAAGAGCTCACGGTAATCAAGCTGGGTGGGTCCCTTCTCACAGATAAATCAAGACCATACGAGGCGAGGAAGTCCATAATTGCAGCTGTAGCTAAAGAGCTAAAGGACTGCAAAGACGAGGGACTGATTCAGTCCCTTGTCATTATCCATGGAGTTGGTTCATTTGGGCATCCTCCAGTTCTCCAATACAAGCTGTATAAGGGATTCACAGGACCTGAGCAATTCATCCCCCTCTCTAAGACCCAAAGCATTGTCAATGAGTTTCGGTTGATGATAACAAAGGAGTTTCAAGAGGCTGGATTGCCTGTGAACCTTCTTCATCCATCATCGATGCTAGTTGCAGAGAAAATGCGAGTCACTAAGACATCTTTCGAACCATTGAAGGGTTGGATGACTTTAGGGATGATTCCCATCCTTGGAGGGGATCTACTCTATGACAAGACTATGGGTTTTAGTATCGGTAGCGGTGATGAGCTAGCAATAATCTTGGCTCGTGATCTTCGAGCCAAACGTCTGATTTTTGCCATGGATGAGCTCGGAGTTTATGACGAGGATCCGAAGAAGAACCCTCATGCAAAGTTACTGACTGAGATTGACATCAATGACCTTGACAGAGTCATGGAAGGACTTGAACAATTAGGAAAAGTCGATGCAAGTGGAGCGATGAAGGGCAAACTATCATATATCTCAGTCGTTAAAGACCTCATCGAAGATGGTCTCGAAACTACCCTGATATCAATGATGAAGTATGGAAACCTTAAGGCTCTCCTCAAGGGACTAAATGTCAATTGCACTAAAATAGTTAGCAAGTAGAAACCGGTGTGTAGAGAAGACCCCCCATCATCGAGTTATTTTAGTATTAATCATAGATTCATAGATACTGACCAACTTTTTAGTGTGAATCTTGATATCGAACCGTGATTCGACTTTTCTTCTGCCGTTATTGCCCATTATCATTCGAAGATCTTCATTCTGGAGCAAGAAGCGAATACTATCTGAAAGTTCTTTGACATTGTCAGGAGAAACCATCAAACCATCACTGTTCTGCGTGATGATTTCACTTGGGCCATAGACATTAGTCGTAATCACAGGAACCGCACATGCCATAGCCTCAAGAATCGAGAGTCCGAATGGTTCTTCTCTTGATGGATAGATGAAGATTCGACTTTGATTAATAAGATCCGGTACTTTTTCAACTTCTACTACCCCAAGGTATTCTACCATGGTTGACACACTCATTTTGTCAAATTGCTCTAGTACATTCTCTTTCAATGATCCCTCTCCTGTAATCAAAAAGCGTAGATTTGGAAAATCACGTTTTAGTATTGAGAGCATTTCAGGAAAGAGGTCAACAGCCTTCATCTTCTCAAGGCGTCCCATAAATGAAATATCCCATTTCTTCGGTGTCTTTGGTTGTGGGGCAAAGACTGAGAGATTTATCCCGAGGTAGCAAGTACGTACTTGAGTGAATATCCCTTTTTCATGAAGCCCCTTTCGCAATACTTCGGTAACATTATCGCTTACACCTAAAATGAGTTCGAACGGGCATGCTTCAAGAAATTCTTCATAATCAGTCGTCCTCTTCCCATCTGGGAGTATCAATGACTTTGGTCGCCCATGAATAGTTGCAAGAATTGGGATATTTTTCAACCTCCCATCCTGTTCTAGACTCATGAGAACTCTATTGAATACAACATACGTACTGTGTGCATGGATGATGTCTGGTCTGTTTTCTTGTATGATTTCTAAAAGTTGTTCTTTTAGAATCTTGACATTCATTTCAAGATCATCTTTACTGAACATGTCTGCTGCTGCTCGTTCTCGTTCATCATCAGGTAGAGCATAGAACTTCCATTTTTTGGCTTCAAGCAGATTACCAGGAAGATATCGCACTCTGTAGTGGTCATGAATGATATACTCTGGCATATCCTCTCTGGATACTTGAGTGACAACCAGTGACTCGTGCCCTTTTCTTGATAGTTGCTCTGATAAGTAGTGGAGGTATGATTCATAACCTCCAAGACCGGCAGGATTAAGGCTGTCACACAAATGTAGAATCTTCATTAGGATAGCTCCATAGCAAGCAAAGCTAAACGACTGTCTTTCTAATCTATGTAGCTATTAGCATATACTGATTACCGAGGTCTGAAGAATTGCCGAGTCCCAATACTGTCGATTTGCCTGAAAGGTTTCGAGACCGGGATATCTTCAGAGACCACCAGAATAGATTATTTGTCGTACTTGGTTACATCCAGCCATCTGACAGAGTTCTTTCATATCTCAAATACATTCCAGCCGAAGATGGAATGTGGGCAGCTGGAGGGATAAGATACCGCCGCACATTCTGGGGAAGTGTTGATTCGACACTTGAAGGAATGGCGATACTTCCAAAAGACTATATCATTGAGGACAATCATTTCCAGACGCATCTTGTCGAACCTCCTCGTAGTGCGATAATGGAATATTACAGACCCGAGTTGAGACTAAAGGAGATCATGGAAGAACCAACTGATGCTCTGGAAGTATTAAGTAAGACTGCTGCGGAAACTCTGCACGACGCTCTCGGAATTTCCTTTGACAATCTCGGAGTTGCAGGTAGCATTCTATGGAAGGGTCATAGCACAAAACATTCTGACATCAATATGAACATCTATGGCTTTACAAATGCTTGGATTTTATACAACAATTTTGAGAAAGTTGATAGGTTTGATAATCATGCCAGACTTAGAAGTCTTCCAGAGTGGAAGCATGCAATCGGACGTGTGCACAATCGTATTGAAGTCCTTCGACCAACCGATCTTGATGCTCTCTTTTCACGTCGAAAAGCTCTGTGCATTGGAGATAGATGTATAGGAATCACTCCAGTACTATTTCCTGATGAAACACCAATTCATCATGGGTCTGAGTCTTACACTACCCAGACCACCGAACCTGTAACACTTCGTATGACCATCAAGAACGCGGAGTTCAGTATATTTCACCCTGCAATCTATGAAATAAATCCGATAAAACACAACGACTCCTCTATTAATCGAATAATGGTATATGATGGAGCGTTTGGGGGATTGTTTGAAAATGGAGACCAAGTTGAAGTATCAGGAACTCTTCAGAAGGTCACAATGACCAACGAAGATACTCATTTCTACCAAGTCATGGTCGGTACTAAGAACGGGTCGGGAAAAGAGTATATTCGCTTTCTCTAAGAATCGCTATCGCAACTATCATAGGCATCTTAGTACGCTCAGAATACAATGTCCTCAGAGAAACACTATGTCAGCGTTCCGGTTCAGCATGGAGAGAGAACTAGGAAGGTATTATCAGATTTTGACCTGCTTGACAGCGAGTATAAAATCATCTCAGAAGATGGAATACTCTACCTCCCAACTGTCACAGAAGTTTCTCTCAATCAAATTAAGCTACACCTCACTGACACTCCTTTGAAAATCGGAAAGAGATATTTTGAGAATAACATCAAAGGACCACGCACACTGACT
>Ga0224495_10002275_pt1 | contig 12624 bp, 8 predicted proteins | sample SF_Jul11_sed_USG_FD_168128 | JGI IMG/M metagenome (GOLD analysis project Ga0224495, IMG submission 168128) | Sediment microbial communities from San Francisco Bay, California, United States - SF_Jul11_sed_USGS_4_1 | ecosystem: Environmental > Aquatic > Marine > Sediment | place: USA: California... | reverse complement strand
ATTCTGGTGGAACCGCGCTAAGTGCCTAGGGCGGGAATCGAACCCGCACGGAGCGAACTCCGAGGGATTTTAAGTCCCTTGCGTCTACCAATTCCGCCACCCAGGCCTGGGGACGCGAACTCAGCGGTTGTGAACCGCCTTGGAACCACACCCTTCGGCGGAAGGATGCCGGGGGTGAAAGAGGCGACGACCGGATTTGAACCGGTGGTGGAGGTTTTGCAGACCTCTGCCTTACCACTTGGCTACGTCGCCCGGAACGGCGGGTGCGCGGCGCCTTGACTTGCACCAATTCAGCATACCCCACGCCTCCGCCCGCCTCAGACAGACCCCCCCAGCCCAAACGCATTCCTTCGGGCTTCCAGGGTTCCACATACCAGGAACTACAATTTGTATCGGGTCGGGACGGGAAGTGTCAAGAAATTCCGGGGACTCAGGCCCGAATGTGCAATCCCACCAGGGTGAGGTCGTCATCGAACTGTTGGTTTCCCATGAAGTTCACCACATCCTCGAATATCAGGTTCAGCACCTGCTGAATGTCTTCTCCGGTCTTGTTCTGGATGAAAGCCCGGAACCGGTCCATTCCGTACTGCTCCTCCTTTTTGTTTTGGCTTTCATATATTCCATCGGTATAGAAAAACACCCGGTCCCCTTTTTTGAGGGGCAGGGAGTTGGTTGTATACTCAACGGAATCGAAGAAGCCCAGGAAGGTGGCCTGGGGGGACAATTCAATGGGGGCCGCGGACCCGGGCCGGTACACCAGCAGCGGCGGGTGTCCGCCACTGGAGTAGGACAGCACCTTGGTTTCCAGATCGAGCACCGCGTAAAACGCCGTGACATAACCGTTGTTGATGTTGGACGCCAGCTCTTTGTTCAGCAAGGTCATCACCTCGCCCGGAACCAGGCTGATGCGGCAGGCGTTCTGGAAGCTGATTTTGGTCATGGCGGTGATAAACGCCGCGGTAACCCCGTGACCGCACACATCCGCCACCAGGATTCCCAGCTTTTTGCCGCCCTCCAGCAGCACCACATCGAACAGATCACCCCCCAGACGTTCGGCGGGCAGGTAGCGTGATCCGATTTTGAATGCGGGATGATCGGGAAACTGATCGGGCATCAGGGCCATTTGCACCCCGCGGGCGGCCTCCAGATCCTCCACCAGCTTGTCGTTGTTCTTTTGCAGGAGACGGTTGGTTTCCATCACCATCTTGTTGGCCAGCAGCACCTCCTTTTGCAGACGGCGCAGCCGGATATGGTTCTTGACCCGGGCCATCAGTTCATCAAAATTGAAGGGCTTGGTGATGAAGTCGTCCGCACCCAGGTTCAGCCCTGTCACTTTTTTGGAGGTTTCCCCTTCCGCGCTGATCAGAATCACCGGGGTATCCCGATGCACCGGATCACTCCGGATGTGCTTGAGCAGATCCAGCCCGTTCATTTCCGGCATCATGACATCCGACAGCACCAGCTCAATATCTTCCTCCTGGGTCAACACAGCCAGGGCCTCCTTGCCGCTGGAGGCCGTATGAACCCTGTAATCCTGCTTGGTCAGGTAAAATCGCACCACCCGCAGAATGTCCGCGTCATCATCCACCACCAGCAATATCGGGGGGTGCTCCGCATGCTCTTCCGATTCATTATCATTCGGGGATTGAATGGCAGAAGTGCCCCCGGCGTTTTCCAGCGCGGCAACTGCCTTGGTTTTCAGCGATTCATTCTTCATGGAGAACTAAATAACACTCTAGATTGCGAAGCGAAAGAAAGTCTCACCGGAGATTTTTGCGGGGCTTTGGAAAATTCCCTTCTCCGTTCCCAATTTAGTCTATCCCCCTATAGATAAGCTGATATCACAAAAAAGACAGTTTTTCTACAAAACTATGAAATGCCACCCAACGGAATATCGAAACGGAAATTCAAACCCCTCCCGTTTAAACGGGTCGCAATTTCTATTCGTTTAACGGAAAACGATTCAATTGGGTCCCCGGGTGGAGCACCACCGGGTGGACGCTCGACGGGGCCGGCCTTATCAATGCTTCAACTCATTGATATGTTTTTATATTAATTAGTCTGCTGTTTTAGCGCGCTGATAAGTCCACGGCAATGGAATTGCATGGTTCCACCTAGAACTATGTGCCCGCTGGGGGACTTTCCCTGTGGTTTCCAGGGGCCGTGGCAACTCCCTTCCTCCGAACAAATGGCATACTCTCATGAGTGTTACAAGACCCGGATTTCATGATCATCTGCGACAGGCGCGCGAACAAGCCGACCAGACTCCCGAAGTCATGGCCGTGCTGCTCAATTTGAGCATCGAGGATTATCGGGCAATTGAGGCCGGGGAGCGTTTTCCCGATGACGAAACCCTGCGCCGGTTGTGCCTGATGCTGGAGTGGAACTATTACGAGACCCGGCGGGCCATCAACAATACGGGCAGCAAGCCCTCGGGCGGCGCCGAGGGAACCGCCAAGACCATTGCACGTCCCACGGCACCGGTTTCCAACAAGGCCGCGGAGAAAGCCGCCCAGGCCCTGACTGGACAACCTCTGGAATCCGGAAAATCCGGGCGAAAAGACACCCTGGGGCAGCGCATGGCGGAAGTGCGCGAGCAGACCGGGCAGTCCCTGGAGGTTATCGCCATGCTCCTGGGTTTGACCCCCGAGTCCTATATGCTCCTGGAAGGGGGGGAACTCCCGGACGATGAACTGCTGCGCAAAATCAGCATGGTGTACGACTGGAACTTCCACGACCTCAAGGCCTTGCTGCGCAGCGAACAGGCTCTGGCCCTTCAACCCCGGCGCTATGGCGTCCCGTTCGCGGGGGCTTCCACGCATTCCCATCGGGTCAAGTCCGTCCTGAATGAATTGGAAACGCAATTCCCGCACCTGGGCAACCGGGAGCAGGAATTCTGCCTGGCCCAGCTGGAACTGGTGCTGGAAACCGTTAAGCGGCAACGGGGCACGACCCGCGCCGTACCCCATTCCGCCTGAGCGGTCGGGCCTCATCTCCCATTTTCTCAAGTCCCCCCCCACGACTGCCCCGCCCGGGGTTTCCGGCTTTGCTTTTCTGCGCTGGGATGGTTAGGTGAAGCAAGGCTGGCATACCGCCTTTCAAACTGAACCCGGCGGCAGGCCATGGCGAACCCCCCTCAGGCCCCGGACCGGAAGAACGCAACCCTGTAACAGGTGAACGAGGATCGCATGAAGGACATCAAGACTTTGGGAATTATCGGTTCGGGCCAGATGGGCTCGGGCATCGCCCATGTGGCCGCCCTGGCGGGCTGCCGGGTGCTCTTGCAGGATATCGTGCCCGGCGCGCCGGAAAAAGCCCTGGCGGGAATCGAGAAGAACCTGGCGCGACAGGTGAAGAAAGAACTCATCACCACCGCCCAGCAAACCGAGGCCCTGCAGCGCATCACCCCCGTGGCCAAGCTGGACGCCATGAGCACGGTGGACATGGTCATCGAAGCCGCCACGGAAAACGAGGCGGTGAAACGGCAGATTTACGTGGAACTGGAAAAGCACCTGCCCGCCGGAGCCATTCTCGCCTCCAACACCTCGTCCATCTCCATCACCCGCCTGGCCGCTTTCACCAGCAACCCCGGGCGGTTCATCGGCGTGCACTTCTTCAATCCCGCCCCCGTGATGGAACTGGTGGAACTGATCCGGGGCATGGGTACCTCGCAGGAGACCTTCGACGCCACCGAGGCCCTGGTGAAGCGCATGGGCAAGGTGGCCATACCCGCCAAGGACTCCCCCGGATTCATCGTGAACCGCATCCTGGTGCCCATGCTCAACGAGGCGGCCTATGTGGTGCACGAGGGCGTGGGTGGCGTGCGGGAGACCGACGAGGCCATGAAGCTGGGCGCGCGCCACCCCATGGGGCCGCTGACCCTATCGGATTACATCGGACTGGACACCGTGCTGGCCGTGATGCGCGTGCTGTACACCGAACTGGGCGACCCCAAGTACCGCCCCTGCCCCCTGCTGGTGAAACTGGTGGAAGCGGGCTGGCTGGGCGTCAAGACGGGCAAGGGTTTCTACGATTACAGCCAGGAACCCCCCGCGCCCACGCTCTGAGAAACCGTTTTTGACGGGGCGCATACCGTGCAAAATCAGGGAGTTCGAAAAAAGGGAGTCTGCCACCCGGCGGCCTCCCTTGCCTCCTCCGGCACGATCTTCCAGCGACCCGCGGCGTAAATCCCCATCCGACAGCTCCATTTATTTCCACTTTTTCCCCACGATTAGGGAACACTGGTTTCACAATTTTCGTTAAAATAATTGATGTCTATTTTTGTTTAGCCCTTCGTTTCCTGTGGTTCCAAAGAAGGCGGTTAATTCGAAATTTTTTTGAGAAATCGCCCGACAAAACGGCCGTTATCAAGCCGTCATGCCGGAGGCATTGGTTTGCAGTCAAAAGGCTGTGGGCCGGCAATTAACGGAGAAACCAATTTTCCAAGGTGAATAAATGACAATGACCATCAAGAAAAAGTTTTCGCTGCTCACGGCGTTGCCGGTGATCACCATCGCCCTGTATGTCGGTTTGGGCTGGTGGGCCTTGAGCAGTCTCAGTTCGCACTCCCAGCACATCATGGACCATGACGTGATGCCCCTGGTGAGCGAAGACATCAAGGAACTGAACCATCTGCAAGGCAGCATCAAGGTCATGCTGGAGGCGGACCGGGACGTGTACCAGGCCCTGTTGGCGGAACGGGCCATTCTGGTGGCCAGTGAGAATGAAGAAATCGCCAAGGCGGAAAAGTTCCACCAGGAGAATATTCAGCAGGCCCGGGAGCGCATGGCCAAGGCCAGCACGGTTTTTGTGGGCAAGGAAGCTGAACTCTACGGCCAGTTTCAAAAGACGTTCTCCACCTGGGTGGAAAAAACATCCAAGGTGGTCGTTCTGTCCAAGGATCCCCAACAGTTCAAATTCGCCTCGCGCATGAGCTATGGCTCAGCCGAGGCAAGCTTTAACGCCATGCGGGCACAGATCAATGACTTGACGGAGTTGATGGAAGGCCGCATTCAGTCCGTGATGAAACGCGTGGACAGCAAGGCGGCCAATGTGGGGGTCGAAGCGACGTCCATGGTTTCCCGCTCCAAGGAAGTGACCCTGATTTTCATCGCCATTGCGTTGGTGGCGATTGTGGGAACCGTCATTTCCACCCGTATGGTATCCAGTTCCATCACACGCATCATTGACTATTCCGTTTCCAGGCTCATGGAAGTTTCCACGGTCACTTCCGCGGCCTCGGGCGATGTGGCTTCGTCCAGCCAATCCCTCGCGGAGGGTTCCTCGGAACAGGCCGCCAGCCTGGAAGAAACCTCCGCCACGCTGGAGGAAGTTTCGAACATGGCGCACCGCAACGCCGAGCACACGCGGCAGGCGAGTGAAATGGCCAAGGAAATGCGGACCTTGGCCAGCCAAGGCTCCACGTCCATGCATCGCATGCAGGAGGCCATCAACGAGATCAAGGGGTCTTCTGACCAGACCGCGCGCATTATCAAGACCATTGATGAGATCGCCTTTCAGACCAACCTGCTGGCCCTGAATGCCGCCGTGGAAGCCGCACGGGCGGGGGATGCCGGTCGCGGTTTCGCCGTGGTGGCCGAGGAGGTGCGCAGTCTGGCCATGCGCAGCGCGGATGCCGCCAAGGACACCAACGCCATCATCGAAGATTCGCAAAACAAGGCGGATCAGGGTGTTTCGGTGGCCAACGAGGTGGGAGAAGTCCTCAGCAAAATCGTCGTCTCGGCGGAAAAGGTGGATCATCTCGTGGCCGAGGTCACCAACTCCAGCCAGGAGCAGACACAGTCCATTGTCCAGGTATCCAACGGAATGAGCCGCATGGAATCCCTGACCCAGTCGAACGCCGCCAATGCGGAAGAAACGGCGGCGGCCAGCCAGGAACTCAACAGTCAGTCCATTGAACTCATCCGGGTGGTCTCGGACCTGAGCAAAATGATCGGCGGCGAGACGGTCCAGGAAGGCACCACCGCGAAGGATATTCTGACGCAGCAGGAAGCCCGCCTGGAGTTGGAGGCATAAAGCACGAGCGCCCACCTGAAGGCGTCGTGAGAACGCTGGCGGCAGTCCATCCGTTTTGGATCTGCCGTCCAGCCGACCTGACCCACCCGATTCCATCGCGAAGTTTCAAATTCCCCCGCTCTTTTCACCTCGCCCCGGAATACGTTTCCGGTGAGACGCCATTCCTCAGCCCGGCATTCCATCCGCCCGGGGCCGGGTGAGGATGGGCGCATACACCGCCGTGAACAGCAGAAAGGCCAGGCTCCATAACATGCCGGAGGTGTGCAGCGCGCCCGTCTGCGCCCCGGCGGAAAGCCAGGGCACGGCCACACGCACCAGCGCCGCCAGATTCAGCAGTCCATACGCCACCACGATGAGGGACGACACCCGCAGCGGACGCCCGGTGTGTCCCAGCGCCACCCGGCTCATCATGCCCAGGGTCAGCAGCCCGATGCCCCCCACCGTGATCGCGTGCGCGCCCGCGCTGGCGGGCACACCGGGCAGGAACGCCGCCGCGCCTTTGAGCGCCAGTCCCAGCACCACCCAGCCGTAAGCCAGGTGCAACACCCACAGGAGGGGCGTGCCCCGTGTGGCCCAGCCGCCCCAGCGGGACAGCCGCGCCCCATTGGCCAGCGCCGCCAGGAGCGCCGCCACCCCAACTCCGGCGGAGTCCACAGGCAGGGCCTCCACCACGGTCAGGGCCGCCACAGTGGCGAGGGCGGTTTTATCGAGGAGCGGCGAGAGGCGCACCCCGGCCTGGGGTAGCGCATTGCGGGTGAAGGAAGGGATCACCCGCCCCCCCATCACCACCATGATCAGCAGCACCAGATTCAAGGTGAAGTCCAGCGCCACATCGGCGGACAGCGCCGAAAGCCCCATCCAGCTCAGGTGCACACTCAGATTGGCCAGAGCAAACAACAGCACCAGGGGAACGAAGCCCAGGTTGCGATAGTTCCGCCGCCGCCACAGCCCGGGCAACAGCGCCAGGGCCACCGCCAGGGGAAATCCCGCGTCGATCCCCGCCACCCAGCCCGGGGGGAGTGTTTCCGCGCCCAGAATCACGGCCCGGCCCGCCAGCCACAACACCACCAGCCCCAGCAGCTTTCCGCCGCTCGGCATGGGCACGCCGGTCCAGTTTTGCGCTGCCGTGAGCAGAAACCCCGCCACCACGGCCAGGGTGTACCCGAACAGCATCTCATGCCGGTGCCAGTCCACCGGCGGCAGCGTGCGCGGCACACCTCCATTGCCCGAGAGCGCCATCAGCCACATCGGAATCCACAGCGTGGCCATCACCCCCGCCAAGAGAAAGAACGGCCGGAATCCCAACGCCAACACCGGGGGCCAGGGTCCACGAACGGGTGGGCCGGATGCGGTGGGGGTGCCCGGCGGGGTGCCGCTCATTTTGAAGTTTAAAGCCATACGAATCCTTGGTGAAGCAGGGTCGGCGGAATCGCCCCAACCGTGAAGTCCGGGATGCACCCGGCCGTCTCCAGCCCCCTTTTTATTCAGGGTACTCCGATTCGGTCCCTTTGAGCACCGGAGCACCCGTGCGCCATGGGGCCGGGAAGGGTGGTTCTGGGACGGGAGGGTAGCCAGCGAACCGGGCTCGTGCGGGGTGGGTCCGCCCGGAGCAGCCGGTTGGGTGGGCTGCCACGTTCGCCCACCGCCCCAGGCAGGAAACGGGTTAGCCCAAATGGCGCTTGAACAGTTCCATCGTGCGGCCCCAGGCCTGCTTGGCGCTGGCGGCGTTGTAGCTGCCCCGTTGATCGCAGTGGAAGCCATGCTGCGCCCCGGAGTAGACATGCACCTCCGCGTTGGGCCGGCTCTTCACCGCCTGGCGCACCTTTTCCACATGCTCCAGGGTAATGGCATGATCCAGTTCCCCGAAGTGAAACAGGATGGGCGTATTGAGGGTTTTCGCGTCCCCCAGAAAATTGACAATGCCCCCGCCGTAATAGGACGCCGCGCAGGCGAACTTCAACCGGCACGCGGCCAAATAGGTCACCAGTCCCCCCCAGCAAAAGCCGGTGATGCCCAGCGCGTCTCCCTTGAGTTCCTTGCGCGCCCGGAGCGCCGTCATGGCGGCCTCCACATCCAAGACCGCCTGTTTATCGCTGGTGGCCTCCTTGAGCTTCATGCCGGCCTGAATCTCCTCCGGGGTATAGCCAGACTGATAGCCCGGCGCGATCCTCCAGTACATGTCCGGGGCCAACGCCAGATATCCCGCCTCGGCCAGCCGGTCGCACACTGAGCGGATGTGCGAGTTGACCCCAAAAATTTCCTGCACCACAATCACCCCCGGCGCGGGAGTTTTTGCCGGCAGGGCCAGGTATCCCTGAAAGGCACCTTCCTTGTGGGTGATCTTCACCATTTCATTCTTGGTGCTCATGACTTGGGTCTCCACGGTTAAAGAGTTAAAATGGGGTTCACAAAGGATTGCATCCGAAGTGCAAGGGGGCGTTCAAAGTCGCGGAAGCTTCAGTCTCCACGGGCCACAGTCCCCTTTACCCTCATCCGGATGGACTGGCAAGCGGGTCCGGGCTCCGGCTGAACCTTGAAGATGCCACTGCTTAAAAAAGCGGCTATAACGAGGAAACCCCGGGTGCTCCTCCCAGGCGCCCGGCCGTGTGAAACTCTTAGCCTGTGGAATCACCCATGAAGCGGCTGTTGTTTCCTCCCAGTCTCCGCGATGTGAGCGGGGGTCGATGGATTCGAATTTCCCTGCGCACCTGGCATCTGGCCAGCATGGCCTTTCTGGTCGGGGGGGTGGCGCAGGGTGTGCCCATGGACAGTCTTCAAAACGCCCTGTGGGGGCTCACGCTCAGCGGCGTGGCCTATGTGGCGATGGAGTTATACACCTCCTTCGTGTTTCTGCTCCAGCTCAAGGGGTTGGCCGTGGTGGCCAAGGTGGTGTTGATGGGCGCCGCGGCGGCGTCTCCGGATCATGCGCTGACCTATCTGGTGGTGGCCATCATCATCGGGGGCATCAGCAGCCATATGCCGGGGAAGTATCGTTACTACTCGGTGTTCCATGGCCGGATCCTCAAAGAATAACAGGGCATAACGGCCGTGCGGCGTTCTCCGCCCGCAGCGCTCAGGCTTGGCGTCCCGCTTCCGCGGGGCGGTCTAGAACTTGGGCGGCTGACCGGCCATATCCGGTTCTCCCACCCACCGCAACATTTCCGCCCGGGCAAGATCCCGCAGCTTCACCGCCGCCGCCCAGCCCTTGCCTTCCGGGGCGATGGGGGCCAGCAGGGTCAGCGCGACCCGGCCCCGCCGAGGCAGCCAGTGGCCGTCACGCAGGATGGAACGGGTGCCCCGCAACACCACGGGCAGGACGGGGATGCCCGCCTCCGCCGCCGCCTGAAATCCGCCCATATGGAAGGGCAGCAACCCCGGAGCGCGGCGGAAGGTGCCTTCGGGGAAGATCACCAGCGAATGGCCCGCCACCGCGCGGTGGGCCACCCGTCGCGCATCCTCCACACCTTTTTGCTTGTCAAACCGTTCCACAAACTGGGTGCCCAGCCGGTTCAAGAACACCGAGGTCACCAGGTTTCCCAACAATTCCCGCTTCGCAATAAAGCTCCACAAGCCCGGCAGTTGCGCCGTCAGCACCAGTCCATCCAGGTAGCTGGCGTGGTTGACCACCACCACGTAGGACTGTCCGGGTTTCAGATGTTCCACCCCGCGCAGGGTCACCTGGGTGCGGGTGATCCGGAGCAAAAAGCGTCCCACCGCCCGGGTCACGGTCCAGGCCCAGTTCTGGCTGGGAACCAGGGCCACCGTTATCCACGTTGCCGGAGCCACCAGGCCCAGCATCAGCAGCCAGTAGAGGCCGTATAGCCAATCGGCCAGCAGATGCCGCACCCGCCGCAACTGGGGAACCATGCCGATCAGGGTCAGGCGCACGACTTGAAGCCAGACCGCCCGTTGCCGAGTTTCCGTGATGCCTTTTTCATACAGTTCACGGCTGGAGGCGCGCCGGATTTTGCCGCTGGAGGTTTTGGGCACCGTGTGCGGCGGCACCAGCATCACATCGTCCACCGGGTTGCCCAGCAGATCCAGGGCCAGGCCCTCGATGCCCGCCCGGAGGGCCTGCAGGGCTCCCGGGGTGTGCTCGCGGGTTTCCGCCAGCACGATCAGCTTTTCCGTTCCCGAATGCTCATCCTTGGCCCCGAAGACCGCCACGCAGCCCTTGCGGATGCCCGGCAGGTTGCCAATGGCCTCCTCCAATTCGTGGGGGTAAATGTTGCGACCTGCGCGGATGATGATGTCCTTGCGCCGCCCGGTGAGGTAGATATCGGCCTCCCAGATATAGGCCATGTCGCCGGACTCCACCCACTCCCCCGCAAACAGCCCCGCCGTCGCCTGCGGGTTGCGGTAATACCCCGAGGTGACCGAGGGGCCTTTGAACTGCAACCGGCCCTCCTCGCGCTCGCCCAGTTCCTGGCCAGTGTCATCCACCACACGCACCTCGTGTCCGGGCAGGGGGTGGCCGCAGGCGACAAATTCCAGCACATTGGGGTCCTCCGGCGAGGCGGGAATGGCCTGACCCCTCGTGGCGAAGGATTCGCGCTGAATCCGGTCCACCACCAACCCTCGGCCGAAAGGCGGAAAGGCCAGACCCACCGATGCCTCCGCCAAGCCATACACGGCGGAAATGGCGTCCCGGCGGAAGCCATAGGGCTCAAAGCGGTCAGCAAACCGGCGCAGGGTATCGGGAATCACGGGTTCCGCCCCGTTGAAGGCCACGCGCCAACTGGAAAGATCCAGTCCCTGAATCTGCTCGTCTTTCACCCGGCGCAGCAGCAGTTCATAGGAAAAATTGGGGCCGCCGGAAATGGAGCCGCGGTGGTGATGGATCGCCCACAGCCATTGCTCCGGGTGGGCCAGAAAGGTCAGGGGGGACATCAGCACGAGGGGGATGGCGAAATACATGGACCCCAGCCACGCGCCAATGAGCCCCATGTCGTGATACAGGGGCAGCCAACTGACGAAGGCATCCGTGGAATCGGCGTTCAGGTTGCCGCCCATGGCGCGCACATTGGCCATGAGGTTGGCATGGGTCAGCATCACCCCCTTGGGGTTCCCCGTGCTGCCGGAGGTGTATTGCAGATGGGCCAGATGATCCGGGCGCACCCGGGGACGGGACGTGGTGACACCGGGCCGCGACAGTTCCTGGGGCGTGACGATCGCCTGCAGATGCTCCACCTGCATTTTAAGCAGGCGTGCGGCCACCTTGGCCTGATCCACGGTAATCAGCACGCGGGTCTGGGCGTTGACCAGGATATTCGCGTGGCGGCGCAGATGGTCCTCAATCTGCGATGCCCGGGCCGGGGGGTAGATCGGCACGGGTATGCCCCCGGCCAGGAGTACGCCCATGAAGCTGAAGAAATAATCCATGCCGCTGGGCAACATGATGGCCACGGTCTGCCCCTGCTCCAGCCCCAACTCCACCAGCCCCGCCGCCAGAGATTCCGCCCCGGTCAGCAGCCCCTGGTAGGTCAACTCCTCGATCTGCCGGTTCTCATTGTAGAACAGCACATGGGTGCGGTCGCCGTGATTGGCCACATGCCAATCGAGCATATCCAGCAGGGTTTCCGCCTTGGCCGGTGCGGCCTCCGCATCGCCCAGGGTCAGGGCATGGTATGCCAGGACGCTGTCGTGTTTGCCTCCTGGCCGCGCCTGCGCCATGGCCCGCAGCAGATCCTGGGGGCTATCTGCTGAGACGCCGATCTGCTCAGGCAGGCCCAGCCCAAAATGCTGTTCGATGCGGGTCAACAATTCAATCCGGCTCAGGCTGTCGAAACCCAGATCCTGGTCCAGCCGGGTGGTGAGGGACACTTGCAACGCGCCCCGTTTGTGCGGATGCAGTTCCAGCACCAGGTCGTGAATCAGACCCAACAAGACCTCCGCCTGGGGAGGCGCGGTCTTGGCCGGGGTGGAGGATTCCGATTTTGATAAGGCCATCGCGGTTACTCGCCAAAGAGGGCTACCCAACGTGCAGCCCTGATCCTGTCGGCCACACCCTTAGCTCGTGCAACTACCTGGTCCCCTATACTCCGAACGCCCCGCTTTTGGCTATCGGGATGAAGGGTAGCAGATAAAAGGGCGCTCCAAAATATCCCCCCGGAACCCACCGTTCCCCCACGCCGCAGCCCTCCCCAAACACAAAAAGGGTTGCAACCCTGGGATATTTTCCCCTAGGCGGCAACCCTGTATCACTCCTTATCATCTGATCACAATCGGGGTGAGAGGATTTGAACCTCCGGCCTCTTCGTCCCGAACGAAGCGCGCTACCAGGCTGCGCCACACCCCGAAGTGTCAATACTACCGGTAATCCGGTAATTATGTCGAACGGGCGGAAATTGGCAAGTGTTTTCCTCGCTTCCCTGCGCCGGCGGCGGTGGGCGATGGGGCGGCGTGGGGAGGTTTGGGCGGCTCCCGCTCCGGTCCGGAGGGAGTTTCGGCCCCCGCATGGAGACGCGCGGCGAAGTCTTCCAGCGTGGCCGCCGCCGCATCCAGGTCATCGCTGGAGAGGGTGAGGGCGTAGGTGTAGTCACGCATGGAATGGGCGTAACGGGCATCGTAATACTGCTCCAGCAACTC
>Ga0224495_10002274_pt1 | contig 12626 bp, 11 predicted proteins | sample SF_Jul11_sed_USG_FD_168128 | JGI IMG/M metagenome (GOLD analysis project Ga0224495, IMG submission 168128) | Sediment microbial communities from San Francisco Bay, California, United States - SF_Jul11_sed_USGS_4_1 | ecosystem: Environmental > Aquatic > Marine > Sediment | place: USA: California... | reverse complement strand
ATATGCAGATAAACCATAATATACCTGCCATATTTGTTCAGAGGCAGTTGCAGCGGACAGAGGTCAGCATGCAGAAGTCAATTGAAAAATTGTCAAGCGGGCAGCGCATCAACCGTGCAGGGGATGACGCTACCAATCTTGCGGTTTCCGAAAAAATGAGAACCCAGATAAAGGGTTTGAAGCAGGCGGAAAACAATGCCCTTATGGGGCTCTCTTTTATTCAGGTTACAGAAGGTAGTCTGGGACAGGTGAATGATATACTTCAGCGTATTCGTTCACTTTCGGTTCAGGCTGCCAATGGAGTCTACTCCATGCGTGACCGTATGCAGATAGAGGTCGAGGTCTCTCAATTAATAAATGAAGTGGACCGAATCTCAACAACTGCAGAGTTTAACAGGTTGAAGCTCTTGAACGGGGATTTGTCAAAGAACTCGCTTCAGGCCTCGGTCTTTTTTCATGTAGGACCCAATCAAAACCAGAGAATAAGGGCATACGTGGCAACGATGAATTCGACAGCTTTTGGTCTAACCAGCGGGGGGGGACGAAAAGGTGTTTCAACAGTTGCGCGGGCCAATGACATGATTGGGGTCGTTGATGAAGCGATGGATCGTTTGAATCGGCAGCGAGCCGATCTGGGCGCATTTTATAACAGAATGGAGATCACTGTAGAAGCTTTAAGGTCGGGCTATGAAAACATGGTCGTGGCTGACAGCAGAATACGTGATACCGATATGGCAGAAGAGTTGATTAAATTTACTACGGATCAGGTGCTAATGCAGAGTGGTACGGCGATGCTGGCTCAGGCCAATGTATCTTCGAGAGTAGTAATGAAGCTTCTCGACAACATTTAGTTTAAAGGGGATCAGCGAACAAGACCAGGGTTTCGGCTTTGGGCGTCTCTTGTTGTGCCGAATCCCCTTTTTTTTGATTGAACTTGACACTCTCTTTGTGAAAAATATTCAGACTCTGAATGCAAATAATCCGGCTTATCAAGAAAATTCCCTTTCCAGTTTACCTGTTTTCTATTCTGCTCTTATACACCTGGTATCAGAACTCACTCTACTCAGAGGCAAGAAAATATCTCAACAAAACAATTTCACGTATTGATTTTACCGGAAATACCAATATCTCTTCCAAAGAGTTATATAATGCGATCTCCATGAGACCGGGAATGGTATTAACTACAGAACTTGTCAATAATGATCTCAAAGCGCTGTTTCAGCTTGAAGCGGTTTCCAATGTGCGTATTGAGGGTTCCGAATATAAAGAGGGCGTGGGCATTAATTTTATTATAGAAGAGCATCCTGTAATTTCGAGTGTAAAGTTTAAAGGCGTAAAAGAGCTGAATGAGCCTGAGCTGCGGGATTTGATTCCCTTAAAAGATGACAAGGTGTATTCTGACGCCAGTGTCGCTACATCGATTCAGCTTATTATGGGGCAATATTATGGAAAAGGGTTTTTAAATGTTTCCATTCGAACAGAAAAAAAACCTGATCCTAAAAAGAAGAATGCAATCATCTTTACCTTTATTATCGATGAGGGTGAGGAGCTGAAAATTTCCAAAATTAACATTGTTGGTGCAAGCAAGGTCGACTCTGAAGATATTTACAGTATTCTGGAGCTTGAAGAAGAAGGCCTGATAAAAGATGGAACTTTTTCGGAGTCTAAATTTGAAAGAGACAAATCTGCTATCATTGAATTGTATAATTCAAAGGGCTATCTCGATGCAGAGATTACCGAAGCCAAATATGAAGTGCGCTGGAAAAATCCTCTTAAAATGGATGAGCGTGTTATTATAATTACCTATCACATATCAGAGGGTGATATATATTTTTTTAATGGATATGCAATGGAGTGGGATCAGGCCTACGTCAACCAGGAGACCAATATTCAACTTTTTCAGGAAAAGGATCTGAGTTATTTTTTTGAATATACGGACGCAGATATCGGCGGTCCCTTTGATAACAATAAATATAACAGAGATAAAGGTTCTATAAATTTTCAATATTCAGAGAAAGGTTATATTTTTGCCCGGGTGATTCCAGATAGAACGGTGACACTTTTGACACCTGAAGGAATTGCTGAACTGGAGAACTCTTCTCTGCAGAAGAAGGCAATGGAAAACGGCAATGATTATTATAATATTTCCGAGTTGCGCAGAATATATGAGAAAGAACCTGAAAAACGGGGTAAAAAGTTTGTACATACCAGGTTTATTATTGGCGAAGGTGACAAAGGATTTATCGAAAATATTATTATAAAAGGTAATGTTAAAACCCATGATAACGTTATTCGCAGAGAGCTGCTTGTTAAAGAGGGTGAACTTTTTAATGCGGCACTTGTTCAGCGCTCAAGGGAAAAGGTTTTTAATCTTGGATTTTTTAAAGAAGTAAACGTTGATGCCCGGCCCGGAAGCAGCGAAGGACAGATGAACCTGATTATTCAGGTGGAAGAGCAGCCGACTGGAAATTTAAGTCTGGGAGGCGGATACGGTTCACTTACAGGATTTTCGATTAATACCTCGTTATCTGAAAATAACCTAAGGGGAACGGGGCAATCGATAACCGGACAGTTTGAATTTGGTTTAAAACAGGTATCTTTTAACGGATCATGGACAGAACCCTGGATTATGGATAAACCCTGGTCTCTTACCCTGGGAACGCATTATTATTATACAGAAAGAAGAGCAGGGGCAATTGATATTGCCAGCAAGCTGAACGAACAATCTTATTACTATTATAACTCAGTCGGGGCTTCCGTCTCGCTTGGGCATCGCTTCTGGATAAACTGGGGAAACTACCATACCTTTAGTATGTCTTATTCCAGGGTTACAGATCCATCGAGTCTTGTGGATGATTCGATCTATATTCTTGTAAAAGAGGGATGGCAGCTACAAAACAAGCTAACTAACGGTATTTATTATGATACTCTGGATAATATGATGGGACCGACCAGTGGTGTTCGGGGAGATCTGTCCATGGACTTTGTTGGATCAGTCCTGGGTGGTCAGGATCATTTTAACCGGTATAATGCTAAACTGCAATTTTACTGGTGGCCCCTGGATTTTACCTTTTTCAACAGTATCAGAAAGTCGGTGCTGAGAAGATGGCGTGTGGTTCTGGAACATCGCTTTTCTGTAAATTATACCCAGCAGACCAAACCAGCGTATGGATCTCAAGATCGTTATCTGAATCCTTATATTGAAGATTATGACAAGTTGTATCTTGGTGGTTACGAGTCACTCAGAGGCTGGAATGTCTATGATAATTATTTTCCTGCAGGCTGGAGAAATGGAGGAAGTCACAGGGTTTTATATGGTTCAGAGTTGAGAGTGCCCATTGAACCGAGCATGGTATGGTTAGTGTTGTTTTTTGATGCGGGAGCTCTTTATAATGACATGAACCAGTACTATATTGACAGTACTACTCCGCAATATTTTGTTGACACCATAAAAAGCAGTACTCTTAGTAAAGAACATCTTTCTATGGAGTATTTTAAATATAGCTGGGGTTTTGGAGCCAGGGTACATCTGCCTGTACTACCGATCAGGGTTTATATGGGTCAACGTTTGATGTGGGACAAGGACAAGTTCTGGTTTAAAAAGCATCCCCAGGCAGGCCAGTTTGAGTTTGTTTTTGGTATAGGTGACAAGAGATTTTAATATATGGTAAAGACCTTTGTTCCGATAGATAGCTCATGTAAAGTATGTGATGCCGTTCGTTCGGAGGATGTACTTTTACATGTGACCGGAAGAGATTATCCGGGAATTCTGGCTAAACTTACTAAAATTCTTTTTGATTATAAAATTCCACTTGTGGATGTTCAGCAGACCACAAGTCTCGGGCAATTAAGTCTTTCTTTATTGATAAATGTTCCGGCTCATGTGGGGCTTGCCGTATTAAAAGAACTATCGCATAATGCAAGAGTACTCGGGTTAAGTTTTGATTTTTTTGTATTGCACGAGGGTGAACTGGTGCGGGATGAAGGAAGAAAAACTTATGCTTTAACCATTCTTTCTCCGGAAATTTCAATTTCATCTTTTCATGCTCTGGCTATTGTTCTCGGAGAGAACTCTATTAATATAGAGAGAATGAACAGATTGGCACAGGGAAATTTGTCTGCTCTTGAATTTATTTTAGGGGTACCCAATACGACAGGTGAACTGGCTAATTTAAAACGCATATTATTCAAAGTTGCATTCGAGCACAATTTTGATCTGGCGATTCAACCAGAAAATCTCTATCGCAGATCGAAAAGATTGATTGTAATGGATATGGATTCAACCTTGATTCAACAAGAGGTTATTGACGAACTTGCTGATCAGGTTGGAGTAGGTGAAAAGGTTGCAGAAATTACAACCAGAGCCATGCAGGGCAAGCTTGATTTTGCAGCATCACTGAAAGAGAGAGTCGCTCTTCTCAAGGGAATGCCAGCGGAAGAGATGAATGAAGTATTGAAAAGAATCAGTCTTACTCCTGGTGCAGAGATATTGATTTCTATTTTGAAAAAAATGGGTTTTAAAATTGCAATTATTTCAGGTGGATTTACCTATTTTACCAATTATTTTCAAAATCAACTTGGTCTTGACTACAGCTTTGCCAATCAACTTGAAATTGAAGATGGAAAGTTAACAGGTCGTACCATGGGTAGAGTGATTGATCGTGCCGGTAAGGCGGCTATTCTCAGGGAGCTTGCCGCTGCAGAAAAAATTCCCCTGGATCAGACAGTTGCCGTAGGTGATGGTGCGAATGATCTTGATATGCTCGAGACAGCAGGTCTTGGTATTGCTTTTAATGCCAAACCAACAGTAAGAGACCATGCAAGGGCTTTTATTTCACAGCCCGGTCTTGATTCGATATTATACCTTCTGGGAGTATCACAAAAAGAGCTTGTAGAGATGCAATCCCGGGATTAATATTTTGAAATCAAAAGAAAGTCATTTAAAATGACGATAATAATTTATGAACAGAAAGGCATCAATTACCAGAGAGACAAAAGAGACTTCTATTAAAGCAGAAATAAACCTCGATGGTTCAGGAAAACTGGAAGGTACTAATCCGATTCCATTTTTTGAGCACATGCTTTCTCATTTGGCTCGTTACAGCATGATAGATATAAAAATGGACATTAAGGGTGATACCCAGATTGATGGCCACCATACTGTCGAGGATTGTGCGATTGTTCTGGGTGAAGCAATAAAAAATGCTCTCGGAGAAAAAAGAGGAATATATCGTTTTGGAAATTTTACGCTGCCTATGGATGAGGTATTAACACTGGTTGCAGTTGATTTTTCAGGCAGACCTTATTTCAGTTATTCAGGACCTGATCTTGTTGTTATGGGGAAACTTGGTGAGTATGACTCTGAATTGACAGCAGAGTTCTGGCAAAAATTCAGTGTCAGTGCGGGTGCCAATATTCATATTAAAGTTATGAGCGGCGAAAACAGGCATCATATTCACGAATCTATTTTTAAAGCAGCTGGTATGGCTGTGCGAAATGCTATAACAATTGATGAGCGCAGGGGCGCAGACATTCCTTCTACGAAAGGAATTATATGAATTATCATCCCAAAATTGTAGAACTTGATTTTGGGATGGGTAATATTCGATCTCTTCAGAAAGCTTTTGAATATCAGGGTGCAGATGTAGAGGTGATTCAGACTCCTGAAAAAATAGAGCGAGCTGATGCTCTATTGATTCCTGGAGATGGTGCTTTTCATACTGCAATGGTCAATCTTAAATCATCAGGGTTTTATGATGCAATTCTTAGTTTTATCAGCAGGGGAAAGCCTGTATTGGGAGTTTGTATCGGTTTTCAGGTTCTTTTTGACTCATCTGATGAATTTGGTGCCGTTGAAAAGGGTTTTGGAGTTTTTTCAGGGCATATTTCAAAGTTTAGTCAGAAAAATCTGATAATTCCTCATATGGGCTGGAACAAGGTAACTCTGCTTGCTGACACACCGCTTTTTAATGAAATTCCCGATAATTCTTATTTTTACTTTGTTCATAGTTATGCAGCTAAGGGGGTTCATGAGCATGCTTTGGCCAAATGTGAGTATGGCGAAACCTTTACTGCCGTTGTACAAAAAGATAATGTATTTGCAGCTCAATTTCACCCGGAAAAATCTTATTTAGCCGGGTTGCAGATGATAAAAAATTTTATAAAACTTATATAAATAATTTCCAGGAAATAATAAAATGAAAAAATCTTTTATACCTTTAATACCGGCTCTTGATATACTTGATTCAGAGGTGGTTCGGCTTTATCAGGGTGACTATAATCAAAAAAAAGTTTACTCCAGAGACCCTGTCGAGACAGCACTTCGATTTGCTGAAGCTGGCGTCAGCCATTTGCATCTCGTCGATTTGAGCGGAGCCAGATCAGGAGAGATTGTCCATCACAAACTCTTTGGAGAAATAAAACGGGCAACAGGATGCAGTATTGAGGTGGGTGGTGGTATTCGATCTGTGCGTGATGTTGAAAAATTGCAAAAAGAAGGAATCGATACACCAGATGACCAGTTTATGATTGGATCTCTTCCTTTTAAAAACAGCGATGAGTTTAAAAAAATTCAAGGCAGGTTAGATTCGAGAATTTTGCTGACGGTTGATGTCTGGGGCAGAGAGGTTAAAATCTCAGGTTGGCAAGAGGGTACTCGTAAACTTGTTTCACCATTTATGAATGAAATGAAAGAGATGGGTGTAAGCAATTTTCTGGTAACTCAAATTATGCGTGATGGTACTATGGAAGGCCCCGATGTAGAACTTTATAAAGAACTTGATCAGTTTCAACCCGACGTATCTGTAATTGTATCCGGGGGTTTTTCGAACCTTACAGATCTTGATGGTTTAAAAGATATTCAAAATCTGAAAGGAATAATTCTGGGAAAAGCATTTTATGAAGGTGTAATTACATTAGAAAATATTAAAGAACATTTAAGCGGATAAATTAAATTTTACAAAATTTTATCCATAGTTGAATATAATCAGGTAATGTTATATATTTTGTTACAAAAGCAGGTGGGAGTCATCTTTAAAAAGGTGTATATCTGTCATTTTGGTATGCGAATTATAGCTGATGCTCATGCCGCTGTTTCCTCCGATGTGTGATGCTGCCACAGGTATTGATTTTTTATTTAATATGTGTTGTGCTATCGCAATATTGTTTAGACCAATTTCAGAAAGAATGGGTGTAGCATTTTGATATTTAACTGTGGCGCCACCAAAAATTTTTGCTTGAATAGAGGCATATATCTTTATATGTTCATCCATTATGGAAAATTGTTTTTCAAGAATATGATTCCCATATCGCAAATTTTCAGGGTTGTAAATTTCCTTTGAATTGTTTTCTGATTCTGCTAATAAAAAATGGGAAAGTGTAGCTACAGGCTCACTGGTGGAGTATAGTAACACAGCAACACAGGATCCGAGGACAGTTTTAAGAATGGTATTGTTATCAAAAGAGGTGCCAATTTCGCCAATTCCAATGATTTGTATTTTTTGTTCAGCATGTTCCATTTTATTCTGTTTTGAAATGTTATAAAGGTTTTTGATAAATGGTACAATTATTTATTTTAATTGCATTAAATATCGTTTCTGTAACATGCAAGGATTCCATGGGGCCTAAAAAAAGATATCCGCCTTTATTTAACGAGTTAAAAAATTTATAAAAAATTTGTTTTTGCGTTTCCATATCAAAATAAATAAAGACATTTCTACAAAATATTATATCAATACCCTGGTAGAATTCATCCTGTATTAAATTATGTCTTGAAAAGGTCACCCATTTTTTTACATCTGGATTTATTTCAAGAACTCTTTTTGCAAAAGGGTAAGGGCTTTTTTCAGGTGAAGTTTCTGTAAAAAATTTTTTTGATTTCTTGTCCGAAAGTTTTGCAATGCGTCGATCCGGGTATTGCCCAATTTTCGCATTCTCAAGAACCTTGTCTGAAATATCAGTGGCAATAATAGATCCTGTTACATAACTTTTATTTTCATTTATATATTCCAGCAGACTCATTGCAATGTCATAGGGCTCTTCGCCTGTTGAGCAGCCAGATGACCAGATGGTAATATTTTTTTTTTCATTTTCGATGAGTTCAGGGAGCACACGGGTTTGCAGAATTTCAAAGTGCTCAGGATACCTCTGAAAAAATGTTTCCTTTGTGGTAATCAGGTCAAAAAGATTCCAGATCTCCTGGTAGTCATTAATAGTCTGCTCATTTTGAAGGTACTCCCAATAGCTTTTAGCAGATTTAATTTTCAATGCAACCATTCTTTTATGAATTTTACCGAAAATAATGTCTTTTTTGGTAAGGTTAATATTTATACCACAATTGGCTTTTATAAAGTGAGCGAACTTGATAAAAAGTTCATCACTCCATGTTTGTTCATGGAATATCTGCTCGGGCATAGGTTTATATCGGTAGTTTTAACTTTGCTTTTAAGGCCGATATTTAAATTGTAATATTTGAAACAATTGTAAAATAGATAAAAAAATGATCTATCTCAGAATTATTTAAAAATTATTTTTGTACAGAAGGGGGTGCATCAGGAGCTGCTTTTTCTACTGTACCTATAGTATTGCCTGCTTCGTTAGTTGTTGCAGCATCTTTTCCTGCCTCTTCAGCCTTTTGGTCAGCAGCGGGTGCGGTTTCAGTTGTTTGTTGTGAGAACTCTTTTTGAATATCAGAATATCCACCAGTCTGGCTTTTTAAATAGGTCAAAGCAATGGCAAGGATCATGAAAACAGCAACCATAACACCGGTCAGTTTGGTTAATACATCAGCAGCACCTGCCCCAAAAGCTGTCTGGCTGCTTCCTCCGAAAAGAGACATTCCGGAAGAGCGTCCTGATTGAATTAAGATAAGTAAAATTAAAAGTAGCGAAACGATCACTAGTAAAGTAGTAAGCAATGTGCCTATAATCTGCATAATGAACCAGATTTGCAAATAAACTCAATCAGTCATCCATAATTTAAAGGTATAGATGTTTTTATATAGAAATATCTCTGTATAATTTAATTTGAGCTAACGATGATTTTAATACTTTGGAAATATATCTATTTTTATAAAATATAGATATTCCTAAAAAGATATATAATATAACACCTGTTTCATTTTAGCTAGATTTTCTGAAAAGTTTGACATCTTGTGCACTTATGCATTTTGAGAGAATGAAATTTATAGAGGCTTTTACAGAAACACAAATCAAAGAAGTACATGCCCTGTATCAAAATGAATGGTGGACCAGTAAAAGAACATTAGAGCAGACAAAACAATGTATTTATAATTCTCAAATCAGTATTGGCCTCGTTGATAATCATGACAAAATAACTGGCTTTGCAAGAGTGCTTTCAGATTATATATTCAAAGCCTTGATATTCGATGTAATAGTCAGCAGCAATTTTCGTTCAGGCGGATCAGGAAAAGATATTATGGTTTATATTTTGAATCATTCGAAACTTGAAAAAGTGCAACATTTTGAATTATATTGTTTAGAAGAGATGATTCCTTTTTACAAGAAATTTGGTTTTACGACAAATGTCAGTAATGTCAAACTTATGAGATTGCTCAAGGAGTAATTTTATAATCGAATAATTGCATTTTAATATTTTTTATTTTATGGATTTCAGTGTCTATTGAACAGTGAAATTTAATATCAAGCGTGTCTGAATACAGAAACTGCCTTTTTAATTGTGGTAATCATGGTCACAAAAAAAGGTAAGAAGCCCCATGCAGAGCAGATTTGGGTTCAAAAATCATCAGGTGGAAATTATTTAAAAGAAGTTTATTGCCCAATTTTTTAACTTGGCATATATTTTATAATTTCCGATATAAAAGCATGAGAAAATTTTCCGCCTTCATTGCACTCTTGTTTATATATTCCCTCACATTTTGTTCGGGGGTTCAGGTTAAAGACAAGCCAACACTGGAAGAGTCGAAAATAAAAAGCCAGGCGGGTGAAAAGAAAAATTGGGAGGCCATAAAAAAAGCGCTCGAAGAAAAACCACCTCTCGAAACACCAGATTTGCACATATTAATAGTAGAAGCATTAAGAGAAATTGCAACTGAAGAGTCGGCAGAGCTTGTTAAAAAATATCTCCATGACACTGATGAAAGAATGAGGGGCATGGCCATAGAATCTCTTTTTTATCACCAATTTTACAAGAAAGAAGATCGAACTAAATTATATGATGAAATATTAATTGCGATAAAAGCGAATAAAGAACAATTTAAAAAGCTGACATTAAAAGAGATTGCAATTCTTGGGAAAATAGCAACAGTTCCAGCTGTGGAATTTCTAAAAGAAGAGATTACAGAAGGAGAAAAGGAATCTGTTCTGGCTGCCCTTCAGGCATTGGCAGCGATTATGCACGGTGAAAAAGAGGGCAGGAAAGAGCCATCAGATGCTGTAAAGCTTGCCAGAAAAACTGCCATAGAATATCTTGAAAAAAATTCTTTCAATGAGTATACAGAAAATCTTCTTCTTGAAATTTACAGCAGCAGTTATCCCGATCAAAACAGGGCATTAATGGATATTTTTAACCGGGGCAAGGCAGACAAACTTACAATGGCTGCAATTTTACGCCTGCTTAAAACAGAGGACCAAAGCTACAGCCAGAAGCTGATTGATGAATATAAAAAAGAGTACATGGCGTCAGCAAATAGTGCCCAAAGAAAAAAAATTATTGAAATTCTTTCTGTATTGATGGGGCAAACACAAGAGCAGGTATTAATATCTCTGGAGCAGGCCATAAAACAAAATCAGGTAGAAATGGCAATTTTGCGTTTCAAAAAATTGGAATACAAGAAAGCCTTGATTGAACTGATGCACAGGTATGGATTTTCAAATGAAAGTTTTGACAAAATGAATCAAAAAGTGATCGCTTTTATTAACGATAAAGAGATGCCCCAAAAAGCAGAAACCGTAATATTGTTTGCTTCATTGAAAAAACTGAAACCTGATTTTGACTATTTTGAACTGAAAAAAGAGGGATCAAAAGGACTCGGTAGCCGCGGGCTCTTTAATGAGCTTATGAGTGTAATTGAAGGAAGCTACGAAAAAAATGATATGCGTCAACTCGCCGTTCAAAAAGTTTTTTCTCTTTCTGTATCGCAATCAGAGCAGATCTGGAAAATGTATCATGAGAACCGAAGTCTGATTCTGGCGATATCTAAAAACTGATATTTAATATTGTTAAACTATTGTAAAAATTGAAGTGTGTAAAAATTAATGAGTGTTAAATTTTTTACCTATAAATATATATTCTTTAAAATTAGTCTAAAAACTTATTAATGACCCCATGGCTTGATAACCCTGCGTTCGATTTTCAGGTGACTGAAAATACGGTCTACCATAAAATCATACAGGTCATTTATAGATTGTGGACGGTGATAAAATCCCGGTGAAGCGGGCATAATAGTCGCTCCGGCGAGAGTCAGTTTTTCCATGTTCTGAATATGAATCAGACTATAGGGCGATTCACGGGCAACCAGCAGAAGCTTTCTTCTCTCTTTCAGTGAAACATCTGCTGCACGCTCAATTAAATTGGTGCTGATACCATTTGCCGCTGATGCGAGAGTTTTCATACTGCAGGGCAAAATCACCATCGCATCGAAAAGTACTGAACCGCTCGAAGGGGTTGCCGCCAGATCACGAACATCATGGACGAAAATTTTTTGTCTGGTTTCACTATCAGGTCTACCATAAAGTTTAAAAATCTTTTTCATGATCTCATCGCCGTTTAATCCTTTAAAACTGAGACCAAACTCTTCCTGAAGAACCAGATGAAAATTGTCTGAAGCAATCCAGTGAGTTTCGCCCTCAAGAGAGGCGATATGAAAAAAATAGCGCAACAGATATCCGCAACCGGAACCACCTGTGGAACCGACGATAATTTTCTTCACAAACCTGCCGCCATTAATTCCAGAGATACACTAAGAAGAAAAACAATACTCACTCCGCTGTTAAAATGAAAAAATGCCACCGGAATGTTGTGCAGTTTTACATTTTGACCCCACCCCACAATCCAGTGCTCACCGGCAATAAGAGCACCCAGAAGAGCAAAGCCCGACCAGTATAAATAACCCCATTGAAAAAACAGCCCCAGCCATGCAAAAGAAAAAAGGGTCACAGCATGGGTCAACAAAGAGAGCCAGAGCGCGGCAGGTACTCCCAGGTTGGCGGGTATAGAATAAAGTTTTTCTTTGATATCAAAATCACGATCCTGAATAGCATAGAGAATATCAAAACCCGAAATATAGGTAGAAAGCGCTGAAAACATGATCCACGCCTCTGTATAGAGAGAGCCATTCAAGGCAATATAGACCCCCAGAGGAGCCATTCCGATAGCTGCACCCAGCCAGTAATGACACAGCCAGCTGAAACGTTTCGCATAACTGTAGCCTGCAAGAACAAAAAGAACAGGAACAGAAAGATGAAAAGCTGTATCGCTTAAAAACCATGCAGCAATAACAAAAAATATAAAAGAGAGCAGAGCAAAAAGAGAAACACTGCGCATGGATAATTTCCCTGCTGGAATTTCTCTCATGGAGGTGCGGGGGTTTCTCGCATCAAAACGCGCATCAGAAATTCTGTTCATGGCCATCGCAAAACTGCGCGCAG
>Ga0224495_10002273_pt1 | contig 12627 bp, 9 predicted proteins | sample SF_Jul11_sed_USG_FD_168128 | JGI IMG/M metagenome (GOLD analysis project Ga0224495, IMG submission 168128) | Sediment microbial communities from San Francisco Bay, California, United States - SF_Jul11_sed_USGS_4_1 | ecosystem: Environmental > Aquatic > Marine > Sediment | place: USA: California... | reverse complement strand
CCGGAGTTGAGGCGAAGTGGCCTGACATTTTGCGCAGTGGCCAGCGCGAGCGATCCCATGATCCCGGCAGCTTGTTGTGAACCATGATGCTTCCCGCCATGCCGTCGGTCCCGGGATCGTTTACGGAAATATCCGCATCGAGATCGGCTTTCGGTAAATCCGTGCGAAATTGGGCCGGGTTGATTCCGCTTGCCTTGATGTGCGCGTTGGAAATGAGGGATGCTTCAAATAGTGCGAGGTTCGCTTCGATGTCCGCGTGCGCATCCTGCATGTCCAGCATGAGCTTGAGCGGCAGTTGCTTCAGGTTGCCCGATGCTGAGGCTTCCGCGCGATAAGCCCAATCCCCTGTCTGCTGTATCCTGGCGCTTGCGGAAATCACGAATGGACGTGTGTCGGCCAGCATTATTCGTGCTTCTCCCTTGCCCCAATCGGTGTCGATGTTGCGCAGTTCGAACTGATAATTCTCGTCACGTTTATCCAAGCCGAGATTGATGCCGCGCAGCCAGTACTCGGCATCATCAATATTGAGCAGGAATTGGTCTATGGCTATCGTCGGGGCGGATATTGTCAGCGGAAAATGCAGACTAGTCGGCTGGCTGAATGGTTCCGGACTCAGTTGGATCCCGGTAATTTTCAGTTCTTCTACAGTCAATCGACTGACCTGGATATGGCGCTCCAGCAGCGAGTGGGGAGCCCAGTCGAGATACAGGCCTTTCAATTCGATGCGCACCTCGCCAGCCTGAAAGCCGAGTGTTTCGATCTGCATCGGACCGTACAGGGAACCGTGGACGTTTTGCAACACCAACTTGCCGTTGCTCAGGTGTTCTGCCTGTCGGGCGCTCCAGCGTAATGCAGCATCCGTTCCCGACAGCCATGTCATTAAACCGAGTATGGCCAGCAAGCCGAACAGGGTGCGGGCTGTGTACATGCCAAGCTTGCCTGTGAAGTGGGAGAACATCAGAAATTGAACCCCATCGAAAAATGGATGCGCATCTTGCGCAATTCATGGCCGTAGGCGAAGTCGAAATTCAGCGGGCCGACCGGGGTTTTCCAGCGCGCACCGGCGCCGTAGCCATAGACGGCATTCAGGCCATCCAGAGTGTCGATCGCGTTACCGGCATCGAAAAATACGGCAGCTCCCCAACTGCCGGAAAGCCAGTGCACATATTCTGTGCTGCCGATCGCCAGATAACGCCCGCCGACAACGGCATTACCCTCATGCACCCCCAGGCTTTGATAGGCATAGCCGCGCACTGTCTGGTCTCCGCCGGTACGAAACAGGAAGTCGGAGGGGATGTCATTGCGACTCTTGGCTGTCACCACACCCAACTCGCTGTGCAGAATCAACTGGTCGCGTTCGCCCAGGGAATAAAAATATGCGCCCCTGCCGTAGCCGCGAATAAAATCCTGGTCCGACAGTAATGCGCGAGCCGCAACATCGATCGAGGTGCTCACCAGATATCCGCTGGTCGGGTAGAGTAAATTGTCCACGTCACGCTGCGTCCACGAGTAGGACGGGCTCAGTGTATAGCGCCGCGAAATTGCGCCACCCTTGATCTCCTGTTTTTCGATGAAGTAACGCACGCCGTAGGAAATTTCGGTTTTTCCGCTGATGAAAGTTCTTTTCGGGCCTATGACGGTTTTTTGCGTGATTTCCCCCTCGATGTCCGCGCGCTCGAACAGCACATTGATACTGTCGCGGAATCCCGCCGAGGTCGTCGGGAACTGCAGGGAGCTGCTGATGGACTGGCGTTTCTGCTCCAGCTTGAGCGTACCGCCCAGTTGCCAGGCTCGGCCGAGAATGTTGAGGTCGCGATAATCCACCAGGCCGCGTGGGCCGGTGTCCGTGCTCATGCCGATACCAAAGCCCAATTTGCGCGACCGGTTCTCGGTTACTGCCACCTGAACCGGTACGCTGGTCGGCTGTTCCGGATTTGTATCCACGTTGACAGTCGCGCTGGAAAAATAGGCGCTATCCTGCAGACCGGATTGCAAGTCAAGCAGCTTGGTCTGTGAGTAAGGCTCGCCGGGTACGATAAGACTCAGGCGCTCGACAATACTGGCTGGATAACGCTGCAACCCCTGCAATTCCATTTCGCCGAATGTGAAGAGGGGGCCGCTTTCCAGTGTGATGTCCAGTTCGGCGCTGCGTGTTGTCTGGTTTACCGCCGCGCGGCTGTCCGTAATCGAAGCTGCCGGATAGCCTTCGAGCAACATCGCCTTGAGGGCATTGCGTTTGGCTGACTCCCAGTCGTCGTGGCGAAACACGGCTCCGGCTGGCAGACTCCAGTCTGCACGCATTTTTTCCACTCGCGCACTGGCTTCATCCGGGTCATTGTTGACAGGGCCGGTAACCCGGAGACTGATAGTCGCCACATGCACAGGCTCGCCGGGATCGACAACGAGACTGACCACCCAGCGGTCGTTCTTCAGCTTCGTCTTTGCCTCTATCCGTGGAGAGTAGTAACCGTCGGTGGACAGGAGATTGCGTATCTGTTCTGGCGCCATCCTGACGAGTCGCTGTAGCTGGGCTTCGTTCATGCGCTCGCCGTCGCGCCAGTGATAGAGATCGAGATTCTCTTCCAGCAGCTTGCGCTGACTGACAGGCACTTTCAGTTCGATGTCATATCGAAAGTTTTCCTGATTGCTTGAGGCCAGCGCGCTATGAGCTGTAGTCAGCAAAATAAAACTGCAGACGCATGCCTGAAGATTACGCACAACTTGTTTCATTGCGGTTTCTTGTTAATTTTGCGCGGGAGTTCACAGGCTGGAATAGCGCGATACTGGCAATGAACAGGCCGGCAATAGTAATGATGATCAGATGCCACAATTTCATGTAACGGACTCGGGAATGAAAATTAATTTATAGAAACTCGGGCAGGTTGGTGTAATGGAGTTGCGTTTGCGTCACATTTAGCTATCCGGCTTGGGCAGGTTGCGAACTGCACACTTCGCAGACTATGAATACGATACCAGATTTACCCGTTGATGAAGCTGGTGAAAAAGTGAAGCGGGATGGCCATTATGGTTGCCCTGCTGGAATATCAGAAGCACTTTGTGTGTCGTTTACGCGTGGCTCATGGTGGCGGAAAACAATGTGATTTTTACCGCTGCTCTTAACCTGGTACATCAGGGAATCGGCAATCCTGATTGCTTCGTCCAGATGAAATGCCGGTGAATCGAACGACACGACACCCATGCTGAAACCTATTGGCCAGTTGTGTTTTTGCGTTTCTTGTATCAGCTCGCTTCTGAGCTTGTTGAATATGGACTTCGCTCCGACTTCATCTGTCTCAGGCAACAGGATTGCAAATTCATCGCCGCCAAAGCGCCCTGCCACATCGGTGGCACGCAGTGAAGACAGGAATTGCTCGCTGACAACCCTCAATGCCTTGTCGCCCTCGCTATGGCCCAGCTTGTCATTTACCTGCTTGAAGTTATCCAGGTCGATATAAGCGAGCGTGACCGGTCTTTTATGACGGGCGGCCAGTATGAAGAGCTTTTCCGCCTGTTCGGTAAATCCCCGCACATTCAGTAGTCCGGTCAGGTTGTCTGTTCTGGATAGCCTGGTTTCAATGCCAAGACGGATTTTTAGCTGGTTCAGCAATCCCTCGGTGATCAGGAAAATCCCAGTCGGACAAGCGAGTTCCAGTAGGGAGCGGCAGGATTGATATAGGGGTGCATTGAGTAATCTGCAAGAAACCAGATGAATGCGTACAAGATACTGAAAAACATTCCCGTGCGGTGACTGCCATACCACGTTGAGATTGAAATCGGAATCAGATAGAAAATTGAAATGGCTAGCTCGTAGCCTACCATCAGATTGATGGCGGAGATTGAAGCGATGAGCAGCAAGGAAACAAGAGCCACCTGCCGGTATGAATACCTGCTCAGGATGGGATCAATTTTCTGGAATACCATTGTCATCAGGCACACCCGGATGTTTGAAACATCAACAACTATTCATTTCATACCAGTGTGGGTTCGCCGAGCACACCATCTTCTCCGGTGCGGCGGGCGCAAGGTACTGTCAGGCATGATCATCCGCTTCGATTATGCACGATGGCCCGCAAACTAGCATGTGGATCACATGCCAGTGGAGCATGTTATCTGAGGATAATCCGGGCTAAGCTATGAGTTATTGCCGGCATTTGAAATCCAGGACCAGCCTTCTGGGTTGGCTCCAAGTGTAGGGTGGTTGTGATTCCTGAAGTTCGATCACCTGGAAATTTTTGCCCGCTCGTTTGCAATACTCATAGGCAGACCGGACTGCATCTATTCTCGGGCTTTGCTTGACACCAGAAGGGGAGGAGAAGTTGCGCGTGAGCCTGTAGGTATTATTCCCTGTGGGAATCACTTCCTGAGGTGAAGCACATCCAGCGAGCACTGCAAGCAGCAGGTATCTGAGATATTTTTCCATGATGCCCTCTCTGATGATGTTGCATCTGGTTCATTATTTATCCCATGAGTATTTTCAGCAACAAGTTTGTCACCTTCGGGCTGCGTTCAGTTTGAATTATCTATCACGCTTAACTTGCGGTGGGACAAGTATCCAGGCGACAGTTGCCAGTACCGCAGACACAGTATAGGCAACCGCAAACACCCACGGTTCGAAATCGTAGAACAGAAGCTCGTGCAACCAGTACCGGATGAACGAGGCAGAATAAGCTTCGCCGCCTGTTGCGACACGAGCCATGCTTTCCCACTCGGTGAGCGGACAGATCCATCCCAGCAACGATTCCGTCATCACGAATACGATTGCCAGCAGGTGAGCCGACCGGAACCATGGGTTCCTGACCCACTGCCAGCGCAGATAATATCCCAGCGCGATCGAACACAGACCCAGTATGACAAACGCGACGAACAATACATGGGTGACAAGTATCAGGTCAGCGAGGAGTGTGAGCATGCCCCGCTATTCTTTTTTTACCAGTGCCGGTTCACCCAGCACACCTTCTTCTCCGGTGCGGCGTGCGATGATCACAGCACCGCAGGAATCGCTGAACACATTCACCGAGGTGCGGCACATGTCCAGTACACGGTCGACCGCGAGGATCATGCCTATCCCTTCCAGCGGCAGGCCGACCGCAGCGAGGATGATCGCGATGGCGACCAGGCTGGCCGATGGAATCGCCGCCACGCCGATCGAGGTGACCAGCGCCATCAGCACGATGGTGAACTGCTGCACGAAACCAAGCTCAATACCGTAAGCCTGTGCGATGAACATCGCCGCGACGCATTCGTACAACGCGGTTCCATCCATGTTGACGGTAGCGCCCAGCGGCAGTACGAAGCTGGTGGTACGGTTGGAAACGCCGGCATTTTTCTCCACGCACTCCATCGTCAGCGGCAGTGTTGCGGCCGATGAGCTGGTGGAAAAAGCGGTCAGCAGCGCAGGCGCCATCGCGCGGAAGTGACGTAGCGGGTGCACCCGCCCGACAAAGAACAGCAGCATCGGCAGCACCACCAGAAAGTGGATCGAGAGAGCGGCCAGTACGCTGAAAAAGAACCACGCCAACGGCACAAAGGCGGAGTAGCCGGTACTTGCCACCACCTTGGCGACCAGGCCGAAAATACCGATGGGGGAAAATTTCATTACCCAGTCGGTGATCTGCATCATCACCTGGAATAGCCCTTGCCAGAAGTTGTACATGCTTTCCGCGTAGGGTTCTTCAATTTTGGTCATGAAGAAACCGAACAGCAGGGCGAAGAAAATCAGGCCGAGCATCTGTCCGTCAGCCGCCGCAGCCACCACATTGGTCGGCACCATGCGCAGGAATATCCCGACCAGATCGCCGCTTCCCTTACCTTCCACCTTCGCCGCCACCTCATCGACATTCTCGGACAGACCGACCAGATGCTTCGCGGGCTCGCCATCCACCATGCCGGGGGCAACCAGGTTGACAACAGCCAGCCCGACCAGAATCGCAAATGCGCTCGTCGTGACGTAGTACAACAGAGTTTTCATTCCCAGCTTGCCGAACGCGCCGCCCGAGCCTATTCCGGCAATGCCGACAATGATGGATGATGCCACCAGCGGAACGATCAGCATTTTCAGCGCATTCAGGAACAGCGTGCCGATAAAGTCGAACACCGCATAGAAGCGCATTCCGAAAAGCGTTGCGTCCATGCCCGCCAGAGAACCGGCAATAACAGCCAGTAGCAGCGCAATGAGGATTTGCCAATGCAGTTTCAGTTTGGTCATTCAGTGATACCAGTTAATAAATAACGAGGGGGGGGGTCGCCATTAGAGTAACAGCTTGAAGGCGAGGTGGCGAGATGCGAGCGGGCTACGAAGGGGTGTGCATTTAATAAAAATGGATTTGATTTCGCCCCGACTCTTTTGCGCGGTACATCGCCAAGTCTGCTTGCCTGAGAATTTCCTGCTGGCTGTGATTATGGCCGAGAAATAATGTGACTCCGATGCTTGAAGTGCAATGATGCTCGACTATTTTCTCTGCGTTGGTATCTTTAAATACGCTCACAAAATAAGTCTGCGACAGGGCGGACAGAATTTTTTCGGCAATGATCCCTGCTTGTGCGGAAGATTTTTCCATATCCTCATCCAGCTCGCTGAGCATCACGATAAACTCGTCCCCGCCAAATCGGGAAACAGTGTCAACTTCCCGGACGCAGCTTTTCAGTCTGTTAGCTACTTCTACAAGCAACAAGTCGCCTGCAGCATGCCCGTGTTTATCGTTAAGCGGCTTGAAGTTGTCCATATCAAGAAGCATAAGAGCAGCATACCGGCCGCTGCGTTTACTTGCGGACATGATCTGGCGCAGACGGTCTTCCATCAGACGGCGATTGGGCAGTTTGGTGAGAGTGTCGTAGAAGGCGAGTTGGTGAACCTTCGCTTCCATCTGCTTGCGTTCTGAAATATCTTCAACGATAGACCAGATATATTTCTGCTTGTCCTTTCCGGTAACCAGCATTCCGTTCAATTGTATGGGGACCAGCCTGCCGTCCTTGCGGATGTACTGTTTTTCATAGGGACCGTAGTAGCCGGTTTTTTGCAATGCCTCAAGCTGCCGATTTTCTTCTTCCATGTAAATTTCCGGAGTTAATTTCCACTGGTCGAGTGCGTTGATTTCCACTTTGCTATACCCACAAATTTTCTGAAACGCGGCGTTGAACTCGATATAGCGTCCGTTCATGTCAGTCAGAGCTATGCCCAAAGGAGATAGCTCGTAAAGTCCGCGTAACTTTTGTTCGTTTTCACGCAGCGTATCTTCCGCCAGTTTTTGCTGGGTGATATTGCGGTGGGTTCCTAACATGCGTATCGCATGGCCATTCTGGCCGCGCTCCGTGACACTTCCTGTGCTGATTATCCAGATATAGTCACCATCTGATTTTTTCACACGGTGTGTGACCTGATATTTTGAGTTGTTATATCCTTTTATGGCTTCCACGTATTTGGATTGAACCATTTCGCGTTCATCTTCCGGAACCAGTTGGATGAGTTCCTCTATCGAAGAAGTGGTCTTATAACTTTCCCCGCCCAGGAAACGCGACCAGCCTTCGGATAAGTGCACCTTGTTGGCTGCGATATCGTAGTCCCATATCGCTGTATTCGAGGCGCTGATTGCCAGGCGCGCCTGCTCTTCACTTCTGGCCAGTGCAATGGCAGCGGCTTTTCTCTCGGAGATATCCTGCTTGACCGCGACAAAATTCACGATTTTTCCGAAATTGTTGATAATCGGGGTGATGGTCATTTCCTCGTTATACAGCGAGCCGTCTTTTTTGCGATTGATGATTTCTCCATGCCACACCTTATTGGCGAGAATGGTTTCCCACATATCGCGGTAAAAGGAGGAAGCTTGTTTATCGGATTTAACGAGCGCACTGGGGTTGTGCCCCAATATTTCGTTCTGGCTGTACCCCGTGAGTCGACTGAATGACTGGTTGAACCATTCGATACGACCATTCACGTCAGTGATAATGATGCCGTTAGCTGTGGCATTCAGTGCCGAATCCTTTACTCGCATTGCATCAAATGCGCGTTTAATGGCATTGACATAGGTGGTGAGCGTCATCCCTACTATCGATAAAGTAAGCATATAGAACCAGTAGTTATGCAGACTGGTATCCCGTATGTCGTGAGCGAATACGCCGACTTTCAGATATGCCCCAAACAAAGCCTGGATGGCCGTCATCAGTATGACAAATGTGGTTCCATGCGCACCCATTCGGATAGCAACCCAGGACACGCACAAGAACATCAGGTAGTCGAGAGGGATGCCGCTGATGCGGGTATTAAACCAGTCAAGAAAGATGATCTGGCCGACAATGAAAGTAATGATGACCAGCACCGGTCTTTCCAGAGACGGGTCTTTCTCAACCGGTATGAGCCTGCCATGGTATGAGGCGAGGATAAAAGGAGTAAGCAAGACGATCCCAAGCGTATCCCCCATCCACCAGTGAATTATATTTTCAACCAGATCAGTCGGCTGGATATAGCCGGAAAGCAGGATTGATAATGCGCCGATGACAGCTCCGGCAATGCTGGCGACAGCTCCGCCCAGAGCTATCAGCTTCAGGTAGCCGGGAAGCGAGCGTAACGAACTTGCAGAGGGAGTAAAGCGTTCGAGCAACCAGTAACCAACAAGTGCTTCTGTTACATTGGCAAGAGTGATGCCGCAGATAGCCCATAAAGAGCTGTTGGCATAGGCATTCAGCGCAAGTGAGCCAGCAAGAACTCCCCAGACGTAACGCCGGCCGCCGATGAGCAGAGCTGCGAGTGCCATGCCGCTACCGGGCCAGAAAACGGAGACGATGCTGTGGACGGTGAAATTCTGGTGAATGACGTGGCCTAAAAGAAAATAGAGCGCGGCAACGCTTAGTTGCATCAGCAACCGGAACAAGTTTGACGTGGCGATGGAAGTGCCGGGAAGCATGGTAATTATTTTGCTCGCATAACGGATTTATGCTGCTTGGGTAATTATCGTGTGTTTGCCAAGCAGAGGCAATCTTTCGCAAGTGTTTTGCTGCGTTATTGGATCAGGGTTTAGGGCGAACAGCGGGGTTTTTTTCAGCATGGCAGTTGGGCCTGAATGATTCGTTATATGCACCGTTGGGATATCGCTTCATTCCCCGTACAATACGCCGTTCACCATGATGATTAAAACTTTTCCCGACAGTCCCTATCGCCTGCACCAGCCGTTCGAGCCGGCGGGTGACCAGCCGGTGGCCATTGCAAAGCTGGTGGAGGGCATCGAGGACGGCCTGTCGTTCCAGACGCTGCTGGGCGTAACCGGGTCGGGCAAGACATTCACGATGGCGAACGTGATCGCACGCACCGGTCGCCCTGCGATCGTGATGGCACCGAACAAGACACTGGCCGCACAGCTGTATTCCGAATTCCGCGAGTTCTTTCCCGAAAATGCCGTCGAGTATTTCGTCTCCTACTACGACTACTACCAGCCCGAAGCGTACGTGCCTTCGCGCGACGTGTTCATCGAGAAGGATTCATCCATCAACGAGCAGATCGAGCAAATGCGCCTGTCTGCCACCAAGGCGCTGCTGGAGCGCGAAGACAGCATCATCGTCGCAACGGTATCCGCGATTTACGGTATCGGCGACCCGGTCGATTATCACGGCATGATCTTGCACCTGCGCATTAACGAGAAGATGCAGCAGCGCGACGTGATCAAGCGCCTGATCGAGATGCAATACGAGCGCAACGAGGTCGATTTTTCGCGCGGCAAGTTCCGTGTGCGCGGCGACGTGATCGACATCTTCCCCGCGGAGAGCAGCGAGTTCGCTTTGCGTGTGACGCTATTCGATGACGAGGTCGAGACGCTATCGCTGTTCGACCCGCTCACCGGCCATATCCTGCAGAAGGTGCCGCGCTACACCGTGTATCCGTCCAGCCATTACGTTACGCCGCGCAGCACCGTGCTGGCCGCGATCGAGACCATCAAGGTCGAGCTGGCCGAACGCATCTCGTTTTACATCCGCGAACACAAACTGGTCGAGGCGCAGCGCATTGAGCAGCGTACGCGCCACGATCTGGAGATGCTGGCCGAGATCGGTTTTACCAAGGGCATCGAAAATTATTCGCGCCATTTGTCGGGACGTCCGGCGGGTGCACCGCCGCCGACATTGCTGGACTACCTGCCGCCCAACGCGCTGATGTTCCTCGACGAGAGCCACGTGATGATCCCGCAGGTGGGCGCCATGTACAAAGGCGACCGCGCGCGCAAGGAGAACCTGGTCAACTACGGTTTCCGCCTGCCCTCGGCGATGGACAACCGTCCGCTGCGTTTCGACGAATTCGAGAAAGTGATGCGCCAGTCCATTTTTATTTCCGCCACGCCATCGGTGTACGAGGCCGAGCATGCCGGGCAGGTGGTCGAGCAGCTGGTGCGCCCCACCGGGCTGATCGACCCGGTCATCGAGGTGCGTCCTGCAACGAACCAGGTGGACGACCTGATGTCAGAGGTGCGCCTGCGCGTGAAAGAAGGTGAGCGCGTGCTGGTTACCACGCTGACCAAGCGCATGTCCGAAGACCTCACCGATTATTTTACCGAGCACGGCATCAAGGTGCGCTATCTGCATTCCGATATTGAAACCGTCGAGCGCGTCGAGATCATCCGCGACCTGCGCCTCGGCAAGTTCGACGTGCTGGTCGGCATCAACCTGCTGCGCGAGGGGCTGGATATTCCCGAGGTGTCGCTGGTCGCGATACTCGACGCGGACAAGGAAGGCTTTCTGCGTTCCGAACGCTCGCTGATCCAGACCATCGGCCGCGCCGCACGACACCTCAACGGCAAGGCGATCCTGTACGCAGACCGCATCACCAAATCGATGAAATATGCGATCGACGAAACCGAACGCCGCCGCACCAAGCAGGTCGCGCATAACTTTGCCCATAACATCACGCCTGTCGGGGTGCAGAAACGCATCAAGGACATCATTGAGGGCACTTATGAGCCGGATGTCGCGCGCGCGCAACTCAAGGCCGCGCAGACAGAGGCAAAATACCTAGCAATGAGCGAGAAAGAAGTCTCGAAAGAGATCCGGCGGCTGGAGAAGGAGATGCTCAACGCGGCGAAGAACCTAGAATTCGAGAAGGCCGCCGCGCTGCGCGACGAACTGAAAAAATTGCGCGATAGCGTCCTGCTTTCGCCGTTGTGAGCGCGAGCCCTTATATTTTCGACGTTATTTATCGGATTTGATATCATTAAGCGCTTATATTTGTAAGGTATGAGCTGGGGATGCCACAGGCAGCCTGGCTGTTCACAAAAGGCTCGCTCATGAAAATTTCAAACTCGATCTTCCGGCCACCGCTGCTGATCTTTATTGTCGGACTCGTGCTGGCGGTAAGCTGGGGTATTAATCTCCACAGGCAGAATCAGGATACGCAGCGAGTCGCGCTGGCCGAGCTGACCGACAAAGTGTCCCGACAATTGCAGACGCGCTTGAGCCTGTACGAATTCGGCCTGAGCGGCGCGCGCGGCGCGATCGCCGCAGCGGGGGGCGAGAGCATCACCGGCAAGCAATTCCTCAAATATATCGAAACGCGGAATATTGAAAGTGAGTTTCCGGGTGCGCGCGGTTTCGGTTTTATCAGGCGGGTCCCCGCAGGGAAGGAGCAGGCATTCATAGACCGTGTCCGGCGCGAAGGCGCGCAGGATTTTCAGGTCAGGCAGCTGGCACCGCATGATGGCGAGCGTTATGTAATCCAGTTCATCGAGCCGGTAGGGAACAACCGCCAGGCGGTCGGTCTGGATATCGCCTCGGAACGATTCCGTCGCGATGCGGCAAGGCGTGCAATGCAGACCGGACAGTCCACGCTGACAGCACCGATCACACTGGTTCAGGCCAGCGGCGAAGAGCGCAAAGGTTTCCTGTTGCTGGAGCCGATCCACAGCGAGCCTGAAGCCTATACTTCCGTTCAGCCGACACAGGAAAACACTTACGGCTGGGTGTACAGCCCGCTGGTGATTGATGAGGTACTGGCCGATTTCGACTATCTTGCCGGTACGTTCGGATTCGCATTGTCCGATGTGACTGCAGGACACGAACACACAGATTTCTTCGAGTCACCCGGTTTCATCAGCCCATCCGATACCCGCCTTACTGCCAGCGGCCGGGTAACCCTCTACGGCCGCGACTGGCAGATCGAGGTCAGCGCCTTGCCGGCATTTGTTGCCCGATTGAACCTTACCGACCCGCTGGGGATGGCATCGGTGATCGTGTTGATCTTCGCGCTGCTGGCGGTCATGGCCTATCTGTACCTGCAGGGTTTGCAGCGCGAACTGCACCAGTTGCTCTCCACGCAGATCGGCGATGCGGCGCCCGAGGCCATGCTGGTGGCGGACGATAGCGGGTACATCACCTATGTCAATGACCGTACAGCAGCCCTGTTCGGTTATGCACGCGGCGAGCTGGAGGGACAGGAGATCGAGATATTGCTGCCGGAGCAGTTGCGCCATCATCATGCATCGGTACGTCAGGGTTACGACCATATACCCCGCCAGATGGGGGCCGAGCGTTACCTGTTGGGGCGGCGCAAGGACGGGACGGATTTCCCGGTTGAGATCAGCCTGGGCTCCTGGCAGTCGGAAGGGCGACCGATGGTCGTCGCGATGATCGTGGACGTTACCGAGCGCAGGCAAATCG
>Ga0224495_10002272_pt1 | contig 12629 bp, 10 predicted proteins | sample SF_Jul11_sed_USG_FD_168128 | JGI IMG/M metagenome (GOLD analysis project Ga0224495, IMG submission 168128) | Sediment microbial communities from San Francisco Bay, California, United States - SF_Jul11_sed_USGS_4_1 | ecosystem: Environmental > Aquatic > Marine > Sediment | place: USA: California... | reverse complement strand
CTGTTGCCGCAAGGTAATAACCCGCGATTTTCAGTGGCCACACGCCACCGTATCGCATAAGCACTATCGGCTTATGACGACCCTTTACAATCGCAGGGCCGGTCGTTCCATATTTTCTATTCTTATTAAAATCCTTACAGGTTTTTTAATTTGCGATTTTGAATGCAACAGATATAATATCGCAGCGTTTTAAAAGAAAGAATAAGTGAGAAGTCCATATTCTATTTATTATTTCTTGACGATGAAAGGGTTCAGTGCTACAGAAATCTAAGAAATACAAGTTACCAGGTTTGATACTATGTGTAGGAGTACTTGCTATGGCAGGAGGTATACTTTGCAAGGATTGGAATAGCAATAAAGTCGTGAGTAATAGACAAATGGAGGCGTATGGCAAAGCATTCCTTAGGAAATATGAGAATTTAGTGCAGCGTAAGGTGCGACCTGCATATCAAAAGTATTTCCAATTTCTCAAAGAAAAACCGATTCTGATAAAGGCTTCTGTCTCAACCAGTCATGGAGCAGCGGTGGAGTTCATTCCTTCTGAAGTACAGAAGTTTCAATGCCAAACTATAACAGATAAAATTGAGCAAGCAGTTTTTCAAGGCATTGATTTGAATACTTTAAACTCGAATGATAATAATAGACCTAAGTTTACGTATAGTGGCGAACCAGGCCCAATGTATAATGTTTCCGGGAAACGCATTGGATATATAAATTTAATGTTTATTACCAATAAAGGGTGGCTCTTTAACATATTGGAAACTGGTTCTGTCATAACAAAGGAATTAATAGTCGATGGCATTAATTATCCAAACATGATCATCATAAAGGGAAGTAATCGCAGGAGTGCATGGAGTCGTAAAGAAGCTAAAGAGGATGCTTCGCACGAATTTTGGACTGATTTTAAGATTGTTTATTCCAACTCAGAAGAATTCAGAGAGTTTATTGCAACACCCGAACTTAGAAACATCGCCAGCAAAATAGATGCAAAGTTCAAGTCTGGCAAGTACGACAGGGAATATGGGAACCTTGAGTTTAAAGAAGACATGGCAGAACTTATCGCCATTGCTGATTCTCACGGTATAAAACACGAATTCGCCAAAAACATTTATGAATTTGTAAAGGAGCAGCCGTCGTGGAGGGAAAGGCATCCGATCATGTTTAATGTTATGTGCGGAATCTTACTTCTCTTATTGATATGGTGTTTCAAGTGGGTTTGGGTAAAGCTCAACCACGGGTGGCCGGGGTAATCTGGATTGGTAATGTTTTGTGGAAGAGGATTAATGGGCAAGTTAACTGTCATCCTGAGCGCAGCCGAAGGATCTATTTAAACAGGAAAATTCCAAATCAATAGGTTCCTCGGCTGCATTCTGCTGCGCTGCGGCTCCGCAGAACTACGCTCGGAATGACAATTGAGGAAGACAGTCCTATCATTTAAGTTTATTTACGCGCCTTGCTGTCGTGCGACGAATCCCTGTGTATTCAGCCCCGTAGCCGAGGGCGTTCCGGCGACTTGTGCCAGATAGGTCGGTCCCAAATCACTAATATGATCGGAGATGTTGTCAAAATAGTTGTAGTGGATCTGTTCTTCGTCAATGATCGCCTCGAACATTTTGGCGCTGACGCTGTCGCCGTTATCCTGACACACCTTCAAAAACTGGTTATATTCGGCGATGGTGTTATCTTCTTGGTTTGCGTCGAAGGGAAAGATTTTTTCGACTTTCTGACCCTTTTGCACCTTGGCTGCCAGGTCCGCGGTCGGCTCGCCGTCCAGTTCCTTAATACGCTCGGCAAACATTTCCGCGTGTCGCATCTCATCGATGGCGATCAGCTTCACCTTGGCCGCAAGGTCGCCGTAATCCATATCATCCAGGTTGTAATGCTGGTTCATGTACTGGCTGATAGCGTGAAGCTCCATGGAACGGGCCTTGTTGAGGACTTCGATAACATTCTTTTTGGCTTGCTCTCGTTTTTGTTTATCCATGACTTTCTCCCTAAAAAAGTTTATGTTCCATCAAATTATATCACTTTCATTGGTGACCGCAATACTGAATATGATTGTCCTCTTTTTTTATGGGAGAATCAGTAAAGAAGTTTCGGTATGATTTTGAAAAGCAAATTGCATCCCTTCGCTGAACGTGCTATAATAACCCGCTTATGGTACAGGACTTAAAAAACTCCGTTGGCATCGTCCAAACACAAACGGTTCGTATTGTCGAGCCGGACGACCCGCTGCGCCTCAAGTGCGGCAAGACCCTGGGCCCCATTGATGTGGCCTATGAAACCTATGGTCAGCTCAATGAGCAAAAGGACAACGCCGTCCTGATCTGCCACGCCCTCAGCGGCAATGCCCATGTCGCCGGCTACAACAGTGCCGAAGACACCAAGCCCGGCTGGTGGGAAATCATGGTCGGCCCCGGCAAACCCATCGACACGAATAAATACTATGTGATCTGTTCCAACTTCCTCGGCGGATGCAGCGGCACGACCGGCCCGTCGGATGTCAATCCCGCAACCGGAAAACCCTACGGTCTGGACTTTCCCATCATTACGATTGAAGATATGGTTCTTGTCCAGAAACGGCTGCTTGACACACTCGGCATTGGCCATTTATTGGCGGTTGTCGGCGGTTCGATGGGCGGCATGCAGGTCCTGCAATGGTCCATCAGCTCCCCGGATTTTATCGATGCCGCCATTTGTATCGCCTCAACGACCCGGCTCAATCCCCAGTCGATTGCGTTTGACGCCGTGGGTCGTAATGCCATTCTCGCCGACCCCAACTTCGATAATGGTCAGTACCACGGCCATGCGCTGCCCATCCGCGGCTTGGCGATTGCCCGCATGATCGGGCATATTACGTATTTGTCCGAGGAGTCCATGCGGCAGAAGTTCGGTCGCCAGCTTCATACGTCGGAAAAATACAACTATGATTTCAACTCAGAATTTTCTGTTGAGGCCTACCTTGACTACCAGGGACAGACATTCATCGAGCGGTTCGATGCTGATTGCTATCTGTATGTCACAAAAGCCATGGATTATTTCGATCTGGCGCAGGAATACGGCTCGTTGCAGCGGGCGTTTTCCAATACATCGTGCCGGTTCCTGATTGTAAGCTTTTCCAGCGACTGGCTCTTTACGCCGCAACAGTCCGAAGAGATTGTTAACGCCCTTGGTGCCGAAGACAAGGACGTGAGCTACTGCAATGTCTATTCGCCCTATGGTCACGATGCCTTTTTATTAGAGGCCGAAACACTGGGCAAATTGATTGCCGGGTTTGTGGACGCCACCTGGCACCGTAAAAGAACATCCGAGCGGTGCATCGCGGAAAAATGCGCAATTCCGGCCACAATTGAACAAAGCCAACAGGCCAAGCGGGCCCGTGTGGATTACGAATTGATCGACCGGCTCATCACGCCCAACAGCCGCGTACTCGATCTTGGCTGCGGCGATGGAGAACTGATGTGCCGGCTGATACAGGACAAAAATGTCAGTGCCGAAGGAATCGAACTGGATGAAAACCTGGTGGTCCATTGTGTCCAGCGGGGGCTGTCCGTCATGCATCGGGACGTTGAACGCGGCCTGGAAATGTATCCCGACGGTGCATTTGATTATGCCGTATTGTCTCAGACGATCCAGACACTGCATGAACCGCAAAAAGTGCTGCTGGAACTGCATCGTGTCGCCAAAAGGGTGATCGTTAGTTTTCCGAACTTCGCGCACTGGCTGTGTCGATTCCAACTGATGCTCACCGGCAGCGCCCCCAGAACAAAGCAGCTTCCGTTCCAATGGTACAATTCACCCAACATACACGTTATCTCGTTAAAAGATTATGATCAGTTTTGTACCGAATTGGGTATCAAAGTTGAGCAGCGAATCCCTCTCGGCAAGAACACCACACTGCCGGTACGCATTCTGCCGAATCTTTTTGCATCGCAGGCGGTTTACGTAACCAGCAAATACGGCTTTTCCATATAAAAAACCTCTCCGCCCCATGTCTAATGGACCGGAGAGGTTTGTAAAAGGGTTATCGATTCCATTTAAGGGTGTATGCCGCAGTAGTCAATTTCGTTACAGATATGCCGCAATCGCTCCCACACCGTATCGCTGTCCACCAGTGAAATCGCCAGCGGGAACAGGACCCTGTCTTCATGGAACAGGTGCTCCCGCAACAGCGGGCACAAGTACCGCACCGTTGACATCAGTCGATTCTTAAAGGTGCCGAAGGGCATCTTTTCAAACGCCAGAACCAGTTTCACCAGGTCTCCTACAGCCATTTGGATGTAGGCGTGTTCCCCTTCGATTTGAGCAAACAGACTTTTCCACCCATGCTCCCGCAAAACAGGAAACAGCACATCGTCTTCGCGTCCGATATGCTCATCCAGTGAATTCAGGTGCTCGACAATATGGGCCAGCCGCATAAACTCGGCGCTGGTCGGTTTCAAAGAGGCGGTCTGATGAATCTGTTCGGCGACATCTTCGAGGTCCGCCAGAAAACAGCGGAGCATATCATGTTCGGCCATTACTTTCCGAAGCACATGGTAATCCGGAAGATGCGAACGCAGATCGGATTTCTCTTTTTCGAGCAACGCCATCATAATAAACGATGTTGATAACTGCTGAATCTTCTCGGGCGTAATCCCGTTCCGGATCAGATTATTTTCGGCACTTGTAAAATCTCTGGGCGTTACAGAGCGTATCAGCCGGTTAGCTTCTTTTTGCAGCGAATCCTTGTTTTTGCTTTCAGAAAGCTTCAGCAGGAAATTCGCCAGTTCCTCGGCAAGACTTTCATTTTCGTGCTTGTTCATGTTGGCTCTCCTCTGAACATATCCACTCATCATTATTACTACGTTTGCAGGACAATGCGGGTCCAAAAAAAGTAGGCAAAAATGAAAATTACATAAAGAGATGTTATCGCCGGAGTGAACAGAGGATTGAACAAAACGCCATTGCGGCGGTTTCGATTCGCAGGATGTTGCTATTGATAGATACGCCCGTCGCATGGGATTTTAAGAGCAGATGCTTTTCGTCCTCGGTCAGGCCGCCTTCCGGGCCGATGAGTATGATGTGATTCGTGGCTTGGGGGTTGTCGGACTGTTCAGAAAGACGGACACCGTCCGGTTCACCGTACAACAGACGACTTTGCGGATATTGGCGGGTGAGTAAATCCAGGGTTGCTTGGAATTTTGCCGGTCCGGTGACCACGGGCAAAAAGAGGCGTTTAGATTGCTTTGCCGCGGTAATCGAAATTTTTCGGTATCGCTCCATGGCCGTATCTTTTCCTAATTTAACGGTGCGGTCGAACTGAACCGCCGCGATGTGGTCAACGCCCAATTCGGTACATTTTTCCACCAGCCAGTCGAATCGCTGACCTTTGGCAAAGCTGACTGCCAGAATAACGCGGCCGGATGCCGGCGGGGCGGTCCTTGTGATGGTTTCGGATCGGATAAGCGGGTGTTTTTTGTCGATGCGTTCCACAACGCCTTCGGCCAGCGTGCCTTTTCCGTCGAACAATTCAACGGGTGTTCCTTTCTGCGCACGTAACACCCGGCAGAGATGATGAGATTCGACAGGGTCAAGAACCGATTCCGTCTCGATGGATTCGCAGAAAAAACGCATGAATAGCTTCCTGAAAGTTTAGACAATCACTCTGAAAAGGATACGATAGAAAAACAACCAAGGGCTTGTCTATTGTTGTTAAGTGGATTTTCGGCATAGGGCCAAGTCCCATAATTCAAAACAACAGGCATATTTCCGAAGTGACGAAAAATCTCAGATTGATACGACATCCCTTGTCTTAAGATTCTCTTTCCAGAGCTGGGGCTTGTTTTTCGAATTTTGATAATTCCTGAAGCAGCTTATTGTATGCGGCGATGCTGTCACCACAACCAACGGTCTCTAGTTCTATGGCTGGGATTGTATTGATGGTGCCGCATTCTTTGCAGCGCACCCGTTTGCCCGCATGCTGTTCAGGCACCCGATAGCTGCGTCCGCATTTAATACAATCAAATTTAATCATGGCTGTCCCCACTGCTTTTCCGTTTTCTCCGTATTTCGCTAAATACGTTTCACCTTATATAAATGTCTCAAAATGATAAATTATTACAAAAAAATGAATAAAATTGCGATATTTTTTAGCGGTTGCTTAGGGCGAAAGACATAAACGTATTTAAGCAAGAGGATTACAATGATTATATCCGTATTTTTTTATCACAGAGAAAAAAACGCCTCGAAAAAATATCCGAGTCAAGCCCCGTTCCGGTTGCTGCCATTAAAATCGCTTATGAGCTAATTGACCATAATGTCGATTTTTTTGCCCCTGAATTGGACGATGCCATCGACTTTGGCAAAAATCGAATAGTCCTTTCCCATGCCGACGTTGAAACCGGGATGAAATTGTGTCCCGCGCTGACGCACGATGATCGAACCGGCCTTGGCAAACTGGCCGCCGTAAAGCTTTACGCCGCGATATTGCGGATTACTGTCTCTTCCATTTCTGGTAGAACCTTGTCCTTTTTTATGTGCCATGTTCCGTTTTCCTGTATCAAAAAAACCATTATTTCACTCTCTGCACAGTAACTGCCGTCCAGAAAACACCACTTTAGCAATCAATTCCGAATAAGTCCAGAAAAAAAACAAAAAAATCCGTCCGTTAAGGTTCCCTCCAAACAAACGACGCCAAACTGCGCGGTTTGTTTACCGCGGGAGTTGCCAGATCTCTTGCCCTGGGCTTTAGGATTGACGTTTCCATAAATCCAATTAAGATGTCGGTATGGCGAAAAAACCGGTTATTGGGATATTGGGGGGGATTGGCAGTGGCAAGAGTACCGTGGCGGGCTGTTTTGCGGACTTGGGGTGTGTTGTGCTGGACGCGGATGTCCTCGCCCATGATATTCTGGACGAGCCGGATGTGATGCTTTCGCTGGTGAATCGATGGGGGCCGGATGTGCTGGACGATATGGCCCGGGTTGATCGCGGCAAGGTTGCCGAAAAGGTGTTTGACTCGCCGGAGGAACTGGATTTTCTCCAGCGTCTTGTCCATCCGCGGGTGCTGCAGCGGTGCGAAGCCGTCATTCTGGCATTTCAGGGGGACCCGGACGTGGCCGGAATCGTGCTGGATATGCCGCTTTTGCTGGAGGTTGGCTGGGAAAAAAAGTGTGATTTTCTGGTTTTTGTGGATTGCTGCGAGGAAAAAAGGCGGCGTAGAATCGAAAAAAACGGGAAATTTGACATCGAACAGCTTAAAATCCGAGAAAATTTGCAAATTTCTCTGGACAAGAAGAAAGAAAAAGCTCATTATATGATTAATAACAATTCTGACAAGTCAGATATGGCAGAGCAGGTCGCTCAAATCTTTTCAAGCATGACAGGAAGCAAGTAGTTTATATATCAGATTTTTTCCCGGTAATTTGGTTAAACACCGGTTTTTTAATACAGGGTGTAATAGCACAAAAATTAGGATGTGACGGTCCCAAATGCATTGATCGCAGAATGCCGCACAGAAAAATCCCATCAGAAAAGAAGGCAATTACATGGATTGGGATCTCTGAATAACTGCCACACCTCGGAGAAAAACGAGCTTTATGACGCCATAACGCTTGGTGTTTTCGTAATAAACCGAGTTATTCAGAGACCTCGATTGAGCATCTGCCTGGGATGACGAACAGATTTTGAGCGTACACGACATAAACAAGTCTAATCCTGTGATTGTTGTTTTGCAGGACTGGAAGGTAAAGATAAAGGATTTTTTATTGAAACAGGAGAACTCATGGCCAAGACAGCGGCAAAAACCCGTAAAAAACGTACTGTAAAAAAGAAAGCCACCGATTCTGACGTCAAGGAAAAGGTCGAAGATGTTGCAGCGGACACAGAAGCCCCTGCGGATAATAACGGTGGTACGACCGTGGAAACCCCTCCGACGGAAGAGGAATCGACTCATGCCAAGTACGAACGCATCAAACGCGGCAACCTGCACATTTCTGAACTGCAGGATCTGGAAGTGGCGGAACTGCACAAAATAGCCACCAAAGAAGGCGTGACCGATTATATCGGCATGACCAAGCAGGAACTGATCTTCCGTATTCTCAAGGAGCGGGTGCGTCAGGACGGGCTGATGTACGGCGAGGGTGTGCTGGAAATTCTGCCGGATGGTTTCGGTTTCTTACGCAGCCCCAAATACAACTATCTGGCCTCGCCGGATGATGTATATGTGTCGCCGTCCCAGATCCGCCGGTTCGGCCTTCATAGCGGAAATATTGTTCAGGGCCAGATTCGCCCGCCGAAAGAGAGCGAAAAATACTTCGCCCTGCTGCGTGTGGAAGCCGTCAACTATCAGGAACCGGATAAACTTGCTGAAAAGGTGGTCTTCCGCGACCTGACCCCGCTGCACGCCGAAGAGCGGCTGATGCTGGAGACGACGGCTGAAGAGTTGAGCATGCGAATCATCGATCTGGTGACGCCGATCGGCAAGGGACAGCGCGGATTGATCGTGGCTCCGCCGCGAACCGGTAAGACGGTACTGCTGCAGAAAATGGCCAATGCGATCAGCGCCAATCATCCGGAAGTCAAGATGATCGTACTGCTGATTGATGAGCGGCCGGAAGAAGTTACGGATATGGAGCGTAAAACGTCCAAGGATGTCGAGGTGATCAGTTCAACCTTTGACGAACCGACTTCACGTCATTGTCAGGTTGCTGAAATGGTGATCGAAAAAGCCAAGCGTATGGTTGAATACGGTGAAGACGTGGTGATTCTGCTGGATTCGATTACCCGTCTGGCTCGTGCGTATAATACCGAGATGCCGCACTCCGGCAAAATTCTGACCGGTGGCGTGGACGCCAATGCGATGCAGATGCCCAAGCGGTTTTTCGGAGCGGCCCGTAACATTGAAAACGGCGGCTCGCTGACGATTATCGCTACGGCCCTGATCGATACCGGCTCGAAGATGGATGAGGTGATTTTTGAAGAGTTCAAGGCGACTGGTAACTCCGAACTGCATCTGGATCGCCGTCTGGTTGAACGCAGAACCTTCCCGGCAATTGATATCAGCAAGAGCGGCACCCGGCGTGAGGAACTGCTGCTGGACCCGCGCGAGCTGGAACTGGTCTATCGTCTGCGAAAGGTGCTCAGCGAGATGAATCTGATCGAAGCCGTCGAGTTGCTGAAGAATCGCCTTGCCAAGACCCGGTCGAACGCGGAATTCCTGATGACGCTGAAACTCGATTAAACCTTTACAATTATGCCGTAATGACTACAATACAAGTCTCGGTTGCCAGAGCGGCCGGGACTTTTTTGTTGGAAACAGAAGCGCGGCGGCGCGAGCCGCCCGATTGCATTTGCGATGGATTTTCGGAACCGAGGATAATGGCACGCGAAATACCGACGATTTACGATTCAAAGACAGTGGAACAGGAGGCCGCCACGCTGTGGAAGCGGGGGCAATATTTTCACGCGGATGAGGCCGGCGACAATCCCAAAGGAACGTATGCGATTGTGATTCCGCCGCCGAATGTGACCGCCGCGCTGCATTTGGGACATGCGCTCAATAATACGCTGCAGGATGTCCTGATTCGCTGGCGCCGGATGCAGGGCTATGCGACCCTGTGGATGCCGGGGACGGACCACGCGGGGATTGCGACACAGACGGTGGTGGAAAAGCAGCTTTTGGCCGAACAAGGAAAGCGGCGGACCGATTTTGCGCGGGATGAATTTGTCAGCCATGTTCAATCGTGGAAGGATGAATTTGAGGCGCGCATTTTAGGACAGCTTGAAAGCATGGGCTGTTCGTGCGACTGGCCGCGGACGCGGTTTACGATGGATGAGGTGTGCGCCAAGGCGGTGCGGACGAACTTCTTTAACCTGTTCAAAGACGGCCTGATTTACCGCGGCAAACGCTTGGTCAACTGGGACCCGGCCACGCAGACGGTGTTGGCCGATGATGAAGTGGAGCACGAAAGCGTTCAGGGCTTTTTCTGGTATCTGCAGTACCCGCTGGAAATGCCGGTGAAAATTGACGGGAAAACCATCGACCATGTCACGGTTGCGACGACACGTCCTGAAACGATGCTTGGCGATACCGCGGTGGCGATGAATCCATCCGACCCGCGAGCGAACGCACTTGTGGGCAAGAAAGTGAGGCTGCCGATTGTAGGGCGATTGATCCCGATTATTGCCGATGAACATGTGGTATTGCCCGATCCGGAAAGTGATGACGAGAAGGCCAAATTCTCGACCGGCTTTTTGAAGGTCACACCGGCCCATGATCCGGATGACTGGGCGATTGGGCAGCGGCATGATCTGGAAGTGATCAACGTCATGGCTCCGGATGGCTCGATTAGCGATAAGCACGGCTGGGAGGATGCCGACTCGCCGGAAGCGCAGAATCTGTTGGGGATGGATCGATTCGAGGCCCGCGAAGCCATTGTTGAATGGTTCCGGCAGGAAAAACTGCTCGAAGAGGTTCGCGATTATACGCACGAGGTCGGCCACAGCTACCGCAGCCATGTGCCGATTGAACCCTATCTGTCGGATCAGTGGTACATTGCCGTTAAAAAGCCCATTTCAAATTTCAAATTTCAAATTTCCGATTTTCAATTTGAGACTGAAACTTGTGATGATGTTGTTTATATCAAAGGGACCGATGTTCCTGTGAATTCCTTGGCGGGATTAGCGTTGGCGCCTTTAATGGAGGGACGTTTACGGTTTATTCCGGAACGCTATACGAAGAACTATCAGGGCTGGCTGGAGAATCTGCGCGACTGGCCCATTAGCCGCCAGCTCTGGTGGGGCCATCGAATACCAGTTTGGAGAATTAAAACGAACTTTGATTTGTCATTAACAGATTATCATGAGAAGCTCAAAAAACATATTGATGGCTTCTCAGATGCTATAAATACTTTTATCAGGAAAGCAGATCCAGAATGCGATCTTGCATTTATTGAATCGCGTAAAGATGAAGAGTTTTATTTTCATGTATGTGTATCAACACAGGAAGGGAATGAGTGGCTTCAAAAGTTTAAGGTTCACCATGAAAGCTTATTGTCAGGAAATGGTCCAGTTGATTATACATCTACCTCTCCAATAAAAGGACTTGAAGAAGAAGCCGCTAATTTGTATGGATTTGTTTTAAATATTGGTCAAGATGAGGACGTGCTTGACACGTGGTTTTCGTCGGCGTTGTGGCCGTTTAGTACAATGGGCTGGCCGGATGAGAATGAGACGTTAAGCAAATTTTATCCGACGCAGGTATTATGCACCGCGCGGGAAATCATTACGCTGTGGGTGTCGCGCATGGTCATGATGGGCCAGTACTGTGTGGGCGATATTCCGTACAGCGATGTTTATATCCATGCCATGATTCAGGACGGGCAGGGGCGTAAGATGTCCAAGAGCTTGGGTAACGGCATCGACCCGCTGGTGGCCATTGACAGCCACGGCGCGGATGCGATGCGGTTTACGCTGGCCAGCATGACGACGGATACGCAGGATGTACGGATGCCGGTGGCGGAACTGGAACTGCCGGACGGACGCAAAGTGAACAGCTCGCCGAAGTTCGACCTGGGACGCAGTTTCTGCAACAAGCTGTGGAACGCCTCGCGGTTTGCGATGCTGAACCTGGAAGGGACCGATCCTAGCGCGTTTGATGCGGCGAAAATGGATACGACGGACAAATGGATCCTGTCACGATTAGCCAAGACGATTGCTGCGACGACAAAGGGCTTGGAAGAGTTCAAATACAAGGAGCCGCTGGATGAGATTTACCGCTTTTTCTGGAATGATTTCTGCGACTGGTACTTGGAATGGGCCAAACCGCGAATGAACGACGCCGACCAGAAGCCCATCGCCCAGAATGTGCTGGCGTTTGTGCTGGATCAGGTACTGCGGCTGCTGCATCCGTTTGTGCCGTTTATTACCGAGGGCATTTTCCAGAACCTCAACGATATTGCTCCAAAGCGCGGGCTCAAGGGTATCATGGAACTGACGGCTGCGGAGTCGGTTATGATTGCACCGTGGCCGGAACGCATTGACAGCTGCGTGGACGAACCTACCGAACGGCAGATTGCAACGGTGCAGAATGTGGTTCGCGCGATCCGTGATGTCCGCAGTCAATACAATATCCCGCCTTCCAAGCCGCTGGCCTGCTCGGCGTCGGGGTCAGAATCGGTCTGTGCGATGCTGGACAGCAACGCTGCACTGATTCAAAAGCAGGCGTTTGTGGAGACGCTGACGGTTCAGGCCGGATTGGAAAAACCCGACAACGCCGCCGCAGTGATCTTAGATGATGTTCAGATCTATGTGCATGATGCCGTTGATAAAGAGGCCGAGCGAAAACGCTTAGAAAAGCAAAAGGAATTTATCGAAAAAGGCATCAAGCCGCTGGCTGGCAAGTTGGCCAACGAAAACTTTACCAGCCGGGCCAAGCCGGAAGTAGTCGAACAGAGCCGTCAGAAACTGAAAGAATTGCAGGACCAACTGGCCGCAGTGGAAAAACTGCTGGCAGAACTGGGGTAATTCAACGATAGGTAAACCACTGGTTTTACCAGTGGACTTGTTAAGGTTTGACCCTCGGATTACGTGATAGGGGGTTATAATACTTCTCCTTGGCTTGACGGTTTAGGAATTAGCTAAGGAGA
>Ga0224495_10002271_pt1 | contig 12630 bp, 11 predicted proteins | sample SF_Jul11_sed_USG_FD_168128 | JGI IMG/M metagenome (GOLD analysis project Ga0224495, IMG submission 168128) | Sediment microbial communities from San Francisco Bay, California, United States - SF_Jul11_sed_USGS_4_1 | ecosystem: Environmental > Aquatic > Marine > Sediment | place: USA: California... | reverse complement strand
ATAGTATTTGCCCCTATATAAGCAGGACCTTCAATCCGGGCAGGTGATTGAATAGCTGTATCTTCTCCAATATAAATAGGACCATCCCGTGCATCTAATACCACAAATGCTTCTATTCGGCTATTTTTACCTATATAAACCTGCTGCGGATTATATATCTTAATAGAAGATTCAACCTCTTCTCTGAAATTCCTTTTCTTCACCTGAACCGAGTGGGTAAAATCATTTTTAATCTCCATCGCATTTAATTCTATTAGATCCCAGAGAAAATTTAAAATGTTTACCTTTTTCTTTACCGGTTTAATCTTTCTGCAAATCGAAATAATTTTCTCCTTTTTATACAAACTTTTAAGTTCATCCTCATATCTATTGAAATCTTCGCCTTTTAAGCTGATAGCCAGAAGGGTATCGCCATTTCTTATAAGCTTTATCCTTTCGGAGAAATTTATTTTATGCTGAAATTTGTCATCTGCCAATATACGTCCGTTAAGAAAAAGTAGCTGATCTTCCTTTTTTATATTAAATCTATTTACCCTGAGCAGACTTTTTCTACTCAAAACATCAGCCAGATAACCCCTGCATAAAAGAACAACTTCAGCTTCAGGATAAAGTCGAATCAGCTTATCCCTTACTTTTCGTATCCCGCATAGAAGTTCATACACAGGTCGGTTATAAGTTAAGGGATAAAAGTTCTCAAATTTATCATCCTCAAAAATGAACAGTTTTCTAATCATGATATCTCCCCTGTTCTGCTATATCGACAATTTCCTGAAAGAGTTCGCATTTTTGCCACAAATTGCAAATTACTTACTTTTGATATATATCTCACTTGATAAAAGCCATGCCCCTTAACCTTTTAACCCTCTCTTCAGTAGGAGGATGGGTTGAAAATAAAGCATTTAATTTACCTCTGTAATCCAGTAACGGATTAACGATATAAAGATGGGCAGTTGCTTTATTGGCTACTTCTAAAGGCTCGGTATCTTTTGAGATTTTCACTAAGGCAGAAGCCAGACCTTCTGGATAACGGGTAAGAAGTGCCCCTGAGGCATCAGCCAGATATTCCTTCTGCCTGGAAATGGCGAGTTGAAGAAGCTTTGCTATTAAAGGAGCTAAAATCGCTAAGAGCAGAGCCAAAAGGATAATAATCGCATTTCCTCCACCTTTTCTATCCCTTCTTCCTCTGCCATAGAAAAAACTCCTGCCCATCCAGTCAGAAATTAAAGCCACCGTCCCGACTAAAACCACTACTAAAGTAGCATAACGTATATCATAATTTTTAATATGCGACATCTCATGAGCAATTACTCCTTCTAATTCCAGACGATTCATCTTCTGCAAAAGCCCGCTGGTAACAGCAATAGCAGAATTCTTTGGATCCCTGCCAGTAGCAAAGGCATTAGGAGCAGTATCATCTATTATGTAAGCTTTGGGCTTCGGAATACCGGCTGCTATAGCCAATCCCTCAACTACATTATAAAGATAAGGATTCTCCTTGGGATCAACCGGTTTAGCCTGGCTGATTCCCAGTACCATTTTATCACCATAAAAAAAAGTAGTAGCTGAGATAATCAGGGCAATCACAAGAGCGATAATAATACCTGCCTCGCCCGAATGATAATATTCCCCGAAAACCCAGCCTAAGAGAAGGAAGAAAGCTATAAACATAAATAGTAGTAAAAAGCTTTTCCATTTATTCTCTGCTATCTGCTCGTATATCATACAAGTTTAATAGTCTTAAAGCAAAAAATTGTTTTCTGAGTTTATTCGGTAGCACAGACATTTTGTCGGTTATAGGCAGGCAAGATGCTTGACCTACCAGTTATATTTTCTATATTCTGACTTTAGCCTATTTGAAATCCACCTTTGGTACTTCTCTTTTGGCTGCCTCCTCTATTTCGAAATAGTCTCTGGGTTTGAAGTTAAACAAATTAGCGACGATATTAGATGGGAAAACCTGCTGAGCATTGTTAAAGGACAGGATGGTATCATTATAGAACTGTCTGGCATAGGCGATCTTGCTTTCGATGCCGGCTAATTCCTCCTGAAGCATCAGGAAATTCTGATTAGCTTTTAAATCAGGGTAATTTTCAGCTACAGCAAAAAGGGTTTTTAGAGCAGAGGTAAGCATTCCGTTCGCTTCCTCTTTTTCTTTAACCGAGCTTGCCTGAGCCCATTGGGTTCGGGCTTTGGTAACTGCCTCGAATACTCCTCTCTCGTGAGCTGCATAACCCTTTACCGTTTCTACTAAGTTGGGGACTAAATCCGCCCTTCTTTGCAGTTGAACATCGATTTGATGCCAGGCATTATCTCCTCGGTTTCTTAAAACTACAAGTTTGTTATAAACCCCGATTATGATTAAAATCGGTACTCCGAAAACTATTAACAAAAAGAGAAGGGTGATCAACATTTTTACCTCCATTGTTTTAAGTAGACAGTAGATAGCATACAGGGCACTATCCTTTTTGCCCTCGCTACTCACTACCCGCTACTATATTCTTTATAAGTTCATAAAACATCCTACGTCTATTTATAGCTTAGGACAGAACAATATTCTGTCCCTATATTTATTTCCCCTTGAACCTTTGTCCAGCCAAAGGCGGAATTGAGCCTTTGAGCCTTTTTTTAATCTTATCATCCGACAAAGCCAGAATCTCTGCAGCTAAAATAGCCGCATTTTTTGCCCCGGCTGAGCCGACTGACATCGTGGCAACCGGAACACCTGAGGGCATCTGCAGGATGGAGAAAAAAGAATCAATCCCTTTAAAGGGAAGAGAAGGAAGAGGAACACCGATAACCGGTAATTTTGTATGAGAAGCTATAACTCCAGGCAGATGAGCTGCCATACCCGCACCGGCAATTATCACCTTTATCCCTTTCTTTTCAGCTTTCAGGGCAAGGTTTCTGGTTTTTTCCGGATTACGGTGAGCAGAGGAAACAACCATCTCAAAATCGATATCAAAATCAGTCAAAACCTCCGCGGTTTTATTCATCATCTCCCGGTCTGATTCACTTCCTATCACTATTAATACTTTATTTTTCTTCATAATGTTTCCTTAAATTTTCTTATATGTTAACTCGTAAGACCCGCTCTGAACCTTCAGGATTGCTTTTTTAATTTCTCATCTGCCCGGATAAGCAAGGTTAAAGAGCAATTGGACAGAACGATGTTCTGTCCCTACAATATTTAACTCTTGATTCCCTGAATACTTTTTAGAAATATTCCCTTCTGACATTGGTCGCTCGATAACCAATATCGTGTCTATATTGCATTCCCTCGAAGTTAATCTTATCCACTGCCGAATAAGCTATGTTTAAAGCTCCCTGCATGGTTTTGTCAAAAGCAGTTACTCCCAGTACCCTGCCGCCACTGGTGACGAACTTATCCCCAACCTTCTTAGTTCCAGAATGGAAAACAATCACACCTTCATTTTTCACCCTGTTTAACCCGATAATTTCCTTTCCTTCCTCGTAGTCACCCGGATATCCTCCTGAAGCCAAAATAACACATACGGCTGAGCCTTCTTTCCAATTAATATCCTCAAGCTCGAGTTCTTCTTCTACAATGGAGATGGATATTTCCGCAAGATCACTTTCCAGCAAAGGTAAGACCACCTGTGCTTCCGGGTCTCCGAATCTGCAGTTGAATTCAACAACCTTTAGTCCATTCTCGGTCATCATCAAGCCAGCGTATAAAACACCTTTATAAATTCTTCCCTCTCGGCTTAAACCAAAAATTGTCGGTTCCAGAATGTCCTCATTTATTTTTTCCATCATCCTGTCATTGATCATCAGTGTTGGTGCATACGCCCCCATGCCTCCTGTGTTGGGGCCTCTATCACCATCGTATATCCTCTTATGATCCTGGGATGAGACCATTGACAGAACTGTTTTTCCGTCAGTAAAAGCTAAAACTGTAACCTCTTCACCCGTTAAAAACTCCTCCACGATTATCTTATTACCGGATTCGCCAAATATCTTTTCCACCATAACCTTGTCGATTACCTCTTCAGCGCTTTTCAAACCCTCAACCACAAAAGCACCTTTTCCCGCTGCCAGTCCATCTGCTTTAATCACCAGGGGAAATTCTGAGGAACGAATAAAATCTAATACATCTTTCTTGGTCTCAAAAATTTTAAAACTGGCTGTTGGAATGTGGTAATTCTTCATAAACTCCTTAGCAAAAACCTTGCTCCCTTCGATCAAAGCAGCTTCTTTTTTGGGACCGAATATTTTTAAATTCCTTTTCTCGAATTCGTCCACTATTCCCAGGGTTAAAGGCAGCTCCGGGCCAACCATAGTTAGGTCAATCGAATTTTTTTCCGCAAAATCAGTCAATCTTTTAATATCCCCAGGTGAAATCTCCACACACTCTGCTATACTGGAAATCCCTGCATTTCCGGGTGCTGCATAGATTTTTTTAACTAAAGGAGATTGAGAGAGTTTCCAGACCATGGCATGCTCCCTCCCCCCTCCACCGACAACTAATATCTTCATTTTCGTTCTCCTTAAAACTCAACAGCGCTTATATTTTAAGACTTTATAATAAATCCAAACAGAACCGAAAGGCAAGGATTTTTTTATTGACAATTACCTCCCTAAACTTTTTATTAATTAAAATTTGAAGTGTTACCAGATGTCTTTTACTTCCAAATATATCTCTCAGGCAGGAATCATAGCAGCGCTTTATGCTGTTATGACAATAATTCTAGCACCTATAAGTTATGGACCCCTGCAGGTAAGGGTCTCCGAAGCTTTAACTGTGCTTCCCTATCTAACGCCGGCTGCCATACCCGGGCTTTTCCTGGGATGTTTATTGGCCAATATTTATGGAGGTTTAGGACTGTATGATATTATTGGAGGTAGTCTAATAACCCTGCTCGCTGCTTTTTTTACTTATCTTTTATCCAGAATCAAGAGACCTGTACTTGCACCGCTTCCCCCGATTTTTTTGAACGCTTTTGGTGTAAGCCTCTATCTGCATTTTCTTTTCAAGATGCCCTATTGGTTAACAGTTGTCTATGTGGGTATGGGAGAGATAGTAGCCTGTTATTTTTTAGGTTATCCTCTATTGAAAATTATATTAACCCGTAAAAGGTGGAAAGAGTATTTTTAGTATTTGAGAAAAAAAGGGCAATTTTTAAATTGCCCTTTTTTCTGATCACCATTCATTAATGATAACTACACATTCTATCTGAGCAAGATCATTTTTCTGGTTTCTCTATATTTTCCTGCTTCTATTCGATAAAAATATATACCACTGCAGACTTCATTTCCTCTTTCATCTTTTCCATCCCAGTTAACTTCATAGCTTCCGGGTAATCTTTCCTCATTCACCATCGTTCTCACCTTCTGGCCCAGGATATTGTAAATAATCAGTGAGGTGTGGACGGGGTCTCCAAACTCCAGTCTCCCAACTCTAAACTGTATTCTTGTAGTGGGGTTAAAAGGATTAGGATAATTCTGACTTAAACTATAAACATCAGGTATCAGTAAATCTTGCTCTGATTCAACCTCTGTCTTCAGATCATGATATTTCAACCTGGCTGATTTTACATTTTCTTTAAGGTCAAATAGGTTGTCACCGGCAATTACCGCAAAAGCTACCACTACGCTCTCTGCTGCAGGAATATCAAATGGTCCGCAGGAAATGATTTGTGACCAATCGCCTGTAACCAGATAAGAAGCTGTATCTGAGTCTATGAGTGTATCACCACTTAAAAATAAATATTTCTCCTCTTCGGTGAAGCCATCGTAGAGGAAAAGCTGGTTATCGACCAGCTTGCAAGATGCTGGAGGATGATTCAAGGGGAAAATAGTTAAATAAACAGATGAGGTTGAATCGTATTGGTAGGCCAACTTCATGTTCAGGATTGAATCACGTCCTGCAAAGTCATCTTTAGGTGTGTTAATGTTTATATCCCAGTCAAAGAAAAGTCCTGCATAAATACCATCCAGATTGCCCAGATTTTTATTTTTTATAGTGTATTCCAGCATAACATAATCATCATCTGGAGGGTTTGAAAAAGCAAAACTTCTCTGGATAATTTCCAAGCCTATCTGGTTTTCTGCACCAGTATCAAGGAATATCCCTGTTCCATCCTGATCTGAGACCTCTCCTGGTTTATCGATAGTCAGCTCACCCAAGGGAACAAAATCGTTCTGGGAAGAATTACCGGACTGATCTCTTGCTCCATCCATAACCTGGTTTCTTGATTTCCCGATAAGAAATGCGCCCTCAAAAAGGTTGTCCTCCCCTGTTTTTGGATATCTAAATCCCTGCCCCTGCCCTGCGAAGATAGACCTTCCCCCCAATCCGTATATGCCTGAATTTGAGATGGAAAACACTACATTACCAGCATCATGCTCTGCAGAAAAATATTTCTCCTCTTGATTAAGAGTAATCGAGTATTGAAGACTATCCACATACTCTCCTGAATTATTGAAAAATCTGATACGGAAAGTAAATGTGTAATTCAATGGCAGGTTTTCATCGTATGAGAGAACCAGTGGCGAATTGATGTTAGTTTCAGTCTTTTTAGAACCTATGGAATCGATATATAAGCTGTCTTCACACAAAACCACTGAAGAATCCTGGGTATATAAAACTACATTCAGGGAGTCAATTTTTTCTCCATAGTTTTTAAAACTAAAGTACAGCCTTTGCCTTTCCAGTACTTCGGGGTAATTCACAGTATCCTCTGTCACATACGCACTATCTAACCATACCTTCGGATAAGGAGGGGATGGCATAAAGTCTAAAGCTTTTTTCAGGTTTAGTAATCCCCAACCGTAATCATTATCCTCACCTGCAGGGCCTAAATCTGTAGCAGAAAGAAGAAGCGCATTTTTTATTTCCTCAGCAGTTGCTTCCGGATTAAATTCTCTTAAAAGAGCCACTGCTCCGGAGATGAAAGCAACAGCGGTGGATGTCCCATTTAAAAGCTTATAAGTCCCATTAAGATAAGAAGAGCGGATTCCTACTCCTGGAGCACAGATTTCCGGTTTGATCGAAACTCCATCACAACCAGAGGGTCCGCGACTGCTGAAAGAAGCAACAGGCAAGTCATCAATATACGAATCTACAGCTCCTACTGAGAAACTATTCGTTGCGGTACTTACTCTGTCAGCTGGGGTTCTCAGAGTCATTAGAGCAGGACCTTCATTCCCTGCGGCAAAAACAACTATAGCTCCTGCAGCCTCTACATTATCAATTGCAGCCCAGAATGTCTGGTCACAGGGTGGTTTTGCAGCCAGAGGAATACCCCAGGAGTTGTTTATCACATCCGGGACATCATCTATTGTCTCCGGATTTCCATCCGGATCAATAGCCCATTCAAAAGCCAGCAGAATATCCGCAATAGTCTGATCTATATCTTTACCCCGGTCAATAATCCCGGCAGCGATCCATTTGGCATCAAAAGCTACTCCCAATGTTTCTTCCTCAGTCCTGCCTACCATTATTCCCATGGAATGGGTTCCATGACCATTAGCGTCCACGGGGAAAAGCGAACCATATGGGTCAAACCAGCTACGTGAATTCCCACCCTGTAGACCTCCATTCCAGTTACCATAGAGTGCAGGATGGGTCCATTCTACTCCTGTGTCAAAACCGCATACTAATCTGCCTTTGCCCGTGTAGCCCATCTTCCAGAGTTCCCTTACCCCCATAACCTGGTAATCATCTCTTACCCCTGTTTTAAAAGAACTACTTGTATCAGTGAATGGTGCTATAAGGGCTACCGGGTAGTTTGGATAAATAATTTCTACCTCAGGTTTTTTGGCGATTCCTTCTATTATCTCCATAGTAGCGCTGATCAGAATTCCATTGACTATCCAGAAGTCCTGATAGCTTTCAACTGTCCCTTTTCTTTTCTGTTCATCTAAAAATATTAAAAGATTTTTTTGCGATTTTATCTTTTTATCTTTAAGCCTGTAAATCACATTCGAATGTTTTTCTTCACGATTTTTCAATTCCCTATAAATTTTCTGATTTTCAGGCTTAAGCTGGTCTTTCAGCATTATCAAGCAGGAAAGGTACTCGCTTCTATCTGCAACCTGAAAACTGTTCTTTAAATCAGGGCTCAGTTCTCCAGATTTCGAATGGGAGAAAGTGGAGAGTGTAAAAATTAATAAGATCGGTACTATTCTAACAAATCTCATTCTTCCCCCTCAAGTCAATTAATTCACTCTTCATAAAAGCAAATATCCTACCTTTAGAATAAAACTGTTCAAAAAATCAATAGCCTATCTTCTCCTTAAATCATCTCTTGTAAGTTTTTAGATTACATCGGGATAAGGAAGTTGTCAAGGAATTTTTTAAAGAAATCTTTTTTGCAAAATGCGAAAAATTTAATATTGCCAATCATTTATGCATCCCGAAATAACATTATTGCATTTAACTGCACAACGTTTTCGGATTAGAGGAAATCCATTTTTATATAAGGTTATTAAATCCGTGGAAAAAATTTTCAAAAAATACTTGACAATATTTTTCCAGATTATATTTTTGAATGAACCTTTTAAACTAATCCGGTGAGATTAGTAAAGGGTAGAGTTAAAAATGAGATTTAAAAACAAGAAACCCAAACCCTCCTCTGTTTAGGGGGAGGTATTTTTTTATCTGTTTTTATAACAGCTTCGAAGGAGGTATAAGTTGCCCAGAAGAAAAGGTGTTATGATTATGGATGAGAAGACTATGCGTCGTACCCTGATAAGAATTGCTCATGAGATTATCGAGAGGAATAAAGGAGCAGAGAACATTGGAATCATCGGGATAAGGACTCGTGGGGCATCCTTAGCTGAAAGACTCACCAGGATAATCCAGGAGATAGAAAAAGTTGAAGTGCCTTTGGGTTTTATGGATATCACTTTATATCGTGATGACATTCAGACTAAGTTAGATCAGCCTATTATTCAGAAGACTGAAGTTATGTTTGATGTGGCTGATAAAATAATAATCCTGGTTGATGATGTGCTTTTTACCGGCAGAACTATACGTGCCGCTCTGGACCAGATTATCGATTTTGGCAGACCAAAGTCAATCCAGTTAGCTGTTCTGGTGGACAGGGGGCATCGAGAGCTTCCAATACGTGCTGACTATATTGGGAAAAATATACCTACAGCATTAAATGATCTGGTAGTAGTGAAGTTAGAAGAGATTGACAAAGAGGATAGTATCTATGTGGAGAAGGAGAAAAAAATTAAATGACTCGAAATTCACATAATCTGAGATACTTGACAACTTATATTATACTAATTAGTTATAAGCATGAGCTGATCTATTACTTTAAATAGATGAGGTGTAGATGAAATTAAAAAGCAAGCACCTTTTAGGTTTAGAGGGTCTATCAAAAGATGAGATTGAGATGATTCTGGATACCGCTGAAAGTTTTAAAGAAATCCTGGAAAGACCAATTAAGAAAGTGCCAACCCTGAGAGCTGTAACTGTGGTTAATCTCTTTTATGAACCTTCTACCCGAACACGAATCTCTTTTGAGTTGGCAGAAAAAAGGTTATCAGCCGATCTGGTGAATTTCTCAACCTCAACCTCCAGTGTTAAAAAAGGTGAAACACTGAAAGATACTGTAAAAAACATAGAGGCCATGAAAATAGATATGGTGATAATCAGACATCAATCAGCAGGGACGCCTCAGTTTTTGACCCGGTGCCTTTCTTCATCTATAATCAATGCTGGCGATGGAGCACATGAACACCCTACTCAAGGTCTTCTGGATATATTCACCTTAAGACGAAAATATAGAAAGCTTGAAGGTTTAAGAGTGATAATTGTCGGGGATATTAAGCATAGCCGGGTTGCCAGATCAAATATCTGGGGTTTGAAAAGCATGGGTGCCAGCGTAGCAGTATGCGGACCAAATACCCTTATGCCCTGTGAAATTGAAAAGATGGGAGTGGATGTTTACTCCAATCTGGATAATGCATTAGAGGGAGCAGATGTTGTCAATGTTTTGCGTATACAATTAGAAAGGCAAAAAGGTGGACTGCTTCCCTCCTTGAGAGAATATTCCATTGAATACGGGATCAATGTGGAAAGGTTAAAAAGATTAAATCCGAATTTTACCATAATGCATCCGGGACCTATTAACAGGGGGATAGAGATAACTGCGGAAGTAGCAGATGGTCCCTATTCTGTGATACTGGATCAGGTCACCAATGGAGTAGCCATACGCATGGCAGTGTTATATCTTTTAAGTGGAGGAGAGGGAAAAGTTGAATAGAACCAAACATAAGCAAGCTGAGTTAATTTTAGCCGGTGGATTAATTATCGATCCTGCTTCAAAGCTAAATAAAATCGGGGATATCTATATAGGTGAGGGAAAGATCCTTAAAATAGAAACTAAAAAATTGATACCAAAGCATAAAATCAAATTCTCACACGAAATTCTCAATCTCTATGGAAAGATAATCACTCCCGGGTTAATTGATATGCATACCCATTTGAGAGAGCCTGGCAGGGAGGATGAGGAGACTATTTACACCGGCTCTATTTCAGCGGTGACTGGTGGATTTACCAATATCTGCTGTATGCCCAATACCCAACCACCCATCGACAATCAGGAATCAGTTAAATTTATTTACGAGAAAGCAAAAACAGCCCGGTGCAAGATCTATTCAATTGCTGCAGCGACCAAAGGTCTTAAGGGGGAAGAATTAACCGAGATCGCTGATATAGTTAAGGCTGGTGCTGTGGCAATCTCAGACGACGGAAGACCGATTTACAACTCAGCCATAATGAGATACGCCTTAGAATATAGTAAAATGTATGATATACCAGTCATATCACATTGCGAGGATTTATCCCTTTCTGCTGACGGGGTTATGAACGAAGGGTATATCTCCACCCTGTTAGGATTAAGGGGAATCCCCGGTGTTGCCGAAGAGGTTATGGTTGCACGTGAGATAAGGTTAGCAGAATTCACCGGGGCAAGAATACACATTGCACATGTTTCCACCGAAGGCTCGGTCAATCTTATCCGGGAAGCTAAAAGAAAAAAACTTAAGATCACCTGTGAAACAACCCCCCATCATTTCTCTTTGACAGACGAAGCCCTGAAAACATTTGATACCAACGCCAAGGTAAACCCGCCTTTAAGAACAAAGAGAGATGTCGAAGCTCTGAAAAAAGGGCTAAAGGATGGAACTATCGATTGTATTGCCACAGACCATGCCCCTCACTCCATTGAGGAGAAAGATGTAGAGTTTGATGCTGCTCCTTTCGGGCTGGTAGGGCTGGAGACTGCACTGGGGCTGGTTATTACTGAATTGATAGAGAAAAATATTTTGCCCTGGACTGAGGCAGTCGCAAAACTTACTGTTAATCCATCCAGGATATTAAAATTAAACGCCGGGGAGATAAAGATTGATATGCCTGCGGACTTAACTGTTATTGACCCGGATATAATGTGGACGGTTGATCCGGAAGAATTCAAATCAAAATCCAAAAACTCTCCATTTGGAGGCGAAAAGCTGAAGGGCAAAGCTTATCTAACCATAGTGGAAGGAAAAATAATGCACCAATTATAATCTAATTGCAATAAAGCATTATGAGCATACTTACCAGAACTTTCAAAATAAAAACAAAGGGGAACACAGATATTTTGAACATCACCTCTGAGGTTCAGAAGATTATAAATGGCTCCGGGTTAAAGGAGGGTCAGGTTCTGGTTTTTGTGCCCGGTTCTACAGCCGGGATCACAACTGTTGAATATGAGCCTGGTTTATTAAAAGACCTACCCCTGGCGTATGACCGTATCGTTCCTCAGGACATCGAGTATGCTCATCACCTAACCTGGGGAGATCACAATGGACACGCTCATGTGCGTGCTGCTTTTCTGGGTGCTTCCAAAGCCTTCCCTTTTTCTGATGGAGAACTACTCTTAGGCACCTGGCAGCAGATAGTGCTGATCGATTTCGATGAGTATCCCAGAAGCAGGGAAATCGTGGTACAGCTTATCGGAGCATAGTGATTCGGTTCGCTTAAATTTCAAATCTTTAACTGTAGCCCAATTCAGGCGGAGATACCCTTGGAGATCAAACTGAAATATAAAACTATCGAATGGGTTAAAAACAGAGTCATAATCTTGGACCAGTCCAGACTTCCTTTGAAGGTCGTCTACAAAGAATATAGAGATTATAAAGGTTTAGCCAGTGCCATTAAAGAGCTTAAGATACGCGGAGCGCCCGCCATCGGAATTGCAGCTGCCTATGGAGTCGTTCTGGGGATGATGAACAGGGAATACCAAGACAAAAACGATTACAACCGTAGATTAAACTCGGTTATTGCTGCTTTAAAATCAACCCGCCCCACTGCAGTTAACCTATTCTGGGCTCTGGAGAGGATGAAAAAAATAGCCTCGAGATTCGAAAAAAGTGACAGCAACAGCAAAAACAAAAGACTTTTAAGGGAAGCGACGCTTATCCACCAGGAAGATAAAATCATGTGTCAGAAAATTGGAGAATATGGTGCACGGCTTATTAAAAATGGATACAGTGTTCTAACTCACTGCAACGCCGGTGCTTTAGCTACAGGCGGAATAGGAACAGCTCTGGCTCCGATTATCATAGCAAAAAAACAGGGTAAAAACTAAAGATATATGTGGATGAGAC
>Ga0224495_10002270_pt1 | contig 12630 bp, 20 predicted proteins | sample SF_Jul11_sed_USG_FD_168128 | JGI IMG/M metagenome (GOLD analysis project Ga0224495, IMG submission 168128) | Sediment microbial communities from San Francisco Bay, California, United States - SF_Jul11_sed_USGS_4_1 | ecosystem: Environmental > Aquatic > Marine > Sediment | place: USA: California... | reverse complement strand
CACGACCGTGATACAGTCGACCGCTGCGATCGAACACGACGCTGCCTATGCCCTTTTCGACAGCCCGGCGACCGAGAGCTTCGCCAACGATCTTCGCCCCGTCAGAGTTCGAACCGGACTTGACCGCAGCACGAAGCTCGGGATCGATACTCGATGCCGAGACGAGAGTCGTCCCCGTCGTGTCATCGACGATCTGAGCGTATATCTGGGTATTCGAACGGGTCACGCACAGGCGCGGACGCTCCACCGTACCGCGGACCTTCCCGCGAACGCGGCTCTTACGCCTGACGAGCCCCGACCTCTTCGCTTTAAGCCTTTCCATGTCCTCACTACTCTCCTAGCCTAGCGCTCGCCTACTTGGCGGCCTTGCCGACCTTGCGACGCACATGCTCGCCCTCGTAGCGAACGCCCTTGCCTTTGTAGGGCTCGGGACGCCGCCAGTCGCGAATCTCGCTCGCAACCTGGCCGACCCGCTGCTTGTCGATGCCACTCACAATGACCCGGTTCGGAGCGGGTACCTCGAACGTGATCCCAGACTCTCCCTTGATCACAACCGGGTGGCTGAACCCGAGCTGCATCTCGAGATCCGAACCCTTCAACTGGGCACGATAGCCGACTCCGTGGATCTCGAGGGTCTTCGAGAAGCCCTCGGACACACCACGGATCATGTTCGCGATGAGGGTGCGCGTAAGTCCGTGCAGAGAGCGATGCTCCCGGCTGTCGGTAGGACGGGACACGACCACCGCGTCGTCCTCCATCGCGATCGCCATGTCGGGGTGGAACGTCTGAGTGAGCTGCCCCTTGGGGCCTTTCACCGTGACGGTCACCCCGTCGATGCTCACCTCAACCCCGGACTGGACCGGGACGGGCTGCTTGCCGATTCGAGACACGGCTACTCGCTCCTTTCCTTCAGTCCTGTCCGATTACCAGACGTATGCGATGACTTCGCCGCCCACGCCCGCTTTGCGCGCGGCGCGGTCCGTCATCACTCCGCTGGACGTGGATATCACGGCCACACCGAGGCCGCCGAGAACTCGCGGCAGTTCGTCCTTCTTCGCGTAGACGCGAAGGCCGGGCTTGGAGATTCGGCGGATACCGGTGATGGTCCGCTCCTTCTTCGGCCCGTACTTCAAGACGATCTCGAGCGTGTCCTGTGGCTTGCCCTCCACCACGGTGTAGCTATCGATGTAGCCCTCTTGCTTGAGGATGCGTGCGATCTCCACCAGCTTCCTGGACGAGGGCATGGCCGTCGTCGGCTTGAACGCGGAGCTCGCGTTGCGAACGCGCGTCAGCATATCGGCGATGGGGTCTGTCATGCTCATGTCGACTCTTCCCTTCCATGACTCGGGATGACGCCAATCGTGCGGTTCGCTCCGGCCCCTGACCGGGGCGCCTGCACGCGGGGACCTCCTCGGCTTGCGCAGCGCCTACCAGCTCGCCTTGCGGATGCCGGGAAGCTCGCCTCGGCTGGCCAGTTCGCGAAGGCAGATGCGGCAGAGCCCGAACTGGCGATAGTAGCTGCGCGGGCGGCCGCACCGCACACAGCGGTTGACCTTGCGCACCGAGAACTTCGGGGTGCGCTTCGCCTTGGCGATCATCGATTTCTTTGCCACCTTGCAACCTCCTTGTCGCGACGATAAGTCGCCGTCTATCTCTCAAACGGGAAGTCGAAAGCGCCGAGCAGCGCCTTCGCTTCGTCGTCGGTTTCCGCAGTAGTGACGAACGTGACGTCCATGCCCCGAATCCGGTCGACCTTGTCGTAGTCGATCTCGGGAAACACGAGTTGCTCGGAAACGCCCATCGAGTAGTTGCCGCGACCGTCGAACGCGCTTGTCGTCAGTCCGCGGAAGTCCCGCACACGCGGAATCGCCGTCGACAGCAGGCGATCGAAGAACTCCCACATGCGGTCGCCGCGCAGAGTGACCTTCGCGCCGATCGGCATGCCTTCGCGGATCTTGAAGCCCGCAATCGACTTCTTCGCTCTCGTCACCATCGCCTGCTGACCCGTAATGACGGCCATGTCCTCGATTGCACCGTCGAGCTGCTTGATGTCCTGCGCGGCCTGGCCGACTCCCATGTTGACGACAATCTTCTCGATTCGCGGGACCTGATGCACGTTCGTGTAGCCGAACTGCTCCATGAGAGCGGGAATGACCTCGCTCTTGTACTTCTCTTTGAACCTCGGTACCACCGTCTTGTCCTCCATCTAAGTCCGCCGGATTGCCGACCCGGCATCGCGCGCGTTGCGCGCGAGCACGTCCTACTTGTCGATGTCCTTGCCGCACTTCCTGCAGACACGCACGCGCACGCCGTCCTCACGCTTGCGACCGATGCGGGTCGCCTGCGAGCAACTCGGGCAGACGAGCATGACGTTGGAAACGTGAATCGTACCCTCGACCTCGAGGATGCCGCCCTGCGGATTCTGGTTCGTGGGCCGCTGATGCTTCTTGACCATGTTCACTTTCTCGACCACGAGACGCTGCGTCTCCGGATACGCGCGCAGGACGCGGGACTCCTTGCCCCTATCCTTGCCGGCGACCACCTTAACGCGGTCGCCTTTCCTGATTGACATGGAACTCGCCATGGAACCTGACCTCCTAAAGAACCTCAGGGGCCAGCGAGACGATCTTCATGAACCGGCGCTCGCGTAGCTCGCGAGCCACCGGGCCGAAGATGCGCGTACCCCGGGGATTGCCCTGGTTGTCGACGATGACTGCGGCGTTCTCGTCGAACTTTATGTAGCTGCCGTCGTTGCGGCGTATCTCCTTCTTCGTGCGTACGATGACCGCACGTACCACGTCACCCTTCTTCACGGCGCCGTTCGGGATGGCCTCTTTCACCGCACAGACGACCACATCGCCGACGCTCGCATAGCGGCGCCGCGATCCGCCCAGCACCTTTATGCAGGCGACCCTGCGGGCCCCTGAGTTGTCGGCGACCTTGAGTCGCGTCTCAGCCTGAATCATCGCTTCCTCCGATATACCTGTCCGACTGCGAGAGGTGCGCCGCTCGTAGGCACACATGCACCGCCGGTTGAGCTACTTGGCCTTCTCCACGACCTTCACGAGACGCCATCTCTTTGTCTTCGAGACGGGCCGGGTCTCCATGATCGTCACCTTGTCGCCGACACCGGACTCGTTGTTCTCGTCGTGCGTGTGAAACTTCGTCGACCGGGTGATCATCTTGCCGTACATGCGGTGCCGCTTGCGCTCCTGAACCATCACCACGCAAGTCTTGTCGCCTGCCGCCGAAACCACGACGCCATGGCGAACCTTCCTTCTTTTGCGCTCAGGACTCATCTGTTCTCCTCCATCGCCCTAGGATGCCTGCGCCTCTTGCGCTGCCCGAATCTCCCGCGCACGGATTTCGGTCTGCAGGCGCGCGATGTCCTTCTTCACGTCCTTGATGCGAGCAGGGTTGTCGAGCTGACCGGTAGCAAGCCGGAACCGAAGATTGAACAGTTCCGTGCGCGTTTCCTTCAGCTTCAATCCGAGCTCGCTGTCTTCCATCTCGTGAACCTCTACTGCTTTCATCTATGCCTCACCACCGGCTTCGGCTCGTTTGACGAACTTGGTCCTGATGGGCAGTTTGTGCTGGGCCAACCGTATGGCCTCGCGAGCCACATCCTCCGGCACGCCTGCGACCTCGAACATGACCCGTCCGGGCTTTACAACGGCCACCCACATCTCCGGATTGCCCTTGCCCGATCCCATTCGGGTCTCGGCCGGCTTCTGCGTGATGGGCTTGTCGGGAAAGATGCTTATCCAGACCTTCCCGCCACGCTTCATGTGGCGAGTCATCGCGATACGTGCGGCCTCGATCTGTCGGTTGCTGATCCACGCAGGCTCGAGAGCCTTGAGCCCGTAGTCGCCGAACACGATCTCGGTGCCACCCTTGGCCGTGCCCTTCCTCGAACCGCGCTGGACCTTGCGGTGCTTTACTCGCTTGGGAAGCAGCATCTAGGCTCGCCCCCTGCCCTGACCGCGGCGCGGACGCGCTGGGCGGTCGTCCGCAGGCGACGGAATCTCCTGCCCGGGGAGGACTTCGCCGCGGTATATCCAGACCTTCACGCCGATAGCGCCCATCGTCGTGCGCGCTTCCGCAGTACCGTAGTCGATCTTCGCACGGAGCGTGTGCAGCGGCACTCTTCCCTCGCGATACCACTCGCGCCGACCCATCTCCGCGCCGCCGAGGCGACCCGAGCACTGGATACGAATGCCCAGAGCACCGCTCTTCATGGCCGAAGAGACCGCCTTCCGCATGGCGCGACGGAACGCTACGCGCCCTTCGAGCTGCTCCGCGACGCCCTGTGCCACGAGAACCGCGTCGAGTTCGGGACGTTTGATCTCGATGATGTTCACAGCGACCGCACCGTCGGTGATCCGCTCCAGCTCCTTGCGAAGCTGATCTACCTCGGAACCCTTCTTGCCGATGACGATGCCGGGACGCGCCGTCCACAGCTCGATGATCGTCTTGTCGCCCTTGCGCTCGATCTCGACGCGTGAAACCGCCGCACGCCGCAGTCGCTTGGCCAGGAACTCACGAATCTTGAGATCCTGCGCAAGCGTCGCGCCGTATTCCTTGGCGCTGAACCAACGCGAGCGCCAGTTCTCGGTTATACCGAGGCGAAACCCAATGGGATAGACCTTCTGACCCACGGCGCCTACGCCTCCTCTCGTTGCTTGACGACTACGGTGATGTGACTCGTGCGCTTGTCGATCCGAAACGCACGACCTTGAGCACGAGGTCGAATGCGCTTGAGGGTCGGCCCCTCGTCCACGTACGTAGTGGCAACGTAGAGTTGCTCGGACCTGATCATCAGGTTCTTCTCGGCGTTGGCAACAGCACTGTCGAGGACCTTCTCCACGATCTCTGCCGCGGCGCGCGGAGTGAACCGAAGGATCGCCGTGGCGTCTTCGACCGACTTGCCGCGAATCAGGTCGACGACGGCGCGAGCCTTGCGGGGGCTGACTCGTACGTAGCGTGCAACTGCTCTGGCTTCCATCTCCTACCTATTGCCCTTCTTGTCTGCCGCGTGTCCGCGGAACGTACGAGTCGGCGCGAACTCGCCGAGCTTGTGCCCGACCATCGACTCGGTCACATACACCGGAACGTGCTTGCGACCGTCGTGCACGGCGATCGTGTGCCCCACCATCTCGGGGAATACCGTCGACGCGCGCGACCAGGTCTTGATGACCCTCTTGTCGCCGGCCTTGTTCATCTGCTGCACGCGTTCGAGAAGACGCGGCTGCACGAACGGCCCTTTCTTCAGACTCCTGCTCATCGTGTGCTCCAGCTCCCTTTCGAGCGCCGCTACTTCCTGCGACGGCGGATGATCAGACGGTCGGACGCCTTGCCTTTCTTCCTGGTGCGATGCCCCTTGGTGGGCACGCCCCACGGTGTGACCGGATGGCGACCGGCCGTCTTGTTCTTGCCTTCCCCGCCGCCGTGCGGGTGGTCGACCGGGTTCATCGCGGTGCCGCGTACGGTCGGCCTGACGCCGAGATGACGACTTCGGCCCGCCTTGCCCGCGGAGATGTTGGCGTGATCGGCGTTGCCGACCTCACCGATACTGGCGCGGCAGGTAACGAGCACGCGCCGCATCTCGCTGGACGGCATGCGCAGGATCGCGTAGCCGCCCTCCTTGCCCATCAGCTGTATTGCCGTGCCTGCCGAACGGGCAAGTGCCGCGCCGCCGCCCGGCTGAAGCTCTACCGCGTGCACGATGGTGCCCACGGGGATGTCGTTGATCTCCAGCGCGTTTCCAGGCTTGATATCGGCATCTGCGCCGCTCATGACCTCGTCTCCGACCTTCAGACCCTTCGGAGCGAGGATGTAGCGCTTCTCGCCGTCGACGTAGTGCAGGAGTGCGATACGAGCCGAGCGATTCGGGTCGTACTCGATCGACGCAACCTTCGCGGGCACGCCGTCCTTGTTGCGCTTGAAGTCGATCTTGCGATACCGGCGCTTGTGGCCACCGCCCTGGTGCCGCGTCGTGATGCGGCCCTTGTTGTTGCGGCCGCCCTTCTTGTTTAGCGGCTCGAGCAGCGACTTCTCGGGCGTGGTCGACGTGATCTCGGCGAAGTCCGAGACCGTCTGGAACCGACGACCCGGTGATGTCGGCTTGTACTTCTTTACTCCCATGTCCCAACTCCTTCCGTCCGATGGCCACATCCGCCTGGGACTAGCGGGATCTCCTCCCGCTTTCGGCGGCTGCGACGCCGGACTACCTCCGCTCCCGTGCGGCTCTATCCCACGAGCCCGCGGAGCGTTCGCACCAGCGATCCTTGTCGCTAGACGTTTCCGAACAACTCGATCGAATCGCCCTCTCGAAGAGTCACAATCGCCTTCTTCCACGAGCGCGTATGCCCACGCTGCCAGCGCAGTCTTCTGGGCTTGCCCGTGACGTTCATCGTGTTCACCTTCACGACCGACACGCCGAAGATGTCCTCGATCGCGGATGCGATCTGGGGCTTGGACGCACGCTTGTCCACCTCGAACGTGTAGCGGTTCTCGGCAATCATCTCGTAGGACTTCTCCGAGACGACGGGGCGGATGATGATCTCTCGTGAATCGGTCATGCTACGCCAGCACCTCCTCGAGCCAGTTGAGTGCCGGCTGCGTGAAGAGCACGGCGGTGTTGTCCACGAGGTCGTACGTGTTTGCCTCGGACACGGTGAGGACGCGCGCCTTCGGCAGGTTTCGGAACGATAGCAGCGCGTTCGTATCGTCGTTCGACACGATGACGGTGACGCGGCCCTCGATGCCCAGGTTCTTGAGAACCTCGGCGGCCTCTTTCGTCGACGGTTCCTCGAGGTTCAAGCTGTCCACACAGTGGAGCACGCCTTCGGCAGTCTTCGCCGAAAGCACGCTGCGCATCGCGAGCTTGACGACCTTGTTTGGCACCTTGAACGCGTAGCTTCGCGGATGAGGGCCGAAGACGACTCCGCCCCCGCGCCACTGCGGGGCACGGATCGTGCCCTGGCGCGCCCGGCCCGTACCCTTCTGGCGATACGGCTTGCGCCCGCCACCGCGGACCTCGCTGCGAGTCTTCGTGTTGTGCGTGCCAGAACGACGAGCGGCCATCTGGCTGCGCACGACCTGGTGAACGGCAGTCTGATGCGGCTCGATGCCGAAGACGCCGTCGGCGACTTCGGTCGTGCCCACCTTCTTGCCGTGGGCGTCCTTGATATCGATCGTTGCCATCGTCTTCCCCATTCCTTCTCGAGACGGACCCACGATCAGCCCGCCTGGGGCTGCATGTGACGGATGGTGAGCAGCGATCCCTTGCCACCGGGTACGGCACCCTTGACCAGCAGCAGATTCTGTTCGGCGTCGATCTTGACGACCTCCAGATTGCGAATCGTCGCGGTTGCGTTGCCCATTTGGCCGGCCATCTTCGAGCCCCGGTAGACACGCGATGGCGTCGCGCAAGCACCGATCGAACCGGGCTGGCGGTGGAAGTGAGAACCGTGACCGCCGGGACCTCCGTGGAATCCGTGACGCTTGATGACACCCTGGAAGCCCTTGCCCTTGCTCGTGCCGCCGACGCTGACCCTCGTTCCGGGGTCGAACATCTCGACAGTGAAGGTGTCGCCGACCTTGACCGAGTCGCCCTCGTCCAGACGGATCTCCATCATGTGAGCGCGCGGGTCGAGGCCCGCCTTGGCGAAGTGCCCCGCGGTCGGCCTGTTGACCTTCTTCGGCTTGATGTCGCCGAAGGCGATCTGCGCGGCCGAATAGCCGTCCCTCTTGACAGTCTTGACCTGGCTGACGACACAAGGACCCGCCTCGATGACCGTGACGGGCACGAGCTTGTCGTCGTCGCTCCAGACCTGGGTCATACCCAGCTTTCGTCCCAACAGTGTTGCGATCATGTCTCTCGTCTCTCTTCTCACGCGGTCATGGGTCCTCGCCGCCACGATGCGACGTTCCCAGCGGACCGCTCCTACCCGCCGCTCCTCGGCGGGGTGCTTCCTACAGCTTGATCTCGATATCAACACCCGCAGGCAAGTCGAGCCGCATCAGCGAGTCGACCGTCTTGGGCGTCGGCTCCAGGATGTCGATGAGGCGCTTGTGCGTCCTCATCTCGAAATGCTCCCGGCTGTCCTTGTTCACGTGCGGCGACCTGATTACGCAGTAAAGATTGCGCTCGGTCGGAAGAGGGATCGGGCCCGAGACCTTCGCGCCGGTCTTCTGCGCCGTGTCCACGATCATCTTCGTGGACTGGTCCACGATCTCGTGGTCGTAGCCCTTGAGCCGAATCCGTATCTTCTGGTTCGCCAACTCTCTGCCCTCCGTCGTGCAACGGGATGTCCCCCGCCTGCTTCAGTAGGTGCGCCCTCTATACCTGGGCCAGATCTCCTCCGACCTTGCTCACGATCTCCTCAGCGACGCTCTTCGGCACTTGTTCGTATGCCGAGAACTGCATCGTGTACGAAGCACGCCCCTGCGTACGGGAGCGAAGGTCGGTGGCGTAGCCGAACATCTCTGAGAGCGGCACGCGCGCACGAATCACCTGCGCGCCCGAGCGCTGCTCCATGCCCTCTATGTGACCGCGGCGACCGTTCAGATCGCCGATGACATCACCCATGAAATCCTCGGGAGTGACGACCTCGACGGCCATGACCGGCTCCAGCAGGGCGGGTCTGGAACGTCGCAGAGCATCCTTGACCGCCATCGAGCCGGCGATCTTGAACGCCATCTCCGATGAGTCGACTTCGTGATAGCTTCCGTCGATGAGTTCAACCTTGAGGTCGACGACCGGGTAGCCGGCCAGAATGCCCGATTCGAGTGCCTCCTGCATCCCTTTGTCGACGGCGGGGATGTACTCCCTCGGAACGGCGCCACCCACGATCTTGTTGTCGAACACGTAGCCCGCGCCCGGAACCTGCGGCTCCAGATTGATCACGACGTGTCCGTACTGGCCACGACCGCCCGTCTGGCGGACGAACTTGCCCTCGACGTTCTCGACGGACGTCGCCGCAGTCTCGCGATACGCCACCTGGGGCCTGCCGACGTTGGCCTCGACCTTGAACTCGCGAAGCAGGCGGTCGACGATGACTTCGAGATGCAACTCGCCCATCCCGGCGATGATCGTCTGACCGGTCTCGGTGTCGGTCCGGACGCGAAACGTCGGATCCTCCTCGGCAAGTTTGCTGAGGGACTGCGATAGTTTCTCCTGGTCGGCCTTGGTCTTCGGCTCGATCGCAATGTCGATGACGGGATCGGGGAACACCATCGACTCGAGTAGGACGGCGCCCTTCTCGTCGCAAAGCGTGTCGCCGGTTGTCGTGTTCTTCAAGCCGACGGCAGCGACGATGTCGCCCGCCGAAACCTCCTGCACGTCCTCGCGGTGGTTTGCGTGCATCGCCAGGAGCCTGCCAATCCGCTCCCTATGTCCCTTCGTGGAGTTCAGCAGGTATGAGCCCGCCTTCGTCTGTCCGGAATAGACACGGAAGTACGTGAGCTTTCCAACATAGGGATCGGTCATGACCTTGAAGGCCAATGCCGCGAACGGCTCGCTGGTCTCAGCCTTGCGCTCGACCGGCTTGTGCGTCTTGAGCTCCTCGCCCTTGATCGGCGGAACGTCGAGTGGGGACGGGAGGTAGTCGATTATCGCGTCGAGCAGCGGTTGGACGCCCTTGTTCTTGAACGACGCGCCGCACGTCACCGGCGTGATGGCGCAGTCCAGTGTGGCCTGGCGGATCGCCTTCTTGACCTCGGCGAGGGTGACCTCCTCGTCGTTCAGGTACTTCTCGAGAAGCGTGTCGTCGTACTCGGCAGCAGCCTCTACGAGTTGGTGGCGGTGCTCCTCGGCTGCCGTCTGCAGTTCCGCCGGAATCTCGCCAACAGTGGGGTTGATGCCCTTGTCGTCCTCGTTGAAGTGGATGGCGTTCATCGCGACGAGGTCGATGATTCCCTCGAATTTGTCCTCCGCGCCAATCGGAAGTTGCAGCAGCACCGATCGCGTGCGGAGTCGGTCCTTCATCATGTGCACGACGTTCATGAAGTCGGCACCGGTCCGGTCCATCTTGTTCACGTACGCGATTCGGGGAACCCGGTACGTGTCGGCCTGCCGCCACACCGTCTCCGACTGCGGCTCCACGCCTCCGACGGCGCAGAAGACCGCTACGGCGCCGTCGAGCACGCGAAGCGAGCGCTCGACCTCGACCGTGAAGTCCACGTGGCCGGGTGTATCGATTATCTGAATTCGATGATCCTTCCAGAAGCAGGTAGTCGCAGCCGAAGTGATGGTGATGCCGCGTTCCTGCTCCTGGACCATCCAGTCCATGGTTGCGGCGCCGTCGTGCACCTCACCGAGCTTGTGAGTCTTCCCCGTGTAGAAGAGAATGCGCTCGGTCGTGGTGGTCTTGCCGGCATCGATATGAGCCATGATCCCGATGTTCCGGGTCTTGGCGAGAGGGTACTTCGTCGGAGCCATGTACTCGTCGTCCTCTTGTGCTTCCTCGCTCGGGTTCGGGCGTCGTCTCCCCCTGTGGGGCCGGTCTACCAGCGGTAGTGGCTGAAAGCCCGGTTGGATTCCGCCATCTTGTAGAGGTCCTCGCGCTTCTTCACGGAAGCCCCCATGCCGTTGGCAGCGTCTAGGATCTCCGAGGCGAGCCGCTCGGCCATTGTCTTCTCGCGACGATCGCGCGCGAAGCCGACAATCCACCTGATCGCAAGGGTCGTCGCGCGCCGTGCGTTTACTTCCACGGGAACCTGATACGTCGCGCCTCCCACACGCTTGGGGCGCACCTCGAGGCTCGGGCGCACGTTGTCCATCGCCTTCTTGAAGACGGACAAGGGGTCCTGCCCAGTCTTCTGTTCCACGATGTCGAACGCCCCGTAGACTATGTGCTCGGCCACCGAGCGCTTGCCCTTCCACAGGACCTTGTTGATGAGCTGCGTCACGAGCCGGTTGTTGTATACCGGATCGGGCACGACCTCTCGCCGTGTTGCTGCGGCACGCCTTGGCATAGCGTCAATCTCCTCGGTCTACTACGACCCGACACGCATGAGGCCGGGCCGAACCGGATACCTCATCCCTGTTTCTTCGCTCCATAGCGGGACCGCGCCTGGTTGCGATCGCTGACGCCTGCGGCGTCGAGAGTCCCGCGGATGACCTTGTAGCGCACGCCCGGAAGATCCTTCACACGACCGCCACGAACGAGCACGATTGAGTGTTCCTGCAGGTTGTGACCGATTCCCGGTATGTAGGCGGTGACCTCCATACCGTTCACGAGACGCACGCGGGCTACCTTCCGAAGGGCCGAGTTCGGCTTCTTGGGGGTAGTCGTATAGACTCGCGTGCACACACCGCGCTTCTGTGGGTTGCCCTTGAGCGCAGGAGTCTTGCTCTTGACCTGCGCCTGCTTGCGGCCCTTCCGGACCAGCTGGCTGATGGTCGGCAACTTCCCTTCCCTTCTGTCGAAAAACCTGCTCCTCAGTAATCGACGGCCGGCAGGGTACGCAGGCTGCCGACGTTACAGTCGCAACGACGCACTCTAGCAGGTTGCCCCCAGCGTGTCAAACGCCACGGAGCCGGGTGTATCTATACCCCAGGACGACGTCTGTCAGGCTTCCGCCCAAAGAAACGCGGGGTGCTCCGCCAACCGGAACACCCCGCGCAAGATACGACAGATCAGGTCAGCTCGAAGCCGTACCGGCTTAGAGCCTGTTCGATCTCCTCGAGGGCCTTTGCCCCGATCCCCTCGATCCCGAGAATCTCGTCGGCGGTGCGGCCGAGAAGCGTGCGCACGTCGCCGATACCAGCAGCCGCCAGCTTGGTTTCCCAGCGCACGGAGACACCCAGCTCGGCAATCGAGAGGTCCAGCGCTGCTTCACCCGTCGCGGCGGGCACCGCCTCTTTGGCCCGAGATTCCGGTTCGAAGACTGCTCCTTCGAAGGCGGACACATCGACATCCTCAGCGCCGGCGGCTCCGCCCAGCTCAGCGAAAAAGGCGGCGGCCTCTGACGGCGACAGTCCCGCATGCTCTTCAGTGATGGCCGGGCCGGGCAGCATCGACTCCAGTTCCTTGAGTTCCTCGGGTGCGAACTCAGGCAGGGGGCCTTCCTCGGCACGGGTCCACTCGGCAGATTCGCCCTTGTACGTCAGGCGCACCGAGCGGTATCGGCGCATTCCGGTGGCCGCCGGAATCAGCTTGCCGATGATCACGTTCTCCTTCAGACCGAGTAGGTTGTCTTCCTTGCCCGCAATGGCTGCGTCGGTGAGCACGCGTGTGGTCTCCTGGAACGATGCGGCAGACAAGTAGCTCTCGGTGGCCAGCGACGCCTTGGTGATTCCGAGAAGCACCGGCGTGCCGACCGCGGGGTTCTTCCCGTCTTCGATCAATGCGTCGTTCTCGGTGTCGAAGATGAACCGGTCGACGAGCTGGCCGGGCAAGAAGTCGGCGTCGCCGGGTTCGAGCACCGTGATTCGCCGAAGCATCTGTCTGGCGATGACTTCGATGTGCTTGTCGTTGATGTCGACACCTTGACTGCGATAGACATCCTGGACCTGCTCGACCACGTACCGGAGCACGTCCTTCGGGCCCTTGAGATGCAGCAAGTCGTGCGGGTTGACGGAACCCTCCGTCAGCTGCTGTCCGACCGTGACGGCAACACCAT
>Ga0224495_10002269_pt1 | contig 12631 bp, 11 predicted proteins | sample SF_Jul11_sed_USG_FD_168128 | JGI IMG/M metagenome (GOLD analysis project Ga0224495, IMG submission 168128) | Sediment microbial communities from San Francisco Bay, California, United States - SF_Jul11_sed_USGS_4_1 | ecosystem: Environmental > Aquatic > Marine > Sediment | place: USA: California... | reverse complement strand
CTCCAGGCAGTGACTCTCTTGTAACCTCTGGATGCGGTTAATCGTCTTTCTCTTGAACAAATGCACTACCTATAGGGGGAGGGCAGAGGATGCAATTGCTTCCTCTGATATAACAAAAGCCCCTTTTGTTAAGCATTGAACGAAACGTGATTTTGCGTAGCCGAGATAGCTTAATAAGGGACCTAGAAGAAGTCCCCACCACCATCGCCATAAGTGCGGAAGTTACCTCTGGTACATGAGAAGATTTAGGTAATGATAATCCATCTTCTCAAATCTTGTGTGTTCTACCACAATGCGGGCACTTGATTTGGGGCTCTTTGAAATTAGGTGGCAGACGCAACTTGGCGCCGCAATCGCATGTAATGGTTTTATAGTTATCCAGCCGCCACATTACATCTGAGGTCTCACGAGCTCGCTGTATCTCGTTTAGTTCACCCGCTTCACCCTCCAGCTTTACCGTTGCTATTGGGACTGTTGCAGCGGCAAGGCTGGCAGCAGGTACAACCCCCTTACCTCCATGGACCTGGCGGTAAACCTGGTCATAATCGTTAAAAGAGGCGCCAGCCATGGCACGCAGGATGCGTATCCTCTCTGATATAGGGGGATGGGTGCTGGTGAGGTCGCTGGCTTTCAAGCCTTTCTTGCGGAAAGGATTGACGATATACATAGGGGCTGTGGCCTTATTGGCTGATTTCAACTGCCCGGTTGAGGCACCCAGCTTTTCCAGGGCTGAGGCCAGTCCTTCAGGGTATCTGGTGTAAAGGGCTGAGGAGGCATCTGCCAGGTACTCTCTCTTCCGAGAGACGGCAAAGTAAATGAGTTGCGCAAAAATCGGCGCCAGTATCATAAATACGAGTGCCACGACCAGGATTATTATCTGAGCCCCCCCACCTCCTCCTGATGAGGAGCTTCTTCTTGACCCGGCGCCCCCAAAAATTAGGAAACGTGACCCATACCACGCCAAGAGCACGATAGTACCGAGCAGGACACTGCACATCGCCATGAGCAGGACGTCCCGGTTCTTGACGTGGGATATCTCATGACCAATGACCCCCTGCAATTCATCGCGGTTCAGTTTCTGGAGCAGTCCCGAGGTAATAGCTACGGATGCCCGATTGGGGTCACGACCGGTGGCGAAGGCATTTAATGCCGGGTCATCGATGATGTATATGTCGGGCATTTTCTCCAGCCCGGAGGCAATCTTCATCTCCTCAACCACGTTGTACAGGCGGGGGTGGTCATCGGGCGTAATCTTCTTTGCCCTCGACATGCCGAGCAGAATACTATCGCCCTGGAAATAGGCAACCAGACTCAAGATCGCCCATAATAATATGGCGATGACCAAGCCCGTGATAGCGCTATCGAAGTACAGGCCCAGGAAATAGCCAATGAGGATCAGCAGTGCTCCCATGCCTATTGTCAGCACTACCGACCTTATCTGGTTAGACCTAATCTGTTCCCACACAGTTGAGTTATCCGCTTACTGAGTGAAACTCACCTTGGGAGCTTCTCTTTCGGCGGCTAGAGTAACCTCGAAGAATTCACCAGCTTTGAACGCGAACATACTGGCTACAACGTTGGATGGAAACATGTGCGTCTTGTTGTTGAACTTCAGGACTGAATCATTGTAGAACTGGCGAGAAAAGCTTATCTTATTCTCGGTTGAGGTAAGCTCCTCTTGAAGTGCCAGAAAGTTCTGATTGGCTTTAAGATCAGGGTAACGTTCCACTACAACCAGCAAACGGGAGAGTGCTGAACTCAGCTCGCCTTCGGCCTTAGCTCGCTCGCCGGCTCCAGCAGATGACGCTTGCTGGGCAATATTGCGGGCTTTGGTCACCGCTTCCAGGGTTTCCCGCTCGTGTTTCATATACCCCTTGACGGTTTCCATCAGGTTGGGAATGAGGTCATAGCGTCGTTTCAACTGGACGTCAATCTGCGCCCAGGCGTTCTTGACTTGATTACGAAGCCTGACCAGGCCGTTGTAGTTAGCCCATAAGAATATCCCAACAACCACGACAATGACACCGATAATAATACCTGGAATCATACTAAACCTCCTTTAACTCAATTAGCCTATATTCTAGCTCGGAGAACACTACTTACACAAGCCATGTCTCTGGCAAGCTTCCTGCAGCACGACGATGAGAAAGCTCAGCTTATCCGATTGTTATATCAACCTTTTTGCTGATGTCCAGTCCGCCGGGAATATCGAGCTTGGCCAGCAGATACCACTTGATTTGTTGAAACGGAATTGCGCCCGTCAACGCCGCTGCTGTTTGTGCGACCTTCAGTACTTGGCCAAGCTTGCCTTCTGGTCCTGGCATCTGTGGTCCCGTGCCCAGAATATCTGCTGGTATCTTTATCTCGAAGCGATATTCTGGCCCTTGGCTGTATTCCTTTTCGCTGTCCAGCTGCTGCTTGAAGTCATAGATGCGCACGGTCTTCGTAGTCGTTGACATCGACATTCCCCCGCCGCCCATCGTCCCTCCAACCCGCGGGGCTGTCTGCGTGCTCTTATGCTCCCCGATCAGGGATATACTCACTTCCCTCGCTTTGACTGGCTTGTTTAATGTCAGGGAAACACTGCCAGAAATAATGTCTGCCGGAGCATAGTGGCTCTTTTGAATTGCGATATTAATTTTCCCTTTGCCAAACATATTCCCTCCTTCTTTCGATTCCCGAGTTAGGTGGATCACCCACACCTAGGATAAACAATGTTACTATGCTAAGGTCGTTTCTTCAATCTTTCTTTACCATTATCAGTCCCGGCCCTGAATTGATAGCTTGGCCCTATATTGCAAAGGTGCTTATTGTCCAGCGTGAAGGGTTTGCTAATCGTCTCCGGTTTTACTCCGGGGCTTCGAACACTTCCTCTAAGAAACTGATGACGTGTCCCCTGGAATCATCTTTTGGCGGATGTCCCCCGGCCAGATGTCTTATTAGTTGACTAACCTCACCTCCGTCAAACCACAATCCATGTTTATCACGGCATATGTCGGTAAGCATTTCAGGCTGTCCGCCTATCGCTGTTTTCTTCATCTTATGGCCACAGATGGGGCAATTTCGTTTCTTTTCTGACGAAGGGGCTTCCTGAGAGTTGAAGATGTCGTCGAAGAACGCCTTTGGCTCTCCAAGTCCGTACGACTTAAGCGAAAGCTCGAGCTCTCCCGAGTCAAACCACACCCCCTTGCAGCTATTACAATAATCAAGCTCAATATTGCGATATTCAACGACTATCATATCGTATTTACAAACAGGGCATATCATTGCTTTCAGACCTCATCAGGTGGTTTTAATAGTGTAGATGTCCTAGGAAGCCATGTCAAGGTTGTTGTTGCATGAGCTCCAGATAATACCAGCGAAGTAAATGCATTGAGAATTAGGTCTTCGCCCTTCGGCGCCGTCTGAGCCAGATTACCAGAGGTGGCACCCAGGCCCAGCAGAAGATGCCAAGCCAGATGAGCACAGTGGCCAGCCCTCTGCCAAATGTTGTCAGCCCACGCACTGCCGATTGCAAAGCGGCGGAAGCGCTCCAGGGTCCAGCCAATCCCTGTGTTTCCTGTAAGGTTACGTCAATAAGTGCCGTCTCTGAGGTGTGCTCCAGATATTGCATGCGGCCTTCAATTTGCTCAATTTGCCCTCTCACATTGGAAAGCTCTTTCTGCACCTTCAGCATTTCGTCTACCGTCTCTGCTTTCTCCAACAAGACTAGATACTGGGCTTCGGTCGCTTGAAGGTTGCTTAGCTGAGCTTCCAGGTCAACATATTCCTCAGTTACATCCTCTGCCGTGGTAGTCTCGTAGGGCACGGCTACAGCCAACTGGCGCAGCCTGACAAAAGCCTCTTCAAATTTTTCAACAGGAACGCGGATGGTAATGTGACCAGAGACGCCCCGTTCATATTCATGCTTATATGAGGAAACTACATAGCCGTTGAGCTCGTCAGCCATCTCAGCGACTTCATCCATAGTCTCGGCTGTATCTTCCACCTCCAAACTTATGGAGCCTTCCTTTACGATTTTGCGGTCTTCAGTTGACCCCTCAGGAATCTCTCCTTCGTCTTGCCGTCCGTCACCAGGTACATTGGGCGCTTCTGATGGCGAAGCACCGCAGCCGCTTATTAGCACTAACCCCAGAATCAGCAGTAGTAGAATTGAAACTCTAAGTCGCTTATTCATTTTTGCCTGCTTGATTACTGCCTTTATTCCGGCAACTCCCGGAGGCAGTTTGACAATATTATACCATGGTAGGCCGAAATCTTGAGGGAGGTCTAAACAACCTCTATCTCTATGTCGTCCGCGCTCTTCACCGGTTTCTTCAAATCAACCAGGGCTATGGTGCGCTCAGAAATATAATGTCTATAAGCCGAGGAGGTGAATATGGTAAGGCATCTTTTGCCATACATTGTGGGTGGGGCATCCGGCTGGTGAGACCTTATCAGGACATTTTCGCCCAGGCGGGACATGATTTCGTTGAACCAGCCTCGCCCGAATTGAGGTCTCCCGGTGTAGGGGTCGATTCCCAGAGACTTTCCCGCCCTTTCCTGCCAGTCTCCCCATGTTATTTGATGCCATTCGGCACTACCTAACCTTATCCTATTTATATCTTGTAGACCTGACACACCGGGAAGTGCTCCATGCAAAGCAATGATGCCATTTGGTGTGGACACGGCCAGTGGCAACCTGGAAAGGACCTCACTATATCGCTGGCGAAGTTCGGCATCCAGTCCTTCCCAGAAATCGGCAGGGTGGAAGCTGCCCACGGCATAGCCCTCGTGATTTCCCATAAGCAGGTAAAGAGAATCGGGGTGCTCAATTTTCTGCTCAAGCAAAAAGTTGACGTTTTCTGAGGAAGCTGGTCCCCGGTCAACATAGTCTCCCAGGAAAACCAGCTTATTCTTTGGCTTGAGATACCTGTGGATAATTTTCTCCGTGGCTTCGAGGTCACCATGGGTATCGCCAACGAAAATAACTCTGTCAGATTCCAGCTGTATCAACTTTGCTTCTGAGGCAAACCTCTTCTCTGCCCCGTTGAGCAACTCTTTTATTTGTTCTCTGGTCATACTACAAAGCCTGCCGGCTCGGAGAAGTATATACTTTCATCAGCATAGATGTTTTTCGTGATAAAAATCAACACCTACTCTGGAAAGCCTCGTCGATGATTGTTTTTGCGTGAGTGCTTTTGATATGATGCGAGTATGAAGGCAGGCCTGGTCTATGACCCAATCTATCTGGAACATGATACTGGCGACCACGTAGAGAATTCTCGCAGGCTGGTAGATGCGATGTCCTATTTGAAAGAGACTGGAATTAAGGAGAAACTCATCTCTCTGCCTGCGCGCCCCGCCTTGCTACAAGAACTGGAGATGATACATGCGCCGGAGTACATCTCTTATGTTAAGAGCAAGGCGGAAAACGGTGGTGGTTGGCTTGACCCCGATACCGTAATGTCTCCGAGATCTTACGAAGCGTCCTTATATGCAGCTGGCGGAGTCCTGGTGGCTGTAGAGGCAGTGATGAACGGAAAAGTGGATGACGCTTTTGCTTTGGTTAGACCGCCAGGGCACCATGCCACTCATGATCGAGCCATGGGCTTCTGCATTTTCAACAATGTGGCCATCGCTGCTAGATTTGCCCTAAGCAAGTTCAATCTCAACCGTGTGCTTATCGCTGATTTTGACGTCCACCATGGCAATGGGACGCAGGATGCCTTTTATGCTGATCCCGAAGTCCTTTACTTCTCCACCCATCAGTATCCCTTTTATCCCGGGACAGGATGGATGGATGAAACTGGAACGGGTGAAGGAGAAGGCACTACGGTTAATTTTCCCATGGCTGCTGGCTGGGACGATGATGAATACTTGAGAGCTTTCAACGAGGTCTTGGTGCCAGTAGCCCGAAGATTTCAGCCCCAACTCATCCTGGTTTCTGCTGGCTTCGATCCCCACTGGGCTGACCATCTGGCTATGATGAAGGTGACTATCGCAGGTTTTGCTCAAATGGCGACGATATTGAAAGGACTGGCTGCCGAACTATGCCAGGGACGTCTCGTTTTCACCCTTGAAGGTGGCTATAACCTTCGCGTGGTTGCTTCGTCCATAAAGGCCACATTTGACGTACTTTTGGGTAACTCGAACATGGAAGACCCTTTAGGAAAAGCATCAGTGGCAAGAAAGTCCGAGGGATTTGACGAGCATATCGAGGCAATAAAGAGGACACACCGTGTTAGCTGATAGCTCTCGGCTTACAGCTATTACACCCGTGTCTTAGCCCAGGGCAGCAGCGAACTCCAATCTCCTCTTTCCCATACCACCAGAAGCGGGCCGGCGACGCAGATAGAGTCGTATGTGCCGATAAGGACACCGACGAGCAATACCAGGACAAAATAGTGTATGGTAGCTCCGCCGAAGAGGAATAAGGCCAGGATAACGAAGAGCGTAGTCAGGCTGGTATTCAGACAGCGCCCCAGCGTTTCCACAATGCTGGAGTTTACTGTTATGGCAAAGTCAGAGCTAAGACCTCTGGCTTTGTTTTCCCGGATGCGGTCGAAGATAACCACAATATTGTTAATGCTGTAACCCACAATCGTAAGCAGCCCGGTGATAAACAGGGCATCAATTTCCAGTCCGGTGAGCAAACCCAGTAGGGAGAAAATGCCTACTGTTATGAACACGTCGTGAACAAGGGCAATGACAGCACAACTGCCCCAGCGGAAGGGCTTAGGCATGCGGCGGAATGCCCAGACAATGTAGAACAACATAGCTATAGATGCTACTATTAGGGCAATGACAGCACTGCGTGCTGTTGCTGCTCCCACTGTCGCAGAAGCCAGATAGTAATCAATTACTTCAACTTGAGAATTCAATTCTGCCCCGAGTTCCTCCGCCAGTGCTTGTGCCTCATCTGAGGTTATTTCTTGGGTATGGATGATGAAACTGCCCTCGCCAGCGTTTTGAATAGTTGCCTCGCTATATCCCAGCTTAGCCATCTCCTCGCGCAGCTGGCTTTGCTCCACCGCCGGGCTAAATTGAAGAGTCATAGATGTCCCGCCGGCAAAATCAGTCCCCAATCGCAGAGGAGTCCCAAGCTGTATTTGAGAGATAATCAAGGAGGCAATGCCGATAATTACGAGGATCCAGGAAATCAAGAAAAACCACCGCTTCTGACCAACGAAATCTATCATTTCGTATTCCTCACCGTTTGAACTGACGTTACTCCATAGGCCGCCGGGTTGGTGACCACCTGGCTGCCTACAATCAGGCGGAGGAAGGTTCTGGTAACGGTGATAGCAGTGAACATGGATAACGCCACACCGATAAACAGGATCAGGGCAAAGCCTCTGACCATAAAAGCGCCCATCGTACCGCCGAGCCAGAAGAGGACGATACAGGCAATAAAGGTGGTGATATTGCTGTCCCTGATAGCTGTCCAGGCGCGGCTGAATCCAGCCTCAACGGCAGCTCCTAGACTACGCCCCCCCCGCAATTCCTCCTTCGTGCGCTCAAAGATAAGGACGTTGGCGTCTACTGCCATGCCTAGAGAGACAATAAAACCGGCGAGGCCAGACAAAGTCAGCGTTACGGGAACAAGCTTGAAAATGGCTAGAAGCACGACTCCATAAATCCCTAAACTAAGGCAAGCCACTAAGCCGGGCAGACGATAATAAACAAGCATAAATATTAGTAATAGCACTATCCCAATTCCTGCTGCCATTATGCTCTTCTGGATAGAGTCCTGCCCTAATGTGGCGGTCACAGTCCGTTCATAAAGTGGAATGCTAGATTCAAATTCTCCATTTACCCATCTCCCTAGCGGAATGTCGATGCGCCCGGCGTTGAGCAAATCTTTTAGTTCAGTGGCATCAGCAAGGCTCAGCCCCTCAATTTGTCCCTTGTCTTCTATCACCGCCTGGACTACGGGGGCTATTACATGACCATCCTCACCCTGAAGTGGCTCATCGCCAAGGTAGATAGCTAATTGTTTTCCCAGAAGGCGGGTTGTTATTTGTTTGGAAAGCTGCGCTCCCGTTTCATCCCACTCGAATACTAAGAGCGGTTTGCCATACTGGTCTACAGCAACGTCAGTGTTCTCTTTGAAATATCTGCTGGTAAGGGTTAATGTCTCGTTGTTCACCGTTCCTGTAGCAGGAGTCCAATTTCCTGCGGCATCCTGCTCTCGGAATTCGAGTATGGTGAAGAGCCCGACCATCTCCTTAGCCTTTTCGATGTCAGCTATACCGGGCAGCTGGATGACAATGTTGTATTCCCCTTCGCGTTTCTGTATTTCGACAATGGGCTCAGTTATGCCCAGAGCATTGATACGCCTTTCTATAACCCCCTTCACCCCGTCCATAAGCTCATCCCTGTTGCCGGGCTCGACATCGCTTAGATTACCCTGGTAGACCAGGTAGCTACCACCGGCGAGGTCAAGCCCCAGCCTTAGTCCTTCCCTGCCAAGGACATTTCTATCCAGCGGAACTACGGACCATAAGGCGAAGCCGAACAACACCAGGATGAAAATCAATAGATAAACGGTTCTTCTTCTCAATCTAGTCAACCTTTGCGTTAGGGATTGTTTTTACTCCAGAATTCCGAAATTTTCTGGAGACTTTTGTGTGCTGCTTCTTCACAGTTGACAACTCCCTTTGCACTAAGGCTAATGCTTCTTCTCTGCCACTCAACTCGCCGCTGGCATGAGCCTCGTTGACCATGGCCAGGAATTTACCAATAAGTGGTCCTGGTGGTAGGTCAAATGTGTCCATTATATCATCGCCATCAATGAGTTTCACCGGTAAGATTTTGGCTTGCTGCTTGTCATGCTCTGCCAATATGTAGTCTGTTAATTGGCAATGTTTTTTCCATTCCTCCATAGATGCCAGGGGTCCGCGGCTGGCCAGATAGTCGGCTAAAGCTAGAAGTAGAATATCAATGCCAGCCTCGCCAGTATCCCGGAAGTAGCGATAAATTGCCCGTTGAGTAGGCAATTCATCATTTGCCATTTGAGCTGGGCGGAGGTGATGGTAGACAAGGCTTTCTACCAGTCTTGTTTCCCGATTGCTAAATCGCAACCGTTCCAAAATGTTCGCAGTTATGGCTGCCCCTTCTTTGCTATGCCCCAAAAATCTGGCTCTACCTGTATCATCAATAGACTTTGTCATTGGTTTAGCAATATCATGAAGTAGTCCACCTAGTTTAAGCAGAACCTTATGGTTACTTCCGCTGGAGACTTCCTGGGACAAGTGCCTGTCTATTGCGTCGGACCAGGGACTAGTAGTTAGCATGTCTTCGTTGCTGTACTCCCAATCGCTTTCTCTAAGGAGGAATTCTACCGCAGCTACGGTCTGTAAAGAGTGTTCGAAAACATCCCAGAAGTGTACTGTTGGCTGCTCTACTCCCTTGCCCTCCGCTAGCTCCGGGATCATAGCGAGCAATAAGCCAAGCTTATCTAAGTATTTCAGATAGTAAGTAGCTCGGGGCAGAGCGAGCAAACGAAGTAACTCTTCTCTAATCCTCTCCCCCGGGACTTCAGTGATAGTCTGGGAATAGCGGTGGATCAAAGATTCTGTCTCTGGTTCTATAGTGAAGTTAAGCTCGGCAGCTAACCTCACTGCCCGCAAGAGTCTAGCGGCATCGGCTTCGAATATCTGCTCGCTTACCCGCCGCACTATCTTGTCCCTCAAATCCTCCTTGCCAGAAAAGGGGTCGATAAGCTTCAGGGGAGATCGCTTCTCAGCCACGGTAGCTACCGATTTTCGGGAGCTCAGCTTCCTGGCTGTGCTGGCAGCGACAAACTGACTGAGTTCCACAGCCATGGCGTTGACGGTGAAATCGCGGCGGGCAAGATCAGATTTGATGTCTCCGGCAAAAGAACAGAAATCAAAATGCCACTCTATACCGCGTAGTTCCTGGTCTCGTGCAGTCTTTCCTGGCTGCTCATCTTCAATCACCACCACTCTAGCTACTTTGTTAACATCGTCAAGGAGTACGAATTTGCCCCCTATTTCTTTGGCTACTTTGCGGGCTATGCTTATGGCGCCACCGCTTACAGCAATATCTATATCGTTAGTATGTCTTTTCAAAAGCCGATCACGAATGAAGCCACCAACGATGTAGCCTTGCTTCTTCTGGATAGTTAATAAGTGGGATATCTTAGCCAGGATGGCGAGCAATCTGCCGCTTTTTAGGGAAGACATGACTGAGCATTATAGTTTGAGCAGCGGGAATTGTAAAGGTCTGTTTACTTTCCCGAAGCATTGTTACTTTGGCTTCTGAATCGGAGTACATTTCATCGGGATAACGTCTGGCAGGGAGAGGACGGCTCGAGCTAGTTCATCCTGCTAACCTTAGAATAACATAGGAAACAGGGAGCCAAAGACTCGACAGCTGGCTAAGCTAAGCGATTTGAAGAATTCAAAGGCCAAGCACTTTCTTGGGATTCTCATAGTAGAGTTTTCTCAGGATTTCCTTATCCAGATTGAAGCCTTGATGTACCCAGTCCGACTCTCCAAACTCGCAGGTATACTCTGCCTTTTCGTGAAGGTCAATATCACAACTTATCCTCTCATAGAGCCAGTCGAAATCATTCCTGGCGGGACGCAAAATAATATCAGAACCAAACAGGATTCTGTCCTGGTACTCTATAACAAAATCTCTTATCGTCTCCAGATCCTGCTTCAGATACCGGTGGTACCTGGCGATACCGCCGCCCATGGAGAGGTCAATATACAGGTTTGGGTGTTTGTCCAGGAGCTCGGCAATCCGGTCAAGATCAATCCCGGCCATTATTGTTGAACCGTAATGAGCATGGATGAAAGTAACTTCTGGGAAATCTCCGTATACTTGGTCCAACTGGTCTTCTAACCCGGGGATATTAATAATGCTACCATGGATCAAGACCGGCACGCCGTATTCAGCCGCCTTCTCATAGACCCTGTACATGTTTTCCGAATTGAGAGGCTCGTCGTAAAAACTCGGGTGGCCGCCGATCAGCTTTATTCCCTTTGCGCCCTCAAGGATGTATTGCTCAACAAGCTCGGCCGCATGCGGATCAGCTTCATCAATTGTGCAGAATGGTATAATCTGATCCGGGTACCGCCTGGCGGCCGCTATCAGAAATGTCCAGTAAATCTTGTGGTACTTGTTATCGGGTGAGTAACCGGTGGGGACGAACAGAACTTTGGAGATGCCGAAGCAACTAGCGGCTTTTAGAAACAGTTTGATATCACCCCTGAACCGGTAGTGCTCGTGCATATCAATCTTGCCGTAAAGCCCGTCGAGATGCAAATTGTCTTTAACTGGAAGGAATTGTTTTGAGATTAGCCTGGCCTTCCTCTCGTTCATTCTATCATCGCTCTGGGAAGAACCAGGAATAAGATTCAGCATTTTAGCGAAGGCAAGATAGGGATCGTCTACCGGCTCCAAGAAATCCTCTTCACTCAAGGCTATTCCGTTGGTGACGAACAAGTCCTGCAGATACTCACCCAATGTCTGCGGGCGAGGGCGCAAATCATGGACAGCCACAATCCCGATGGCGATTATGGCGATTGCAAGCAGGACCAGAAGTGACTTTCTAACCATATCTCCCTCTTGCCAAATAGGTCGTCAGGGCAATCGGTACAGCCCGTGTTCTCTCGGGTAATGTAGTGAAGACAACAACCGACGATCAGTTATTACAAACGGACTGTCCAAACAACCTCTCCTTGCGGGTGGTAATCAACGACTGCTATGGTTGTCTCCTCTATCTTTTCGTCGCTGTTTCCAAAGGCCAAAGTTTCCGTCTTAGCTGGTTTGGTTGGTGTTCGGGCTGATTCTATTCCATAGCCATGGCAAAGTCAATCGAGTTCCTTTGTCGGTCTCCAACTTGCCCAAACTATCGCGGTATCCGTACAACAAAGAAGGTGACTCCCTTTCCACCTCTGCGTGGACACAAACGGTCGGGAAATTCCCTTGGCTGCGCTTTGCCTCCTCAACATGGTGGCTTTACTAGGTATGGGAAACTATCATAACTTTCTGACGCAGGTTCTTACTTGTTGCAGGAGCCAGAGGCGCTACCTTTCTACGCTCTCGCCTGTCTTGCACGGCATTATTATTTTGGCTTGTAAATCGGAGTACATTTCATGAGGATAACGTCTGCCAGGGAGGGAAAAGGTCGGGCTAATCTGTCCAGTGTGTTGAGAAGAGCATAAGAAACAGAATGGGGAAGTTTGGAGAGAATACTACCCCACAGAGGAAGTCCGAAAAAGAGGGATATTCCCTTTGTTTTCTTAATCTCGAAGCGTTGCTTCACCAGGCTGCTTAGTAATTGGCAGTCAAATTTATATTTGTGGTCTGACGGTAACTCCCAGGGTTTCCTTTCCTTAGCCAGGTAAGGGGAAAGAAACTTTGTTATTGGATATAGCTTCTTACCCCAGCGGAAACCGAGACTATCAAAATTAGCTACGGAGATTATCATCTCTCCGTCAGGTTTAAGCACCCGGGCAATTTCCTCCATCGTTTTGCTGGGGGAAAAGAAATGGTCCAACGCCCCCTTGCACATAACCTTATCAAAGGATTGTGGCTTAAAGGGCAAATCCTCCCCTATTCCTTGGGCCAAAGCTACCCGGGCGTTACTTTGACTCAGATACTCTTTAGCTCG
>Ga0224495_10002268_pt1 | contig 12638 bp, 19 predicted proteins | sample SF_Jul11_sed_USG_FD_168128 | JGI IMG/M metagenome (GOLD analysis project Ga0224495, IMG submission 168128) | Sediment microbial communities from San Francisco Bay, California, United States - SF_Jul11_sed_USGS_4_1 | ecosystem: Environmental > Aquatic > Marine > Sediment | place: USA: California... | reverse complement strand
GCATATCTCTCTCTTCAAGTTTCTCTAGCACTAAAAATGTTAGTGCAAAAATAGCAATAACCACTACCAATACAAACCACTTTTTCACTTCAGATTCCCTTCTAACCAAAAGTTATATCGTAGTGCAGACCACAGCAAAATGTCTAATAGCTCATCATCCTTTAGCTCTAGCTTAGGATTGAGAGCCTTTCTAAATACATTGTGAGCCCATTTTAATGTGCCCTCTATTTCTACCCAGTTATATGCAAGTCTATTTAAGCCCCAAGTAGAGTTAAGGTATACTGGAGATCGTATTTCAGTTAACTTCAAGTACTGAATGTACCTTCTAAAGGTACGCTCGCACAGGTCGGCTGCCTGCAGATTATCCATTTCGAGCTCAGGATAGAGGCCTTGAAATCTTTCTCCACAGGCAGCCACTGCTTGCAATAGGTGGGAGTCCCACTCTATTATCTCACTTCTATTGAGCCATCTTCTTGGCATAGATCTCGCTTATGGAACTACTGTTACATTTTCAAAGGTTATACCTGCTGTATCTCCCAAAGAACCATGAATTATTCCATTACGAAACACAATGCCCTTGGGACTACCACTCCTGATGTCAACTAGGCTTGGTGCCCAGATCTCAAAGTTCTCTACCAAGATGTTAGACGCTGTATCGTATATAGAAAGGAAAGCATGATTACTGTGCGATACAACGTTACGCATGGTTACCCAGCTATACTCATCTATGACCACTGGATTAGATGAAGTCAGACTTATGTCCAGACCATCAAACAGAATATTGTCAGAGCCGGTACCGTTGTAAAGATGTAGCGCCTGCCCTTGACTACCATACAAACGCGTGTTGTAAAACTTGAGGTTATGATTGCCACGCTCTAAGTAGAGGGCATGGTTCTTCGCGCCCGGCCAATCGAGTACCTCGAAGTCCAGATTTCTGAACGTGCTATTAGAGTAGTTGGCAACGAACAGTCCTACGTAACTATCTCGTACCCTTATGTCTTCTAAGAGAGCGTTAGTAGCCTGTGGTCCAGAGCCAAGCTTGATGCAACGAGCTATATTGGTAAACCAGATGTCGGATAGCGTGATGTTAGATACGCCATAGCCGGTTATACCATAACTAGAAGTATCGAGATAGTCTCTGGTGAACAACGCGTGCTCAATAGTGTCTCCACTATCCAGGTTTATGGCCAGTGTGTAGACACTACGGTCCCCAGGCTCAGTAGTGGTTGTAGTGGGAGGAGGCGCTGTAGTAGACGTTGTGGTTGGTGGAGGAAGCGTAGTGGTAGTGGGAGGAGGTGACGTAGTGGTTGTTACTGGCGGTGGTGTTTCAGTGGTGGTGGTTGGTGGCTCTGTTGTTGGGGGTGGTGAGGTGGTATCAGTGGTGGGAGGCAATGTTGTAGTAGTAGTCGGAGCCTCGGTGGTAGTGGTGGTATTCTTATAGTGACCCCAGCCATGCCCTCCACCATTACCTTTAGATTTGTAAGACGACCAGTTTGATGTGTAGGTGGAGTTGTGGCTTCTACGATGGGCGTCAGCGGTGGCGAATACGAAAATGTAGTAGCCTACAAATACCACCATGCCCAAGGCTATTAGAATCTGTACTCTCTTCCAGAATCTCTTGCGTTTATCTTGTCTCTTCTTGTTCATAGTCTCAAAACGTGTTGGTTCTCTCATTCTGCTCATCCTCCAGAGGACTCAACAAGTAGTTTGCCTCCTCTTGATCGGCAAACAAACTTATCACAATCTGGTGTTTTTATTACTAGCTTAGCCAATGGTTTTACTATATTATCCCTCACATATGCAGTGAGGTTACGAGCCCCTAAGTCGTGACTCATACCCTCTTCTATGATTCTGTCCTTTGCTCCTGCTGTTATCCTAATGACCTTTCCCTGTTCCGACAGACGCTCTTGTACCTTTTCTATCTCTAGGTCTAATATTCCTCTACATGCCTCCTTATCCAGGTGTCTGAAGGTTATGATTTCATCTATGCGACCCCTGAATTCTGGGGGAAAAGCTTCTTCTAAACTTTTGCGATAGGCTGTATCTGATGCTTTCCTTATATCATCATCACAGCTTGTGACGCTACAAAACCCAAGTGGCTGTCTTGCTCTTTCCACTGCCTTCACTGCATCACTGGAACCAGCATTAGAGGTCATGATGAATATGGCGCTACGCGCATCTACCTCTACCTGTTTATTGTCTTTGATCTTGCCATGATCAAATAAACCCATAAATATCTTATGAAGAGACGGATTGGCTTTCTCCACCTCATCAATTAGAACGACACATCCATCAGGATGGTCTTTCAAAAACTTTGGTAACGGTGAACCAAGATCAGATCCTATATATCCCAGTGGAGAACCTATCAAGTTGCTTATCTCATGTTTTTGCTGGAAAAGGGTACAATCTATTCGGAGAAAACTCTCAGGAGACACTATGCCTTGTATGGTGGGAGTCTCTTCGAATAAGGCGGTGGCCAACGCTTTGGCGAGGTGAGTTTTTCCTGTTCCAGATGGACCTGTGAACAACATAACCGCTTGTGGTCTTGCTGGATCCCCTAGGCCAGAAGCAGAGCGGTATAGACAGTCTATGACTGTCTCTACTGCTTCTGATTGTCCTACTACATTTGTCCTTATAAAATCCTCTATGGTTGGAAGCTTCTGCTTCCAACCCATCTTCTTACTACTTACTTCTGTTTGTGGTTGTTCTTCTACTACTTCTTCCATCTGGGTAGAAGTCTTCTTATTAGAACGTAGATCCCAACTTAGTTCAGGGTTTATTACCACAGATATATAGTAGAGCTCATATAGTGCATGTATTCCACCCTCTGCTGGGTTTTTCTGTCCCGCCCATATCTCGTCACCTTTTGTTCTACCCAATGTCGAGTAAACAACCAGCTTAGCATAGTCAGTGAAGTAGACAACACTATCCCTGTAGTGAACCACTCTTTCCATTTTCTCTGGAGTGAGCCTGCTGAACTGAAGGTCAGATTCAAGGGATGAACTGAAGACACTGATAGAGACGCCAGCCTCGCTGTCGCTCATAGGATTCTCCTTCTGGATCGACATCTGCTGCTCCCTTATATGATTAGAGAATATATGTACAAGTTTCTCACGTACCATAATGATTTTCAAGCACGGATAACAATGAGGGAGGTGGGGGCTTATGTGCGTGGTGTACATCACCCCGCAGATTAAAGCGGATTTTGAAAAAAATCTCGCTAGGGGTAATAGTTGTAATTATGAGGGTTGGGAGGGGTTTAACGATGCCGACCCTTCCAATATGAGCCAAAGGAGGTGACCCATGAGCTACAACATAGTGGACCACACTAGCAAGATAGTGTGGTTCGACTTAGATAACACTCTCCTGCACAATCCATTGGAGAAGTACTGGGATATGTGCATGAGAGTCAATGCCCTCGTCCCGGTGATGCTGTTCCTGTACAAGCATCTGTATAGGAACAGTAGGTTGTCTGCTCGTAGTGCTGTTGTTGAGTTGATGACACAGTACTATGGGCAGGGCTACACTATCCATGTACTCACTAATAGGTTCAGTGAGCAGGGATGGTGCAGTATAGCCAACCTAGAGCGCATAGGTGTGGCTCATATGGTCACATCCTATGTGCTGTGTGGCGGTAGGAAGAGCACCTTGTCACTACCAGGCATCGTGGTAGGCGACAAGGTAAGCGACAACGTGGGTGATGTGTTTATCCACGTGTAGATAGAGAGGAGGTATGCTAAGCAGGAGTGCTACGAATAGGATGAACTGTAGTGCTATATGGGAGGCCCGTCTGCATAGGCGGGTCTTCCCTATAGGGGTACTTAGTGTACCTCTATAGGGGAGAATAACCTCCCCAATATACCCTTAAGGAGGGTTCAAGATGTTCTACGTCGTCTACCAGAAAGAGTTCGGACTCTACAAGACCTTCTCGACAATGACTGATGCGCTCCTGTTCGCCAAGGGCTGCAATGGCCGCATCGGGCGCTTCAGCTCGTAGTCGAGGCGGGCCTAGTTGGTTCTAGGTCCTGATTGAACCCCCGTCATACGAGATGAACAGGAAAGGAGGTGAGAGGTAGTGCATTTCGGGGACAAGAAGGATAGGAAAGAAGACAACACTCGGCTCATCAACAACATATGCTTGCTGCTTGGATTGGTAGCATTGATGATCGTGTTCTACGACATTGGGGTTCTTCTGTTCTCGCAGTAGCATAGATTGGGGGGCAGGGTAAAAGCTGCCCCCTGCTGTGTGCTACTACAACAATGGAAAGGAGGTGAATAAGATGATCAAGTTTGCGGTAACACCCGTGGAGGTGTACCGCGAGCAGTGCATGGGGCACTGCGTTGGTTGCAAAGCGTACCCGCTTTGTGGGCAACTTGTGCCCATCACTGTGAAGATCACGAAATCGTGATCTTCAGTGGTACGGACGACTAAAAGGAGAGGAGGTGATATATATGATTAAGACGGTATACGGAGCTCGGTGGAGCTCTAGCCTAAACCGGTCGGCACACGACCGGGCGTCAGGGTTCCTGTCCCAGATTGAGGGGACGGGGGCCCAGGAGCGCAATGAGGAGCGCGAAAAAGAATTCGCGCAAGCTAGGGCCGAAGCCGAGAAAGAGGCCCGAAACTACAGGGGGCGAGCTAAGGTGGATGCGTTTAACCTCCTCGCCCCAAGCCTATCGGTCACCCTCCAGATAGGAAGGTACTATCCGAAGGTTGGCATGATAGGGGTCCCCGACATCTTGAAGGACGATGCTATCGGGGCCGTCGCGTAGACTGAGGAGGGAGTGGTAGGGCTGCTGTGTCAGCCCTTCCACATCTTGGCAATGAGAAAGGAAAGGAGGTGACATATGACTAGCTTGACTGAGGGGGAATGCTTCCTCTGCGGAAAGGCAGGGGGACCACCTAAGTTGTTCTTCAGTGCGGAATGGGATGCATACGTGCATCCATCCTGCGTTATGCAGGGTGTAAGAGAGAACGACGAAGAGGCCCTCGCGGTAGCCCGCGAAGTAGAGCTCGGTGACCTATGCACTGAGCCTATCTTTTGCGAGGAATGCCGATTCAATAGGTGGGGGTGCAACCGCGCAGTTCACATACCCGATGCAGGCTGTGCTCATGCACAGCACTGCATCCTCTATGGGGGCATGTACTGCCCCAACAATGAAGAAGAGTGCATCGTCTAGACCTGTGGATTGGTAGCACAGAACGGAGGGCAGGACAACCACTGCCCTCTACTGTGTGCTACTACAACAATGGAAAGGAGGTGAAGCAGTGAAAGAGAAGAAAGAAGAATGCGATATGTGTAAGATCGCAGTCGAGCACGACGGTGGGCATCCTCATTGCGAAGGATGCCCCAAAGAGGAGGCGAACTCATGAGTGAAGAGAAGGTAGACATACTCATCTCCTACATCGAGGAGATGAAGGCCATTGAAGGTGAGTACGCCATATGGTTGGGCGCGCTCATGACCATCGAGACTTGGTATCTCCACAAGAGAGAAATCAAATCGATGTGGGTCGCCTACTTCAGATGCGGGTGGGAGCCTGAGGAGATAGACTACGAGAAGGTGGCTGCTCTCCGCTACCACTACAAGAGGCAACTTGATGAGCTGAACAGGCCGCTGACCATCTACGGTATTAATCTGGAGGATGGAGACGACATACCATTCTAAAGGAGGTCATGTAGTCGTCCGGTCCAAATGCATCTACCTACTACACATTCACCATATCCCCAAGGAGGGATACACAATGACAGCTGAGAAGACAACTGCTTCCGCCGTGTCTAAAGACGGCGAGAAGAAGGCCCTGGACATCATGTCCTGGACCTACACCTGCATCCTCAAGGATGCTGAGGTGGGACGGAAGAAGGATGGGACTGAGTTCCCGATTAAGGCTCGGGTGGTCTTCGTCCCCCACGAACTCGTTGTCACCCAGGCAAACGGCAAGGAGAAGGTGCTTGATGCCCTGGATTGGCATGAGCGGTTCGGTGCGATCCTCCCCTCCGTCAGAGTCGCCGTGGCCAAGAAGACAGGGAACATGTTCCCAGCTGGGAAGCAGAACGAGGACGGCTCCTGGTCACAGGCGGTCGTGGAGGGCCCGTTCCTCGGCAAGGGGAACATCTGGCAGTCACGCAACCGCCGATTTGTGGAGCAGGCGGCTAACTATCTGGACATCATGCAGGGCCACATTCCCCTGGAGGAAAAGCCGCTGCAGGTGAAGTACCGCATCAAGAAGTAGCTCTGTAGTCTACAACCTGGGGAGCCCACTTCGGTGGGCTCTCCTTCTGGCCATACCTAGAGTATGGCGAGGAGGAGAGATAACTCTCCTAGTAGTGAAAGGAGGTGGCCAGTCATACACCAGTAGGTCGGCAAGCGGTAAAGGAGAGACATGGAAAGGAAAAGTATCTTAGGCTGCATCGTCGATTGGCTTGACATAATTAAGCCAAAGATGCCCGTATCGATGAGGGAGCGCTACTACTTCCTCGTCATCGACGGTAAGCCGATCCCGCGAGTGTCGAGGTTGACATGTGACCACTTCGACGTCGAAGAGAGGTTCTGCGTAACGCCAGATGGTGAACTCAGAATCGCCCCAGTACAGGTGAATCACTGGAGCTGGGGTGATAGGGTGCCACTGGCACTTACGGGGGACCGCTTTACCCTTCCAGAGGTGACTCTGGAAGAACGGGAGTATGAGCGTCAGCAGGACTACGAGGCTAAGCTGTCGCTAAATCTGGCCGGGAAGAACGAGGATGTCTTCCTATCCGCCCAAATGAAGCTGCTAGAGGGCGAGCCTGGAGGTTGTATCTACAAGGACATCACAGGTTCTTGGGTACAGTGTCCATGGCACACTGGAGTAGCCGCGTGTTACAAAGCGGCTCTTCTGGCGGTGCTCTCTGGTGATTACGAACTCAATCAGGACTTAGTGGGACTCCTGCTGAGTACCTATTTGAGGAAGTCTTCGTTTGTGCCTTATCCTCGGCCTCGGGTGCATAAAGTGTACTTCGAGGATGTAGACGAGGAAGGTAACCACATCCGCTTCGGCGAGGACTGGTGGTATTCCTTTGACCAAGCTACGGCATGGTCATTCAAGGCGTGGGCGGAAAGTGGGAAGAATCCTAAGGGCAGATGGTACCACCTATATCACACATTTCGCATGCCCGAAAGGTCTAATAGGCCCAAGGGATTTATGTGGGAAACAAGGATAGGTGCCCTCAGACGCATGGAGAGTCTCTGTGTGCCCGTGCTCAACAGAAAGGAACCTGGCTTCGAGTATATGAAGCTAAGGAATCCACTCATTGAGCGATGCCCTATTCTTCCACCTCAGAGAGCCATGACATTGGGGTGTGCGGGAGCATACACCAAGCATGGCCAGAGGCTATCGACCAACGGCATGATGGTGGCCAACTCACGCAGGTTGAAAAACGAGAAGTCACAAGATCGTGTGGCTCTTCCTGCTCCCAAAGTGGTATCACCGCGTGTGGTACACAACGAATGGGAGGCCTCAGCCTGGTGGAGGGCAACCACAAGGACCGTTGCTGGATGGTACTTTAACCAGATGGATCTGGACTCTAGGATGGAATTCCTGGGGTGCGATTGCGTCAGGGAGAAGTGCATCTGGAGTATGCTCACTATAGAGCACGAGGGTCAGGTGTATCTTAAGCCTGAGTTTCTGCTTCGTGAGCATTCTGTCGGTATGCTTGCTGACATCGCCAGCTTCCTCATTGATGATATGGGACTTAACGTTCTGCATCATGACGATGAGGAGACGCTGGACGAGGCTATGAGGCAAGTGGCCAAAGACGAAGAGTCTCTTGAAAGCCTCGGCTACTGGGAAGAACCAGGAGCAGAGGATGAGGACGAAGATGATCCTCATGGAGAAGAGCCTCTTACGTCAATATCTCACTCCCACATGAGGGCTGCGGCCAGGGAATATGTCCTGGAGACTATGCGTCGGCCCAGTGGCCCAGTAGCTGATTTCAGCTCTCTGGTGCCCAGGCTGCATGCGAAGCAGCCCAGGTGGGTGGCTAACAAGCCTAAGCAGCCGAATAGGTTGCCTAAAGCCTGGAAGCGTAAATCCATACAGAAAAAGTGGTTCTGCATGGAAGAACGCGACCTTGGTCTTGTTGGCTCGCTCCCCCCACGTGCTTCTCGGGATGAAACATACCTGACGAAGATACTGCGGGAGTCGGGGTATTGGGAGCTCACGAAGGAACTGCAGAAGCAGTTCTGGAATGAGCTTCCACGCTACGAAGAGAAGAAGGACGCCCCAGAAGAGGGTCTGGAACTCTTAGGTAGCGAGAGGGATGACCACCGTCACAAGCAGACCTGGCATCGCCAGGGTGGCATCAGCCTCTGCTGGTGGAGAAACATCCCACTCAAGCTGAACCGTTCCTACAAGCGGCCCAAATGCGTGTTGTACATCTCCCCGCAGATGTTGGACCGCATCACGTAGGAATACAACCTGGGGAGGGAGTGCAGTATCGGCTCCCTCCCCACTACACAAGGAGATGTGATGACTCTCGATTGGGAAGGTGGCACCCTCGAAGAGTCGGGCAAGCTGGAAGAGCCTGACTACCGGTGTCCCCACGGTGTCTACACAGGCGACCCGTACGGACCTGACTTCATGTGCGGGTTCTGCGAAGACGGCACGTCCGATGAGGAGTATCGGGCGTACCACGTCTACCTCGACATGGAATCCCGCCTCAGCTGGGCTGCGTGTGCCCTTAGCGACCGCCGCAAAGAGGTGGGAGGGTTCAACACCTGGCAAGGCACTGTCCTGATGGACACCCTCATGCAGGTGTTGCATGCCCAGCGTCGGTTCGAAGGGAAGACGAACTCCTTCTACGAGAAGGAAATCTTCCTCGACGAGCTAGCCTGATGCCAGTCATCGTCGAGAACCTCAAGACTATTGTGCGCTCCCAGTACGAGGGGGCGCACTTCGTCTACATCGGTCGTGAGGGGTATGGGCACAAAGCGTCGCCCCTCGCCAACTCGTTCCACGTAGGTGCCGACGGTACGCGAGAGGAGGTGATAGACAAATACAGAATGTGGTTGCAGGAACAGATGGAGTCTAAGACTCCTGCTCGTAGGGAGATAGTGCGTCTGGGACGGATGCACTTCCACGAAATGCGGGACGTTGTGCTCCTCTGCTACTGCAAGCCACTAGCATGCCACGGTGATGTGGTACGGGAATTCATACTGGGTGAGTGTCCGGTGTCGATGTCAACAGCTTCGTGATGAACAAGAGCGCGGAGCTGAGCAAGAGGCTCATGCACAAGTAGTACTGAGCCCGGAGGCCATATCCTAGGATGTGGCCTCCAACTGAGTACTAGTTGTATATGATCTAGCTAGTCCAGCTTAGCTATTGGTCTGTTCGCTCCGTTACACTGGGCTATAACTCTGTTCGGACATCTTGTGCCCTTCCCTCCGGGGGAGTGGGGACGCTCGCTTCGCTCGCTGAGGGGAGGTGTGAAGCCTCACGGCATTCATTACTACGTCTATATGTTCCTCTGGATGATGAAAGTCGAGAAGGAAGAGGGGGCGATTATCATGTGAACTTAGCGTGGGTAGATATGGAGGCGTGCCCCTCACGGGGCACTTCCTCCTACATATGTGAGCTTTGCCCTTTTGAGAGGAGGTGTCATGTACATCAAAGCTACCGAGGTGAGGGACATGCAGATGGCGCTTATCCGAGCAGAGGATAAGGTGCGCCAGCTTGCTGTCGAGTGTGTGGTGAAGGATGCCTCCACTTACGCCACACTCAAGGCCCTACAGTGGAAGATTCGAGAGGCTCTGGGAGCTGCTGTAGAGCTGGAGACCCTCTGAGGCTTGTGATGTTGGGGCGCGCCCCTCGCGGGGCGCTCGCCCCTTTCTTTGTGCATCACGTGGCGCGTGGAAGGCCGTATAGGCTATGAAGCGGCCCACTGTGGTGTACGACGGGCCCCGCAACCCTATCAGTGTCATGGGTGACTTTGTCACCGGTGCGGGGAGCACGGTAAGGTGGGAGCCGTGCGCCATCATTCAACGAAAGGATGCTGTATGCTGTTATCATTGGTGATTGTATCCTCCATCATCATGAGTGTTGTGTGGTTTCTGATTATCACACACTTACCTCTGTGGTGGAAGCACTGGTTCGCCAGGCACCAGTTCGTGTTTCTGCTCGTCCACATACCGGTGATGATATTCATGTCATCAATCGGTGGAGAGGGTCTCATCATAGCGATGGGGAATCTCATAGGTGGTGCGGTAGGACAGTTGTACCTGGCCCTCTGGGGTATGCGCCAGGGGTTGACGCTGACCGGCAAAAGAACAAACTTGTACCACGGGCCCGATAGCCTGTTGCGCCTGAAGTTGTATTACAAGTGGTTGCGCTTCAGGTTGAGGGTGCTGGGATACGACATAGATGGATTGGAGTAGGGGAAAGGGAGCACCGCGCACTCACGTGCGCGTTGCTCCCTTTTTTTGTGGGTGGAGTGTTTCCGCCCAATATGTCTCGAAAGGAGACAAGTATGTCATTGACCACCGACCTGTCAACACGACTGAAGAAGGAATCGCAGAAGTATCTCCTAATGTACGGCATTCTCGAAGAGAAGGTCGTCGGAGATGACACGCACCTGATTCTCAACACCGACCAGGTTCGAACGGTCGGTCAGACGGTCAGTGCGGTCGCCATCGACACGTTCGGGGACAAGAAGTCGGTTCCCATCGGCGGAGTGGCCATTTCCAGGAAAATCACGAAGGACGACGTCGTGATGACCGACTCGTTCATCTGGAACTGTTTGGTCAACCCCGATGGCACTGTCTGGGTGAGCAACAGCAAGCCCCGGATGCGCGAGGGGAAGCCGATGAAGAGCGAGGACGGTCGGACCCTCAGGACCTTCACGCCCTTCCTTGCAGCGGGGTCAGAGCGCGACGCTCTCAACGACCTGCGTGACTGCGCGGGCGAAGCGTTCGCAGAACTGTTGGGCTTCAAGGGAGTGTCCCAGCCCAAGGGTGCCAAGTCGTGACTTGGTTCCAGGAACTGCTCGGTGGCCTCATCGGAGGTCTCACAGCAGTCTTCTTCGGTTTCGCCATCAAGAAGCACGCTGGTGGTGACCCAGAGGACTTGTTCGCCAAGGTGGGTCAGGTGAGCAAGGACATCACATCGCGGACCGTAGAGGCAGCCGAGAGGTTGAAGAGCGTGCCCGTCGAGTCCAAAGAGGAGGCCACAGAGGCCGCCTAGAGGAATGGGGAGAGAGGACTTCGGTTCTCTCTCCCCTTCTTTTATGTTACGTCTGTTGTGAAGTCGGCCGGGGAAGTCGTTCTGGCAGTGGACAATGAAGGTATAAACCAAGGAGCATCTTGGCAATTGATTCAAACGCACCATAGACAGGCTAAAGCCCAGGTTCTCAGCATTCTAATTTGCGATACCTGGGTTTTATCGAAAGTTGACGTCTGTTCGAGTGCTTAGTCCCTTGGACTCTTTGTCATGGTCGTGCAATTGGCCGTACCGATGCGGAACTTCCGCGAGACAGGACCCGAAGTTTCTGTCTATGTAGGAGAAGGTCCCACTCACAGACCTTTCTCTGGAGGACGTTACAGTTGATGGTGAGTCACTCGTGCTCCTCCGGGGGGTTACCCTCTTTGTAAATAGATAGTATAGATATCGTGCAAAGAAAGGTATTATTTTGTGATTGTTCAGTAATTGTTCATTATCACGAGCTCATGTTTTCTGGGAACCATCTATTTGCAGGCATTTTATGCGCAGTTTGTGTGGGGGCCCGGCAACATGCGGACCTACACCGCGTACGAGGATTGCATCTTGGAATGCCAATCCACTGTCTTTCCAACTCTTCTTCCAGATGGAAAGATATTTACATACCAAACCAACACATATATCATACATACATACCCCTATATGGTGTATGTGTATGTGTGTGTGTCAGTGTGTCCGTAACTATCTGAGGTAGCGAGTACGTCAGTGTGCCCGTGCCCTATCTAAGTAAGTATATGTATTTAGTGACGGTAGAGCTTCGTACTCCCCATCTGGAGAATGGGAGAAGGAGGACCAATGTTCGCAGTGGTGTATAATCAAGGCTATGCCAATCTGTACTTCTTTGTTTCCACCATGGCCGAAGCCCTATTGCGGTCTAAGACTACTAAGGGGTTCGTAGGTATTCGTAAGTTCTCATCTGGAGAATGAGGTAATTGAGATGAGTGATTTTTCTCGTTTCCCTATTGATTTAATCAATTATTTGATTAAATGGATATTCTATAATCATGAACATTTTCCAGATGATTTTGATAAAGAAGAAACCTTTCCATTTGTTTATTCTCTTGAATTAGAGAAAGAACTTAAAAGATTAAGAGATGAGTTATCTCCAGATGGAAAATATACTGGAAAAGAATGGTATGAAGAAGATGACAAAGAAAGTAAACTATGAGTTTGTGCCCCTCACGGGGCACTTTCTCCTATCCTAGCGAATCTTGAGCAAGGAGGCTCAGAATGAGCAGTGGAAGACAGGATACGGCTATCTTTGTCTTTGGCTCCAATTTAGCTGGTAGACATGGTAAAGGTGCTGCTCTTCACGCCCGGAATCACTATGGAGCTATCTATGGCTGCGGTGTCGGTAGACAAGGACAGTCGTATGCTATACCGACCAAGG
>Ga0224495_10002266_pt1 | contig 12639 bp, 6 predicted proteins | sample SF_Jul11_sed_USG_FD_168128 | JGI IMG/M metagenome (GOLD analysis project Ga0224495, IMG submission 168128) | Sediment microbial communities from San Francisco Bay, California, United States - SF_Jul11_sed_USGS_4_1 | ecosystem: Environmental > Aquatic > Marine > Sediment | place: USA: California... | reverse complement strand
ATAATAATGGGATCGTTGTTTCGCATAACCAGCGCTTTCTCGAAATATGGCAGATTCCGGGTGAACTTCAAACGGGCAATTCCGTTCTGGGTACCCATGACACCGGGTTGCTATCCAGAATTGTAAAACGCCTGACAGACCCGGAAACTTTTCTTGCCCGAGTGCAGGAGTTATACGATAACCCGGAACTGATTGATGATTGCGAGATCGGGTTGTTGGACGGCAGAACATTGGAGCATCATTCTGCCGCGCTACGTAATGATGATGGCAAGTATCTGGGAAGGGTATGGTTTTTTCGCGATATTACGCAACGAAAGAATATTGAAAAGCAGCTTCAGTTTACCCAGTTTGCCACAGATAAGGCCCCCGAATGCATCTTGTGGTTCGATGAGCAAGCAAGCATCATCTACGCAAATGATGCTGCCTACCTCGAATACGGCTACACCAGGGATGAAATGCTTGCAATGAGCGTAATCGATATCGATTACGGTTCCCGGATCGAAGGATGGCCGGAACACTGGAAGATGTTACGGCAGAAAGGGAGCATTGCCTTTGAAACGAGGCATCAGCGCAAGGATGGTTCCATCTTGCTAATGGAGGCTTCCGCCAATCTGGTTAAGTTCGAAGGCAAGGAATTCAATGTCGGATTCTTCAGGAATATCACTGAGCGTAAACTGGTTGAAGAAAAGCTGTTGATCAACCAATTTGTCAGTGACCATGCGATCGATAACATCATTTGGGTGGACAGGGACGGCTGCATTGTTTATGCCAATGAAGCGGCATGTCGAGAATACGGCTATAGCCATGAAGAAATGATTGAATTGCATGTTATAGATATTAATCCTGCGGCCAATCAGGAAAACTGGAAAAAACAGTGGAGCAGGTTGCAGCAAGAATGCCGTCTTCACTTCGAGGTAACACACAAACGCAAGGATGGATCGACTTTCCCGGCAGAAATCAGCGCTAACTATATTGATTTTCAAAACAAGCAGCTAAATGTCGCGTTTATCCGGAATATCACCGAACGCAAGCAGACAAATGAAAAACTATTGATTACCCAGTTTGTCAGCGACCATGCGCCGGAAGGCATCGTCTGGGTCGATGAGCAGGCGCGCATCGTTTATGTCAACGAAGAGATGTGCCGGGAACACGGCTATACCCGAGAAGAATTGCTGGCGATGTCCATTCCCGATTTTGATCCGGATTTCCCGGTCGATGCCTGGCCACAACATTGGCAGGAGTTGAAGCAGGCCGGCAACCTTGTTTTTGAATCCAGGCACAATCGCAAGGACGGCTCGATCTTCCCGGTCGAGATTTCCGCCAACTACGTGAAATTTGGGAGCAAAGAGTTCAATGTCGCGTACGTCAGGAATATCACCAGGCGCAAGCAGAATGAGGCTGAGCTCCGCATCGCCTCCGTCGCTTTTGAGTCGCAGGAGATACTGATGATCACCGATGCCAACGGGGTGATCCTTCGGGTCAACCAGGCGTTTACCGACAACACCGGTTATACGGCCGAGGAGGTTATAGGACAAACTCCGCGATTGTTCAAATCCGGACGTCATGGTGCGGAATTTTACCGTGTAATGTGGGATGCGCTGAAGAGCACGGGGAAATGGCAGGGCGAGGTATGGGACCGGCGCAAGAGTGGCGAGATTTATCCCAAGTGGCTTTCCATCTCGGCTGTGAACGGAACGGACGGCAAGGTCACCCATTATGTGGCATCGCATATCGATATTACCGAGCGCAAGGCGGCGGAAGAAGAGATTCAGCATCTGGCATTCTACGACCCGCTCACGCGTTTACCCAACCGTCGGCTGTTTGCGGATCGGCTTCAGCATGCAATGGCTTCCAGTGCGCGCAGCGGACGCAAAGGCGCGCTGATGTTCATCGACCTTGACCAATTCAAGACACTTAACGATACGCTCGGGCATGACATCGGCGACCTGTTGTTGCAACAGGTTGCGCAACGTCTCGAAGCTTGCGTGCGCGAGGGCGATACAGTCGCGCGTCTGGGGGGGGACGAATTTATGCTGATTCTGGAAGATATGAGCGGAAATGAGGTGGAGGCAGGGGCACAATCCGAGGCCGTTGCCGAAAAAATCCTGATTGCGTTTAGTCAGCCCTATCAGCTTGCCGGAAATACATGTCGCAGTACCTCCAGCATCGGCGTGACGCTCTTTTCCGGCCATCAAGTGAAGCAGGAGGAATTGATGAAGCAGGCTGATATTGCAATGTATCAGGCCAAGAAATCCGGGCGCAATACCCTGCGTTTTTTCGATCCGGAAATGCAAGCTACCGTCAATGCACACGCATTGCTTGACAACGAATTGCGCCAAGCGATCGAAAAGCGGCAATTTCAGTTGCACTATCAGGTTCAAGTGGATGGCTCTCGCCGGGTATTGGGTGCCGAGGCACTGATTCGCTGGATACATCCCGAACGAGGCACAATCAAGCCCGCCCAATTTATTCCGCAGGCGGAAGAAACCGGGTTGATCCTGGGTATCGGAAAATGGGTGCTGAATACCGCGTGCGCACAACTAAAAGCGTGGCAGCAGGATGCGCTCACACGGGATTTCGTCCTGTCGGTAAATGTGAGTGCCAAGCGGTTTCGCAAGGTAGGATTTGCGGCAGAAGTACGCGATATTGTTCGTCACCATAACATCAACCCGAAGTTGCTCAAGATGGAGTTGACTGAAAGCCTGTTGCTGGAGAATATCGAAGAAGCCATCGCAACCATGAATGACTTGAAGGATATCGGGGTATCGCTCTCACTTGACGATTTCGGCACGGGATACTCTTCTTTGCAATATCTCAAACGGCTGCCTCTCGATCAACTCAAGATCGACCAATCGTTTGTACGTGATATTGTGATCGACAGTAGTGATAAGGCGATTGTTAAAACGATCATCGCCATGGCGCACAGCATGGATTTTGACGTCATTGCCGAAGGGGTGGAAACGGAAGAGCAAAAAAATATCCTGACGCACATGGGCTGCCTGAATTTTCAGGGACATTTGTTCAGCAAGCCGCTACCGATCGAGCAATTTGAGGCAGTTTTGAGGGGCGGTTGATTTTTTTACCATTATTTCCAGTTTTTGGATAGTTGATTGAAATTAAAAGGTAAATTTTGACTTGGTTGGTTTTTCATCCCCCGATGGTGCCGTTGGTTATTTCCGTTTGTCAGTTTGCTGTTGCACTCGGGAATTGCGCATAGTAATTTTATCCAGTTTGCGAAAAGTAATAGTCAGACGGTAATAATTGAAGTGGGCCAGCAGCGCTGGCGACATTAAGGAAGCAAACTTAATGGCTTTGCTTAACAGCCGGGGATCGGGATGATCAATGGGAGGGAGTATTGCAATGGTCTTGTTTTATAATTATGCAAGTTATTGGCGAGTACTCGTTGTCCGTACAAGGCACTGTGAATGTTGAACCCATCGCCTCAGACCTTGTCTATTCATATCCATTGGCTGGGTACGTTTAATAAATGATTTGATGCCGATCAATCACATAAGAAATAAATACTGATGATGAAAAATAAAATCCTATTTGCCGCGCTGGCGGCATTTTGTGTGGCATGGCTGGGTAGTTGCGGAGGGGGGGGCAGCGCTCCCGCTCCAAGCGTTCCTGGCACACCCGGCGCCCCTGTATCGACAGCCGAGCAGGATGCATTTAACGCAGGCTATTTTGCTTACAACGCCAGCAATTACAGCGCGGCGACGGTTGCGTTGGAGTCATTCATTGCGACATATCCCGACAGCGGCCTTGTTGATGAGGCCTATTATTATCTTGGCAAGAGCCTTTATTACCAGAATGATTTTGCCGGTGCGATCACTAAATTCGAAATTGTGCTGCTCAACTTCCCGGCAAGCATCAATGCCGATAGTGCACAGTATTGGATCGGGAGAAGCCTGCAACAGCAGGCCAATGCCAAATTTGCTGCCGGCGATCTTGCAGGGGCGGGCACTGCGTTTGCCGCGGCCAGAACGGCCTATCAGGCGGTGATCGCGAACTATCCGCTGAGCATCGCGTTGCATCCATTTTGCCGTTATCAGATCGGCATGACCTATTATGATGAAAATAAATTCGCTTTGGCCATTCCGGAACTTCAGGCGGCCATCGCCAGCGATCCGGCATCGAATGCTGCCGACGGCGCGCAGTATTATTTGGCGCGTGCATATCACAGCCTCGCACAGGTCAGCTTGGCGGCCGCTGATTTTACGCGGGCGCGTACCGAGTATTCCAAGCTGATAGCGAACTATCCTCTCAGCATCTTTGTAGACAATGCACAGTATCAGATAGGCAGGGTTTACTACGATGGAACAAACTATTTGGCTGCAATTTCACAATTTGACTTTGTGCTGGCGAACTATGCGACATCGACTGTCGTTGATGAAGCCTGGTATTACAAGGCTCGCTCTATCAATGCACTGGCACTGGTGCCAACGGTGGGCTATACCCTTGCTCAGGCACGCACCGAGTACGCCTCGCTGATAACAGCTTATCCCCTCAGTATCTTTGCCGACAATGCGCAATACCGGATAGGCAAGACGTATTATGACGAATTGAATTATTCGGCTGCGATCACGGAATGGAACACATTGCTGGCGACATACCCGGGTACATCCTATACCAACGAGGCGCAATACTATACCGGCCGTTCTTATCACAGTCAGGCACAGCCGGATTATGTCGCTGCGCGGACTGCTTATACTGCTGCGATCGCTTTTGATCCGGCCAGTATTTTTTCCGACAATGCAAAGTACTACTTTGCGTTGACCTACCATGACTCAATGCAATGCACGCTTGAGCTTGCGGCGATGCAAGCTTTTGTGGCTGCGTATCCGCTCAGCACCTTTGTTGCTACTGCTAACACGCACATCAGCGATCTGGGTGGCCCGAAAGCAACGCATGTAACCTGTCTTCCGTAGGTGCGAAATACTTAATGGCCAGTGAAAACTCCGGTAGCACCAGACGCCTCGCATATGTCATGGTACTGGCCATCATGGTGTTGCTGCCGATCGGTGTGGCTGCCTACAAGCTTTATGTGCTCGATTACCCCCTGGCTGGGCTGATCCCGGCGCCGAGCTACAAGATCGAAGTCAGTATGCAGGTGGACGGCCATGGTGAGGATATCGATATCCATACCTATCTGCCTAAAACCGATTCGCGCCAGACGGTGGACAACGAGCAGAATTCGTCGGGCGCTTTTACGTCCGAGATCAAGGCGGATCACCTTAACCGCGAGGCAAGCTGGCGAGCCGAAAATGTGCGCGGACAGCAGAATGTGTTGTATGCATATTCGGTGCGTGCGCGACATGTACGATTCAATATTCCGGCGGAACTGGCGATTCCGGACACTTACCCAGCCACGCTGGCCTCCTATCTAGTGGCCGAACCAGGCATCCAGAAGGACGATCCAGAGATAGCGGGGGCAGTACAACGTATCGTACCCGCAGAAAAACCGACGATTCTGGATGCAGTCACTCGTATTCATCGCCATCTCCAGGACAATATGGCGAACCGGAATTTTTCCGGTTTTACCGACGCGCTGACCGCACTCAGGCTGGGCGAGGCGAGCTGCAACGGCAAAAGCCGTCTGTTCGTCGCGATGCTGCGCAAGCTGAATATTCCGGCCCGGCTGGTGGGAGGACTGGTGATGCAGCAGGGCAGCAAGCGTACCAGCCACCAGTGGGTCGAGGTCTATATCAATGGCCACTGGGTGCCGTTTGATACCATCAACGACCATTTTGCGGAGATCCCGGCAAATTACCTGACGCTTTATTACGGCGACCAGGTGCTGTTCAAGCATACCGCCAACGTCAATTTCCAGTACTTCTTCAAGATCAGCAAACAATTGATGACACAACCCGATGCACAGAGCGCACTCAGTCAGTCGATGCTGAACGTCACCAATTTCTATGCGTTCTTCGAGCGGGTCGGTATCTCGCAGAACCTGCTGACGATATTGCTGATGCTACCGCTCGGTGCGCTGGTGACTGTAGTGTTCCGCAATGTGATAGGGCTCGAAACGTTCGGCACATTTTTGCCCGCGCTGATCGCCTCGGCGGCGCGCGATACCGGCTTGCTGTGGGGTATGGTCGGCTTTCTCTCCATTATCATTGTCTCCGCCGTGGTGCGCAGGGGACTGGACTGGATGCAATTACTGCACTCTCCCAAGATGGCGATTATGCTGACCACGGTGGTGATCGTGATGATGGCAATTACCGTGGGTGGCGTGCAGCTCGGTTTGTTCGAGCTGGCGCACATGACGCTGTTCCCGATTGCGATCCTGGCCATCACTGCCGAGCGTGTCGCGCTGATGGAATCCGAACAGGGCGGCATGAAAGTTGCGCAGATCACCTTCATGACGCTGATCGTGATCGCCGCCTGTTATGCGGTGATGGAATCGCTGTTCATGCAGAGCCTGATCCTTGCCTTCCCCGAACTGCTGCTGGTGGTGATCGCGCTGAACCTGTGGCTGGGCAAGTGGATCGGCATACGCGTGATGGAATTCCTGCGTTTCCGCAGGCTGATTCTGGCAGGGGCAAAATGAGGACGTTTATGCAGATGCTGGCCAACCTGGAGACGACGCGCGAGCGTGCTGCCAAGGTACTCTCGATGAACCGGCGCAACCTGCACTATATTTATACGAGAAACGAACGCAAGCATTTCCCCCTCGCGGACGACAAATTGCTCGCGAAGGAAACCCTCGTTCCTGCCGGGGTGCGCATGCCGGAAACCTACCGTGTGTACAGTTACTTTTATGAGCTGCAGAATCTGGAGCAGGATCTCGAACCTTTTCACGACTTTGTCATCAAGCCCGCGCAGGGCAGCGGCGGTAACGGCATCATCGTGATTGCGGGCCGGAAGGGGCGCGACTGGCGGGGAATCAGCGGCAAGATCTACACACTATTCGACTTGCAAAAACATATCACCGACATTATCTACGGAGTCTATTCCCACGATTTGGGCGACCGTGCTGTCATCGAAAGCAGAATCGTCCAGCATCCGGTGATGGCAGAACTGAGTCCGCTCGGGCTGGCCGACGTGCGCGTGATCATGTGCGACGACGTGCCGGTGATGGCGATGACACGGATACCGACACGGCAGTCAGAGGGCAAGGCAAATCTGCACCAGGGTGCGATAGGCGTCGCGATCGACATTGCTACCGGTGTTACCACCAATGCACGCTTTCTCGGCGAGCCGACCGAGCGCCATCCCGACAGTGCGATTCCGTTGATCGGGCGAGCCATTCCGTACTGGCCGGAAATCGTCGAGCTGGCAAAGCGTGCGGCGAAAGCGGTACCGCTGAAATACCTGGGTGTGGATATTTCCGTTTCGCCGGACGGTCCGCAGCTCCTGGAGATCAATGTGCGCCCCGGACTCGAGATACAGAACGTGAATGGACGCGGCATGCTGCCGATACTTCAGGAAATAACGGTACGCGAGGCCGGCAAAGATGAATAGCGGACGCTGGATGAGGCTGTTCCGGGAAAGCTTCGTTCCGGTGATTATCGTAATTCTGGGTTTATTCCTGTTGTTGCTGTACGTGCAATTCCGCGCCGAGTACGATTCCGAGAAAGTGACTGTCATCGATATCCAGCCGGGCGTGTTGTCGGCGTCGGCAGATATCGGAACGGATATCCTGCGGACCGAACCCGAACCCATTATTTCCGCAGGGGAAAGTTCGGCACAGCAGCGAGCTGTCGCACTGATGGCAAAAGAACAGTGGCAGGAAGCGGAAATGATCTATCAGGGAATCCTGGCAAACAAACGCAGTTCTCAGGCGCTTAACGATCTTGGTGTACTGTACCTGAAAAAAGGCGATGTGCCTCGCGCACTCGATTTTTTCAGTCAGGCCGTTGTGGTGGATCCGGCCGATACCAGCGCTTTGTTCAACCGTGCGCTGGCGCTTTCGCGAAGCGGAAAGGAGCGGATGGCGCTGGAGGCATATCGGAACTTGCTTGCACAACACCCCGGCCATTTCGAGGCGCAATATAATCTGGCGATCCTGCTGATCAGGCGTAATGACAAAGCCGGCGGTGCAGAAGCGCTGGAGAAAGCCGTGCAACTGGCCAGCGGAGAACGCAAGGCGCGGGCATTCTATAGCCTGGGACTGTCTCGGCGCAGTTTAAACCAACCTGCCGAGGCTGTGAAAGCATTTGAAGCCGCAATCCGCCTGCGTCCGGCCGATCCCGAACCGCGTGTCGCGCTTGCTGCGCTGGAGCCGGAAACCCCACAGGGTCAGGCGCGTGCGCTGGAGCAATACGGCAAGATTCTGGAGCTTGCTCCCGGTTATTCCCCTGCGCTGGTCAATATGGCATCGATACTGTACGCACAACACAAGCTGCGCGAGGCAGAGCAGACGTTGCACAAGGCGATCCAGTTCGACCCCGAATATGTACGCGCGCACTCGTTGCTTGGACTGGTGCTGTTGTCGGAAAAGCGCTGGCAGGATGCACGTGACGAATTCGAATGGTTGCTGCAGCGTGATCCAGCACGCGAGGATGCCTGGTTCAACCTGGGACGTGTGGCCTATGGCGAAAAAGACTATGACCGGGCGATCGTCGAATACCAGAACGCACTGAAAACTGCCAAGGGCAGTTACCCGGAAGCGCAGCTCAACTTGGGCCTCGCCTATTCTGCCAAGAAGGATTATGCCGCCGCACTTGCTGCCTACAAGGAGGCGTTGAAAGCGCGGCGGCAGTATCCTGAAGCCTGGTACAACATGGGTATCGCGCATCTGCGCGGGAAGAACAGCAAAAAAGCCGAGGAGGCTTTCAAGGGGGCAGTGCGTTTGCGCCCGGATTACGAGCAAGCGTGGTTTAATCTGGGTGTGCTATACGGCAACAATGATCGCGACAAAGAAGCGATGGATGCATACCGCAAGGCTTTGAGCATCCGTCCTGATTACCATCAGGCACAGCTTAATTTGGCGGTGCGCCACGCCAGGAATAGGGAATTCGATGAGGCGATCCGGCTTTACCGGGCGATCCTGGAACGTGATGATTCCTATGCAATCGCATGGTTCAACCTGGGTACCGCCTATATCGAAAAAAACCAATCGGCCGACGCTGTGCAGGCGTTGCGCAAATCCGTCGCACTGGAACCAGGCAATGCGAAGGCACTGAGATTTTTGGGGCGCGCGTTACTGCTGGACAACAAGGATGCGGAGGCAGTGCAGGTACTGGAAAATGCGCTGGCCACCGACCCTGCCGATGCGCGTTTGCGTCTTGAGCTTGCGCGTGCCTTGCGCCAGTCCGGACGTGATAGCGATGCACGGGCCGAGTTGGCAAAAGCGCGGCAGCTCGATCCCGCATTGAGCGGGATCGACGAGGAGGCACAAAAATTTGAAGGGCAGTAAACCAGTGCATTATTTCAACTACAGAGAGGTATGTTCATCATGATTAAAAATAACCTGTTCCGTCCGGCATTGCTGATCGCCGCAATGACGCTGTCCGCAATGGCAGCTGCGGAAAGCAAAACTGGCGATGAAAAAGCATCTGCTATCAAATGGTCGGTATCGACCGGGCTGGGCTATGACAGCAATGCCTATCAGGCCCCCAGCTCTGCATATGTGGATTATGCGGCTCTTCCGGCCGGATCAAACCCGATTAGGGTGCCCGACGTAAAATCCGGATTTTTTGTACCCTATGAAGCAAAGGTGGAGGTGGAAAAAACACACAGCCGGGACAACAAACTGATCGGTTCGGCTGCATTGGACGGAAGTTTTTATCTGGGCGGTTTGAGCAACGCCAATGAATACAATGTCGGCCTGAATGGCGGCGTGGAGCACGTCATGAATCGCGAGGGCAAGTCGGAGGATACCATTTATGCGGGTGCGATCATCGGGAAGCACAAACAGATTTATGTCGATCATGACACGGGGCTGGGCAAAACCTCCACATTGACCGGCGCCGATATTTCTGGCCGCTACAGCTACACCAGCATGGGTATCGAGGGCGCATACAAGCACAGGATAGGCAAGTTTGATTACGGCTTTAACGGGCAGTATGTGCTTAACGACTATGAGGATCCAGTCGTTGTAACGCAAGAGGATCATAGTTATTTGACGGTGGGTGCGGATGCAGACCTTGCTCTCGCTGCGCAAACCAGGCTGAATATTTCGCTTGAACATTCGGTGCGCGATTATTCAAAGCGGAAATCCCGCAATGCGCAGGGAGCGCTGCTGAACGCTAATCCACTGCTGAAATATACGTACGATGCTTTCGGTATCACGTTGCGTCACCGGATATCGCCGGAGTGGCTGGCATATGCGGATTTCGATATCAGGAAGCGTGCCGATAACAATGTGGGTTACAACGATTATGACCAGAACAGGATAGGCGGGCGGATACTATTCGAGCAAGGCCGCATCAAGGGGCGTCTGGCACTGCATCACTGGGAACGCGATTATCCCAACGGGTTTGCCTTTGACAAGCCGATCGGCGGCGCGAAAACCTATAGCGGCAACGACCTGAAATTGAATGCGGAACTGGAGCAGGGCAAGAATTCCGCACTGTGGGCGGAATTAGTTTACGATGCGCAAACTTCTACAGACTTGCGCTATGACTATGTTCGCACCCTGCTCATGGCGGGTATGAAATGGGCATACTAACGATGTAAGGGTACCTGCTAGCTGGTTGGCGGAACCACCTTGAGCACCTCGTCCAGCGTGGTTGTTCCCGCCGCAATTTTCATGGCACCCGAGATGCGAAGCGGCTTCATGCCTTCCCGGTAGGCCTCCTCGCGCAACTGCGCAACATCGGTAGTCGCGGTGATGTGTTTGCGCAATTCCGGCGACATCATCATGATCTCGTAGATTCCCACGCGGCCCTGGAAACCGGTCATGCGGCATTCCAGGCAACCGACCTGGTGCTGAGACATTTCCGGTTGTTTTGTTTTCCACGGGCTGACGAGCGAATTCCATTGCGCCGTTTCCTCTGTGCGCATCGGGTAGGATTGTTTGCAATGCGGACACAGCGTGCGCACCAGCCGCTGGGCCATGATGCCCAGCACGGTCGCGCCGATCAGGTAGGGCGGTACACCAAGGTCGAGCAGGCGGGTGATTGCCGACGGCGCATCGTTGGTGTGCAGCGTGGACAATACCAGATGACCGGTTAAAGCCGCCTGGATCGCCATCTCGGCAGTCTCCAGGTCGCGTATCTCGCCCACCATGATAATGTCAGGATCCTGCCGCATCAGCGCGCGCAGGCCGTCGGCAAAATGCAGGTCGATATTGGCCTGCACCTGCATCTGGTTGAACGCCGGCTCAACCATCTCGATCGGATCCTCGATCGTGCAGACATTCACCTCCGGTGTAGCCAGGTGTTTCAAGGTGGAATACAGCGTGGTGGTCTTGCCCGATCCGGTCGGGCCGGTGACCAGAATGATGCCGTTCGGTTTTTCCGTCATCTGTTTCCAGCGTGCGAGATCTTCATCTGAAAAACCGAGTTCGGCAAAATCGCGCACCAGCACTTCCGGATCGAAGATACGCATCACCAGCTTTTCGCCGAACGCGGTCGGCAGCGTCGACAGGCGTAGCTCGATCTCCTGCCCATCGGCGGTACGCGTCTTGATGCGGCCATCCTGCGGGCGGCGCTTTTCAATCACGTCCATGCGTCCCAGCAGCTTGATGCGGCTGGTCATCGCCACCATTACCGACATCGGTATCTGGTATACCTGATGCAGCACGCCGTCGATGCGGAAGCGTACCGTGCCGAAATCGCGGCGCGGCTCGACATGAATATCCGAGGCGCGCTGCTCGAAAGCGTATTGCCACAGCCAGTCGACAATGGTGACGATATGCTGGTCGTTGGCATCGAATTGCTGCTTGGTCTTGCCAAGTTCGACCAGTTGTTCGAACGAAGCCTGCCCGGGCTTATCGTCTTGTTTGTTCTTGGTCGCATTTTTCACCGAGCGCGCCAGATTGTAAAATTCCACCAGATAGCGGCTAATATCCTCGGGTGTGGCGATAACACGCCGGACATCCCTGCGCTGGGTTTGCTTGAGCACTTTTTCCCAGTCGCGCAGGAAGGGTTCGCAGGTGGCGACCACCACCTCGGTTGCAGTCTGTTTCAGCGGCAGGATGCCGAAGCGCGCCGCATAATCGCTGGACATCATGTCAGTAACCGCAGAGAAATCGATCTTCAGCGGGTCGATGTGAAAATATTCAAGCCCGGCCTTCCCGGCCAACCATTCGCATAAAACAGCCTGATTCAATATCTTGTTCGGTGGGAGCAGGGATTTCAGGTTTTTTCCACCAATCACCAGAAGCGGGTGAATGTTCAGGTGTTGCCCGCGACGTTCGGAGATCAGGGTATCGGCAGCTTCCTGGCTGATCATGCCATCGGATACCAACACCTCCAGAATCTCCGGCAGTGTCAGCCTGTGCTCTTTGGTATTGAACTGCGCCATGCGTGCTCTCCTTTGTGTCGGGGAACTATACTGGCATCGCGCCGCCAGCTCAATGACTATGACAGTGACAGCGCGATCAGGCCATAACGCGCGAACTTGCCGAGTGCCATGTACAGCGCGGCTTGCCACCAGCTCAACCGCAGCCAGCCAGCGGCAACGCACAGCGCATCGCCGAGCAGCGGCGCCCAGGCCAATAGCAGGGTGGGGGAGCCATAGCGC
>Ga0224495_10002265_pt1 | contig 12642 bp, 8 predicted proteins | sample SF_Jul11_sed_USG_FD_168128 | JGI IMG/M metagenome (GOLD analysis project Ga0224495, IMG submission 168128) | Sediment microbial communities from San Francisco Bay, California, United States - SF_Jul11_sed_USGS_4_1 | ecosystem: Environmental > Aquatic > Marine > Sediment | place: USA: California... | reverse complement strand
ACAGCCGGTAAGCAGCCGATCGAGAACAGCGAATACTTCGAACGGTTGGGGGCCGAACTGTTGCAGTGGATCGAGGCCAAACAGGAAGGCATCTTTCACCTCGACGTGCGTCTCCGCCCTCACGGCAGAAAAGGCTCTTTGACCAATCCCTTTGACGAGATCACCAAGTACTACAGTGCCAGCGGCCTCGCTGCGCCATTCGAGCGTCAGTCATTGATCAAGCTGCGGCATGTAGCGGGTGATGCGGCCCTTGGAAAGCGCGTCGAGACCCATCGCGACAGCTACGTTTATAGCGGGAAAACCTGGAATATCCCCGATGCCCTCGCCTTGCGCCGACAGCAACTCAAGCAGCTAGTGGAGCGCGACACCGTCAACTTGAAGCATAGCCCCGGTGGTATCGTCGATATCGAGTATGCCATGCAATACCTCCAAATCATGCATGGCCATCGGCTCCCTGTCCTGCGCACTCCCAACACCATGCAGGCGCTGGCGACCCTCGTCGATTGTGGCCTTGTCACGAGGCAAGACGGCGAGATTCTCCGCAAGGCCTACTTCTTTATCCGCATGCTCATCGACGGCCTACGCATGGTCCGTGGCAACGCCAAAGATCGGGTCCTTCCACCAACCGACTCCGACGAATTTATCTTCCTCGCCCGCCGGGTTGGCTACACAACGGATGACTGGCAGGCCGGCGCACGCCATCTGCAAACGGATATCGCGCAGCATATGAAGCTCACCAAAGAGTTCTTTGAACAAACATTCGGACGCTTGTAGCCCAATTAGTGTGATGAGCAGGGGGGTTCGGGCCGGATTGTGGACAGACACAGCGTTGCGATGCGGTAACGCTTGCCACGCCGTCATCCATCACCGCGTCATCAAACGACCTGACGCCTTTTACTCTCCCGTTCCTGCGCGACAGCACAGGAACGGGTAAAAGGGAAGCATTGACAGCCTCGGCCAGCTCAGCGCAAGGTAGCTTCGAGCCAGTGTTGCTCCACTCTCTGGTATTCGATCGACAGCTTACTATTGATGATTCATCGAATGCGTACAGGAGCGGAGGACGGATAGGGACATAGATGGTGAACGATGCGCCAATCCTGTTTCGAGTCGTGTGGCTTTCCTATGTGATTGTCGCAAGTGTGATCTGGGCCAGTTGCGACAGTGCCGCGCGGCAACTCGACAGGCCGACGGGAATGTCGCCTGTCATCCAGACGAAGGACTGGCAGATGCACACCGACCCAACCTATGGCTTTGCCGTCGAATATCCCAAAGAGTACGTGATCCTCAAGGAAGTCACCCACCCAACACCCACACAGCCGGCGGCGGTCCAGCGCGTACGCTTTCAACGGAAGGACATCGTAACCGGCCAGTTTGCGGATCTTGAACCGCCCATGTTGACCATCCAGGTATTCGCGCGATCGTCAGGACGCTCACTGCGCGAGTGGCTCGACTCCTTCGGCCTGCTGCCTCCCGGCAGCGAGATTACTGCCGTTCAACTGCCAGGGGCACGTGAAGGGGTGAAAGTCGCACTCCGGCAGCAGCTTGCGCCCAACGAGTTCCTCTATTTCGCAACCGACCAGTACGTGTACGGTCTCATCCCCTTTGGTCCAGAGAGCGCAAAAATGCTCACGTCGTTTCGCCTGATCATGACGCCCTAATTAGCACGGAATGCCTCACGAGTCAGCGGGGCACTCGGTGACGATCCTCATAATCTGTAAATGTGGCGGGAACTCACCTGCACGGGTGGCGGGTGCGACTGTCGCACCCGCCACTGCCATCTGTAGGATCTTAGCTGCAGTTGCCGGCCTTAGCGGCGCACATCGTGTTGAGCAGCGGAATGAACCCACCCGCTCGGCTATCGGGGATAGAGCTGCCCTGAAGGTGAATATCCGTCGAGACGTACCCATAGGAGGCCACCCCGACAATTGCATTCAGATTACTCGTCAGCCCACCTTTGCCCTGAATGCCATAGTTCTGCACCCACGGACCACCGCTCGAGCCGCCTCGGGCATTCGATCCGTATTCAACATTATTGGGGTTGGTCGCGCGAAAGCTTTGTGAGGTTACCTGCTGCATTTTTTGGCACGCATCGATGTTACATGGATACCCGAGCTTCGTCGTGTGGTTAGGGAGGAGACTAAGGGTCCGGAAGCCCAAGGTTCCGGTGATCGCACCAATTTTCACGCCAGCCCTGTCGTTCATCTCCAACATCCCGAAATCTGCCGCATTGGGAACCACGCCATTGGAGGCGCGCCACTGGGATGTGGTGCCCACACGGCGGGGCGTGAAGGTTCCAAGAGGCGCAGCCCCGTCTCTGAGCGCTGGAACGAACAGGAAGTTTCGGTGAAATCCTGCAGATCCGCCGCTCCCCTTATGGACACAGTGCCCCGCCGTGAGCACAATCCTCTGCCGAAGCACCGAGGCCGAACAGACAAAATTCCCCCCCGTATTCCCGGCGAAGAACAGTTTGCCGACCGTCCGGTTTGGATAGATGGTCTCCAATCCAGGCTGGTTGACCCGCGCGCTGGTGTAATGGGCCCCGAGCGACCCCACAGCCTGCAACTCGATGCCGTCATCTTCAGACTGAATCCTGACCTGCGCTGGATCGTAGAGGCGAGCGGCAGCATCGGCGCCGGCCGTCACGGTGGGGCGCTTCCCAGGGAGTGACATGGGCGTCCCGCTCCCTTGCGATGTTGCCTCAGCGGCGACCGCTTTCTCGCTCACCTTTGGAAGCATCGGCTGCGCGTTTGCTAACCGTTCTGGGGTCCAATAGGCAAGGGCCTCGGCCGCCTGTGCCTCGGTGGTCTTTTGGCTGAGCTCGAACGTCAGCGGGGCAGCTGCGCTGACAGCTGCGCTGAGCCGTGCCTCCGTGTTCTCCTGTGCCTCCGTGTTGCTACCCTGCGTACACACAACTACCAACAGAGCCTGCATGACCCTGGTGAGTGCACTTCGTGTTCTCATGAACAGTCCCCCTCGGTTGTTTAGATAGTGACGTGCCCACCGATAGCGTCAATCGTTGTGAATTGACAAGAATGCTCGCGCGCCATTTTTTGCGACTCTTCCTTATCTGCCTAAGACGTGGCCTATTCCGATCGATGCTGTCGAGTGAATACTATGCCCGCTCTCCTCATGCTGATCTATGCATGACAATGACAGCCACGGCCAGATCATTCAATGCGCACGAGTCTTGAGCATGCGTGGCTGAGGTTCATGCGATCCCCACTCGTCATTCTTTCCGCTCATCGGATCTCTCTTCTTGCTCTTTTTCGTCTTCCAGCTGTTCCGCCTCATGCGCGATACCCCAGTTCCGACGTTCGGTATTCGCATCTTCTTCGAGGCTCGCGTCGTCGATCGAGTCTTCAAGCACCACGACTGACCCAGGCATTCCCTCCGGCGTCCACACATTCATCATTGGAAGGATGCCAGGTTGCTCCGAAGCATCTACTGACTGGTTGGCACGGTCGGACAGGAGTGTCCGGTCTGACCGAAGCGCCGAATCTTTTTTCTGGTCCGGGACCGACTCCTGGGGTGACGCGAGAGGCACGAGGCTCGTCACCGGCTTCGTGAGATCGTTACGGGATGACGGACTATCTTGTTGTGCGGGATGCGCCGCAGATGTCCCGTTCAGACTTGCGTGAGATTCCACACTCGGCGCGGGGTCGGATCGCGCTGGTCCACAGGCGGACAGTCCTATGGGAAGCGCCACACTCAGCAGCCACCCCACGCATGGCGACAGCACCGGCGGGAAAGATCTCCACATACGCATACCCTTAAGAGCTTTCAGGTGATGGGGGTAAGACACACTCAGACGCCCAAGAACATCATCCCGTGCGCGCAGTCAGTCATGAAGCTAACTGACTTATAGTATCTGTATCACTAGCTCGTCAATGTCCAATACTCATGTATCAAACTTATATGAGCATCTCATGATGCTATTCTTGCGTCGATCAGCCACCGGATGTTACGTCGTGCGAGCCAGCGCTCAGTGTTACCTTCGGACCGTCGCGGCCCCCATGCCCTACCAACAGTTCTTCCGTGCTCGAGAGCAAGTGATCTTCCTGGAGGACCTCTCACTGGAATAGTTTGCGAGAATCCGGTAGAGGTGCACAACGAAGTCAGAGAACTATTCTGGACAACCTAGCCAGCGGCTGTGACTTCCCGGCCGCTGGATGATCCCCTCTCTCTTATTTGACTGCATGCACGATCGTTCACTCCTTTCCTCCACAATGTTGCACCCTTAAGCTTAGTCGGCTTCTGACCGATAGAGCTGCTGACCCACAACCAGGAACTCCCTTATGACTTCCTCAAGCACGGCCATGGAATCAGCCTTCATCGATTTAATCCGCCCTCGTCTCCATCAAAAACTCAGGCCGCTCTTGGACGAATCCAGCAGCTGTCTTCCCATCTTGCAGTCAACCTGCCAGCAAATCCTGAATCACATGGGACCTCAGTCCAATGCTAAAACTCTCGCCCGGGTGATCAGCCGAGACCATGGCTTGACCTGCAAAGTTCTGCAGGTGGCGAACAGCATTGCCTATAGCCCACAACAGACGATTGTGTCGGTCCCTCATGCCGTCAGCTGGCTCGGGCTCGACACCGTCCGGTCCCTTGTGGCCGCGGCCCATCTCGTCGAACAGCTGCAACATTGGCCGCTTCGCCAACAGGAGTTTCGAACTCTGATCGCACGGTCTCTCATAGCCGCGACCTATGCCAGCGAACTGGGCATGGCTATAGGCTACCCACAGCCTGGGCAGTTGTTTACCGGCGCCCTCCTCTATTCGATCGGAGACTTGGCCATTGCCTACCAAGACCCTGATCTCTTTCTCGCTCTCCAGGCTATTTCCAAGACAACCAAGCGCCCGTCGGAATGCGTGCTTCAAGAGACGCACCTCATCGGTGTGCCACGACTGACCTTGGCCCAAGCATTGGCCCACATGTGGAAGCTACCTGATGATCTGATCGAGCTCTTCCGTCATCCAGAGGACCAGCCGATAGCGCATTGGCAAAGTAGGCCACACACCTACCGAGGTATCCTCGTCGGCTCCATTCGCCTGGTCGAGGTGCTGACCGGCCCCGCCCCGCGGACTGCCGTTGCGGAAGCCAAAAAGACCCTCCAGCTCGGAAGCGGACTCTCTTCTGGCCCGTTCACGGATTTGATGATTCGGGCTATGGATCGCGGGCGCCAACTCATCCGCTCAATGGGGCTGGCAATCGATTCTTCCGATGAAGCCACGTCACCATCAAAGGAGCAGGACCCCACCGAATCGATCCTGCACTCGCCCCCCATCAACCCGGCGGTCGGCAAGGAACAGGCGATGTCCCCACCGCGAGACGAACCGACTGCTCCGATTCGAACCAAGCCTCTTGAAACGCTCCAGGCCTTTCAGGACTCGCTCCAGAGTGCGAAGGACCTGAATGGCCTCCTTGGGATATTTGTACAATCGCTCCATCGGGATGCCGGATTTGACCGTGTGGGTCTGGCACTGCTGAACCCAAGCGATAGTGATCTGCTTATCGGAAGGGTGGGGCTTGGCGTGATTCCTCTGGCACCGTACCTCCGGTCCCTGTCAGGCTCACTCAGCCGGGAACACCGGTTTTTTCTCACGATCCTCAAACGAGTCGACCCACTCCTGGTTCCCAACTTTTCAGACCAAATGGCCGGGACTCTGAAACAGGACTTCCTCGATGTCTGGAACCCGACATCGGCGATCGTGGCGCCGTTGCGGGTGGGAGCGAGACCGATTGGGCTCATCTACTGCGATCGAGCCACGAGCAACCAGCCGGTGCTCCCCCAGGACTACCAGGCATTCCAGCTGTTTTTTGCCCAGGCAACGCTGGGCCTGAATCGATTGGCCGGCATCCTGTAGGCTGAAGACACGGCAAAATCCATCCAGCGTCGTTCTCGCCGCCGGCGGACAGTGTCACCAACCTGTTAGGCAGCCATGGCGTGGGGCTGGATCAGCGCCAGGGTATCGTGGAGCTGGGCGCTGGCATCTGCGAGCAGTGCCGGGAGGTTGGCCGGCACAAACCGTGTGGCGGTAACAGCATGGGGGGTGAACGGCAATGCCGCAGGCCGCCGGTTCGGCTCGAGCTCTTCGTAGTCGACGACGACACCGGCCAGATGAACGACGGACGCATGGATGATAAATTCACCGGCATCGTTTGGGCTCAGTTGACAGCGAATGGCCTGCTCGATCTGCAGAGGCATCCCCCAGGACCGGATGAGTTCAGCTCCCACTTCTACGAAGTCGCACCCGATGCTGGACTGTTCCACCTCGGCCAGGGAGGTTTCAAGGTAGCCGGCTTCGATAAGCGCGGACTGAGCTCGCCGCGGGATGGTCTGGTAGAGGACGAGGTGGCCGATGTCGCGCAACAGCCCTGCGATAAAAAACCGCTCGCTATCTTCCAGACCACAGGATTTGGCAATTTTCCCGGCGAGCAAGGCACAGAGCACGCTTTTCCGCCAGAACATAGAGACGTCCATGAGCTGAATCGACATACCGGAGAAGGTCCGTCCGATGGTCGTCGCGGTCACGAGGTCGCTGATGGCCTGTGTGCCGAGAAGATTGACGGCGCGTGTGACGGTGTCGATCTGTTTGGAAAACCCATAGAGCGGGCTGTTAACGATGCGGAGCAGCCTGGCCGAGATGGCCGGATCCAGCTTCAGGACCTCGGCAAGGTCGTCCATGGTCGAATCGGGATCGTCCACCACGTCCCGCACGCGGAAGTAGATCTCCGGCAACGTGAAGACGGTGGTGCAGGACTGGACCAGTTCGCTCGCCGATGGCATGGCCGAGAACCCTCCCTGTGATGTCGATAGAGACCGGCTTCCTCAACCTCTATCGGCGAGAACCGAACGGAACTGTAGAGACGCGGATCAGCTATTTTCTGGAGGACGCTGCTGGGATTGCCACGAGGCCGATCGAACCATCTTGCCCCACTCAGCTTTGGTCCCGCGGAGCCATTGCCAGAGGCCAATCAGTTTCCAGTAAGAGTTCAACTGCCGATACCCGAAGTTTTCAAGCACCGAGACGCATAGCAATTTCCAGAAATCCGAGGGACGCTGATACAGATGAAACGTCATTTCTTCCATGAGGAGGGCACTCAACGAAAGCGTGATGCCGAACCCAACGGCAACAAACATGCAGACCGCCCAAACATGCAATAAGACCAGCCCTAACGCAAGCCCTACCAGCAAGAGGAAATAGCCGAGCATTTCAAACGTCACCCCAAACCATTCAAAAATCACCATGAACGGAAAGGCGAGCCAGCCGACCGTCCCGCCCTTTCGATGACAGCACAGCTCGAAGTGGCCCGCCAGGCTATCGCATAAGCCGCGCTGCCAGCGGATGCGCTGATTCCGGAGGGTTCGCAAATCCTCAGGGACATCAGTCCAGCAGACCGGATCCGGCACATACGTAATGCGATACGGCTGACCATTCAGGCGATACTGGTGGTGCAACCGCACCACCAATTCCATATCTTCACCGATCGTGTTGGTTCGATACCCACCGACTTTCAGCACCGCTTCTTTTCGAAACAATCCAAAGGCGCCGGAAATAATCAGCATCGCATTCATCGGAGACCAACCCTGCCGCCCGGATAGAAATGCGCGCAAATATTCGACCGTTTGCAACAGTGCCAGAAAACTAGATGGCAAGCCTACTGTTTTCAAGAGTCCATGTTCCACGAAACAGCCATTGGCCACGCGGACGGTGCCGCCCGCAGCAATGGTACGGGGTTCGAGCAAGAACGGCTGGACCACGCGATACAAACTATCCTGTGCCAAGATGGAGTCGGCATCGATACAACAAAATAATGAGTGCACGGACAGATTGATTCCGGCATTGAGGGAATCCGCCTTCCCTCCATTCTCTTTATCGATCACACGGACATTCGCATAGGTCGATGAATGATACGTGGCACGCACCGGCTGAGTCAGCAGATCGTGGCCGTAGGCTTCAGGAAACGGCTTCAATCCGAACTCTTGCCGCAGGACTTCAATGGTGTTGTCGGTCGAGCCATCACTGACCACGATAATTTCATATTCAGGATAATTCAGCTGTAACAAAGAACGAATAGAATTCACGATCGTCGCCGCTTCATTGTATGCTGGCACAATGATGCTGATCTGCGGCTCGTATCCAGTAAATGCACCTGGAAATCGTTCGCCCATTCGCTCCTCAAAATACTGCCGGAGCGAGAAGATTGACACGGTATTGAGCGCCAAGTAGCCCCCGGTCAGGGTGGCTAAGTACAACAAGAATCCCGACTGAACAATGTTAAAGATGACTTCCAGCATCATGGGTTCTGTGTTGGGTGCATCGTGGCCCGTTCCTGATAGTAAGGCGCTTCCCTGCATGAGCTTCATCACGTGGACGGCGGCAATGCCAATAATAATCGGGCTCTGCCTCTGGCCGCCTTCGGCCCTGTCTCAGGAACTCGTTGTTCCTGGACAGACACCTCCACCTGAAATTCAAGAAATCGAATTGACCTATGTCGGCGACCAGTCTGTTCCCAAAATTATAGTGCGCGGTCGGCAACCGGCCAACTCTTTTACTCTTTCTTCCTATCGGCCTTCCGGCCCACACCTACCGCTTGCAACGATACCCAGCGCCGGTAACCCAATCGATCTCTGCCAGGCACAACAAACCAGCATGGTCCCTCCTCTCCGAGTCCGCCTCACTCGCAAGGGGACATCTCCCTGCGAGTTTACGTGGTCTCTCCGGACCTCGAATACCAGTTTGGATGCATTGTCCTTTCACACTCTCCGAGTGCGTGGAAGGACCTCCAGCCCCTTGCTGATCACGCTGGTCGCCGAATCTGCTGATCAACGGCAGAGCACCGCTGAGGTTGGGCGTGTCGCTGGCCGCTTTGATGTCGAGTTCCCCCTCGCACCGATTGCCCGGCAACTCGATCTTCGACGCCTCACGCAGGTGAAGCTGCTCGTCGAGGATGACGCGGACGTCGTGCTGGAAGAATACGCATGGGTGAATCCAGCGCCGTCCATTTCGCCGAGCCCCTCCGTTGGCTTTTGGTATTGGGATTATCGAACCGCGATACGCAACCCTGCCGGCATGCTCTCCGCTTGCCGGCAGCATCACTGCCGACGGCTGTTGCTCCAAATGCCGGATATGCGAGACCCCGATGAGGTCTGGACCGCCTATGCCGCGCTGTTCCCCGCCACACAAGCAGCGGGTATCGAGTTGTTTGCGCTCGATGGAGCCCCGGACATGATCGATACCCCGGCAATCCTGGTCGAGAAGCTCACCCGGTTGCTGACACTCGTCGGCAACCGCGGGATTTCCGGAATACAGTTGGACATTGAGCCCTACCTCCTCGATGGTTTTCCCGACGATGTCACGATCTTCGACCGGTATCTCGACACCATCGAGCGCGTGAACGCGGCCCTCGGCGGTCGTGGGCGACTATCGGTCGTTATCCCGTTCTGGTTCACCTCGACAATTCATCGGAACCGACCGCTCGCATTTACCCTGATAGATCAGGTTGATGAGGTCGCCGTGATGAGCTATCGAACAGACGTTGAAGAATTGGCGACGATCAGCGAAGACACCCTGCGCTACGGCTGGCTACAAGGTATCCCGATCTGGCTGGCCATGGAAACGACGCGCCTCCTTCCGGAACGGCATGTCATCTTGCAACGCGAGGATGATCCCGCTCTCGCAGATGGGATCCTCGATCCTGTGCGGAGGAGTTTGACGTTGGGGCGCGTAGCCGCCGAGGTGCAGAGGCACGGTGGAATATGGTTTCGCGTCCACCACGACACGACCATAGACCCCGAGCGTCTTTCCTTTGCGGATCGTACTCGGCGGGACGTCCGTTACGCGATCACTCGTGTATTTGCCAACATCCGCACGCCTAGCTTTGCCGGACTGTTGATCCACGATCTCCCGAGCTACCTGGGGTTGCACGAATAACATGCGCGCCGTATCTCTCTCGGGACGACCATTTCTTCACGCGGGTATTCCCCTGTTGTTCTACTGCACCCTGTCGACCTTGAGCGGAGTCGGAACCGCACAGCCTCAGAATACGGACGCGCCGTCCTCACGAGCCTTGCTCGAACAGGCGAAAGATCACGAATCCGCTCAACGGTATCACGACGCGATTCCCCTCTACCGGGAAGTGCTCCAGCGCGAGCCGGAGCGAGACGACGTTCAAGCGGCCTTGGCTCGACTGCTCTCATGGCAAGGCGCTCATGCGGAAGCCGCGGACTTGTATCGAGGGATACTTCGGCGGCACCCGGTCGACCTCGATATACGGACCGCGCTCGCGCGGGTATTATCGTGGCAACAACACATGGACGAATCGCGAACGCTTTACGAGGGCGTGCTGCGGGAACAGGCCCGCCATCCCGAGGCGCTCCAAGGACTGGCGGACATATTGTTGTGGGAGGGACGCTCGGAGGAAGCACTCCGCTACTACGAACAAGCGTACGCCGTTTCAGGCGATGTGGCCGTTGCGGAGCGCATAGCGTCGATTCGGAGCACACTTGCGGAACAAGGACCGATGTCCCCGGCGACCGTCCCACCACCCGTCTCTGACGGAAGAGCCGAAACGATCGCGCGAGCACAGGCATGGGAGCGGAATGCCGAGTATGGACCAGCCATCGCCGCCTACCGACAGATCCTCGCAGAACACCCGGAAGACGACGAAGTCAACGGTGCGCTCGCGCGCCTACTGGCCAGAGATGGGCAATTGGAGCAAGCGAGTTCACTCTACCGAGATATCCTGACGCGTCATCCCGCCGATGTCGACGTACAACTAGGATTAGCCCGTGTGCGCTCATGGCAGAAACAGTTTTCTGCCGCGATCCGCCTTTATGAGGCAGTCCTCCAGCAAAATGGGGAGAATAGAGATGCGTTGCGAGGATTAGCCGACACCCTGTTCTGGAGCGGGGCCGCGCAGGAAGCCCTGGCTCACTATGCACAATTGGCGAAGGCGACGGAAGATCGAGAGAGTGCGGCGCGCGTACAGGCCATCACGGCCTCGCTCGAAGCCTCCCCGCAGGCGCCGCTCGGCTTACGGGATTCCATCCTACGCCTGCCCTACCGAGACTATGTCAAGTTGGGCTACGGTCGGTTTTCCTATTCGCGAGACATTCCGGATGAGCGGAATATCCTCTTTGAAGCGGCCAAGTCTCTTGGTGCCTATACTGTGATCGCCAGGGTTGAGCCAATCACCAGGTTCGGCTTCCACGACACGCCGCTGTCGGGCGAGTTGTACAGCCCCTTGTGGCGGCGGGCGTGGGGATATCTGGCCGCACAGGGAACGATCAACCCTCACTTTTCACCCAATTATTCGGTCGCGGGAGAGATCACGCAAGGGCTGGGAATCGCTCACCCTATTCTTTCACCGCTAGAAGTCTCGTTAGGCTATCGACACCTCTCCTACAAGACAGGTGACAGCGATCTTCTGATCCCAGGCCTAACCATCTTTCTTCCGTTCAACGTATGGCTGACGGAGAAGCTCTATTATGTTCCAGAAACTGGCGCGCTGACCCTCGCCTCTCGTCTGACCTGGCGCCCCACGAATCGTCTGCAGCTCTTTGCATCCGGCTCATTCGGAACATCAGGAGAACGCATCGTGGCCACTCAAGATTTGACCCGGGTGAGTAGCCACGCCGTCCAAGGAGGCATCACGCTCCCGATCGCCGACCGATTGTCCTTGGAAGCCACTGGATATTACGAAGACCGCGGTATTCTGTACCTACGGCAAGGAGGGAGTTTCAGCATCATCTATCACTGGTAAACGAGCGTAATGTCTTGCTGGCAATGTCCTTCGCGTCCTCTCATCTAAACGGTTCCCATGCTCGAACTCTGGTACCTTATCTCCTTGTCCATCAGTTGCATGATCTTACTCCTTTTGGCAGGTATCCTTTTCTTCCGAATGAGTCGCCATGCAAAAAAGCGCCGACGGCAACGCGTTACGGAACTCTGGCAACCGCTGTTAGAACGGTGCCTCGATACCCCTCTCGAAGGATTGCCATCACTCACCCCTCCCCAGCACATCGTCTTTCTCTATCTCTGGAATGAACATAGCGAGTCCAAGTCCGAGGCGATCACCACGCACTTGATCTGTATGGCCCAGCACGTTGGCGCCGATCAATTTGCACGAGGCCTCTTGCACTCACGGCTGTTACACCGCAAGATTCTCGCAGTCGTGACGTTAGGTCGGCTGCAAGACCGGTCCGTCTGGAACGAAGTCTGTGCACTGCTGACACACTCGAATTCTTTCTTGGCGTTCCAGGCAGCCCAGGCCTTACTCTGTATCGACGCGCAGGCCGCAATCCCGCTCTTAGTCCCCCTCATCGGCCATCGACAAGATTGGTCCCCCCTCAAAATCGCTTCGATGCTGGGCACGGTGGGACCTGATTTTGCCTCGGAAACGATGGTCCTGGCGGCACGACAGGGGGATTCCATCGTCGCCCCACGGTTGATTCGCCATCTCCCGACTACGAAAAGTCCGCGTGGACTCTCCGCATTACGCCAGTTCCTTCATGAGCAACCTCCATCAGATGACGTGCTGGCAGCATGTTTGTTCGTATTCGGCGAGTTTCGAGACCCGACCGATCTGCACGTGATCCGCACACATCTTTCAAGCCCAGCCTGGTATGTTCGGGTT
>Ga0224495_10002264_pt1 | contig 12643 bp, 6 predicted proteins | sample SF_Jul11_sed_USG_FD_168128 | JGI IMG/M metagenome (GOLD analysis project Ga0224495, IMG submission 168128) | Sediment microbial communities from San Francisco Bay, California, United States - SF_Jul11_sed_USGS_4_1 | ecosystem: Environmental > Aquatic > Marine > Sediment | place: USA: California... | reverse complement strand
GCTCGGTCCACTCCGGCGGCCAGTTGTGGACCGAGCGACATGAGAAAGGGAGTCAAAAACATGGAAAGAATGACGGCCGAGATCAGGGAATTTTCGAAGGATTTCTCGATCAGACCGGTACCCTGGGCGGCGAATGTAAGAACCAGGGAGAACTCGCCGACCTGCGCCAGCGCCACGGCCGTTAACGAACACACTCTTACGGGTAGCCGCAGGAGCATAGCCGTCACGAAGACAACGACCGATTTCCCCACCATTATTCCCGCCAGAAGGATCATGATTACAATGATATTGTCAGCGATAATAGACGGGACGAGCAACATGCCGACCGATACGAAGAACAAACTGGTAAAGACCTCACGAAACGAGATGAGATCGGCCAGCGCTTGATGCCGGTATTCGCTCTCGGCAACAACCAACCCGGCCAGGAAAGCCCCGATAGCAAGCGAAACCCCGGAGCTTGTTATCAGCCACGCTGTCCCGATGCAGATCAGGAAAATGGCGAGAATGAACAACTGCCTTTGACGAGTCCTGGTGATGAGATTCAGCAGTCGGGGAACGATAAAACGTGCCGCCAAGAGCACCCCGACTATAATGGCGGCGGATTGCGCCAGGGTACCCAGCAGGTCACCGGCGACCGGTCCCCGGCCACTCAACACAGGGATAACGAGCATCATGGGCACCACGCTGAAATCCTGGAAGACCAGTATTCCCAAAGTCAGGCGTCCGTGCGGAGCATCAACCTCCCCCCTTTGCTGCAATCCTTTGAGGACTATGGCCGTGCTCGAGAGGGCCAGCAGAAAGCCGATAAACACGGCCGTATTGCTGGGCAGCCCGTACAATCTGGAAACGGCGAAGGCCACCAGGATAGTCAGACCGACCTGGAGTATTCCTCCCGTTAAAATCAGCTTCCACAGACGCCTCAGTTTCTCCAGAGAGAGTTCCAGGCCGATGCCGAACAGAAGCAGGGCAACACCGACTTCGGCAAGAACCTCGACCTGATGCACATCATCGATAAGGCCCAGAACCTGCGGCCCTACCAGCAGCCCGGACAGAATGAAACCCGCTACCGATGGCAGTCTGAACCTGTGAAAGACGGTGACTATGAGCAGCCCAAAGCTGAGAATCACCACCAGGTCGCGCAGATAAACCAACTTATCCATAACTCCCTACCGACATCCTTTTAAATCAGCGCCTCGGCACACCGTGCGGCCGCAGGACGAACTGTCTTCGCGATGTGGTCGCACTATCCCGGAAGCTGCCTGTAAAGTAGAGATTCTGTTACAGGTCGCAAACTCAAAATGTATCGAGGATTCCCACCGCCCGCGGATCATGGAAGTCTTCAACAAAGCTCTTCCCGATTGGCAGCGGACCGTCTTATATTGGGATCAGGATGACGGACTCTATGACGATAGACGCCAAAAGGCACCGATCACGAACGGGTCGGGCCCTCAGACACCTGCCGGCCGTTTTGCTGGTGGCAATGGGGCTGCTGGCGGGCACCTGCTCCGGCCCTCGAGAAGGCCGTGAACCGACGGTCATCGACGGGCTGACAATGGGCACCACTTACACCGTACAAATCGCCAAGCATCCACGGTTATCCGCACGGAGCGTGCTGCAAATCAAAAAGGATCTCGACAGCCTTTTCGCACAAATCAATCGCGAGATGTCGATATACGACAATAACTCGGAGATATCGCGTTTTAACAGAAGTCGAAAAACCGACTGGTTTGCCGTCTCACACAGTACCGCCGAATTGATTAACGAAGCACTGACCGTCAGTAAGAAAACGGAAGGGGCATTTGACGTCACGGTCGGGCCGCTTGTCAATTTGTGGGGATTTGGTCCGAAGACGGGCAACCTTACGGTCCCCGGCCAGGAGAAGATAGCGGAGCAGATGAGTCACTGCGGGTATCGCAAGCTTTCGGCCAGGCTGGCTCCGCCCGCAATCAGGAAAACGACGGGCAACGTATCGTGCGATCTGTCAGCCATCGCTAAAGGGCATGGTGTTGACAGGGCGGCGGCGTACCTTGACTCGGCTCAAATAGACGACTACCTCATAGAAATCGGCGGCGAGATCAAAGCGAGAGGGACCAACGCCGAAAACCAGCCCTGGCAGGTGGGCATCGCCGCGCCCGACAGCACCTTTGGGGTAGGGAAAATTGTCTCATTGAACAAAGCCGCCATGGCCACCTCCGGTAATTACCGCAACTACTTTGAAGTGGCTGGCGTCCGGTATTCGCACATTATCGACCCTCGGACGGGACGGCCGGTGACTCACGACCTGGCTTCAGTCACCGTTATTCACGACAACTGCGCTTATGCTGATGCTATGGCGACGGCTCTAATCGTTCTCGGACCTGATGCCGGTTACGACCTGGCGGTCCGGGAAGGGTTGGCCACTCTTATGATTGTAAGGGAGGGGTCCACTTACAGCGAAAAAGCAACGCCGCGGTTTGCGCGCTTCGTCTCACCGGGTAGAGAGCGCATCACCGGTGAGCGGTGACCCCGAGAGAATCGGGACCGCCCATCCGCGACATGCCACTCCCAGCCAAAGGTAAACATACGGGAAAGCCCTCCGGTGTGTCGTGATACCGGAGGGCTTTGGATTTCCACGGACCAGTCCCACCAGGTGAAGCTCCGAGAGCTCCCCGTGTTGGCTGCCTATATTTCTTCTACGGTTTCGAGAATGTCGATATTTCTCTTTTTCAGCTCTTTCATGAAGCGATCATGCACCTCACCTTTAAGGGCGTCTTCGACAGTCACAATCCCGGTCTCTTTTATAAGACCTTCGCCAATGAGCTTGGCGGTGATGGCGCAAGGAAATCCGGTAACGCGCATCATTGAGGATATGCCGTTATCCGTGTCCGCGGTATCCCACATGAAATGCTCGATTTTGATTTTTTTGCCGTTCTTGACGCCCCTGGTGGTATTGTACATGACGCAGACGTCGGTTTCACCCTCCAGCGGCTGCAGCCTGGGAGTGATAAGAGAAAGGAGAAACTTTCGGGGGATGATCTTATGACCGTCGAAGTCGTGCGGCTCGATATCCAGCAGTCCGCATTCCTTGAGAGTATCGACGCCTGACCAGTGACCCGGCCAGCGCACCGTCTTCTCGGCAAATTCCTTGAGTTCGGGGCGGGAGAAGATGAAGCTGGGCATGCCCGGAGTGACGGCGCACTGCAACTGTTCGTTCTGGCCGAATTTGTCGAACAGGAAGGTCTCGCGGTCACCGATGGCCGGCACCTCGACTACCTGGCCGTCTTTGACCACATTGAGTTTTATCATATATTCACGGAGCACATGTTCAAAGGCCCAGGTAATCATGTACCGCAGAGGGTGCTTCTGCGCGTACTCCTTGGCGGGAATGCCACCGACTCTGGCAATGGCGGATTCGGCCTTATCCATCTGGCGGATAGCGTGGCCTACGGTGACGTTGCTCAGCCCCGGCGCGAAGCCCATGCCGTCGACAAACGTAACCCCGTTCTTCCTGGCGGTTTCATGCAGCCAGTCACCGTATTCGTTGAGCGTCATGCCCCGCGGTAGCTCCAAACCCTCGGTTTCAAAAGCATCCGGTCGACGGTGGTACTCTTCGAGCATATCGACGATATTCAGCCCGGCCTCAACGGCAAAGTGAACTATCCGGTAGCTGGTCCTGCGGTCGGGCATGGCGCATACTCCGACATCATACTGTTTCATCAGCTTAATGGCCGCGTCCCTGTCATTAACATCCAGGACATGCGGGATAACCCGATCGCTGCCGATCCATTTCTTAGTGTCTTCCAGAGCCTCTTTACGCCGTCCGGTGATTCCAATAGCCTCTACCTCTTTATCCCTGGCCAGATCCCATGCCACCGCGGAACCGATTTTACCGGATCCACCAAAAACCAGTGCTTTCATCGATGCTACCTCCATTTCTCAAGAGACATATTACGTCCAAGACGATCGTTACAAATCCGCCGCAAGCTGCAGCGCCAGTCGGGAAAAAACCCGGACCCCTGGAGTCACAAGGTAAGAGAATCTGCCGCAATTGGCAAGTGGCTTCTTTCCGGCGGCGCGGCATCGCCGCTCAGGTTGCAGTTGCGGTCTGCAGGCAAGGCGTGTCAGTCGGAGTAATTCTGGGGCCGGCATTGCAGTAAGTACAAATCGTTGCCATCGGACGCGAACTCAATTTCCACCGGCATATTCAGCGTCGACTCCAGTGTCTTGAGGATATTTTGCACCTGTCGGCAAAAAGGCGTACTGGAGATCAATCCTTCGAAGGTGACAACAAGTTTATCGCGAGCACAATCCACATCGTGTTCTTTGAGCCTGCGGATGTTGCCGTCTTCGTAAACCGAGACAGTGTTGGCCAGATCGGTCAAATCACAGGCGACTTCGCCAAGGAAATGCTCGACATCAAGGCTCTCGAAGTCTTCTGTCTCGAGATTGATGACATCGATCTTGTGTGGTGAGTAGCGGACAATATCTTCCGGATTGACATTGACCCGCGCTTCCGGCCGGCCGGGAATGACGATCACAGGATAGTCGCCGCTTCGACGGGTCACGGCCCTGGTGCCGAGGCCGGGAACCATCCGCACCAGTCCATCCTCGCGGGCGATATGCGGAGACCACCGCAGTTCATTGTGACTGAAAGCGACGCCGGAAAAAGAAGGCAAGAAATATCTGCCGATCTTACGACCGACGACTTCCTGAATCATAACGCCCATCTGCTCGTTGAAATCGAGAAGCCCCCGGCGAGCGCGATACTCGATGGGATCGGGACTGAAAGTCGAGGCATATACTTCGGCGACGGCATCCATCACGGCCGCGAGCCGCCGGCGCTTGCTGCCCCGGTTGGCAAGAAAGAGACTCCGGTATTTGCCGGCGAAAGCGGTGCCGAGGCGGTCCTCGAGCAGACTGGAACTGCGGACGATGAGCGGCCCGTCACCCAGATCATCGAGCGCCACCGACAGACCCTTGACCATGTCGGCCGGGAACCGGGCTTCTTTAAAGGTCTGAACGACACGCGGGTATTCCAGTCGGACCTGCTTGATGTCCTTGTATTTCTGCTCCACGACATCATCAAAGTTGTTATCGTATACAAACCGGAGTTGGAGATCCGAGACAATATGCCATGTACGCGGCGTCTTGACATTGGCCAGAAGTTCGTCCTGCGCCGCCTTCTTGCTGATTATCCGCGCCTGAAGATACTGCCAGGCACTCTTGCCGCCGAGTTTGCCCTGGCAGTCGGGACTATAGATTGCATTCTGGAGGAGTTGATGGAGGTCGCGTATCTCGATATACTCCTTGGCCACATTGATGAAGCGCACCTGATCCGAGAGAAAACGGCGGATGAGCGATACCAACACGCCTCTTTTACGGGGCGAGGAGTCTTCCAGTTCATCCGGCGTCAACTGGCGGTAGCGCCGTATGGCATCGACAACTTCCGGCAGCGTGAGGTTCCTATCCACGGTTTGAACCAGGAAGCTCAACTTGTCTTCGTGAATCCACTTACGGATACGCGACAGTATTTCATCCTCGGTGAGGTTCTTGACGGCAATTTCAAAGGTAGCACGGTCCAGACCGGTCATAGAGCCGGGCGCCGTGTGCTGTCGGAGCCGGAAACCTTCGCTCAGCATCTCCTCTTCATCAGCAGTCTTATCGCCGCCAAAAGCCTGCATCAACTTCTCCGCTTCACCTATGCCGCTCCAGCAGAGGTAGTTCAGCATCTTGCGGGACACACTGACATACAAATCGGGGTCAGTCCGCCGGAGCATGTCGAGAACCACCTGCAGTCGGCCGCGTAGCTGAGGCGCCGGCGTCGGCGGGAACTCACCCTCCTGGTCTGCGCCCGGCGAGATTTCCTGCAGGGCCATGAAGCTCGCCAGACGTTCGGCAATGGTCCGCACCAGCCTGACTTCCTCATTGAGGAAAGGACCATCATCGGCCGGCGGCTTTTCCTCGAGGTAATAAACCTCGAGAGTGCCGGTCACCGTGTCATCGAGGACGATATCGGAGCCGGTAACCCAGGGCGATTCGGCAAAATCCTTGCATGTATAAAGGTCGTTTCCGATTGTAATGCGAGCCCGACAGACATCCGGAAATCGCCAACCGCCGGGAACCGCCTCGACTATCTCGCGGCACACGACATCGAGCGGTCGGTCGGGGTCGGACATGATTTCTTCGACCTGATACAGGCAGCCGAGCTCCCGGGACCTGTCCTGCAACAAGTCGCGGATTTCTTCTTCCGACTTTTTCGAAGCAGTCATGACCGATTCCATCCTTATCTGCTGCCGGCCACCGGCCCGGGACAAGACCGATGCTGCCACCGGTGGCGGAGCGCATAACGGCCCGAAAGGCGGCCTCCAATACGGGGTGCCGCCTTCCATGGGTCGTGAGGCTATGAAGTTTTCCGCCAGTACGGGGTCGGTCAGCTGTTGAGGATTTCTTCCACCTCAGCCTTGCCGACATCCATAATGTATTGTATACCGCTGACGCTGGCCGCGTCGTGCGTCAGGGCCGCTATGTCTTCACGGGCAATGTGTTCCAGGGAGAACTTCCGGGCGCCGCACATGAGTTGCGACAAGCCCTGGGCCAGTCTTTCATAATATGTATACAGTCCGATGGCTCCTGAGGGCAGTGCCTCGAACTCCTTATCGCCGATTTCGTCACGCAGGTGCGCGGCCGTTACGAAAATTTCGTCCTTGGTCTGGCCGAAACGTTCCACGTAGACCGGCAACTGGTGATTGTCGATGGCCATGCCGATGGTCTTGCCCACCATGGCGGCGGCGATGGGGCCGCGCGCCATACCGACCAGCTTGACGAAAGGAGCGCCGATGGCCAGACCCTTGAAAATCTGGTCCTCGAAAGTAAAGCCGCCCGCAACCGCGAGAGCCGGGACGTAATCACCCTTGGCCGCCAGGCGCTTGGCGTACTGGTACAGCAGCGAGTGCAGCTCCACCGGCGGCATACCCCACTCATTCATCATGCGCCAGGGGCTCATCCCGGTGCCGCCGCCGGCACCGTCGACCGTCAGCAGGTCGATCTTGTACTTGGAGGCAAACTTGACAGCGCGGGCGAGATCCGCCGGAACATAGGCACCTGTTTTAAGAAAGATGTATTTGGCTCCGGCTTTGCGCAGCTCTTCGACCCTCTGGGCGAAGCCTTCTTCGGAAACCATGCCCACGCGGGAGTGTCTTTCGAACTCCTTGAAGGCGCCCTTCTCAAAAGCCTTGATCACGTGCGCATCGGTCGGGTTGGGCAGAACCACGTAACCGCGCTCGTAAAGCATCTGTGCCTTCTTGAGATTCCGGATCTTGACTTCGCCGCCGATATCCTTGGCGCCCTGGCCCCACTTGAGTTCAACAATTTGAACGCCCAACTTCTGGATGGCATATTCCTGCACCCCCAGGCGCGTATCCTCGACGTTAGCCTGAACGATGATGGCTCCGTAGCCGTCACGCTGGTGGTCCTGGAACAGCTTAACGCGCCGCCTCAGATCGACGGTGTCAACCACACGGCCATTTTTAATCGTTGATTCGACATCCATGCCGACCACGTTTTCTCCGATAGTCAGGCCGGTACCGGCCAGGGCCGAGCCGATTGCCAGGCCCTCCCAGTTGTTTTTGGCGATGTCGGTGGAGCCGATGCCGGGGATGATCCACGGATAGCGGAACTTCACACCGTTGTCGTGCCCAAATTTGACATTGAGCTTGACATTGGAAAAGATGGCCTTATCGCTGTCAGCGTCAATGCCATGGGCGCCTACGGCCGTACCCATGATATTAAAGTGGGAGTAGTCAACCGGGTAGGTCTTCTCGGCGGCCGTGGTTATCACACCGAAAGGCTGGGGGTAGATGACCTCATGGCCCCGGTAGGCGGATTTGCCGATTTCGCACATTCCGATACAGCCGTCCACGCAGGTTACACACATGCCGGAATTGGGTGAAACCGAACCCTCGGTCCTGTTTTTCGTCAAAGTTGCGGCCGATGAGTTTATTCTCGATAGGGTGATCGACATTATTTTTCCTCCGTTACCAGGGTCAATCTTTTTTGATCTCGCATGCTACACATGGATGCATGTAACACATCATATCATCAAATACTTCTTTTTCAACACAGGGCGGGGCCAGGTTGGCGCAGCCGCCGCATATGGCCTTGTCCGGTTCGGTATAGGTGCACCTGAGGGAACAGGCCGGGCAGACATAAATGCAGCCGCCGCACAGGCGGCAGACCTCGGACTTGAGGTCGAAGGGGGTACCGATGGTGCGTTTTTCGCCACGCCCGCGGAAACCGATGGCCTTGGCCATCATCTGCTCCTCGCACATACGCACGCACAGGCCGCACAGAATGCAGTCCTCGTGTTCCTGGCGGAAGGGCTGGCGAGTGATCTGATGGGCGGAGGCCAGGTCCTGAATCGTCTTCGACTGCGGACAGGAGGCCAGAAGCAGTTCCAGGATTATCTTGCGGGCCCGCAGCACCCGGGCCGACGCCGTTCGCACTTTCAAGCCTTCCTCGACGGGATAAGTGCACGACGTCACCAGGCGGGCACGGTCTCCCTCGCCGATCTCGACTACGCAGAGTCGACAGGCGCCGTAAGGCGACAGCCCGTCCATGTAGCACAGAGTGGGAATGGGGAATCCCAGAAACCGGGCAGCCTCCAGAAGGGTCGAGCCTTCTTCTATCTGTAGCTTCAAGCCGTTAATGAAAAGGGTGACCATATTTAATTTCCTCCAGTTGCTGCTGCTTCAGTTTCCGGCTCGGCCTCTTTCGGTTGCGTATATTCCAGATCGCAGCGCAGACAGCGGCGGGATTCGCAGTGGGCTTCGTCAATCGATAGCGACACCTCGACTTCGGCAAAATTGCGCGTGCGCCACTCCGCCGGTGCGCGCGGTGTCTCGACGCGGCCGGTCGAGAGTTCGCCGGTCTCGTCTGCGGGGAAAGGTTCCAGATACACCCGCGGCAGTCTCGGCTCCTCTATTCGGGCCAGTTCCTCGTGGCGGACATAGCGGTCGATCATGACAGCGGCCCTCTTGCCGGCGGCAATCGACTCGACCACCGTGTTGGGACCGGTGACAACGTCACCGGCCGCAAACACACCCGGGCGGTTAGTCAGCAGCGTCGTCGAATCAACCTTCACGGTGTTGGCGCGGGTCGTTTCAATACCGCTGAGGCGGGCCGGCCCGATGGCGTCGATACCGGTATCCTCGCCGATAGCGACGATCAACGTATCGAGCTCGATCACATGCTCGGTGCCGGGTATAGGCACGGGGCGACGGCGGCCGCTGGCATCGGTTTCACCTAACTCGTTGCGGACGCATTCCAGACCCGACAGATGCCCGTCACTGGCGATGACCTTCGTCGGCGAGACGAGCGTAACAATCTTAATCCCTTCCTGACCGGTAGCTTCGATTTCTTCCGAGAATGCGGGCATTTCGTCACGCGTTCGGCGGTAGAGAATAGTCACGCTCTGCACATCCTTCTGCCGCAGAGCCATGCGGGCGGCGTCGATGGCCGAATTGCCGCCGCCGATAACACCGACCCGGCCCCGGGCCAGGTGCTGACCGCGCATGTTGTAGGCCTTGAGGAATTCAATCGAGGGATACACTCCGGGCAGGTCCTCGTTTTCCAGTTTCAGCGGGCGACTCTTGTGCGCCCCCAAAGCCACCAGGACCGCCTCGTAACCTTCTTTGAATAGACCGTCGACCGAAATGTCTCGGCCCAGCGCAGTACCGCACTTGAGCGTGATGTTTTCATCGAGCAGAGCCTCAACCTCTCTTCTGATAACCTCGCGTGGCAGGCGGTAAGAGGGAATGGCGCAGTAGAGCATGCCACCGGGCTGATCCTCGGCCTCATACACAGTCACCTTATAACCTTTCAGCGACAAGTAGTGGGCGGTGGTAAGGCCGGCCGGTCCGGAGCCGATTATCGCCACTCGCGGCGGCTCACCGTCGGCCCAGACCGAACGCTCGGGAACGTAGCTCGAAGGGTCGATACGGTCGGTAATAAAGCGCTTGAGAGCGCGAATAGCGATGGGGTCGCCACCGCTGGTGCCCGAACGGCATCGTTCCTCACAGGGATGGTGGCAGACGCGCCCGCACACGGACGGGAAGGGGTTGGCATCACGGATAACGTGATAAGCCTTTTCGTATTCGCCGCGTGCTATATGAGCCACATAACGCCAGGCTTCGGTGCCAAGCGGACAGGCCGACTGGCAGGGTGCTCCCACGAGGTCCTTGCAGACGAAGGCATCACATCGCTTATCTCTGATATGTCGTTCAAATTCTTTGCGGAAATAGCGCAGGGTGCTCAGCACCGGGTTGGGTGCCGACTGGCCGAGCCCGCACATACTGGCATCCTTGACCACCAGAGCAAGCTCCTCCAGGAGATCCAAATCTGCCAGCGTGGCGGTACCTCTGGATATGTCGTCGAGAATCTCGTGCATGCGCTGCGTGCCTTTGCGGCAGATGAAGCACTTGCCGCAGGATTCATCTTTGAGGAAGTTCATGAAGTACTTGGCCACGTCCACCATGCAGGTATTCTCATCCATGACGATCATGCCACCCGAACCCATGATGGAGCCGGCCTTGGCCAGACTGTCATAATCGATGGAGAGATTGAACAGCCGAGCCGGGATGCAGCCACCCGAAGGTCCACCTGTCTGTACGGCTTTTATCTTGGCCGTACCGACGGGTCCGCCGCCGATATCATAAACCACCTCGCTGAGTTTCGTGCCCAGCGGGACTTCCACCAGACCGGTGTTCCGTATCTTGCCGACCAGAGAGAATATCTTGGTCCCGGTGTTACCCGGCACGCCGATTTTAAGGTACTCCTTGGCGCCCCGGCTGATGATGACCGGGATGTTAGCCAGTGTTTCGACGTTGTTTATGCAGGTGGGATTACCCCAGAGGCCCTTGGCGATAGGATACGGCGGCCGCTGTCGCGGCTCGCCCATGAAACCCTCGATGGACCTTATCAGGGCCGTTTCCTCACCGCATACGAAGGCCCCGGCCCCCCGTACAATCTGTATGTCAAAATCGATCCCGGTGCGAAGGATGTTCTGCCCCAGAATTCCCGTGTCATGAGCCTGGCGAAGTGCGATTAGAGCGTGCTTGATAGCCAGCGGATACTCATTGCGCACATAGATAATCCCTTTGGTGGCGCCGATGGCGATTCCGGCAAGGAGCATTCCCTCGATTATGGCATGGGGATTACCTTCGAGCACGGCCCGGTCCATGTAGGCGCCGGGATCTCCTTCGTCGGCGTTGCAGATCACGTATTTTTGCTTGTACCCGTTTCCGGAGGCCCGGGCCAGTTCCCACTTTCTGCCCGTGGGGAATCCGGCGCCGCCTCGACCCCGAAGATTCGATTCTTTGATCTCGTTTATAATCCATTCGGGGTTCGGGTCAGCCAAGACCTTTGTGAGCGCCGCATATCCACCCTGCTCGACGTAGCTGAGTAGGCGAATAGGGTCTAGCATCTGATTTCTGCCCAGGATGACGCGAGTCTGTTTCCTGAAGAAGGGGATTTCATCCTGAGTGCGACATACCTTGTTTTCGCGCGGTTCCCGGTACACCAGGTCATCGTCGACATAACCGCCTATGGCCGCCTCGACTACCCGCGGCACATCTTCCATCTTCAGTCTGGTGTAAGGGTGTTCACCGGGCTCGACCAGGATGAGAGGATCCATCTCACAGAAGCCCTGACAACCCGTGACCCGAAGGGCCACCTTCTCCTGTAGGCCGCGTTCGAGAATGTACCGCTTGGTGACTCTCAGAATATCGTTGGCACCGCTGGCCTGACCACAGGTCCCCGCAGAAATGACCAAGGTCGGCCTTTCAAACTCTGCCTCCCTGTCACCAAGAACACGCTGTCGGAAATCACTGAAATCCTGAACTGTCGAAAGCTTTAACATGAAGCGATGTCTCCTTAGAATATAGAGCCTCGACCGACCATTAATCGACCGTGGCACCACCTAAATCAAGTATGTGCCCCTTGCACCCCCGGCGGGAACATATCTGGACAACGCCGCCGCCGCGCACAACCATCGGCACCATGGGTGCTCCGCATTCGCCGCAGGTAGCTCCGCCGATCAGTTCGGCATGACAATGCGGACAGAACATGTGGACAATGATATCCTCCGGAATGGGGTGCTCGGAGGCCACGTTGTGGCTGCCGTAAAGACAGGACAACGCCAGCCAGCCGTGTTTACTGCCGAAGGACACGGTCACCCGCACTGATGGGTGACCGTCGAGCATCTTCCGCGAATCCATCAGACTGTGATTGCACCGAGCGCAACTGACCTCGACGGGAAAGATGCGCTGGTCGGTTTCGATTTCTACCCTGTCCAGACCAACCCGGGCCCTTTCCAGAATATTGCCGACCTTGGAGGTGGTCACCTTGGGGAAGTAGTGACCATCGACAACCACAACCGGACCAAGGGCGCAGGCCCCCAGGCAATTGACCGTCTCCAGAGTGAACTCTTTGTCCTCCGTTGTCTCGCCGGACTTGATGCCCAGTTTTCGCTGAACCTCCTCGGCGATAGTCGGACCGCCGCGGACGTGACACGCCGTACCCAGACAGACGGAAACAAGATGCTTTCCACGTGGCTTGAGACTGAACGCCCGATAGAAAGTGGCGACAGCGTAAATGTCAACCAGCGAAC
>Ga0224495_10002263_pt1 | contig 12646 bp, 8 predicted proteins | sample SF_Jul11_sed_USG_FD_168128 | JGI IMG/M metagenome (GOLD analysis project Ga0224495, IMG submission 168128) | Sediment microbial communities from San Francisco Bay, California, United States - SF_Jul11_sed_USGS_4_1 | ecosystem: Environmental > Aquatic > Marine > Sediment | place: USA: California... | reverse complement strand
CTGCACTGGGACATTGTCTGTGATTTGAAGAACGGTGGCGAGATTATGGCCGACGGCAAGACGATATACCGTAATGGCAAGTTCACAATCTGAGTCGGCGCGGCCAAACCCATAAAAAAAACCGGCGTTCGTCAAAGGCCGGTTTTTTTATGCTTGTATACTTCTCACGGTTGGGGCGGCGCGGGTCCGTTGCCAAACAGATAGGCAATCAGATAGGATATGTCGGTGACATTAACCTTGAGACTGCCGTTGGCATCGCCTCCCTGAATCGTTACAGGTGGTGTGCCCGGAGGGATGCCGAACATATATGTCACCAGGTACGAGATGTCGGCGATGTTGACCTTGTCGTTGGCATTGGCGTCCCCACGCACCACGTAGCGGGTGGAGATGGTGCCGGGCAGGACAATCGGCACATACTGGTCGATAAACTCGGTCTGCATCTCCAGACCATAACCGCCTGTTCCACTGTCGGCGTAGTTGGACAAGCCGCCCAGAGCCATGCTGTCGAGGGTGCAGTGCAGTTGGAGGATCTCACCGGCGCCGGCGCCCAGCGGCGGTGCACCACCGCCATTGTTGGCCTTCAGAATATATGTGTAAAGGTTGTTGTCAGGGTCATTGGTCAGGCGTACGAGGGTCTCGAAATAGCCAGTACGTTCGCCCCGGGTGACGCTGTCCAGCCGCAGGGAAGGCTCGTCGCCGAAATGAAAGGGCAGCACGATCTGTTTCAGGGGCTGATAATTAGCCAAATCCACCGAGACAGAAAACGGGTTCCCGGCGTACGCCGAGTCGGTCCGGAAGCTGAGCGTGTCGCCGAGGGCGATGATGTAATTCGATCTGAACTGAGTAATGGTGTCGGTATCGGTCTGAATTGTCAGGGCGACATCGAAAACACCGGCGGATGTGTATTCATGCGTGGGATTCTGCACAAAGGCGGAACCTCCGTCGCCGAACGACCAGATCCAGTCATTAGGGGTCGTGTTCGACGAAGCGGTGAACTGGACCGTCAGAGGGGCATCACCCATGGTCTGGTCGGCGACAAAGTTGGCGCCCCATCCGGTGGCGCTAAGAAGATTGATGATGCCGTGACCGTAAGTGGTACTATCGGGCGAGTCCGCCATACTGGCCGTTTCCATCAGCGCCAGGCGTATATCATAAGGGCTCAGATTAGGTCGGGCCTGTATGAGCACGCAGGCGGCACCGGCCACCAGCGGGGTTGAAAGAGAAGTTCCGTTTACGGCCCCGTAGGTGTTGTCATCGCTGGCGGTGGCGCAGGCCGTGGCGACTCCCCGGGCGCACACCTCCGGTTTAGGGCGGCCGTCGGATGTCGGACCGCGAGAAGAGAAAGAGGCGATGTAATCGTTGGAAGCAACGGCCCCGACAGCCAGAATATCGAAAGCGTCGGCCGGAGCGTGAAGAGTGCCGATATCAGGGCCGCTATTGGCCATGGCATTACAAACGACAATGCCCATGCCGGCCGCCATGGAAGCGGCTATCGACGTCGTCGCCGTAGCGCCGTCCAGGTCTTCGTACGTATAGCTGGTGCCGGAGCCGATATCCCAGGTCAGGTAGGCCAGAGAAGATGTCAGGACGTCAGCTCCCAGGGATTCAGCCCACTCGAGAGCCGCCACCCAGTTGTCCTCTTCGACGGGGGTCTCCGAGCGGACGTCTTCGGTCTTGGCCAGAAGGAAATTGGCTTTATAAGCGGGGCCATAGACCGCGCCGTCCTTGTAGCCGGCCGACGTGGACCATATATAGGTGCCGTGATTCCACTGGCTGGAGACATCGCCATCGGCGACCTCGTTGGCGGTGTTATCGTCGTCATTGATAAAATCCCATTCGGCAAGAACCCGGCCCTCGGCATAATGCTGGGCGAAAGCCTCGTGCGATTTACGGAAGCCGGTATCGAGTATGGCCAGAGTGACGCCTTCGCCGTTGTATCCCTGAGCGTGGACCGGCGGCACGCTGATCTGATTAAGCTGGTCTTCGGAAAAACCGTAATCCAGGGGGTCGACAAGGCGCTTGTCCAGCGGCTGCTTGGCGCTCGGCTCGAGTTTGACCTCGGTGGCTGCCACCGGATCCCTTTTGAACTTCATGACCGGTTTAACGTAGGCCACCGACGGGAGGGCGCTGATTTCATCGAGCCTGTCGACCGGTATTTCGAAGCTGGCGGCGTTGAGCCACCGGGAAATCCGCCGCAGCTTGCCGCCGCGATTGGTGACGGCGTTGATATAGCTTCGGTTAACCGGGAGGTCGGCGAAGGTGACATGATCGAGACCGACCTTGGCCCTTCTTTTGAGGACTTTGGGAGTTAGAACAATCTCGGATGACCTGTCGTCGAACTCGCTCCTGGAGAAGACTCCCTTATCGGTAAAAAACAGCCAGACAACGGCGGTATGACCGTCACGAGCTTCAAGATAACTGCGAACCGACGGCGAGAGCGGCTGCTCCGCCTTTTGAATCACCACCGGCCTGTCGGCGATATGCGTGGAGACTATGCCCGGTATCGAGCCGGCGGCCAGGATAGTCGGAATCAGAAAGATGGCCGAGAATATTCCGATGAGACAAAAAACGAATGCATTTCTCACTTTTCTCATTAAGCAATCCCTTCGCTATGCCACGGTGAATTCATCAATTCAGCGCTGGTTTGTACACTTATTAAGATAACCAAAACTCGCCGTTTGTCAACAACGTCGTATCTAACAGGGCCCAAGGTACAAGGTTCCCGTCAAATCCGGGTATCGTCAACTAAAATGGTCAATATTTGCAGGCAAAAGCAATCGTAGAAATCGGGCAGGGTCAGTGCCGGAAGACTCCCGGGACTACGGTTCGGGCGGTTCGGGGCCGTTTCCGAACAGGTAAGCGACCAGGTAGGTGATGTCGGCGACATTGACTTTGGAACTGGCATTAGCATCGCCGCTCTGGATTGTCACCGGCGCCGGCCCGGTGGGAATACCGAACAGGTAGGAAATCAGGAAAGTGACGTCAGATATGTTGACCTTGCCGCTGGCGTTGGCGTCTCCACGCAGGACATACCGGGTGGAAACAGCACCCGGTATCACCCTGGGCACATATGCGGCATACTCGCCGGTTATATTCAGCGATACCGTTCCCTGAGCGCTGTCGATGATGCTGGAGAGGCCGCCCAGGGCAGCCGCGTCGGGAGTGCAGTACACCCTGAGAATCTCGCCGCTGCCTTCAGCCAGGGCGGGCGATCCGCCACCGTCATCGGCTTTCAGACTATAGCTGTAACGGCTGTTGACGGAATCGGCGGCCAGGTTAACCAGGGACTCGAAGTGGGCTGTTCTGGTTCCGAGAACGACGCTGTCCAATCTTATGTGCGGCTCCGAACCGAACCTGAAGGGCAGGATCATCTGCTCAATCTGCTGGTAATTGGCCAGGTTGACCGAGACGGTGCAGGGGTGGTCGGCCCAGGCGGAGTCGGTCTCGAAACCGAGGGTGTCGCCCAGCGCAATGATGTAGTTTTCCTTCAGAAGTGTAACTGAGTCGGCGTCGCTGATGACCATCAGTGAAACGTCATAGACTCCCGCGCCGCTGTAGATGTGCTGGGGATTCTGAACGAAAGCGGAGTCATCGTCACCCAGCGACCATATCCAGGCGTCGGCGGGCAGCGCCGATGTTCCGGCGAACTGGACATCCAGTGGCGCCTCGCCCAAAGTGACATCGGCTGTGAAAGCGGCTCCCCAGCCGGTGGCGTCGAGAAGATTGATGATGCCGTGGCCATAGGTAGTGCTGTCCGGAGAGTCGGCCATGCCGGCGGTTTCCATGAGAGCCCGGCGGATGTCGGGCGGATCGAGACTGGGGCGGGCCTGGATCAACACACAGGCAGCCCCGGCGACCAACGGCGTGGCCAGAGAGGTGCCGCTGCTGGTGCCGTAGCTGATGTCGTTAGTGGCGGTGGCACAGGCTGTATTGACACCCCGGGCGCAGACTTCCGGTTTGGGTCGGCCATCGTAGCTGGGACCGCGCGATGAGGAACTGGCAATATAGTCGAACAGGTTGACCGAGCCCACAGCCAGGATGGAGCAGGCATCGGCAGGTGCCCGCAGAGTACCCAGCGCCGGACCCTCGTTGCCCATGGAATTGCACACGACAATTCCCAAGGCGGCCGCCGTCGACGCGGCTATCGAGGTTGTGGCCGTGGCGCCGTCCATATCCTCGTAGGTGTAGTTGGTGCCGGTGTCCCATTCCTTGTAACTCAACGAAGAGCTGATCACATCGGCGCCAAGCGAGTCAGCCCATTCGAGCGCCGCCACCCAGTTGTCCTCCTCCACCGGTGTGTCGGACCCGGCATTATCGGTCTTGGCTAGCAAGAAATCGGCTTTGTAGGCTGGACCATACAGATAGCCGTCCTTGTAGCCGCCGGCCACCGACCAGGTGATGGTGCCGTGGTCCCACTGGTATTCCAGGTCACCGTCGGAGGATTCGTTGGCGGTGTTACCGTCGTTGTTCAAAAAATCCCATTCGGCCAGCACGCGGCCCTCAAGATAGTGTTGAGCGAAGACTTCGTGCGACTTCCGGAAGCCCGTATCGAGAATCGCCAGGGTGACGCCCTGACCGTTGAAACCCAACTGGTGTACGGCCGGTACATTTATTTGAGCGAGCTGATCCGCGGCGAAACCATAGTCGATCGGCGGCTCGAGCTGCGTCCGTTCCGGGGCCTTTTTCGTCGGCAGGTCGGGGGTGAGGCGTTCGCTGGCGACAGGTTCATTCTTGAATTTCATCACAGGCCTGACGCAGGCCACTCCCGGCAAGGCTGCAATCTCGTGGATTCTCTCGAGGGGTATTTCGAAGCTGGCGGCGTTGAGCCATTTCGAAAGGCGCCGCAGCTTGCCACCCCGGTTGGTAACGGCCTTGAGATAGGCCGGATTCAGCGGCAGGTCGGCAAACACGACATGCTCCAGCCCGACCCTGGCGCGGCGTTTCAGGACCTTTCGGCTCAGTCTGACCTCCGACGCGGCCGAGTCAAATTGCTCGGTATTGAAAACGCCCTTATCGGTGAAAAAGAGCCAGAAATGGTCGGCCACTTCGTCCTGAGTCTCAACCGCTTTGTCGGCCAAGGCCTTCAACGGCTGCTCGGCCTTCTGTATAACAACGGGTTGGGCCACCGTGCGCAGGTCCGTGCCGGTCAGCCGGGAAGCTGCGACGGACGGCGGCCAACCGGCGTACAGGACCGCTACTGCCACCAGAGTTCCCGGCAAGCGAATCATCCGTGCGGCACACTTGTTTTCCATCGGCCATACCCTTCGAGCATCATAAATAAAGGTCTGGAGAGTTGCGTGAGACCTCTGATGCTTTCAAGTTACCCTGAGTCCGTCAATTGTCAAGACCAGTCTGCCTTGTCCCAACAGGTATGGGAAGATCCCCATATTCCGGAGCTTGCGTCATGCCGAGTGCTACCTGTTGTATGGACGGGTCGACGTGTCGGCCACGCTTAATCCATTGGTCAGCATATACATCGTCAAATCAAATCGATAGCTGAATAATATTTCGTGTGAGGCATGAGTTGTGCTGCTGACAGCAAGGAAGTCGGCCGGCTCGGTACTACGAGCCGGCCGGTCAAGGGAAAAAGAACTCAGAGGCAATAAGCGGAACAGGCTGGTGACAAAAATGACGGGAAAGCTCAAATCGGACAAGGGAATAACTCTCATAGAGATTCTAACGACGGCCGTGATCATCGGGATCGTGGCGGCTATGGCGGTGCCGCGCTTTCAGATAGCTTTTGACCGGATGAAATTCCGAAGCGCCGACCGGGAGATATTCTCTACCTTGCGGGTGGCCCGCTCAAAGGCCATCACGGACAAGGAACCCTACGGTGTCTATTTCGATGGCACCGCAAAGACCTTTACGCTCTTCAAGGACAAGACAAATCCGGGTACTCACGTCTATGAGAGCGGCGATTCAGTGGTCACGGTTGACACCCTGCCGTCCGAATTCGCCTACCTGGGAACGGATGTCAGCGGTAACGTCATCTTTTTCGAGCGGAACGGCTCAGCCTATTTTGTTGGCCAGGGCAACATTGTGACGGTGGCCTGCACCGAATCGGTTGTGGCGGTCAATAACCACAACGTCCTGGCGTCGACGGGACGGGTCCATTCCAGTTCAGCAATCTACTGACCCATCGCGGTTTTGCATTTGGGAGCGGGCCCTTCTCTTGGTGGGAGGGGCCTTTTCTATTGGCTGACAAATAGTTAGGTTGCGCTGATATTTTCTGTAAAGCCTCCCGGGGATAATTCCGATAAGATGTAAACAAGTCGCGGACCGATAGTAACAACTCGGATTCTGGCTGAATAGAAAGGGCTTTCGGCTAACCGGATAATATCAGTTAGAATTTACGTTTTTTGAAGGCTGCGGGTTAAATGGCAACGGCCTTTGCCGATAATAAAAGAAAAAGCAAACAAACATCACAATATATATGAAGAGAAAAGCATGTTCTCACGCAGCAGTAAATCTACAGTCGGTTTGGACATTGGCGCCAGCTCGATAAAACTGGTAAAGTTGGACCACACTTCGAACGGCCACACGGTTTCCGCGATAGGCATCCGGGAACTTCCCCCGGACGTCATCGTTGCTGACGAGATCAAGGACAGAGAGGCGTTGATTTTCAATATCCAGTCGCTGATTGATCAGACCGACCCCAGAATCAAGGATGTCGTGGTCTCGGTCTCGGGGCACGGTGTCATTACGGATCGTTTCACCATCGGCAAGAAGACAGGTGCCGAGGCGGAGCAGGCCATTCTGTTTGAAACCGAACAGAGGGCGCCGTTCGATATTGATGACGTCAATCTCGACTACCATGTCATCAACGTCGATGATGATGTCAACAAGATGGATGTTCTTCTGGTGGCGGCCCGTAAAGAGTTCCTGCGTTCGTACATCGAACTTGTCGAGGACTGCGGTCTGCGGCCGGTGGTGGTCGACGACGATTCTCTGGCCATCTACAACGCCTACGAAGCGAACTATGACATTGACCCGACCAAGGTAACCGCCCTGGTGAATATCGGTTACGACGTAACCAACATTACTTACCTGGTGGACGGTGCCTTTCAGGCCACCCGTGATGTCTCCGCGGGAACCCGGGAGATCTACAACGCCATTCAGAAAGAGTTTCGTTTGAATCCGGAACTGACCGGCAAGGCGATCAAGGGTGAGATGAGCGACTCGATCGACCAGGACATGCTCAAGGCCACTATAATATCGGCCACAGATGAGCTCATTTCGGGCATCGAGTTAGCCTTTTCATACTTCAAGTCTCAGGCCAAAATTGACGTTCTGGACTGGATTGTGCTTTCCGGGGGCGGACCTCTGATACCGTACCTGCCGGAATACCTGCAATCCAAGCTCAACATACCATTGGAAATAGCCAACCCGCTGCGGAACGTCGATTATGACCCGGAGTTGTTCCAATATCTCCAGCCGGAAAAGATTGCGCCGTTGCTGGCGGTCGCGGTTGGCTTAGCGATGCGGAAGGTGAGGTAGGCACATTATGATAGAAATAAATCTACTTCCGAAGGATTACCTGAAGAAATCGTTCAACCTCTCGCTGGGCAAGACCGGCCTGTACGCGCTGGGTGGTGCCGTCGGGGTGATCATCATGCTGGCAGGCATAACCTTCTATCAGACGCATCAGTTGACCCAGTTGGAGAAGAACATTGAAAGAGCCCGTCAGCGGGCGGCCATGCTTCAGAGGGATATCCTGGTAGTGGACGCCCTCATCGACGTCAAGGGCAAGATAAATAATCGGATGACGGCGGTGGAGAGGCTGGATCGGCATCGCTCGGCATGGGTAAGGGTCCTCGAGGATGTGGCCGGAAACGTGCCGGAATTCATCTGGCTGGGACGACTCGTCGAGGAGACGGCGGCCGCCGAAAAGCAGACCGGGGCCGGTGCCAAGAAGCAGGCGGAAACGCCGCCGGCGGCGTTGCCGACCGACGCCAGAAAAGTCAGTCTGGAAGGCTACGCGTTCACCCTGAACGCTCTGGCCAAATTGATGATTAACATGATGCGCTCGGACTATTTCGATGAGGTCGAGCTGGTTTCTACGGAAGAGAAGAAACTGGAAGAGCAAAAGGCTTACAATTTCGTTCTGACCGCCAACCTGCACTTTTTGTCGGACGAGGAGTTGAGAAATCTCATTGCCCAGTCCGGTGAGAAAAAGGAGTCGGCCAAGGCCAGTCATAAAGTCTTAAACTAGAAGAGAGGAAATATGGACCTCAAGGATCCTAAGATACAAAAGATATCGCTGGGCGTGCTGGCCTTTTTCATCGTGGTGTATTTCTGGTATACCAGACTGTACTCCAATTATGACAATCAGATCGGTCTGAAGCACCAGGAGTTCGAGACGATAACGACGAATTTGAGGAATGTCGAGTTGAAGGCCAAATCCCTTGATGCCCTTAAGGCCGAGTATGTGGATTTAATCGAGCGTTACCACGAAATCGAAGCTCTTCTGCCCGAAGCCAAACAAATTCCGTCGCTGCTGGTCCAGTTGCACACGGCTTCGTCGCTGACGGGCACGAAAATCACGCGGGTGCAGCCGTTACCGATTAATTCGGAGGAGTTTTACAACATCGCCACCTTCGAGATTGAGATGACCGGCACATACCACGACTTCGGAAGCTTTATCAGCTACATCGCCAATTTCCCCTTCATCGCCAACGTATCGAACGTGGAAATCAGGGCCAAGAATCTGGCCATCTCGGCGGCGGCGGCTGAAAGCGAAGACGGCGTCAAAGAAATCAAGAAAAAGGAAACCGTAACCGCGACTTTTACTCTTTCAACATACTTTGTCAGAGAGGATGAACGACTGGAAGAGTTGGTTCTATAGGAGATTGGGAAGACGATGAGACAAGTATTAAGCATAATCGTGCTGACAGCCTTTCTGGCGGCCGCGCCGGCGCTGGCCTCGCAAGTGACTAACGTCGAGTTGAGTTACCAGGAGGGGACCACGGTAGCCACTATATATGTCGACGGCCCGATTCGTTTCACCCACGAAGCAGTGGAGGCCAAGGACGGCAAGCCGTTCAGAGTCCTGGTGGACGTTCTGTCGGCCACGCACCATCTCGGCGCCAAGGACTTCACCGACCTGCCGCAGTGCGTTGTCGGGGGAATCCGCACGAGCCAGTACTCGGTTGAGCCGGAAAAGGTGGTCAGACTGGTATTTGACATGAGCCGGGAGACTATCTACCGGGTCGATTCCGACGAGTCGTGCATCCGTCTGTCTTTTGCAGACCAGGGTGCCCAAAAGTATGCCCGGTGGTCGGCGGAGTCTGTTTGGGCAGCCCGAAAGACGTCCAAGAGTTCGGCCGGAAGCGTCGCGAATGTCAACAAATCGATCGAAAGCGACCGTCAATTGAGCCTGAAGGGCTCTCCTGAGGCGGGAAGAACGGTCTCGGGCAAAGACAAGACCACGCAGACGGCGCAGGTCTCGGTCGGCGGGGAACTTTACGGTCCTGCTTTTGACAACAAATGGTCGGAAGCCGAAAAGGGGCCGGAAGCAGCCAAGCCGGTTCCAGCGCCCACACAAGAGGCGTCAGCCAAGAAGCCCGACGCAGTGCGGATGAAGGCCGCTGCCAATCAAGCGAACCAGACGAGCCAGCCGATCTCGGCCGAAGGCGTCAAAGCCAAGCCGGTGAAGAACGCGGTCGAGCCGCCGCCGCCGACGCTGGCGGACGCAGGCACGACCCAAAAGGCAGCGCCCGCGGTGAAGACGACTCCCGCAACGGTCAAGAAGGCGGCCGCACCGACCCCGGAAAAGACCACCGTTAAGGTGAAAAAGGCGGCTGAGCCGACACCGGCGGTTGAAAAGAACACGACAAAGACGAAGGAAGTCGAATCCGAGGGAAAGGTCGAGGATAAGGACGAGAGTGAAAGCAAGCCGCAATCGACCTCGCGTTTCCGTCGCAGTCCGACCGGGCCGACCAAGGTCAAAGGCACCCTGGTGGCAGAGTTTCCCCGGCGGCTGGTGATCAAGTACAAATCGGGGACGTACCGCGACCCGTTCGAGACCCTTATAAATGAGGCCCGGACGTACAACAGCCCGGTGGAGAAGAGAATACCCAATGTAGAGGGTCTGAAGCTGGTCGGCATAATCGAATCGGCCGGTGGCGAGAACCGGGCCCTTTTTGAAGATAAAGATAACTACGGATATATCCTCAAGGCAGGCGACAAGGTGCAGAAGGGGTATGTCCTGAGAGTGGATAGCGACCGTGTATACTTCCAGATATTTGAGTACGGTTGGAGCCGAACGGTAGCCCTTAACATCGAAGAAGACTGATGAAAGGTAGGTGTTAATAATGACTCGGATTACTTTCAAACAGCTATTCATGCCGCTGGCCCTTGCGTTTCTGGCCCCGGCTTTAGTTGTCTCGACTTTGGCTGAGGAGCAGCCGGATCCGTCGACGCCTATCAAGAACCTGCAATTCCAGTCGGCTGATATCCATTCCGTACTGACATTTCTGGCCGACTATGGTGGCGTTAATGTTGTGGTGGCGCCGGAAGTCGAAGGCACGGTGACGATTAAGCTCAACAACGTCCAGTGGCGCTCGGCCATGAATATTATAGGTCGCACGTATGCCCTGTCCGTTATAGATGAAGAAGAGGGGTACATCCGCGTGCTGCCATCCGAGGACTACCGTAAGGAGGTCTCGGAGCAGGAGAAGCACAAGGCCGAGCAGAGGGAACTGGTGGCGCTGAGCACCAAGATCGTGAGAATTTCCAATTCTACCTCCAACGACATTGTGGAAGCCGTCAAGTCACTCATGACGGACCGCGGCAAGGCCAGCAGTGATTCCCGCTCCAACTCGATCATCCTCCAGGAAGTCCCCGCCAATATGCAAAACGTTCTCGACTACATTGCCGAGTTGGACAAGCCGGCGCACCAGATAAAGATTTCCACGCAGATTCTGGAGCTGTCAACGAAAGATGTGGAGGAGTTGGGAATCGACTGGGTCGCGCAGGGAACCTATACCACCGAGTCCGGGCGGGCCTATCCGCAGCTGGGGCACCTGAACGGTGATCGGGTGGCGGACTACGCCGGTCGGTACCAGGTATCGGCCCTTCAGCACGGCTGGTCGGTGGATGCCTTTATAGAGGCGATGGTGAACAGCAACAAAGGCAAAATCGTGGCGCATCCGGAAATAACCACCGTCGATAATAAAGAGGCCAAGATTCAACTGGGGCAGAAGATTCCCGTCAAGCAGTTCGATGAGGCGGGCAACGTCGTCATCAAGTTTGAAGAGGTCGGAACGATTCTGGTCGTGACCCCGCATATCACCGCCGAGAACCAGATTATCATGCATCTGAAACCGGAACGATCCACTTATGAGTTTGACCCTAACGGCGTCATCATCAATACGAGTAACGCCGAGACCCATGTCATCGTGGCCAACGGCCAGACGGCGGTCATCGGCGGTCTGACGACCGAGGATGAAGTCAACACCGAAATCGGTGTGCCCCTGCTCAAGGATATCCCGCTGCTCGGGCGGTTGTTCAAGTACACCAATAACCGCGTGGAGAGCCGGGACCTGGTGATTTTCGTAACGCCGACTATCGTCGATGAAAATCTCGCTATGGGTGGCTGATTTTGGTCACGGCCGGCCGCCCTGGAGGCGGTCCGGCCGGACCTTACACGGCAATAAAGGAGAATCTATAAACACAGGAGAGGTTATGTTGCAAAGGAGTAAAAGCGCCTGGTTGCTTATAGGCCTATTGGTGCTGCCCTTGTTTTTGCTTTCCCTGATCGGGTGCGAATCAAAGAGCAGCGATGACAGTGCTGCGGCCGATGGTACCCAGGTTTCTATCACAGCCACGCCCACGACCATCGGTATCGGCGCCACCTCGGTGGTGGAGGCTACGGTGACCACTGACGGTGAGCCGGTTGCGAACCAGGCTATCATGTTCACAGTGTCACCGTCCAACGCCGGTTACTTCACTCCCTCGAGCGACACTACCGATGCCAGCGGCCACGCGGCTTCTGTGTTCACGGCGACCTCCTCGGCCTCGGCGACATTGTATGCCTGGATGGCCGGTGTCGACAGCCCGGGCCAGATTGGCGTCACGGTAGAGGAAAACCAGCAATCCGGCAGCGGCAACGTCGATATCAACGTTTCCCGCAGCCTGCTGCTGGCCAACGGAAGCGACACGGCCTCGGTGACGGTGACGGTTCGGGACGAGTTGGGGCAGATAGCCGCCGATTCCACCGTCGTCAGGCTGACGGCGGGCGAGAAATTCGTGGATATTGACGGTAATGGTTACTGGTCGCAGGGTATCGACTCACTGGTTTTCGATGCGAACTCGAACGGCCAGTGGGACGGCATCGGTTTTATCCCCTCGACGGCCCTGGTCAGCGGCGGTGACGGCAATGTTACGGTCAACTACATATCCGGTAATGATGCCTTTACGGTCTATGTCAAGGCCACGGTGGACGATAACGGTATTAGCGGCAGCGCCGAAGCCTCGATTCAACTGGCCTCCAATACCGAGGTCAATTCGATATACCTGCAGTCCGACTCGATGCAGCTTTCGGTCAAGGGGACCGGCGGCATCGAAACCGGCCTGATTCACGCCACGGCCTACGATGTCAACGGCAACACGGTGCCGGAAGGTCTGCCCATAAACTTCTACATTC
>Ga0224495_10002262_pt1 | contig 12647 bp, 15 predicted proteins | sample SF_Jul11_sed_USG_FD_168128 | JGI IMG/M metagenome (GOLD analysis project Ga0224495, IMG submission 168128) | Sediment microbial communities from San Francisco Bay, California, United States - SF_Jul11_sed_USGS_4_1 | ecosystem: Environmental > Aquatic > Marine > Sediment | place: USA: California... | reverse complement strand
TCATTTGCAAACTGGTGGGTCGTGCGTGATTCGAACACGCGACCAACGGATTAAAAGTCCGCTGCTCTACCGGCTGAGCTAACGACCCCTCGCAAAGGAGCGCGAATTATACGGATATGACACTCACTGTCAACGCAAAATCGTTTTTGTCCCGCTATTTTTGCCTAAGTGGCATATGAGGTTGGATCATCCAATCCCGCTGCGGCAAACCCGTTTCGGCGCAATCGGCAAGCATCACACACGCCGCATGCGCGCCCCCGTTCGTCAGCCTGGTAGCATGAAACGGTCTGTGCAAAATCCACACCCAGTGCATGACCATGCAGGATGATTTCCCCCTTCGACATGTTCAACAGCGGAGCATGGATGGCGAGAGAAAGTCCTTCCACAGCCGCCTTGGTGGCAAGATTGGCCATGCGCTCGAAAGATTCGATATAGGCTGGGCGACAATCAGGATAACCGGAATAATCTACTGCATTCACGCCGATAAAAATGTCTTGGGAATGCAAAACCTCGGCCCACGCAAGCGCGAGCGACAACATGATGGTGTTTCGCGCAGGAACATAAGTTAGCGGAATGCCCTCTCCGGGCTGCTGCGACACGGCGATTTTCTCATCAGTCAGCGCGGAACCGCCGAAACAGGTTAAATCGATTTTGATTACCCTGTGTTCATGCGCCCCGAGCATTTCTGCCAGACGTTGCGCGGCAGCAAGTTCTGCATGATGGCGCTGCCCATAGTCCACGCTCAAAGCGTAACAAACATAACCCTGTGCACAAGCCATCGCCAGTACGGTCGCCGAATCCATTCCTCCGGACAAAAGTACCACTGCTTTCTTCTTCATCAATGACCCTGCTGGTTGTCCCACAATAGTTTATGCAACTGGACCTGCAAACGAACAGGCAGGCGATCCCGCAGGATCCATTCCGCCAATTGAGTGGCATTCAACTCGCCATGAACTGGAGAAAGCAGCACCGGGCATTTATCGGCAAGATAATACTTTCGCATGATCTGCCTGGCCCACTGGTAATCGGCCTCATCGCGCAAAACGAACTTGATTTCGTCTTGCGAGGTCAGTAGGGACAGGTTATCCCAGCGGTTTCTGCCTGCTTCGCCCGAACCGGGTGTCTTGATATCGACTACGCGCATTACTCGCGTATCCACTTCGCCAATATCAACCGCGCCGCCCGTCTCCAACGAGACTTCATAGCCTGCATTGCACAATGCACTCAGCAATGGCAGGCAATTCTTTTGTGACAACGGCTCGCCGCCGGTAACGGTGACATACTGAGGCGAGTACTCCGCAACCTGCTTGAGTATCTCGCCGATGCTGATGTTTTTTCCTCCGGTAAAGGCATATGCAGTATCGCAATAGGTGCAGCGCAACGGGCAACCCGTCAAGCGAACGAACACGGTGGGCAAGCCAACCCGGCTGGTTTCTCCTTGCAGGGAAAAAAAAATTTCAGTGACGCGCAGATCCGCACCCGAATTGGTTTGGGGCATTTCGCGCTACTTTTTGCTGGAAAGAAGTTTTTTTGCCTTGGCGGCTGCTTCGCTGGAAGGATATTTTTCCACCAGTTGCTTGAGGGTCTTTTTTGACCCCAATACCAGCTTCAATTGCCGCTGGCATGCAGCGATATTGAACATCGCATCCGCAGATCTCGGGGTGCCGGGATATATTTTCAGTAACTCCTGATAGGTATCCAATGCATCCTGGTATTGCTTCAGTTTGTAGAGTGTGTCGCCCAGCCAGAATTTCGCATTCGGCGCATGCACCGAATCCGGATACTTGTCGAGAAAATCCTTGAAAGCATTGACTGCTTTTGTATTGCTGCCGCCCTTGTGCAAAGCATAAGCACTCTCAAAAGCGCGGTTCTCGACGGCCGGATCGGACGGATCCACTGAAACAGGCGCTGAAGGTGTGCCGGAATTTGCGGAAGAGGATTGTTTGGCAGCCTTTTCGGCGGCCTCCCTGGCAGCTTCTTCAGCGGATTCGAAATGACGGATGCGCGAATCCAGGTCCACATAAAAATCTTTCGAACGCTTCTCTGCATCCTGCAAACCGTGCGCCAATTCTTCATTCTGTCCACGCAGTTTGCGGATATCGCTGTTCAGAGCATCGATCTGGCCTTGCAGGTCCAGCATGGACTTTGTTTGACGGCCGAGAGAGTCCTCAAGCTTGATCACGCGCGCCTCAAGCTGCTGGATACGCTTTTCCAGCAATTGGATACGATTGCGCGCATCATCGTCGGCAAACAGCCCCGCTTGCGCGGGGGCTGCGATAAACCAACCTACTAGCACCAGGGTGCCAAGCTTCAGCACGGTGATTGAGTTAATATCTTATATCGGTGCGGCGATTCTGTTTCCAGCACGCCTCATTGTGATCGGTGCAACGCGGTTTCTCTTCGCCGTAGCTGACCGTCTCTATCTGGCTGGCTTTTGCACCACCCAGCAACAGCATCTGTTTTACGCCATTGGCACGACGATTACCCAAGCCGAGGTTGTATTCATTGCTGCCACGCTCGTCGCAATTGCCTTCCAGGCGCACCTTACGGCCAGGATGTTCGCTCAGATATTTCGCATGGGCTTGCACGATCGGCTTGTCGGCGTCCTGCACTACGGAAACATCGAAAGGATAATAAGTGCTGCGTTTGGCCAGCAAGCTGTTTGGGTCATTGAGCGGATCAACTTCAACCACTGGTGCCGGCGCTGGTGCGGGTGCTTCAACCATTGGTGCAGGAGCAGGTTCTGGTGCTGCCGCCTCTGGCTCAACCGGTTTCTGGCTGGCACATGCCGCAAGTAAATTCACCAACAAAATGCTGATCAAAAGTTTCTTCATGGAACTTCTCCTTTGCTTGGTTGTGTTTAAGATTATGGGCCCCATACCGGTTCGCGGGCATCGCCACTTCGAGTGAACATCCGCTGTTTGACGCGTCCATCGCTGGATACGGTTGCCAGTATACCACGCTCTCGCGCCTCACTGGCAAACATGATGAGCTTGCCGTTTGGCGCGAAGCTGGGTTTTTTCTCCCAGCCTCCTTCTGTAAGCAGTTCCATCTGCCCGGTCTGAAAATCCTGCAGCGCAATGTAAAACTTGCCGCTGACGCGATGTGTGTACACGAAACCTTTTCCATCCGGACTGTAACGCGGAGAAAAATTGGCGCCTTCGCCAAATGTCATCCGTTCAGCCGGGCCTCCCTTCGCAGGCATGCGGTAGACTTGCGGGCTGCCACCACGATCTGAGATAAACAGCAGATATTGACCATCCGGCGAAAAATTCGGCTCTGTATCGATCTCTCCGCTGAAGGTTATGCGGCGGACTTCACTCCCATCCGGCCGTATCAGATAGATCTGCGAACTTCCGTCGCGTGTCAGCACAACCGCCAACTGCTTGCCATCCGGCGACCATGCAGGCGCGCTGTTGGTGCCGCTGAAACCAGCGAGCAACTTGCGCTGATTGGTATACAGCGACTGTATAAATACCACCGCATGACCCGTCTCGAAACTGACATAGGCAAGATGGCTGCCGTCCGGAGACCATGCGGGGGACATAATAGGCTGGTTCTGGGAAAGCACGGTCTGTTCGTTATACCCATCGCTATCCGCCACCACCAGCCGGAAATGCGGTCCTTCGCGGTTCACATACGCGATGCGGGTACTGAACACGCCCTTGTCGCCGGTCAATTTCTCATAGATCAGGTCTGCGATGCGATGGCCGACAGCCCGGGCTTGCCCTTCACTCGCAGAAACCGCCTGGCCGGCCAGTTCGGCCTGCTTGACCACATCAAGCAAACGAAATCTCGCTTCAATGCGTCCGTTCGGCTGAACTGCGACAGAACCTATAGCAATCGCTTCCGCGCCGCGCGCCTGCCAATCCGGGTAGCTGACGTCGGCGGGATCTCGCGGAAACAGTCCTTCAGTATCGATCATGCGAAACAAACCACTACGCAACAGATCGCTGACCACCACATCCCTGATGGTCAGCGCCAACTTGCCATCTCCGCCAAAAGGCACGATCGCCACCGGTATCTGGTATTCCCCCGCGCCGATGATCTCGATACTCAGCTCGGCACTTGCCGATGAAACATGCAGCAGAAACAAGGCTCCGACTATATTCTTCATTACACGCAACAATATACGCTCCTTCATTCGACAGGCCTGAACACCAGCAGCAGCACCCTGAAACGGTTGAACATCGCAACATCGGCAGGCAGTGGCAACGGCTGAGACTTCAGGATGGCGCGCTCCACCGCATTGTCATAGGCGGTATTACCGCTGGATCTTTTCAGTTCCGCAGTCAGCACGGTGCCACCGGGTAAAAGCGTGACACGGAACTCGGCGCGCGCATCGTCCCGTACGTCTGGCGGTTTCACGATGTTGCGCCGGATCTTGGCAATAATCTTGGCCTTGTATTCATTCACCATCGCATCTAATGCCGCATCCTGAGCGGCCTTTTCTCGCGCGGCCTGCTCGGCGAGCTCACTCGCAGCGCGTTCCGCCTCCTGCGCAGCTTTTTCTACTGCAGTTCGCTCTCGCTCTATCGCAAGTTCGAGTTCGCGTTCCTTCTGGATTTGCGCTGCCGTCTTCTTTTCAATCTTCTTCTCAGGCTCGGCGTCAACGGGCTTGGTTTCGATTTTCTTTTTTTCCTGCTTTTCAGGCAGTGCAATATCAGGTTTATTCATTTTTTCCGGTTGCGCAGGTTGAACAGGCAGCGGCGGTTGAACCGGTGGCTTGACTTCGGCAACCTTGGTATCGGCAGATGGAGCAATATCAATTTCCGGCAAGCTGCGCCACAGTTCAACGCTCAACGCCCTGGCGGGTTGCGTCTGCCAGGAAAAGCCGAAATACAGCAGCGAAAAAAACGCCAGGTGCACTGCCAGCGCCAGTAACCCTGCAGGCAGTTGATATGGCTCATTGGCGAGTGTCGCGCTCATTCCGCTTTCAGTTTGGTCAGCAGCCCCACCTTCTGGATGTTTTGCTGTTGCAGCAAATCCATGATGCTGATGACTTCTTCATAACGCACGTTCCTGTCTGCGGAAATAACCACCGCCTGCTTTGCTTGCTCGCCCTTTCTGGCTTTCAATATCCCGATCAATTCGTTGCGCGATACAGCCATTTCCTTGCTGCCTTTGGTATGGTCCCGCAACGCGAGAGTGGTATTCTTTTTGATGATGACCTCCAGCGGTGCGGGAGATGTGGCCGACGATTTTCCAACCTGGGGCAGATCGATCTGGCCGGGGTTCATCAAAGGCGCCGTCACCATGAAGATCACCAGCAGCACCAGCATAACGTCGATATAAGGCACGACGTTGATTTCATTCATCAGTCGGTTATTGTGTCTGCGGTTCGAGCTCATAATATAAACATGCTCACGGTTGGCGCTGCAATACGTTGGAGAACTCTTCGGTGAAGCTGTCGAAGCGAGTAGACAGGCGATTGATGTCATGCGCGTAGCGGTTGTAGGCTACCACCGCCGGAATCGCTGCAAACAAGCCCATTGCGGTGGCTACCAACGCTTCGGCTATTCCCGGTGCAACATGAGCCAATGTAGCCTGCCCGACGTTTGCCAAACCTCGAAACGCGTTCATTATTCCCCATACAGTGCCGAACAATCCTACATAGGGGCTGACCGAACCGACGGAAGCGAGAAACGCAAGATGAGATTCCAGCCTGTCCATCTCGCGCTGATAGGTAGCGCGCATGGCACGACGAGCACCGTCCATGACCGCACTGGCATCCATACCCTGTTGTTTTTTTAGTTTTACAAACTCGACAAATCCGGCAACGAAAATGCGCTCCAGCGCGCCCTGGTCATGCCATGAGCCATCGTTAGAATATTTGAACAATTCGTTCAGGTTCTGATTGTGCCAAAATTCTTCCTCGAACTCTTCGGTCAGCCTGTTTTCCCGCCGGATCGCGAACATCTTGAGGAAGATGAACCACCATGAAAGCAATGACACCGCCAGCAGCAAACCCATCACCAGTTGTACCAGCACGCTGGCATTGCTGATAAGGTGTATGAATGACAAATCCCCGGTTACTTCCATCCCAAACATCCTTCCTTATTTATTCAATTGTTCGCGCAAAACCTCAGGCACTCTCACCGGCTTGAAACTTTCTATCGAGACACTCACCAGATGCACTTCTGATTCCACCATCACCTCTTCCTCTCGCAGAACTTTCTGCAGCAGGCTGATGCGGCTGCGCCCGATATCCTTGATCTCTGCTGTTACCACGAGCATATCATCTAGCAGCGCAGGCTTCAGGTATTCGAGCTTGAGCGAACGCACCACGAATACCACACCGAACTCTTTCATCAAGCCGGCATTGCTGTAGCCATGCGTGCGCAGCCATTCTGTCCGCGCGCGCTCCATAAAGTTCAAATAATTGGCGTGATAGACCACCCCTCCAGCATCGGTATCCTGAAAATACACGCGTAACGGCAATGCAAATACCCTGCTTTTACTCATCCAGCAGATCCCGGCTGATCGGATTATTGGCGTCCTTCATCCCGAAATGGCGATAAGCGATCGCGGTGGCCAAGCGCCCCCGCGGCGTGCGTTGTAGATATCCCTGCTGGATCAGATAAGGCTCCAGCACATCTTCGATAGTGTCGCGCTCTTCGCCGATCGCAGCAGCTAGATTATCCAGGCCGACCGGACCGCCGAGGAATTTTTCGATAACGGTCAGCAACAATTTTCTGTCCATCACGTCCAGCCCGCGCCCATCCACATCAAGCATGGTCAACGCGGCATCCGCCACTTCGCGGGTCGCATCGCCATTGGCTTTCACATCGGCGAAGTCACGAACCCTGCGCAGCAGGCGATTTGCGATACGCGGCGTGCCGCGCGACCGGTTGGCGATCTCCATCGCACCTTCCTGGGTCAGGGTCATTTCCAGCAAGTTCGACGAACGCATCACTATGCGCTGCAATTCCTGGGGAGTATAGAATTCAAGGCGCGCAATGATGCCGAAGCGGTCGCGCAACGGATTGGTCAGCATGCCTGCACGCGTGGTCGCGCCAACCAGCGTGAACGGCGGCAGATCGAGCTTCACCGAGCGTGCCGCCGGGCCCTCGCCTATCATGATGTCGATCTGGTAGTCCTCCAGCGCGGGATAGAGTATTTCCTCTACCACCGGGGAAAGGCGGTGGATCTCGTCGATGAACAGCACATCATTCGGCTCGAGATTGGTCAGCAGCGCGGCAAGATCCCCGGCGCGCTCCAGCACCGGCCCGGAAGTGTGGCGCAGGTTAACCCCCATTTCTCGCGCGATGATCTGAGCCAGCGTGGTTTTGCCCAGGCCCGGCGGACCGAACAGCAACACATGATCGAGCGGCTCCTTGCGCTGTTTCGCCGCCTGAATGAAAATCTCAAGTTGTTCGCGGATCTTTTCCTGGCCGACATATTCATCGAGCTGCCTGGGACGCAGTGCGCGCTCCATCACCTCCTCCTGTTTTGAAACAGGAACAGGCGAACTCAAGCGCGGTTCGCTGGAAAGATTTTCGCTATGGATCATGGTCTTGGGTAAATATTTATCTGGTTGTCAGGTCTGGAGGATAACTTTGATGCTTCATGATTTTGACAACAATTTAAGAGCCTGTCGGATACCGTCCGATACGTTGCTATCCCCGGGTAATTGCCTGATTGCCCAGTCCGCTTCCTTTTCGTTGTAGCCCAGCGCCAACAGCGCATTGACGATGTCGTTGCCGGGCATTGTTGCAGGAACACCCCGTGCCGCGCCTGTTCCGACCGCCACGAACTTGCCCTGCAGTTCCAGCAACAGGCGCTCGGCGGTTTTCTTGCCGATGCCGGGGATCTTGGTGAGACGACCCGCTTCCTTGTTCGCCACTGCGAGTGCCAGTTCATTCAGGCTCAAGCCGGACAGCACCGACAGCGCCAGCCTGGGGCCTACCCCGCTGATCTTGAGCAGCTGGCGGAACGCAATGCGCTCTTCATTGCTCAGGAATCCAAACAGCAGATGCGCATCCTCGCGCACGATGAGCTGGGTATGCAGCACAACCTTTTCGTGCAGCACCGGCAAGTTGTAGAACGTACTCATCGGCACATCCAGTTCGTAAGCCACACCCTGCACATCCAGCAAAATCTGCGGGGGATTTTTTTCCAGCAGTATCCCAGTCAACCTGCCGATCATATTAACCTGCCTTTTTTCACGCGGAAACCCGCTGTTGCCAACGCCCCGACACCCTGCCCGCCGTGCGCATGGCAGATTGCGCAGGCCAGCGCGTCTGCCGCATCCGGACCGGGCATGCCGGACAATTTCAACAGGCGCTGTACCATTTGCTGCACCTGCTCCTTATCGGCATGGCCGTTGCCGACCACGGCCTGTTTCAACTGCAATGCGGTGTATTCCGCCACCGGAAGATTCGCCAGCACCGCAGCGCAGATCGCCGCGCCGCGTGCCTGCCCGAGCTGGAGCGTGGATTGAGGATTGACATTGACGAACACCTTTTCCACCGCTACTTGCTGCGGCTGATACTGTGCGATCACTTCTCCCAAGGAATTCAGTATCACCTTGAGGCGTTCTGACAACTCGCCGTCAGGGGTTCTGATGCAACCGCTGGCAACATAGGTCAACTGCTGTCCTTCCTTATCCAGCACCCCAAACCCGGTGCTGCGCAAACCAGGGTCAATTCCTAAGATGCGCATCACTATCGCAACCGGAATATCTTTGGGAAACGTCACGAGCGCAGAGATAACGAGGCGTATGGCAGCGAGCAACCAGAGTGTGCAAACGAGCACATGAGGATTGCAAACTGCCATACAACAAAGTTATATCAAGCGCAGTAGTTTCCAAAATGGTTTTTATTCCTCTATGACCGCTGTCGTATACACCTCCTGCACATCGTCGAGGTCTTCCAGAGCATCGATCAATTTCTGCATCTTCACCGCATCGTCGCCGGAAAAGACCACCTCATCAGAGGGTTTCATGATCACTTCGGCAAATTCCGGTTTGTAGCCAGCGGCCTCCAGTGCCTGCTTTACATTCACGAAGTCATGCGGCGCGGTAATCACTTCGATACTGCCGTCATCATTGCTGACGATATCTTCCGCACCGGCATCCAGCGCGACTTCCATCAGCCCGTTCTCATCTGTACCGGGCGCGAAGATCATTTGCCCGCAGTGCTTGAACAGGAACGATACCGAGCCATCGGTGCCCAGATTGCCGCCATTCTTCGTGAAGGCATGGCGCACATCGGCAACCGTGCGGGTCTTGTTGTCGGTCAGACAGTCAACCATCACAGCAGCGCCGTTGATGCCGTAACCCTCGTAGCGCAGCTCCTGATATTCCACTCCCTCCAGTTCGCCGCTGCCGCGCTTGATAGCGCGTTCGACATTGTCCTTGGGCATGTTGTTGGAATAAGCCTTATCCATCGCCAGGCGCAGGCGCGGATTGCCGGCAGGATCCCCTCCACCCAGCCTTGCCGCCACAGTGATCTCCTTGATCAAACGGGTGAATATCTTGCCACGCTTGGCATCCTGCTTGCCCTTGCGGTGCTGGATATTCGCCCACTTGCTATGACCTGCCATGCTTGCCTCCAGAAAATTTTCCGCGATGGTATCATCTAGGCCGTTGCAACCCAAGCCAGACCGTTATGACCGAACCCCTGCTGATCGCCAAGAACAACCAGCAAGAACTGTATCTTCTGCCGCAAATGGCCAACCGTCACGGGCTGATCACCGGAGCGACCGGGACCGGCAAGACCGTCACGCTGCAAACACTGGCGGAATCGTTCAGCCGCATCGGCGTGCCGGTGTTCCTCTCCGATATCAAGGGCGACCTGTCGGGCTTGAGCAAAGCCGGCGGCGACAACGCCAAGGTTGCGGCGCGCGCGGAGCTGCTCAAGCTGGAAAATTTTTCCCATCGGCCTTTCCCGGTGACCTTTTGGGACGTGTTCGGCAAGATCGGTCATCCGATGCGCGCCACCGTTTCCGATATGGGGCCGCTGCTGCTCGGACGCATGCTGAATCTGAACGAAGTACAACAGGGTGTGATGTCACTGGTGTTCAAGATCGCCGATGACAATGGACTGTTGCTGCTCGACCTAAAGGATCTGCGCGCGATGGTGCAGAATATCGGTGACAATGCCGCCAAATTCACCACCGAATACGGCAACATTTCTGCCGCCAGCATAGGAGCGATCCAGCGCGGCCTGCTGCAGATCGAAACGCAGGGCGGCGAAAGCCTGTTCGGCGAACCGATGCTCGACATTTCCGACCTGATGCAGACCGACAGCAACGGCTACGGCATGATCAACATTCTTGCCGCCGATCGGCTGATGACTTCACCCAAGGTATATTCGACGATGCTGCTTTGGCTGCTCTCCGAACTGTTCGAAAATCTGCCGGAAGCAGGCGATCTCGCCAAGCCCAGGCTAGTGTTCTTCTTTGACGAGGCGCATCTGCTGTTCAGCGATGCCCCGGCTGCCCTGCTCGACAAGATCGAGCAGGTGGTGCGACTGATCCGTTCGAAAGGCGTGGGCGTCTATTTCGTCACGCAGAATCCGGCCGATGTACCCGACAAGGTGCTGGGCCAACTTGGCAACCGTGTGCAGCACGCGCTGCGAGCCTTCAGCCCGCGCGACCAGAAAGCAGTGAAGGCCGCTGCACAAACGATGCGCGACAATCCTTCGCTGGATGAGACAGCCGCAATCACCGAGCTAGGGGTAGGCGAAGCGTTGGTCTCCTGCCTCAATGAAAAGGGCACGCCCGGTATCGTCGAGCGCGCGCTGATCGTCCCACCGCAAGCACAAGTCGGCCCGATAACCGATGTCGAGCGTCAGGCCATCATCCGTGGTTCACTGCTCGCAGGACACTACGAAAAAGCCGTGGATAGACAATCTGCTTACGAGATCCTCAAGGCTCGAGCAAGCGAAAAGTTCGCAGAAGTAGCCACAAACAATACCGGCAGTAATGGGGGCGGGATACTTGGCGGGATTTTTGGAAACAACAGCGGCGCTTCCAGCCGCCGCGAGGGCCTAGGCGAAGCTTTCGCCAAGAGTGCCGTGCGTGCGATCGGTTCGACAGTCGGCCGGCAGATCATACGCGGTGTACTGGGATCATTGCTGGGCGGTCGCAAATGATCCCAGCCAATTATTGGAATATCTGACGCAACATGAAAACCATACTGATAGCCAATCCCAAGGGAGGTTGCGGAAAAACGACACTCTCGGTCAACATCGCCGGATACTTGGCTAATCGAGGTCAAGCCGTGGCCCTGCTCGACATGGACAGGCAGCAATCCTCCGCATTGTGGGTCGAGACGCGCCCCGAAGAACTTCCACCGGTAAGCCTGCTGAAATACGGCATCGAACAGGAAAGCGCATTCAAGTGGCTGGGGGTGGATTCCGCCGCGGGACTCTCCGGAAGCAATCTCGCCTACTCACTGATCAACAAGGCCAGCAATATCATCATCCCCATCACTCCCTCCCTGTTCGATCTGCATGCCAGCCGTGATTTTCTGCAAGCGCTGCTAGAGGAAAAGAGTGTGCGCAACAGCCACTGCCGCATCGGAGTGGTCGGGATGCGCACGGATTCGCGCACCCGCGCTGCCCAGGCATTGGAGTACTTCCTGTCCAGCCTGGATCTCCCGGTGCTGGCTTACCTGCGCGAGACACAGGTATACGTGAATGCCGCCTTCGAGGGAAAATCCCTGTTCGACCTGCCGCATCACATTGCCGAACGCGACCTCGAACAATGGTCGTTCCTGCTGGGCTGGCTGGAGAAAGCCTGACTTGGCCGCACTGTCCGGATCATTTGCCGCATTGAATGACAACTCGAAGAGCTGCTTTCTGATCCGCGGCCACGATGAGCCCGGCTGGCAAGCGATACTCGGATACCCCGGCATATCCTCCGCAATTGTGGAAAATCGACCGCATGACCCAGCCTGTTTTCCCGCGCCGGGTCGGATATCGCATTACTACCATCCGCAACCTTGCACAAAATGACTTTGGACCGGACTTCCACCTCAGGCCTCGCGCGTAAACTGGCGCCTGTGGCGCTTGTTCTGGCCAGTGCGGCGTTAGCGCTGTTCTCTTATCTGCAGGCACTCCGCTATCCGTTCATCATGGACGACATTGGTTACATCACCTGGAACACAAAACTGTCAGGATTGCACTTGACCGAGCTTTGGCGGCTGTTTACCGAGCCATATAACGGATATTCCGAGTTCCTTCCACTGCGCGATCTTTCCTACTGGCTCGATATCAAACTGTTCGGCATGAACCCAGCGGCATTCAGGTTGAACAACATGCTCTTGTATTCGCTGTGCCTGCCGTTGGTCTATGGCTGCACGCTGAGATTATGGAGATATTTTCGCCCTTCTGACATTGCCAACTCGACATGGGCGGCTGCGGTGGTCACAGCATTATTCGCACTGCATCCGTCCCATGCCGAAACCGTGGTTTGGATCAGCGGATGCAAGGATGTGCTTGCAGCGATGTTCTCGTTGCTCGCATTATGGTTTTCGATCGGAGCCAAACGGGAGAATCGGCTTTCCGTACCTTATGCCGCTGCAACCATGCTTGCGTTTGCGGCGGCGATGCTGTCGAAGGTGTTGATTATTACTGTGGCGCCGGTAATTGCCATGATTTGGATAATCTTCTATTTCGATATTCCGGCATCGCACAGGA
>Ga0224495_10002261_pt1 | contig 12655 bp, 8 predicted proteins | sample SF_Jul11_sed_USG_FD_168128 | JGI IMG/M metagenome (GOLD analysis project Ga0224495, IMG submission 168128) | Sediment microbial communities from San Francisco Bay, California, United States - SF_Jul11_sed_USGS_4_1 | ecosystem: Environmental > Aquatic > Marine > Sediment | place: USA: California... | reverse complement strand
CTATGCAGGGTACATTTCCAACGATAACCTGACGGTTCGGGTTTCCGACTTCCTCAACGACCCTGATGACTCGCTCATCTACTTCGAGGTAGAAGCCCAGGACTATGGAGCCTGTTACCTATTTGCATTCTACCTGGCAGAACAATATGGTGAGCAGTTCCTGAGGGATCTTGTCCAGCATGAGGGTGATGGTGCTCAGGGACTGGAGACTGCCCTTGAAGGAGCAGGACACAACATCTCTTTCAATGACCTGTATCTTGACTGGATGACTGCTCTGACCATTGACGAACAGGGCTTTTCAGAAGACCGCTATTGCCTTCAGGACATGAACGCAACCATCCAAGACTATACCATCATTGGCTCCTTGCCCTACCAGGACGACAGCCTTACGCTCTATTGCTATGGTTCAAAGGTCTACCGAATCACCTCACCTTCTGACCACTTCACTGTGGAGATGAGCCAGCCAGCTGAAGATGTTGCTGGTCTATCCGTCGCGTACAGAGATTCAACAGGCTGGCATGTTCAGCAGACACATGAGGAGGGAAGGGCGATTCTGAGTGTGAGCGGGGAGTCGATAACTATTGCACACGTAATCACGAGCTATATGTTTCCTGAGGTTCCTGGCGGTGACATCGACTTCGGTGCAGGTCCCCGCGAAACTGTGCAGCTCCTAATACATGAAACGAATGTAACAACAACTGACAATGACCCGATGTTGCCCTTCGTAATCGAAAGCACATCAGTCGCTGCCATAATCATCGTATTTTTTCTTATTCTGAAGCGAAGAGGAGGAAATAGAATGTCACTTTGATGAGTGAACATATTGCTTTCTATTATTTTTCATCGATATAGCAAAATTCTTTACTAAGTAGTTGAACAATAATGAACCGAATCCTTGGGAGAGGAAGTGTATGAAGAGGAATTCGGTCATAGCTTTTCTGATTGCTCTAGTTCTAGTTCTCTCAGTCGGAGTCATTGCTGTTTCAGCAGCGAAGCCTCCAAGAACCGCACTAGACGTGATGATAACTAGCCCAGACGATGGGCTAGTTGTTGAGAGTGGTGGGTCCTTTGATGTTAGCAGTATTGTCACTGCGCTGAAGGGCGATGCTGGACTCGTAGCCACATATGTCCAATATGCAGTGGGTGAAGATTCAACAGCCTTCATAGACCTGGGTGGATCTGATACTTCTGTTCTGCACATAATAAGTGGGGATCAACCTCAGTCCCAGTCATTGCTTAAAGATCAGTTTTACACAGTCAGTTGGACTCTTACCGGTCCCGCAGGAACATACGAGATACGAATCAGAAGCGAGGGAGAATTAGCAAAGTCTGACGCATCCACATCGGTAACTGTCAGAATCCTACCTGCTCCGCTGCCTGAGGGAATGATAGTGGCATCCTCGGAGGAAATGGACCCGACAATTGGCTATGGAGTGGCAATAGGTAGTTTTGAGAGTACGTACAGTGCGGATGGCATGTACGAGATACTCAGTGAAGGCAAGAATGCATGGGAAACTAAGAAGCCCACCGATGATACCACAGAGCTGGGATGGATCTTCACCTTTGACCTTCCCACACCACGTACACCAGCCACCTTCTACTTCTATGGCTATGCAGAGTTCCCCGATGGCGACAGTGATACGGCCTTCTTGATTCAAGAGGAGTCCGGAACCACTTGGAACACTATCCTCGAGATTAACTATGCAGGCTTCAATAAATTGTGCTCTACAACACTCAGTGATGAAACAAGCGCTGTCATCAGGCTGAGGATTATTGATAACGACCGCACTGTAGGGAACAAGGAGATCTCCTCACTACACATCGACCAGGCATTTATTGGTGTGGATGGCTATCAATCACCAACAAGCGGGATTGAGATACTAACGATGCCATATACCTGTCATCGATTCCAAGCTTGGGAGAACTTCGGAAATGACTGGTATCATGATGCTGACATTGCCATTTCGGGAGCTGCTGCTACTGACATTGAGATAGTTGATTTGGACTTAGATGGAAGGAATGAGTTCGTTGTGGCGGAGCTAATCAGTGAAACGTACGGAGTCGGAGTGGTAGAAATCTTTGACCTCGATTATGGTACATCGCCTATTCAAACACTTCCCGTTCCCGTTGAGCTCTCCAATGCAGTCATGTCACTTGCAGTTGGCAATTTCGATGACGATGATGACTTGGAGATTGTTGGTGGTACCGCAGGGTATGGAGGAGCTGTATTTTGGGATGTGGTGGATGGATTGTATCAAGTGGCCTTAATATTGAAAGATGCAACGAACCTTGACCTAGTCGCAGCTGGTAACCTAGACGGGGACGAGGAGCTTGAGGTCGTTTTCGCCAATGGTTGGGATTTAGTGCTCTGCGAGGTCATTGTATATGACTATGATTCGACCGTGGGTACATGGGTCAATACTGCAAACTACTCCAGTTTCATCCTTCCAGAAGATGGGTATATGTGGTTCACAGCTCTGGAGATAAACGACATCAATGGAGATGGGCTCGGGGAAATCTACGTAATGGGGAAGGATAATCCATTCCACATCCTGACTTACACAGGCAGTGCATTAGTAGACTTCTGGACTGCACCTGATGTGGTAATCTATGCCGATGTTGGCTTTAGCTTCGTAATAGGTGATCTGACCAACGATGGGAATCTGGATCTTGTATTCTATACTCCATTCTTGCCCGTGAGCCCAGGCTTTCTGGTCTTTGAATATGATGCCATAAACGGATTTACTAACACCTATAATTTCAGCAATCCTGGAATGGTCAACATCTTTGGCGAACAGATGGCTATTGGGGATGTTGATGGTGACCTCATGAATGAACTCGTAGTTTCGGGAGGTCCTGGAGGTGTCTTTTCAGAAGGGAAGCTGTACATCTTCAGGTATGACACCCTCATCTTCATGGCTGACCTGAATGCCAACGAGTCCAATTGCGTGGTCATTGGCGACTACGATAACGACGCATGATGTGACAATACTAAAATCAGAAGGGGGCGAGAGCCCTCTTCTTTCAAATCTTTAGTGATGACTATCATGATAGAATATCCTAGTACTGCTTGCTTGATGTAGCCTTGCTACGAACCTCTGCCTTTTATGCAATTTCTGAACCTGCACTGATATGAAGCTTCGAGTTCTTCAGGTGTTTTCATTTGCCCTGCTCCTTCTTCTCACTCAGGGCTATTTTGTCTATGCTGAAAGCACTGCCATCTCACCTAACATAATCTCCTACTTTCCTGATGATGAATGGACCGCGACAACCCCTGAGGAGCAGGGGATGACCTCCTCCATACTGGATGAGATGATGCAGTTCATCGACGACTCTGATGCTCCCATCCAAGGCCTTGTAGTCACGCGAAATGGCTACATAGTCAAGGAGCAGTACTGGAACTATAACACCGAGAACTCGACCCACCACATCTTCTCCTGTACAAAGAGCTTTACCAGTACACTCATTGGCATCGCTATCAAGGAGGGCTTTATCGACAATGTCAGCCAACGGGTGCTCGACTTTTTCCCGGAGATGACCATTGAGAACATGGACTCCCGCAAGGGCAACATGACCCTTGAGCATGTCCTGACTATGACAACCGGGCTCGACTGGAACGAGTGGAATATCAGCTATACTCATCCGGACAATATGTACAACCAGATGTTCAGCAGTCCCAATCCAGTCCAGTTCTTCCTCAATCTACCCACTGCATACGACCCGGGCACACACTGGGTCTACACCACAGGGGCATCCCACCTTCTCTCTGCCATCATCCAGCAGGTCACAAATATGACTACACGAGACTTTGCAGAGGAGTATCTCTTTGAGCCTCTGAACATGACAATTGGCGGATGGAACAATGACGCTCAGGGCATCAATAATGGAGGCACGCAGCTCTATGTCACAGTTCGCACTATGGCGAAGCTTGGTCTCCTCTGTCTGAACAATGGGACTTGGGATGGAAATAAGATACTGACCGAAGAGTATGTCACTCAAGCATCCACCTCCCATGTTTACGCTCAGCCTGACTTCAACTACGGGTATCAATGGTGGATTGACCCGACCCATGACCTCTATAGTGCAAGGGGTAGTGAGGGGCAGTACGTCTTCGTGTCCCCCGAGTACAATGTAGTAGTGGCAATCACTGCTCGTGCTGATGAGGCTGGTGAGGACATCAGTGAGACAATCCTTACATACATCCAGCAATCGCTTACAGATGGGTTTGGAGGCCGCTTGGAGATTCTGCAGATTGTGGCTGTGGCAGCCATAGTTCTCTGTGTCGCCGTAGTTGCTGTTCTCTACAAGTACAGGTCCTAAGACCATGATACCCTGAACCTTAATCCGCTGACGATTCTAGTCGCCGAGTTCCAACTATTGTGTGTGTTTTCCAAAGAAGTCTTTGATTGGGATAAGAATTGCCAGTAGCAAGATCCCCAGTATCTGGGATTTCTCTTCCTCTTCTCAGGATACGCTTTTGCTCTTGGCAATGTAATCGTGATGCTCGTCACTGCTACGCCGCTCTTTACAGTCTTTGGGAGTCGCATCATCCTAGAGGAGAAAATCCTCCTTGATACCTTTGGTGATGATAACGAGGAGTACATGAGTTGCACATGGCGACTTTTGCCATACATCTACTGAAAGGTCCTAGGAAGAATCAAAGATTCCTGTTCGGTTATCTTCGTTCTAGCCTGCTTCGAACGATGATGGCAATTATAATAATAGCAATTGTAAAGCCACCTATCGCTGCGATCGAGATAATGAGTGTATCTCCAGTAAGTTCAGTTGTCACGCCTGTGGTCGTTGTAGTGGTTGCAGATGGTCCATTATAGACATGAGGATTTGTCCCGCCATAATATTCGTAGAGATTTGATATGTCGTCGCCATCAGGATCAAAGCCTGCATCATTATAGAGTGGATTGAGATAGTTCTGCACTTCCCAGAGATCAGGCATCTGATCTCCATCCGAGTCTTCGCTTGCGGGATTCAATCCGAGGAGGAACTCCTCAAGATTTGAGAGACCATCACCATCATGGTCACCCGCTGTGTCATTTGCAAGAGGATTCAGTCCGTACATCACTTCCCATGCGTCAGGGAGTGAGTCCATGTCTGAATCAGGAGAGTATGGATCAAGACCGTTTGCAATCTCCCAGGAGTCAGGTAGTGTATCAGAGTCTGAGTCAATCTCTCCTAGTGGGTAGATATCACAGGAGCCTGAACCTCCATCTACATAATATGGTCCCATACCATCCCAGTCTGACCAGTAGTTCCCCTCCGCCGCTATCGGATCGTACCAGAGGTTCACAAAGGGGAGGGAATCATACGCCTGAACGCCACTTCCGTTGTTATTCACAAACATATTGTGATGAATTGATACGTTTGTGCAGAATTGGAGGTATGCGCCATAGTCATTATTCAGAGCAATGACGTTGTGTAATATACGAGAGTGTCCACAAGTCGCCCTAATTCCATCACCGCCATTTTCTGTCATTGTGTTCCAGTTGACCTCAAAGCCGTATCCCCCTGAGATATGAAGCCCATGTGCTTCATTTTCGACAAGTTGATTTAACGCAATGGTGCAAGTCCAAGAAGCCATTAAAGATACACCCGAAAACCTGTTCCTCCTGCAATTATTGTCATGTATCAAGATTTCATAACTATCCCAGATGTCAATGCCCCCAGCATTATTGGAGCTGCATGTGTTGTTCACAATACTTAGCCCTGACGATGTTTCAACAAATAAACCACTGCTGCCACTGAATTCACATATGTTGCTGGAGATATAGACGTCTTGTGAAGTAAGGAACCGAAATCCAAAGGCGTGATTATTGGCAAGGGTATTTCCCTTGATTAGTCCATGTTGCGAAAATAGGAAATCAATACCATTGCAGCAGTTGCTACATCGATTATCAATTAGTGTTGTTTCTTCCGCATCGATAATCCAGATTCCAGAGCCGGATGCTCCGTCACAATTCACATTCTGAACAAGAGTGAAATTTGAAGCGATGATGCTTATGCCTAGCTGCTTTGCATGGCTGCAGTCTGAGTTGATGATTCTACAGTTATTACTGAGAGTGATACCTACACCAATGACAGTATGTGAGCAGTCCAGAGAGCTGAGCACAACGTTGCTGCAATTGGCAAGAAAGACCTGTCCGTGCGGGCTTGAGACTATGACATCTTGGATAGAGTGATAGAACTTCAACGATTTGCCATTGACAAGGTTGTTGGCGAAGTTCTCGGAATATTTGATGTAATCTGGCAGTGAAGTGCTTTGGCAAGATACGCCATCTTCTGTGAATGTGTTGTCAGAAGCGCTCACATTCCACCCCGGATTGAGTAACAGACCATAATCTGTGCTGTTTACAAATCTGTTCTTCTGAAGAGATGCTACACCCCAAGTTCCAACTAGCTCAATCCCTCTTTTGTTCTCCACGAAGTCACAATCTAATACATCAACAGTGCAATGGATGAGCTGGAGAGCATACATAGAGTTCCCTGTCATTGATACATTCTCAACATTGATGCTGTCCGAATAGTAGACATAGACTCCGCTATCGTCGTTATAGTCAAGATAGCTGTCGCGAATTTCGCAGTCCACGCACCAACGAAGAAAGAGTCCTGATTCGCAATAGCTGAGATTCTGATCTGCAAGTTTGACTCCAGTACAGTTTATCAGAACAGCTTGTCCAATCCCTCCATTAAAGATCGTTCCAACATCATTGATTAAGAGCAAAAGAGGGAGTCCATTGACAACGTTGTTGCTCTCGTTGATGGACTCATAACCTGCAACATTGTCGAATTGGAAAAAGAATCCATCCTCATTCAGAGTGTTGTTTTCTAGAAGCACATCGGTTGCATAGTAGACTTTTATTCCATGGGCATTATCCCAGAGGGTGTTGTTTGCTACAATCGACGATGGGGAGGATGTCCATATGCCCCACTCATCATTTTCGAAGGCGGTATTGTTGAAGACCGTACAGTTATTTGAAGAGGTCATCATCAATCCATCGTAACAGTCTTGGACTGAACAGCCCCTCACCACAGTTTCCGGCGAGGATGACACTTCAATGCCCACAAACCACAACTCACAGTGAACACGTTCAATCACTGCTGTACCGCTTGCTACAGTATAAATCAGTACGCCGCGATATGCATCATTCATGGCTCCTCGTACCCAGCAATCACGGAGAATGAAGTGCTTGGTCGTGAATCCGATATATATTCCATAGGAATCAGCGCTTGTTGTAACGTTCCAGCCCTCTAAGATGTAGGGTGTGGCAGGATCCCCTGTTCCTGATACAGCAAAGGATGCCAGTGCTGTATCGTTGTTTATCACAACTGGATTATGCTGAACGTAACTTGCGATAGTGGTCTCACGATTAGTACTCTCTTTGCTCTGTGCAAGGTTCGTCGAAACCGGATGCAACACAGAGAAGGAACCAAATAAAAGAATCAGACCTAGTATGAGTGCGAAAATGGTTTTTCCACGCGACAATGGCCTTCCTCCGATTCGCCTATCGCCAACTAGATGTAGCACTGACCAATAAGCACTTCGGAGAAGTTCAACACTTCGTTATATTATACAAGCGACACCAACTTATCGATGAAATCTCAGTGAGACTTATCTATAAGCCGCTTCTGGTTGCTTTGAGGCCACATTTATGGAATCGATATTGATCAGTGTTGACCCTGAGAGGATATACAAACATATCCTGAGAACCGAAGGCGAGAAACATCCTCTCTACAGCCTTGACCGGATGGAGGCTTGTGCGGACTACATCCTTGCTGAGTTCGAGTCCTACGGCCTAAACACTAATGTCCACGAGTTCAAAGTCGAGGGATTCGGCTATACTTTTCGCAACATCGAGGCTAGCACAAATGGTGAAGGACCTGAACTCCTCATAGTATCGCACTATGACACGGTCAGACATGCTCCTGGAGCCAATGACAATGGGTCTGCAGTATCTGTGATGCTTGAAGCTGCCCGGGTTCTGTCAATGAGCGAGCCCTCTGGAACTGTCCGTTTCATCAGTTTCAATCTCGAGGAACTCAACCCCTCGAGAGCACAGCAGATGGCCGAACTCGCTCTTGAACATGGTATCCGTGATGAAAATGGAAGATACACATCTTGGCACACCTCTCAGAAGATGGAGCGGTTTTCATTACTTCATTCCAAGTTCATCGCAGAGTCAAAGACCTATGCGGAGGCTGCTGCAAAGGCAATTACAGAGATGGGTGATGAACTCTCCTCTACAGAGCGGAAGTATCTGGAGGAAATTCAGACTCTCCTCAATGGAATCAGTCTTACAAATTGGCCTGGAAAGACGAGCCTGATGGGGAGCAGTACCTGGGTGAGAGATGCCCTGCAACGCGGACAATCTGTGAAGGGAGTTCTATGTCTGGAAACCATGGGGTACACATCTAACAAGAAGAACTCACAGCACTTTCCAGAGGGCTTGGACCCCAGTATGTTCAAGATCTATGGGACCGAATCCGATCTCAAGACTGGTGATTTTCTCGCTATTGTCGGTGATTGTAACTCGGAAATCCTTGCGAAGACCCTTTGCGAGCAGTTTCGGAGGGAGTCAGTCCAGCTACCCTATGCTTGTCTGCAGGAAGCCTTCACCTATGAACAAGCTGCCCATATCATGTATGACATTCTGCGTTCTGACCACGCTCCATTCTGGAGAGAGAATATCCCAGCTCTTATGCTGACCGACACTGCCAACTTTCGCTATCCCTTCTACCACACTCCTGCAGATACAATAGACAAACTTGACTTTGACTTCCTAGCAAAGATCTGCAAGGCTGTCGTGGCTACAGCTCTCACACTCTAAATGGAACAGATGCGGTCTTTATACACACTTCCATACCATATTGCAGTGGAGTTAATAGGGAAAATTGGATTTAGGTCTCGATGACAGAAGGTTCGAACGATAAAAAAGCATTCAACAATCTCGTACCCAAGGAATGGACAAAGCTCAGTAGGAGTGTGTGGACTTCAAAGGAAGTCAGTTCTGCCCGTGAGAAACATCATCTGGAACACGGTGCTACTTTCTCAACAGCTCTTGCTGAACGAGCGATAAGGATGTACACCGCTCCCGGAGACCTCGTACTTGATCCATTCCTTGGTATAGGTACAACTGTCATCACCGCAAGAAACCTCGGTAGGAGAGGTGTTGGCGTTGAGCTCTACAAGAAGTTTGTAGACATGGCGATGGAAATCCTCAGGCAAGAATCAACAAGTGACGCATTGGAACAGAGGGTCATTTGCGGGGACTCAAGGAATGTGCTGAAATGGGTCGAACCTGAGAGTGTGCAGCTGGTCTTCACCTCCCCGCCATATGCAAACTTCATTCACCGGTCTGTAAAAGACAGAAAGAAGACCCACAAAAAATCAAGACTTGTACTCGATAACAAATCAGTTGTCAAGCCCTATGGTGACAGACCGGAGGACTTCGGCAATCTGGTTTACGAGGACTTTCTCACACAGATTAAAGACCTGATGGTGGACCTCTTGAGGGTGACAATACCTAGTGGTTATAACATCTGGGTGGTTAAGGACTGCAGAGACACTGAGAACGGAGTTCCCCTTGTTGATGTCCATTCGGATATTGCCCGAATGGGGAAAGAGGTTGGATTCCTTTATCATGACCTCATAATTTGGGATCAGAACGACCAGAGAAGCCTCGTGCTTCTGGGCTACCCCTCCGTCTTCTACGTGAATGTGAATCACACTTTTCTTGTGGTACTCAGAAAACCTCCGAATGAAAAAGGGAAATGATTATGGTCACCTTAGATAAAGAGCAGATTCACCAAATCATCCACGAACCTGGTGATACAAACTATCTCACCCATAATTTTCATCCTTACTCTGCCAAGTTTATCCCACAGCTTCCTACTTACCTGATTCGTTCTTTGAGTTCACAATATGAGATGATTCTTGATCCTTTTTGTGGGAGTGGAACAACCCTCGTTGAGGCAAAGCTTCTGGGACGAAGATCGATTGGTGTTGATATCCATCCCCTAGGTGCATTTATGTCGAGGGTTAAGTCGACCAAGATTGATAGTGCCCATCTGTCTGCTGCTGCGCCTCTCCTTAGTCGTATCAAGAGAAGAATCGAGAGTCATGTCGAGCATCATAGTGAAACTGGTTTTTCTTACCCAATACCTGATTTCAAAAATAGAGACCACTGGTTCCAACCTCATGTCCTTCAGGAGCTCTCCATAATCAAGTCATCAATTATGAACGAAGACTTGTCTCCTGAGTTTCGGGACTTCCTGCTACTCGGATTCTCAAGTATCATCGTCTATGTGTCAAACCAAGAGAGCGAAACCCGTTATTCATCATATAAGAAACGCATCCCGCCACTTCATACATTCCAGACCTACAGAAAGAAGATTTCGGATATGGTTAGGAGAATGCGTGAGTTCAATCAGGTGGCAAGTGACTGTGAGGTGGTTTCTTACAATGCTGATGTGCGAAAGCTGAATTTTCTGGAGGATAATACTATTGATGCAATTGTGACCTCACCACCTTATCCTAACACCTACGACTATTATCTCTATCATAAACAACGTATGAACTGGCTGGACATGGAGTGGGAGTTCCTGAAGGAGGTTGAGATCGGGTCGCGCCTCAAGCATTCAAGCCTGGGTGTAGGCATCGACTCATACATGCAGGATATGCAAAAGGGATTCGAGCACTTCAGAAGAGTCTTGAAACCTGATAGGCATCTTGCTATTATCATTGGGGACTCGATCATTCAGGATGATCTCTACAAAGGCGATGATATGGTTTCGAAGCTCTCTGAGAGTGTTGGATTCAAAATACTAGACCATATTGACTACGACCTGGGATTGGCCAGTAGGAGTTTCAATCGCGCATTCAGAAGTACTGACAAGAAAGAGCATATCATCCTCGTACAGAACCTCAAGTAGTTCCATGATTTAGCTACATTTTATTACTCAGTGGACTCTAACACAGCTCGGTCAGCAGGCATGAAGACTGAGAATCTCATTATCACAGCAACCACTGCAAACTCTTGGATTTATCCCGATGTGAAGAACTGGGCTCTCTCCACAGATGCATTGATTGATGATGTTGTACAATGTGCTGAAGCTGGTGCTGCAATCGCCCATGTACATCTACCCATAGGTGAGGAGTCTGAGACCGTGAAGCGAATTCGGGAGAGGACTGATGTCATCATTCAGGCTGGCATGTCGAGCTATCCTATTGAGGAGAGGACGGCCATGTTCGATGCTCGACCGGACATGCTCAGTATCATCCTCAACCATCATGATGAGTACTTCACAGACCTAAAAGTCAACCAACTTCATCCTATAGAGGAGCTCGAAGCCTATTGCGTGAAGTGTCGCAAGTTGAAGATTGTACCTGAGTGGGAGGTGTGGCACATGGGATCCTACTGGAATCTCGGATATTTGATTAAGAAGAAACTGGTTGACCCTCCACACATCTTGACACTTTTCTTTGGATGGCCCGGTGGTACTTGGTCTCCTCCAACAATCGATGAATACATGCATCGTGTGAGGTACATGCCAGAGAACTGCGTCTATGCGGTCAGCATAATGGGTTCAGAGCAATCAGCTATTGCACTGGCCTCGATTCAGAACGGTGGTAATGTACGGGTGGGGACGGAAGACTACCCCTTCATCAAGCCTGACGTGCCTGCAAAGAATAATGCTGAAATTGTTACTCGGATAAGGAATCTTGCCAAAGAGGTCGGACGTTCAGTTGCAGATCCATCGGAAGCCCGGAAGATACTTGGTCTGTAGCAAGCAATCATGGAGGATTTTGACATGAAATTAAAGAGAAAGGTCGCCATAGTGACTGGAGCTGGTGCTGGAATTGGAGAGGCTACTGCTCGGCTGTTTACTGCAGAAGGAGCACGTGTGGTCTGTAATTCCATTACCGACTCTGCTATGCGAGTTGTTGAGAGTATCAGTAACGAGGGAGGAGAAGCGACCTTCGTACAGGGTGATGTTTCAGAGGCGCAAGACGCTCAACGGATTATTGAGACCACAGTTGATACTTACGGAGACCTCGACATTCTAGTCAACAACGCTGGAATCGTTTTACCAGGTCGTGTGGATGAGATGAGTCTGGAGGGTTGGGACCGAACAATGGCTGTGAACGTGAGGAGCGTCTATCTCCTATCGAAATACGCAGTCCCACATCTTAGAAAGACACGAGGCGTCATCATCAATACCTCTTCTGTCCTTGCATTGAAAGGTGTGAAGAACCGCGCTGCGTATAGTGCATCCAAGGGCGCAGTCGTTTCCCTGACAAAGGCTATGGCTGCAGACTATATGGAGGATGGAATCAGAGTGAACTGCATTTGTCCTGGAACTATTGATACACCATCGCTTGCATATCGGCTCTCACAATTCCCGGACCCTGAAGAAGCTAGAAAGCAGTTCATTGCGCGGCAGCCAATGGGAAGACTAGGAACCTCAGAAGAGATAGCAGAGGGAATATTGTATCTTACCCTTGCAGAGTTTGCCACGGGTATTAGTCTCTCAGTGGATGGAGGTATGACCATCTAAGCCTAATTTGAACTACTAGATGCGTTCAAGAAATTCGATGGTACGGGTGAACAACTCGCCCTTGTACTTGTCTTCGTTCATCATT
>Ga0224495_10002260_pt1 | contig 12665 bp, 9 predicted proteins | sample SF_Jul11_sed_USG_FD_168128 | JGI IMG/M metagenome (GOLD analysis project Ga0224495, IMG submission 168128) | Sediment microbial communities from San Francisco Bay, California, United States - SF_Jul11_sed_USGS_4_1 | ecosystem: Environmental > Aquatic > Marine > Sediment | place: USA: California... | reverse complement strand
ATAACATTTCCTGTTGATGACCTCCTGAGGGGTTTTCCCCAGGTTCGCCGAGAACGCCTTATTCGCCTTGATGACGTTATAGTCCCTGTCGTGGATGGATATCATGTCCGTGATGCTGTCGAAGGTCTCCTGCCACTCTTTTTTCGAGCGGTTCACGGCATCGAGAGCGCTCCGGATATCGGCGATAAGATTTTCCCGCTCCGCTTCAGCCTGTTTCCTCGCGGTGATGTCGGCGATCACCGAAATAATGCCCACAGGCTCATGGGCCGCATTGCGCATGGGTGCAGACGATACGCTGACATCTATGACCGAGCCATCCTTTTTGCTCCGCCGCAGGCTCACGCTGGACAGCGATTCGCCGTGCATCACCCGGTCCAGGAGGGCCAGGAACTCCTGTTTTTTTTCTTCCCCCACGATCGGATTAAAGCGGCCCAGTACTTCCTGCGCGTTCCAGCCGAAAATCCGCTCTGCAGCCGGATTCCAGAGCGCCACATTCCCGTCCCCGTCAAAAACGACAATCGCCAGCGGCGATGCCCGCACCAGAGTCTCAAGCATTTCGTTCGTTTCACGAAGCGCCCGGTCCATTTTGTAGCGGTCGGTAATGTCCTCGCCTGAGAACAAGATGCCGGAGGGCCGCTTTGACAACGGATCATACAAGACTGTATTGTGGAATGCGATTATCCGCTCGTCGCCCGCTTTCGTAACCACCGGGTTCTCGTAATATTCGACCGGCTCAACATCGCCTGCCATAAGCTGATCAAACACTCCCTTCACCGAATCCTTGACAGTGCCGGGCAGGCATACCTCGAACCAGTCGCGGCCAAGCAGTTCAGACTCATCGTCATATCCCAAAATACTGCATCCTTTTTTGTTGACCAGGCATATTTCCCCTTCGGTGTTCAGCGTAGCGAACATTACCCCCGCAATATCAAGATACCGTTCCGCCCGGTCTCGCTCTCGCTGCAGGTCCTTCTCCGCTTTTTTGCGCTCGGTGATATCGGTGAACAGGCCGGACGCGCCGCGCAAAGTTCCGTCCTGATTGAATAGCGGCGTTGCCGTGGCGCTTGTCCAGGTCACCGTGCCGTCTTTCTTGCGGAACCGGCGTTCATAATACGAGGTCTTCCCCTGCAACCACAGGTTATGCTGTTTCTCGTGGTCCAGTGCCTCGTCCTCATGCACGAACGACACGAGCAACCCCCCCAGGAGCTCCTCCCGGGTCCGTCCGAGCATCTCCGCCATCCGATTATTCGAGAGGACGATTTCTCCCCTGGGATCGATCGTAATAATTCCTTCAAGCGACGTATCCACGATCAGCCGGTAGCGCTCCTCGCTTTCCGAAAGTTTTGCCGTCCTGTCCCGCACCTCGCGCTCAAGACTGTTTTTCGCCTCCTCCAGCCGCCCCTGCGAGAGCGCCAATCTTCGGTTGAGTGCGAACACATATGACGTGGCTGCCGCCATCAACAGCACTGTCAGCAAAGCGAGTGCGGCCCAGTGCCAATGATGCCTGATCGCCGCGGACAAGGTGATCTTCCCATAGTCTTTGTAGGGGCCCATGCGGAGCCCCTTCAGAAGCTCATGGACCGGCTCGTAATCGAGCGGCACGGTCCAGCCCATGATCTTCGCCGCCTTTGCCGCCCGGCTGTCCGGAGCGAGCCGGAGCAGCGCAATAACGACCTTCTGGGCAAGCTCATTATCAGCGTGGCGCAGCTTGGCAAAGGGCCATTCAGGATATAGACGGGTGCTGAGCGCGTACGGGAAGCCCTCGACGCGCTGCTCATTGATTATGCGGAAGGCCTGAAGATCTATTTTCCCATCCGCCGCCATGTGCTCGAGCGTATCAGTGCGCACCGTTCCCGCGTCAACCTTGCCGTTCAGCACTGCATGCACAACCGCATCATGCGTGTCTCCGAACCGCAGACCCTTGAAATCACGATGCGGTTCTATCCCATGGCCTTTCAGTTCTTTCCATGCGGCCTGCCACCCCCCCAGAGAGGTTTCGTCAACAGCCATGAACGACCTGCCCTTCAGGTCCCCGATCTCGCGGATATCGCGCCGATCAGTCCGGCAGAATATCACACCGCCGAATACCGTGAAACCGCCGAGCCGGCTCTTGTTCTTGATCGTTGCGATCCTGCTGATGCCATATTGTGTTTCAAGCTCCACATAGATGGAGGTGTTCGCAACCACGAAGTCGACTTCGCCGTTGCGGACAGCCGGGCCGATCTCGCGAAAAGTCAGGGGAATGACCGAAAAATGGTAATTCGGGACGTGTGCGCTCAGGTACGCAGCGGTTGGAGACCACATCTGCAGCGCTTCCGCGGCGCCACGGTATGCAAGAACGCCGATTTTAGCGGTTTTTTGAAGACAAAACGCCGGAGAACAAAACACAAGGGGAGCGATGACCGGTACAATAACGGAGAGTGCCTTAATGGCAAAAGACCGGCGATTAAGAACGCCTGCCATGTTCAGCGTGAACTTTCGAAAGATCCCCTGAATATTCATATCAGGCATGAGAGTATGTCATCACTCAACCCCGTACTCCTCGAGCCTCCGGGCCAGGGTCCTCGTGTGGATCCCCAGCGCCGCGGCCGCCTTGTTCCGGTCGCCCCCTGCCTGCCTCAGCATCCGCAGGACGTGCTCCCGTTCCAGCTCGTCGAGCCGGGTAGCGGTTCTTGCCGGCCGGCCCTCCAGATCACAAGACAGGTCCGGAGGCTCTACCAGATCGTTCGTACTCAGCAGAAGGGCGTGATGGACCATGTTCTGAAGCTGTCGGACATTCCCCGGCCAGGCGTGGTCGGACAATATTTTCAGCGCATCGCTGCTGAACTGCTTTTGTTTGAACGCGGGATTGCCGCGCCTGCAGTGTTCGACAAGAGGGACAATGTCTTCCCTCCGCTCCCGCAGCGGAGGGACATGAACGGCAAGGGCGGATACCCGGTAATAGAGGTCCTCCCGAAATACGCCTTTCTCGATCCCGGCCTTCAGGTTCTTATTGGTCGCGGAAATGATCCGTACGTTGACCTGCTGCTCCCGGGTGCCCCCGAGCCGGTAGAATGTTCCGGTCTCGATGACCCGCAGCAGCTTTACCTGGAGCGGCAGCGGCATGTCCCCGATCTCGTCAAGGAAGAGCGTTCCCTCGTTGGCGATCTCGAGCAGACCCGGCTTTCTCGCCTGCGCGCCGGTGAACGCGCCCTTTTCATAGCCGAACAGCTCGCTCTCGATCATATTATCAGGCAGGGCGCCGCAATTGATGACAACGTAGGACCGGTCGGCGCGGGGGGATTCGTTGTGGATGAATCGCGCTATCAGTTCCTTGCCCGTCCCGCTCTCCCCGGTGATCAGCACGGGAAAATCCGAATGCGCGATCTTTTTCGACCGCCCGATCACCTCCCGCATCATCGGGCTTTCCGCGATCAGACTGCGGATCTCCGATTGTTTCTTAACCTGGGTCTTGAGCAGAAGGTTCTCGGAGCGGAGCTTCTTTTTCTCGTATGCCTTTTCAACGACCGGGAGCAACTCCGCGATCCTGAAGGGCTTCATAAGGTAATCGCAGGCGCCGAGCTTCATGGCCTCGACAGCAGTCTGCACGGTGGCGTTGGCGGTGAGAATGATGATCTCGGCGGGAATATCGAGAGCTTTCAGTTTCTTGAGGACCGTAATGCCGTCCATCTCGGGCATGGTAAGGTCGAGCAGAAGAATATCATACTCGCTTTTTTCGAGCTCTTCCAGGGCGCGTACACCGCTCTCCACCTCCTGGACCGACGAAACCATCGTTGAGAGCTCGTTTCGCAGCAACTCCCGGATGTTCTTCTCATCATCGGCGATCAACATCCTGACTGGCAACTTTTCCATGGATCCTTCTTGGCAAGCGGTGAACGGCTATTCGGATCTCATTGCACAATGCACTCTTCAGCAACAAGTTGCTTCATACTACCATGGGCGATCAAATTTATAAAGGCCGCTTTTTTTCAGAATACCCCGGCGTTCCCGGGTGGCTCCTTTTTCCCTCAATGAGCAGATAGGTGTCGTGCTTCACGAACCGCGTTCCCGTGATCTCCAGGTCCGGATTGCTCCGCAGATGCTTCAGCGTGTTCCGGTCGAACCCGGCGCCGTAGACCTTCCGCACGAAAGGCGCGAACAGGTCCTGCCGCTTGCGCAGTTTCGGGTCGTCAGAGTAGCGCATCTCGAGCAGCCGGAACCTGCCTCCGGGTTTCAGGACCCGGGCGAACTCGGCAATGGCCCGGTCCTGCAGCTCCTCGGGCAGAACACAGCAGAGAAAGAATGCCACCACCCAGTCGCAGGACGCCGCCGGAACGGACTCCATCCTGCAGGCGTCCTCATGCACGAACCTGACCGAGCAGACGGCATTGCGGCATTGTTTCGATGCCCGCTTCAGCATGGCCGGACTGAAGTCCACGGCAGTCACGTGCGCGTGCTCGGGGTAGTGCGGAAGGTTGCGCCCGGTGCCAACGCCCGCCTCAAGCACCTCGCCGGAAACATCGGCCAGCAGGCCCGGCCGCCAGGTGCGGTACTGCCGCTCCCAGGGCCAGTCCAGGATGTCGTAGAACCAGGCGGTCCAGGCATAGCGCTTCTGGTTCAGAAGGTTCAGTTCATGCAGGTCAAGGCTTTTCAGTTCCACGTTACCCTCGGAAAAACTACGATTTACTTTTCCTTCAGCACGGCATCAGCCTTCATTTCTTTTCCCTGCCGCAGGAAGAACACCCGAACCTGGTCCCCAGGATTCCGGGACCGCAGTTCATCGGCAATGTCCTTCAGCCCGGCGACCGGCCTGCTGTTGACCTGGGTGATGATATCTCCCTGGCGCATGCCCGCTGCTTCCGCCGGCCCTCCGGGACTCACGCCGCCGAGACGGACGCCGCGCTCCTGATAGGTGAAGTCCGGCACAATGCCGAGCGTGGTCTTGCGGTCCCCGGTCTTGGCAGCGGCAATCGAAGCAGGGAGCGCGATCGTGGCAGAGAGACGGCCCTGCAGGTTCGCCAGATAATGACCGGCGATCCTCGCGACGGTCGTGATCGCGGAAAGGCCGGTATAATCGATCTTCTCCGCTGTGTCCGAAGGACGGTGGTAATCCGGATGGGGGCCGGAAAAGAGCTGCACCGCCGGCACTCCGGCCTCATGAAAGCTCACCTGGTCGCTTGCATCAAGGGCCGCGCTGTTCCCCACGACCCCGATCTGCGCCGCTTTGCCGGCTTCCTGGAAGATCTGCGGCCATTCCCGCGCCGAGCCTTCGCCCAGCACGATCAGCCTGCCCTTTCCCAGACGTCCGACCGTGTCGAGGTTGATCATGCCGACGCATTTCGATGGAGGATGCCCCGCCATGTTCGCGACGAAGTAGCGCGATCCCTTTCTGCCCGCTTCCTCGCCCGTGAATGCCACGAAGATGATGCTCCGCTCAGGCGTCGGGTCCAGCGTCATGACATGCACCAGTTCCAGCAGCGCCGCGACGCCGCTCCCGTTGTCGTCAGCCCCGGGATGGACCCTGCCCTGATTCTCCTTGTACGCCCCGGGACCGCCGGCGCCCAGATGGTCGTAGTGCGCCCCGATGACAACGCTCTGGCCGGCAAGTTCCTGGTTCCTGCCCGGCAGGATGCCGACCACGTTCCGCATCCGCACCTTCAGGTCAGGATCGGTCCATTCCTGGAACCATCCCCGGGAGCCGCCCGGCATGAGCCCTGCGGATTCGAACCGGTCGGCAATATACTGCCCGGCCTTGTCCAGTTCCGGCGTGCCGACACCGCGGCCATGGAATGACGGACCGGCAAGAAGGCTTACGGTCGCGGTCATGCGCTCCAGCCGGTCCTCGTCCACCGGCGGTTTGCCGTGGGAACAGGCCTGCAGAACGATCAGTGCCGCCAGAACGGAAAGACCCGCGCGGAAGGGAAGCATCAGACCTCCAGGGTATCGGGATATGCTATATTGTATGATAGACGCGGGAACAGGTAAAGGGAATTGTCTCGCGTCATGAGGGGGAGAACGGGAGTCGTACGATGCGGTCGCTTATCCTGTATATCGCAACAAGCCTTGACGGTTATATTGCCCGGGCCGACGGCAGCATTGACTGGCTGTTCAGCGATCAGGACTACGGGTACCGGGAGTTCTTCGCCGGCGTGGACACGGTCGTGATGGGCCGCAAGACCTACGAACAGTCGTTGACCTTTGGAGGCTACCCCTATCCGGGCAGGGAAGGCTACGTGTTCTCCCGCCAGCATGCCGGCCGGCGCGATGAGCATGTGGCGTTCATCGCCGAGAGCCCGGACACCTTCGTCAGCCGGCTCCGGCAGCGGCAGGGCAAGAACATCTGGCTCGTGGGCGGCGCTGAACTGGTCCGCGCTTTCATGCAGGAGAACCTGATCGACGCCTACGTCATATCCGTCCATCCCGTGGTGCTCGGCGGCGGCATTCCGCTCTTCCGTCCGCCGCTCCCCACGTCGTGGCTCACCCTGGTGGACAGCACTACCTTTGACAGCGGGCTCGTGCAGGTCACTTATGTGCGCAAGCGCTGATCGTCTCCGGGATCACTCCGTCTTCTTCCGCGCCAGGTAGACCACATGCCGCAGACCGCCCCGGCCCGGCCGCTGGCGCTCAATGATGAATCCCGCTGATTCCAGCCGCTTCTCGAACCCGGCATCGGGCTGCTCCCCCCATACTGCGAAGACCCCGGCGGCGGCCAGCGCGTCATGGACCTTCCCGAGCGCACGCCTGCCGTAGAAGGGATCGTTCTGCTCGTCGGTCTTCGCGTGGGGCCCCTCGTAGAGGTCGATGACAATGGCGTCGAACCGCTCGCCGTCGGAACGGGCCGCGCGGGCGATGACCGCGGACACATCATCGATCACCACGAACACCCGCGGATCATCCACGGCGTCCGAGGTAAGCGGCGCCAGCGGTCCGCTGCACCAGGAGACGACCACCGGATTGAGCTCCGCAACGACGACCTTTGCCGATGCAGGAAGGACGTCGAGCGCCGCGCGGAGCGTGAGCCCCATGCCGAGACCGCCGATCAGGACCCGCGGCTGCTGCAGGCTGGCCAGCATCTGACAGGCGCTCTCGCCCAGGGCGATCTCGGACCGGTTCGCGCTGCTGTTCATCAGCACCCTGCCGTTGATCAGGATGAGGAAATCCTTCTCGCCCCGCCTGCGCAATTCAAGGACGCCGTCCCGCGTCTCGTGCTGTGATATGTTCTGCCATGGCTGCGCCAATCGTGCCATCCTTTCCGCCGGTCGGTCACTGCCGCCCTGTCTCCGGCATTATGCCATACGGGAGTCCAGAATGCTCCGCAATTCCGCGAGATCATAGGGTTTCTTCAGGAACGCCCGGAACCCGTGCTTCCGGTAGTTCGCGACGATCGCGTCGTCGGAGTAACCGCTCGATACCACTGCCTTGACCTCCGGATCGATCTCCTTCAGCTTTTGGAACGTCTCCAGTCCGCCCATACCGCCGCGGATCGTCAGGTCCAGGATGACCACATCGAAAGGATGACCCGCGGTCCTTGCTTCCCGGAACTTCACGACCGCGGCGTCGCCGTGCTCCGCGAAGTCGACCTCATGTCCCAGGGACCGGATGAGCTCTCCCGAGACCATCCGGACGATCTCCTCGTCATCCATCACCAGGATGCGGCCCCGCCGTGCCGGGGGCGCCGCAGCTGGACCGATGTCCGCCTCGGCCGCACTGCCGGGAAGCGCGGGAAGGTAGATCGTGAACAGCGTGCCCGTCCCTGCCTGGGACGAGACATCGATGATCCCTTCATGGTTCTTGACTATGGAATAGGATGTCGCAAGCCCCAGACCGCTCCCCTTCTCCTTGGTGGTGAAATAGGGATCGAAGATGCGGGACAGGAACTGCTCCGGAATGCCGATGCCGTTATCGCTGATCGCTATGGCGACATAGTCGCCCGGGGCCAGCGTCTGCGGCACCCCCGGGTCCCCGGTATGGACGTTCCGGGCCTCGATCCTGATGTTCCCGCCCAGGGGCATGGCCTGGTCAGCGTTCAGCACGATGTTCTGGATCACCTGGCCGATCTGGCCTTCGTCGATTTCCACCGGCCGAAGCCGATCGTCCATATCGATCCGGTAGTTCAGGCGGGATCCGCTCAGGGCGAACTTCACGGCGTTCTCGATCACCGGCCGGAGCGGGATCGTCTTCCTGACCGGTCTGCCGCCCTTGGAGAAGGTCAAAAGCTGGGTCGTCAGGTTCACGGACTGGTGCAGCGCCTTCTCCGCCTGTTCGAGCATGGCGCCGGCTTTCTCCTTCTGGTCCAGGGACACCTTGGCCATGGAAATGTACCCGAACATGCCCTGCAGCAGATTGTTGAAATCGTGGGCAATGCCGCCGGCAAGCGTGCCGATGGACTCGAGCTTCTGGGTCTTGAGACGCTCCTCCTCGAGAAGCTGCCGTTCGGTAACATCGGTGATGAATCCCTCCAGTGCGAGCAGGTCTCCCTCCTCGGAAAAGACCCCCTGCCCCTGCTCCCAGACCCGCTTCTCCCTGCCATCGGCCGTGCGGATCCGGTAGTTCAGCGTGAACTTCCGTTTCTGCCGGACCGCCTGCTGGACTGCATCCCATACGGCTTGCCGATCCTCGGGATCGACCAGCTCGTTGTACGCGACCTTCGCGTTCTCCCGGAGGTCGGCCGGCTGGTAGCCGGTCAGGTCGAGCGCGCCCTCGCTCACGTACTCCATGGTCCAGTCCCGGTCGTTCCGGCAGCGGTAGGCCATGCCCGGAAGATTGCCCATGAGCCTCCCGAGGGATCGCTTGCTCTCTTTCTGCGCATCTTCTGCAAGCTTTCGCTCGGTGATGTCGGTCGTGATCGCAAGCACTGAAACGATCTCCCCCTGTTCGTTGCGCAGAGGGACAGCATGCGTGTGGAGCCAGAGCGGCCGCCCTTTCAAACCGGACATTTTGAATTCCAGTGTTCGGCTTTCCCCTTTGAAGACATCCCGCGTCAGGGCCTCGAACGCTTTCCGATATTCCCCGGATACCATCGGATAGACGCAGAGGCCTTTGACCTGATCAAGGGATTCCGCTTCGAGCATTGCCAGTCCCGCGGTGTTCATCCTCTGCAGAGTCCCGTCTGCAGCAATGACCTTGATTCAGGTGGGCGCAGACTCAATGATCTCCTCCAGGAACCGCCGGCTGTCCCGGAGCGCCTCCTCCGCCCGTTTGCGCTCGGTGATGTCCCTGCAGATGGTGAATATCCGTATCGCGCCGCCGGTGCGCATGGCCGTCGCATTTATCTCGACCGGAGAAATTCGGCCGTTTTCGTGCACATAGTCGACCTCCAGGTTTTGGACGAATCCTGTTTCCACGCACTTTTTCACTTCCTCTGCATTGCGCTCCCGGTCATGCGCGGCGGTCCACTCCACCACGCCCCTGCCGAGGATATCCTCCTGCTTGGCATGACCGCTCAGGCGCACATACTCGTCATTTGCATCAAGAACGCGTCCCTCACCATTGATGATCACAAAGCCGGTCCTGGTCGCCTCGATAAGGAACTTGTACTTTTCCTCGCTTTCCTTAAGCTGTTCCTCGGCCCTTTTGCGTTCGGAGATATCCCGGATGGCGGCGATGTGGACCGGCCGGCCCTTGTAGTCAAAGAACCTGCCCGTGATCTCCACCGGAAAGACCGCGCCGTCTCTTTTGCGGTGATACCGGAGAGGAATGGTCACCGCGGCATCCTTCAGCACCGGCGTTTCCTCGGTCACCCGCCGGGTCTCCGACGGCTCCGCGGACAGGTCGGTGTTCTTCTTTTCCCGGAGTTCCGCCTCGCTGAATCCATACATGGCCGCGGCTGCGGCATTCGCCATGAGGATGCGGCCTGTTTCGTTGTCGATCAGGAACAGAGCGTCCGATTCCGCTTCGAACAGCTGGCGATACCGCTCCTCGCTCTGCCGGAGCGATTCTTCCATCTGTTTGCGCTCGCTGATGTCCTCTGCAAGGAACAATACTCCCCTGAGCATCCCGTCCCTGCTGAACAGCGGGGAAAAGATCGCCCGAAGGGACGTCGTCTTGCCGCTCGTTACCCCCGCGTACTCGCCCTCGAACGCGCCGGTGCGCCCCGCAAATGCCCGCGCCAGGGCAACGGCAACCGCCTCGTTGGTGAGACCCGTCTTCATCGGGAATCCGATCAAACGGTCCCGGGGGGTGCCGATGATCGACGAGAGCGCGTCATTGCAGTCAACGAGCACGCCGTCGAGGTTGATGAATCCCATGCCGATCGGCGAATTCTCGCAGATCAGCTGGCACCGCTCTTCGGCATCCGTGAGCGTTTCCTGCATCTTCCCGCGCTCCTGTTCCAGGTACCGGGCGCGTTTGCGGAGCTGCTCCAGCTCCGCTTTCAATTCCTCGTTGATCCTTCGTTCTTCGTTCATCCATTCACTCCGGGATTCGCATTTTCCCCGCGTCTCCCTGTCCCCGTGTCCCCGTGTCGGTCTATCATTCTTCCCAATCAGCGATAAAGATGTCCGTCTGGCGCGGCTTCAGCGGATCGCGGTTCGATCCGAAAGCGACCTTCTTCCCGTCAGGCGAGAACATGGGGAAGGAATCGAAGGTCCTGTTGAAGGTCAGCCGCTCAAGTCCCGTCCCGTCGAGGTTGATGATATAAAGTTCGAAATTATGGCCAAAGGCCTTGATATCGTCGCGCCAGTCGTCCTTGTTGGAAGAAAAGATGATGCGCTTCCCGTCGGGGTGCCACGACGGCGCCCAGTTGGTCGCCCCGTTCTTCACCAACAGCCGCTTGTCCGAGCCGTCGCTGTTCATCACCCAGATGTCCAGCGGCACGGCCACGATGTAGTCCTTGTCCATGCAGTCCTTCCAAAGGGCCTTCTCGGCGTCGGTCTCGGGATACCAGGCCCGCCAGGCGATCCTGGTGCCGTCAGGCGAGAACCAGGGACCGCCGTCGTAGCCCATCCGGTCCGTAAGCCGCCGCACATCCGTGCCGTCGCTGTTCATGCTGTAGATGTCGAAGTCGCCGTCCCGCTGGGAGCCGAAAACAATGCGCTTCCCGTCCGACGTCACCACCGGCTCTGCATCGTACTTGGGATTGTCCGTAAGAGGTTTGGGGTCCGAACCATCGGCATTGGCGATGTAGATATCGTAGGGATAGAGCGGCCAGACATAGCGGCTGCCTGCCGGGGTGGCAGGTTTGGGCGGGCAAGCGCCCGGGATATGGCTCGTTGAGGAGTAGACGATGCGTCCGTCAGGAAGGAAGAACGAGCAGGTATTGGCGCCGTGGTCAGGGCTGACCATGCGCTTGTCCGTGCCGTCGATGTTCATGGTCCAGATCTTGTCGCAGGCAAAGCCGCCTCTGCTTGACTGGAAGATGAGCTTCTTTCCGTCCCTGGAAAAGTAGGCCTCGCCGTTGTCCCCGTCCGTGGTAAGCCCGGTCACATTCGCCAGGTGACGGTCGCCTGAGAACGGCACGGTCGGCCCCGGCCCGGGAGCCTTCGGACAACCGGTGAATGCAAGGATGATCGCTGCTGCTGTGAAAAGACGGTTCATCGGACCCCCCTCAAGAAGGATACTCTTTCTACATTATAGAGCTTGGACGCAGTGATGGCAAGGCGAGGTGCAATTTCATGCTATGGGCAGGCTATTTTTCTGCGTCTCTGAAACGCTTTGGATATACTTGAACTAGACAGGCTCGACAGAAGTACAAAGATCGTTCTCTCACAAAGCCACAAAGGACATGAAGAGGACATGACGTTCCGGCGCAGTTCTTCGTGCCTTCGTGCGAACATTGCCGTTGGTCTTGTTTTGCTATGGATGATCAAAGAACAGATAGCGCTGTCGTCTTCCAGGTCCGCGGCCTCACCAAGGTCTACGTGATGGGCGAGGTGAAGGTGGAGGCCCTGCGCGGAGTTGACTGGGACCTTTCGGAGCGCGAGCTGATCGTGCTGCTCGGCCCCTCGGGCAGCGGCAAGTCAACGCTCCTGAACATCATGGGCGGTCTGGACAGCGCCACGGCCGGGAGGGTCACCTACCGGGGCAAGGAACTGACCCTGGCCACGGAGCAGGAGCTGACCGAGTACCGCAGGTACCAGGTGGGCTTCGTGTTCCAGTTCTACAACCTGATCCCGAGCCTCACGGCGCGGGAGAACGTGTCCGTGGTGACCGAGATCGCGCGGCAGCCCATGCGGCCCGAGGACGCGCTTTCCCTCGTGGGCCTCTCGGAACGGCTCGACCATTTCCCGTCCCAGCTCTCGGGCGGGGAACAGCAGCGCATTGCCATAGCCCGGGCCATCTCCAAGAACCCGGCGGTGCTGCTCTGCGACGAGCCAACGGGCGCGCTGGACTCGGAGACCGGCGTGGTGGTGCTCGAAGCGCTCGAACGGGTGAACCGCGAGCTCGGCACGCCCACGGTGATCATCACCCACAACGCCGACATCGCGGCCATGGCCGACCGGGTGGTGCATCTGTCCAACGGATTGATAGCGAACATCGGGACGAACGCGGTACGCCGTCCGCCGCATGAATTGCATTGGTGAGCAATTTCAGGGTGTGCGATCCGCGAGACAGGGAGCAGGAGCACATCAAAAACAGACTTTCCTTGCCACGGATTCACACGGATACACACGGATGAAGGCGGATATTCTTTGATATCAATTCTCGCAGTTATCCGTGTCCATCGGTGTCCATCCGTGGCCAATCAG
>Ga0224495_10002259_pt1 | contig 12666 bp, 12 predicted proteins | sample SF_Jul11_sed_USG_FD_168128 | JGI IMG/M metagenome (GOLD analysis project Ga0224495, IMG submission 168128) | Sediment microbial communities from San Francisco Bay, California, United States - SF_Jul11_sed_USGS_4_1 | ecosystem: Environmental > Aquatic > Marine > Sediment | place: USA: California... | reverse complement strand
GTTGAGCGGTTCAATCAAACCATCAAAAAAGCCATGGCAAATCGAATCTATAACGGCATTACAATCGATGAGGCCAGGGAGGTCGTAAATGAATGGCTCGAATTTTATAACAAAAAAAGACCTCACTAGTCTTTAAATGGTTTGACGCCCTATGAAAAATTCTACGGTGAACGGCTCGCTAAATCAGCATGATTTCGTCACCTATCTCCCCGGACTCGACAAAAAAAATCAAAATTCAAGCTGAAGCCATGGAAAATATCCCTATCCATTCTCCATATCATTTTTTATAAACTGAATTCGTTCATAAATATAAGGTTGCCTGTTTTTCACCTGTGCCATTAATCCCCGAAACTGATCCAGGTTTTCAAACCCCTTTCGGGACATCCATAATTTAATATCATTTATAATTTCAACGATAATTTTAATATCTTTGATGTATAATACAGAAGCCAGCTGGACGGTATGCGCTCCCGCTAAAATTAATTTTATAAAAGTTGAATAATCATGAACACCTGTCGATGCCGAAATAGAACCGTGAATCTTTCCTGACAACAAAGTTATCCAGCGTAGAGGAAGAGCAAACTCTTCAGGAGATGAAAATACATTCCCCTGAATAATCTTTAAATCCTCAATATTAAAATCAAAACGATAGTACCTGTTAAATAAAACAAATCCATCTATGCCTGATTGATCAAGTTGAAACACCATATTCATAGTATTTGTAAAATATGGTGGCAACTTCATGGCTACCGGAATCTTTATTCGGCTCTTTATCTCTTCACTGATATCTATATATTTTTTTTCCAGATCTGCACCTCGTTGTGCTCCATTTTGAGGAGAGATATAAAGATTCAGCTCCAGTGCATCAGCCCCTGCTTTTTCACATTGGGTAGCAAATTCAATCCATTTTCCTTTTGTAGTACAATGCAGACTGGGTATAATGGGAATTCCAATGCTTTTTTTGCATTTTTCAATATAATCAAGATAACTCTTTGTGCTGACTCTTTTAAGTAGATTCTGAACATAATCGACCGCTTCAGGGTGAATATTTTCTTCGGTTCCCGAAAAAAGCCTTGAAATTTCTCCGGTTACCTGTTCTTCAAATAAAGACCTTATTACAATTGCTCCTGCACCATATTCTTCAAGATTTTTACAATTTTCCAGACTGCCTGTTATACGTGAACTGGCAATTACCAGTGGATTTTTCAAATCTAAGCCCAAATATTTTGTATTTAAGGATACCATTCATTCCATTCGACATGAATAAATATTCTTTTCCAACGATTTTTATATCTACAAAGCTTCTATTGACATATTAATGTAAGGTTTTATATAGATAAAATTAAATTTAAATTTAATTAAAAAAAGATCATATGTTTTAAATCGATCATTGCCCTTTCAGTAACTAAAAAAAATGATAACCTTGCAATATAAGCTTTGTTTTTCATAGAATCTTTAATTCAGCCCTACAAAATATACTTTACCAGCCATAACATTTTTTTTTTATACAATATGAAAATTGAGCTGCCTGGACTGGAAAAACTGGACTTTGATGGAAAGCGTGTTCTTTTACGCGTCGATTTCAATGTACCAATTGACAAAGTAAATTGTACCGTAACCGATAATTCCAGAATTGTAAAAACCCTGCCCACTATAGAATATATATTAAAACAGGGAGGAGCCATTGTTCTCATCTCTCATTTGGGAAGACCTAAAAACAGCAGTGACACATCATGTTCCATGGGTCCTGTTGCCGATGCCCTTAAAGAACTTTTATCTGATGTTAAAATTGAATATATTCCTTTTACACCAGTTGAAGGATTAATGGAAAAGTGCAAATCGTTAAAATCGGGAGAAATTCTTGTACTGGAGAATATTCGGTATTTTGAGCATGAAACATCCGAAAAAAAGGAAGAACGAACAAGCTTTGCCAGAAAACTGGCACGTCTTGGTGACTGCTTTGTTAATGATGCCTTTGGAGCCTGCCATAGAGAACATGCGACTGTATTTGAGCTTGCCAAAGAGCTTCCCTCGGTAGCCGGATTTCTTTTAAAAAAAGAAATATCCATACTTTCAGGAATTTTAACATCTCCTGCCCGGCCTTTTACAGCAATCATTGGAGGCTCGAAGGTCTCCTCCAAAATTAAAGTTCTTTCCCATTTAATCAACAAGGTCGATAACATACTGATTGGGGGGGGAATGGCCTACACATTCTTAAAAGGCAAAGGGTTACATGTTGGTAACTCTCTAATAGAGAATGAATTATTAAGCCACTCTTTTCAAATCATTGATAAAGCTAATTTTAATGAAACTGGATTTTTTATACCTGAAGATCACATTGGTTCAACGGAATTCTCTGAAAATGGCAAAATCAAAAGTTTTGGACTTGAAATAGCGGAAGGATGGATGGGAATGGATATTGGACCTAAAACTATCAAAAAGTACGAAAAAATTATACAGGACTCAAAAACGATACTCTGGAATGGACCAATGGGAGTTTTTGAAATGGATAAATTTGCAGAAGGCACAATGGCTATAGCCAGGGCAATCAGCAAAAACAAAGGTGTAACCGTTATTGGTGGCGGAGATTCTCTGTTTGCTATAAAAAAAGCAGGTGTTGAAGAAAAAATTACCCATGTTAGCACAGGTGGAGGAGCTACTCTTGAATTCCTGGAAGGTAAAAAATTACCTGGAGTAATTGCATTAACAGAAACACATTGATAAACATTATATGCAAATCATAAATAACCATAAATTTTCTGATTTAAACAACCGACTTGCAAAATCTGTTGTTGAAATGCCACCATCTGGCATAAGAGAGTTCTTTGACTTGGTTGCCCAGCGGGAAGACATTGTCACACTGGGTGTAGGTGAACCTGATTTTGTTACCCCTCAATCTATCATTGACAATGCAATAGAATCTCTTAGAAATGGATTTACCTACTACTCTGGAAACCAGGGCTTTCTCTCTTTACGCGAAGCTATTGCACAATATCTTGAAGAACTTTATCAAGTCAAATATAATCCGAAAGATGAAATTATAGTTACAGTTGGAGTATCCGAAGCGGTAGATCTGGCTCTAAGGGCAGCCATCAATCCAGGTGATGGTGTTCTTTACGGGAGTCCCGGGTATGTTTCGTATTCTCCTCTTATACGCGTTGCCGGAGGAGTTGCGCAAAAAATATCCACCAGTGCAGACAAGGCATTTAAAATGGATTATAGTGCCATGAATCTTGCCGTTGACGAAAAATCTAAAATACTATTTCTGAATTATCCTTCGAATCCCACAGGTGCTAGCTATACAAAAGAGGAATTGCTGAATATTGCAAGTTTTGTGCAGGAAAAGAATCTGATTGTAATCTCTGATGAAATTTATTCAGAACTCAGTTACAATGATAATCATATACCTTTTTCAGCAATCGATGGAATGAAAGAGCGCACGGTGCTTATGGGAGGTTTTTCAAAAGGGTTCGCCATGACAGGGTGGAGAATCGGATATGCAGCTGGACCAAAAGAGTGGATTTATGCCATGCTAAAAATTCATCAATATTCCATGTTATGCGCCCCGACCATTGCACAATTTGGAGCAGAAGCTGCCCTTAAATACGCCAGAGCTGATGCATTAAAAATGAGAGAGTCTTACAAAAGCAGAAGAGATTTTATCGTTAAAGCATTTAATGAAATCGGTTTAAAAACCATTAATCCTGAAGGTGCATTTTACATATTTCCTGATATAAAAAGTACAGGACTTGACTCATATACTTTTGCTAAAAAGTTGTTAAACGATGAGAGTGTTGCAGTTATTCCTGGAAGCGCGTTCGGGTCTGAAGGAGAAGGCTTCATTCGATGCTGTTATGCAACAAAAATGGAAGATCTTCAAATCTCTGTAGAGCGGATTAGAAGATTTATTTCCAGATTGTAACTACATCCAGAGCTTGAGAAGCTCAATATAAATACTCGGTGGATTTCCAATCATACCCTTATACCTTCCATATATAACGGCACGGTTTCTTGTCTTTTCTGACGTTTGGTTTCTCTTGAACTCTGAATAGGGTGACCAGATTGTTCTATCCTTTCCCGTATGTAAAAAGGCATAAACAATAAAATGGCGATCGTTTTCCCTGATATCAAGCTGAAACTCCTTGCCTTTATCAACCTCCCGACTGTCAATTACGTCGCCTTCCCACAATACAATCGAGTTGGTATAAAACTCCTGGCTTGAAAATATTTCAGAAGGTAAAACCGGATCATTGAAATTTTCATGCTCTGGTGTATCAATAAAGTTTAAAAATATTTTACTTTTTTCTTTCGATTGAAAATCTGCATTCGATAATAGAATTCTTTGTAAAAGGAAACGTGCCTTATTCACCTTCTTTTTATTCAACATCTCCTTGGCGTTCTCAAAATCATCAAGCAACATTTCCCGATCTTTGTAAATATACAAGGATTTTTTACTGTTCTCAGGAGGAATTAGCAGAGCCGAATTATCAAGATGCAACGTTTCCCATTTGGGTATCGTCGTCTTATTTATTTTATAAAAAAACTTGTAATAACCTGTGTAAAATAAAAAAATTAATGCGGGAAATATAATTATGTAAAGAAAAAATTTTTTAATACCGAATGATCTGCGTATTTCTGGAGAAAAGGTATCTATTTCATCAAGATTATCTATCAGAGCATCATCACTTAATTCAGCAAGATGTTCTGGTAATACAATAAAGTAAGAGATGTTCCCCTCAGATGCCTTGGAATAAAGATCCGTTCCTTTTCGCTCCTTTTCAATCAGATTTCGTGCCAACCACCCTTCTGGAAAATCTATTAAACGCGTCCACTCCCAGAGTGCCCGTTCACGGTTACCTTCAGCAAGGTGAATATATGCAGAAATATAATGCAAAAAAACAGATTGCTGGTTAAGCTCTTTTGCTTTGTCGTGATACAAGATTAGCTTGTCATTATGCTGCAGATAACCTGCTGCAACGGAAGCCAGATAATATGCCCAGAAGTTCTTTTTGTCTCGGATTAATTCATTTTCAGCCAGAGAGAGGGCTTTTGCAAACTCCCCCTCCCTTATAAAATTATAAGCTTTTAATACTGCGTTTGTATCTTTTCTCACCTTTATATTAATAGATCAGGTATTCACCCTTTCTACATAAGAAAGATCTCTTAAATCTATTTTCACCTTGTCACCATTTTTTACAAACAACGGCACCTGAACAGTTCCTCCTGTTTCAAGAGTAACCTGTTTTGTTGCATTGGTTGCGGTATCCCCTTTTAATCCCTCTTCTGCATAGGTAACTTCGAGTACCACAAAATTCGGAGGTACAATAGATACAGGTTTATCTTCGTAGAGCACAATTTGAAGCTCCATATTTTCTTTCATAAACGGTAAAAGTTCTTCCACATCTTCTTTTGCTACAATTATTTGGTCAAAAGTCTGGGTATCCATAAATACAATATTTTCCCCATCTTCATATGAGTACGTTGCTGGTCTTTTTTCAAGCTCCACATCATCAAGCATCTCACCTGATCTGAATGTCTTATCTATGGTAGTACCCTTCGAAAGACTTTTTATGCGGGTGCGAACAATGGCAGCACCTTTTCCAGGCTTATGATGCTGAAAACTTTGCAGAAGAAAAAGTTCTCCATCAATTTTAAATGCCATTCCTTTCTTTATATGATTTGAATTTATCATTGCCCCATCCTCTTGTAAAATATTATACCCAGTATCTAAATAATAAATACTCTGAAAATCTATTTTTTAATAGATCAGGTTTTCAGCATTGAAATTCCGTGCATACTTGAGTGTGCCCTTCCATCGATTTTCGATTTTTCTTGCTATACGGGCATTTAATTCTTTTTTTTCATTATTATTATTTTCGAGTACCAATACATTTTCAAATGTTACCTGATATAAATACCCCTGCTGCAAATTTCTAACCATTTTATCGTTAGTATAATCCCATCGATCAAGCCGGTATTTTAGCCAAATAGATCGTCCATTTTTATCATAAAATACGATATCATTTCCATCCATCATCTGAAAATAAAGTAAAAAAGTATACTCACCCTTATTACTTGAATCAAATATAAGCTCATCGGGTCCTGCACCCTCGCTGTAACCCGGCGACCAGAGAACGAATAATACAAAAAACATAATAAAATAAATTCTCATTTTATTTTTTAACATTGCCTTCATTCGTACCTTTGATTTTATCTATTGCATCCTTTGCCTCTTTTTGAACAAGGGTGCTGCTATCAAATTTTTGCTTGTATTCAAGCAGACCAATATATTCATCACTTCCTATCTCACCTAACTGCCTTACCGCACGACGCCTTACCCTGTCGTCATCGTCTTTTGTCATCTCCACTAAAATCTGCCCAACATCACTGTCACCCATCATTATTAAAGAAGAAATTAAATAAAGCCTCAAATCAAAATACTCTTTCTTTTTATCAGGATCTGAAAATTCATCAATTTTATTTAATATTTCCTTCATTGGATCACGCGCTATTATCACCTTTTGTTTGCCGAGAGCATATACAGACATACTGCGCATACCCATATCAAAATCATCACTCTGGAAGGCCTGTATCATAAAATCAATTTTATCCTGAGTCAAAGAGGGCAATACTCCGAAGTATCTCAATACAGGACTTTTATAAATACGATCCACCTTGTCATCTTTTACCTGGACAAATAAAAAATCACTGACATTACTATTTTTAAAATAAGCCATTACGTCGATCATTTCCAGAAGACGATTATCAGATTTGGAAAAATCACTTTCTAAAATTTTCTTCTCTATCAACTCTTCTGCTTTATGAATATTTTTTTTTCTAACTGCAGTCATAAGTGAAATAAAAAGATCATTGTTCTCCGTAGTAAAATATACAAGAATCTCTTCATCAAGATCACTCCAGGTTGCGTTCGAAACCATGCCTACCATTGCAATTTTAACAAGATTATCTCTTGTTCCAAGCAAAAGCTTCAAATCCTCGATCAACAACTTTTGCTCTTCAGGTTTTAGCTCAGGAACTTTTTTTAAAACATCTCGAACCTGCTGCGAATGTCCAAACTTGAGAACCAGTTTCATTCTATCAATTAGAGTAGCCGGTGCCTTATTTTCATTTATTTCTGCTTCTGCCGGAACCACCGTCTCAAAAGAAAATAAAATAGTGAAAACAAAAATTAAACAAGAAAAGTATCTGTTAAAAAATCGCCATTCTACTGAAATATTAAAATTCCTCACAAGGTTTTAATTATCTCCTCAATAGACTTTCTCTCCGGATGATCCGGATTAACCTCTAACAATTTTTTAAAGGTCTCTTTGGCTCTCGGGTTATTATTAAGTTTTCTGTAATAAAGAAAACCTAATCTCTCGAGAGCAATTTTATGATCTGGCTTTTTTGTCAGCACTGCCTGGTACTGACTTTTAGCGCCATCAAACTGATTTATCTCTTCCAGAGAGATACCATAGGTCAAACGGGCCTCAATATTATCAGGAGACAAATCCAGAGCCTTCTCATAATAGTCTGCTGCCCTGGAATAATTTTTCTCGCGATAATAAAGGTTGGCAAGATTTATCATAGGTTCACTTGCTTTTTTATCAAGCTCACTCGCTTTCAGATAAGTTTGTTCTGCTTGCTCAATCATATTCTGATTGGCATAAAGTCTCCCCAGATTTAAATAACCCTTATAGTATTTTGGATTGTATTTTATTGCCTGTAGATAATATTTAATTGCTTCACTCTCCTGCTTCTCACTCTCTGAGATTTTTCCAAGTTGATATAAAACCTCTGCATCATTTTCTTTAAAGGACAAAACTTTTTTAAATATCTCTTTCGCCTGATCATCACGATCTGTTAATATGTAAAGAAGTCCAAGATTAAAATTTGCTTCATAATATTTATCATCATACAAGACAGCTTTTTTAAAATTATCTTCAGCAAGAGTGTAGTTTTTTTCTTTAAAGTATATTTCACCTTTTTGATAATAAACCCCCGGATCGCTCTCTTTAAGAGCATGTGCCCGATCCAGGGCCTTCAATGCTTCGTTACTTCTGGATAATTTTTTATAGGTTATTGCAAGATTTTTCCATGCCTCAAAAAGTGATGAATCAATTTCAAGAGCTTTTAAATACTCTCTTTCTGCGTCGTTATTTAAATTTAATTTATCATAAGTTAGCCCAACAGAGTATCTTGCATTAACAAAAGAAGGTTCAAGTGCTACGGCTGCCTGAAATGCTTTTAGTGCTTTGTCATACCATGTTTTATTAAAATAAATAATACCAAGGTAATATTGTGCCCTGGAATTTGTCGGATCTTTTTTTATCTCTTCCTGATAATTTTCTGCAGCCTCATCACTCTTACCCTGGCTATCCTGGGCTCTGGCAAGATAATAATTAACCTTCTCTTCTGAGGGTGAAATCGATTTAACCTTGGTAAATATTTCTTCCGCCTCTCTGAACTCTCCACCCTTGTAGGCATCTTTTCCTTTTTTTATCATTCCGGCAAGAAGCTCTTTATCTGATTCAGGAGCATTACCAGATGATCCACCTTTTCCCTGGGCTCCCGTGTTGCCCTCTTTTGAGCCACTTCCGGTTCCTGATGAACCTTCAGCACCCTGATTCTTGCCACCACTTGTACTCGCAGAACCACTGCCTGCCGCCCCCTGACCATCAAGATCATTCGGTAAATTACTTAATCCACCCTGTGTATTTCCAGTACCAGAGGAAGAACCTGTCCCGCCTTCTCCTGCAGAACCGCTCCCTCCTTTTACAACTTTATCTGAATTATTTAACTTGTTTTTCAAGTAATCATAGTTTATTGCATACTTGTTTTTTAACATATAGTTTGAGGGATTATTTTCAAGAGATTTTTTATAATACTCCAGCGCCCCTTTAACATTTCCATTAATATTTTCAATATCTCCCATTCTCTCAAGGGAAAGCGCATGAGAGGGATCAGATACAAGGGCCTTTTTAAGATGTTCCATTTCGGCTGCCCTGTCTCCATTGTTTCGATAGGCCTGAGATAACTTATATAAAGTGTCTGCATCAGAAAGGTCAAGAGCAAGAGCTTGCTTATAGGCCTCAATTGCTTTTTCATTTTCACCCACAGATCTGTAATAATCTCCCAGGTTTGCAAATGCTTGCGGATTATTCGGATTATTTATTATTGCCTGCTTGAGAAGATCAAGAGCAGCCTTGTTATCATGGGCAAGAAGTTTTTGGTGGGCAAGATTACGGTATGCTTCAGCATCTTTAGGATCAACCTTTTTTGCCGTGAGGTATTCTGTTTCTGCCTGTCTGGTTTTTTGTTTCTTGTCATATATATTGCCTGAACGATTGTAAGCAACGCTTTTTTTAGGTTCCAGTTTTTTGGCCATTTCCAGAACCCTCAAGCCCTCCTCTTCGCGACCATCGGCCTCCAGAACTTTGCCCCACTCGGTTAATATAATGTACTTTTCTTCAGAAGAGGCCTTTTGAACATTTGCCAGATCGTAACTTTTTTTATACGATTCCAGTGAATGGTCAATATCTGCATTTTTAAAATATAATCTTCCCAGTTCACGATAAAGCTTGTAATCATCACCTTCAAGTGAGATAAGTTTTTTTATAGACTGGATCTCCTCAATAACCTGGTTTTTTATATGATCAGGATGGAATTCATCAAGAGTATTTTGTATATACAAATTCTGAAAATAGTTATACCCGAGACCTCCGCCAAGGAGCAAAAAAAGCAGAATCGCTACTTTTTTTTTGTTTGGGATTATTTCTTTACGTTCTTTTTCAAAAAGTGGCTCTTCAAAAAATTGTTCTTTTTTTCTACTTTTTTTCTCAGATTTTCTATTCGTACTCATATACTACAATTTCGGTTCAACATAGAGTATCAATAATGTTTTTTATCAAATCTCAACAACTACAGAAGATCCTCCAGAATAGTCCTGAAAAAGATAATGGAAAAAATTACTCCAATTAGGTGCAGTTTAAGAGAAAATTTTAGCGGGGGAAGGCCGCGACCATGTGCGGCCGTGGGGAGCGAGAAAATTCCCATATTAAAAAATATTACAAGGCCCCCTTTTTTAAATAAAAATTTAGAATAAAAAAATTGGATTATAATCAAATTACAATCCATTGATTATCTCCTATACAAATAAGAGTTTTATTATAAATCATTTAGCAGCTTACAAGTAAAAAATCCAAAGGATTTCCATACACAAATGATGTGATCTGCTTAAAAAAACCACTTGCCACTTGCAACTTCAAAATTATATAGTCTATTTGATTATATGATAAAATTTACCTATCGATCATTTATCAGAGCGGTCAAAAGTGTTCTGGCTATTGATGAATCCAGAATCAAAAAAAAATTAATTATCTACTTTCTATTAATCTCTGTTGTATCGATCTCAATATCCATGGAGGTGATTCTGGAATTGAGTGAAACCCATATTCGGAAAAAAATTGCAACCTCCTTTATTAAGGAACTTCAACACCATACAAAAATCCCTGAAAACATCAACATGGAAACTATTGACCTGAAAAAAGCTCTTTCTCCTCTGGATGATCTTCGAATAAGAATGATTCTGATCTTTCTGGTTATCATTGGGACAATAATAACCTCTTTTTTTCTTTTTGCCAAGGATATTGCCAACCCGATCGACTCACTTATTGTGGGTGCAAAGAAAGTAGCAGATGGAGACCTGACCTACGCAATTCCGGTCTTTAACGAAGATGAAATAGGTCAACTGGGCAAATTGATCAATGATATGAATGCCAATCTTCAGGAAATTGTTGTCGAGATTCGATTTGAAATGACCAGAATGGTGAAAAATGTAAATCATATGGAAACACAGCTTGATCCCCTGCTTCTGAAAGATTACATTACCGAAGCCCGGGAACAAAAAAAAATTAAAGCATCTGACATTTATAAACTACAGACAGCTTCTCTTGAGATCAAAAAAGGACTTACCGCAATCAAGGATGACCTATCGGCGCTCAGCATGTTGATCGATATGTATAAGGTCTACCAGGTAAACACAATGAACCAGGAGCAGGAGGTTTAATCTGGACTTTACCTACTGGTACATGTTTCCTATTGCACTGGTTATTGCCATTACTGCAAACTCCTCTGGATTTTCAGGGGGGGTGCTGTTTCAACCTATAATCAATCTTTTTTTAAACGTTCCTATTGCTGGTTCCGTAGCAACAGGAATAGCAACTGAGACCATTGGAATGACCTCGGGAGCTACAAGGTACTTTATGCAGGGAAAAGTAGAAAAAGGGGTTGGTCTTGTTCTTGTCATGCTTGCAATACCCGGGGTTGTGATCGGATCTCATGTTTTACTGGTAATAAATCCCAATATTTTGCGATTTATTCTGGGAATAGCCATTATTATTATCGCCATAATTCAGCTTCATAGTGCAACCAAAGGTATATTTGGTACGAGAGAAAATATTCCCGTTGAAGATACCTACCCCTATTTATGGGTACCCTTCATGGGTGGATTATTTTCAGCTACCACCGGAACAGGAATCTGTGAATCTTCACAACCTCTTCTGGAAAAAGGGCTAAAATTAAAAACAAGACGAGCCAATGCTACCGCAATCTGGGTGGAAGCAATGGGAGACATAATTATAACAATACTAAATCTTCAAACAGGTTTAATCATGTGGAATATTTTAATTTTCACCGGAACAGGAGTGGTAATTGGAGGCCAAATTGGACCAATTGTTGCCAAATATTTGCCTGAAAAGTTCTTAAAAATTACCTTTTCTATTGCAATAGTTATCGTAGGTGTATTCTACATTGCAAAAGGTGGGGCATGGATTTTAAGTCATTTTGCAGCCTGATTCTTGTAAAATTTATTCTTGCAAGCTATGCAAAAATTTGCTAGACTTTTTTTAAATTTAAATTTTAACTTAATATAAATATTAGATAGAACTCTTCGTCAAAAATAATATAAAAATTGAACTTAACCATGAATTGTGAAAAAAGATTGTCACCATGTTGATAATTGTAGTTTTGTCAGTAAAATTTAATTATGCATCTGAAATAAACAGATGCACAGGAGAATGAATGAGTGCAAACAAGGTGATCAGGAAGTATGATCTGGTTATGGTATTTCCCAATTCAGATGCAGCAACACTTCAAAAATCAGTAGAGGGTGTAAAAGCAATTCTAACCAAGCGAAATGCAGAGATAAAGTCAGTGAAAGAGCTTGGTGTAAAACCTCTATTTCATATTCAAAAGCCTCATACACATGGTAATTTTAACTGTTGGTCTATCGAGAGCGAACCGTCAATGATCAATCAAATAACCACAGATTTAAATGTTAGTAGTGATATAATCAAATCAATTATAACTTTAGCGGGCTGATTTTGGCGAACGATATAAACAGAGTAGTACTAATCGGGCGCTTAACAAGGGATCCCGAACTTAAATCTACCAATAGTGGTAGTTACTTTTGTCGATTTACTCTGGCATCGAATAGAACCATATTTCAAAAAGAGGGCGAAAACAAAGATGAGGTCGGGTTCTTTGATTGTATTGCCTGGGGTAAACTTGCTGAAGTCGTCAGTAAATATACTCAAAAAGGAAAAAGGGTTTCTGTAGATGGATCTCTGAGATTTTCAAGCTGGGAATCTGCCGAAGGGAAAAAAC
>Ga0224495_10002258_pt1 | contig 12668 bp, 10 predicted proteins | sample SF_Jul11_sed_USG_FD_168128 | JGI IMG/M metagenome (GOLD analysis project Ga0224495, IMG submission 168128) | Sediment microbial communities from San Francisco Bay, California, United States - SF_Jul11_sed_USGS_4_1 | ecosystem: Environmental > Aquatic > Marine > Sediment | place: USA: California... | reverse complement strand
GTCCCGATGGAATCGTGCAGCTTGAATTGGTGCAGAGCTTGTTCCATTCGGGGAAATTGTCCACCCGATCCAGGGGACTGATGGAAGTGGAAGGCAGCGGCGCGCTGAGGGTCAATCCACAGGATGCGGCGCGTTTTGCGCTGAAAGACGGAGATCGAGTCCGCCTCTCCAACGTGCGCGGAGAAATGACCACGACCGTCACGATTCGAGCACGGGTCCCCCAAGGCACGGCCTGGTTCCCCGACCACTTCGGCCAAACGGCCGCGCATTTGTTCGAATGTACGATCGATCCCGTGACCCGCACGCCGTCCATCCGGGCGACAGCCGTCTCGATGATGAAGGTTGCTTGATGACACCACCGTTCGACATACGCCGCTATCCAGGAGAATTATCGTGACAGAACTAGGGTTGCGCCTCGCCGTGTCCCTGACTCAAATCGCCGCCGTCACAGGCATTGTGATCGTGACGGTGCTCCTCCTCACCCTTGCCGAACGGAAGGTGCTGGGGTGGATGCAAGACCGCATGGGTCCGATGGAAGTCGGCCCCTACGGCACTCTCCAGCCGTTTGCGGATGCCATCAAGCTGTTCTTCAAAGAGGACCTCGTCCCCGCAGGCGCCAACAAATTTCTGTTCACCATGGCGCCGATTCTGGCGCTGATTCCCGCTCTCATTGGATTCGCCGTTATTCCATGGGGCCCGAACGTGACCTACGAGATCGGCGGTCTCTCCATAAAACCCTTCATCATCAGCGATATCAATATCGGCATTCTCTACATCTTGGCCTTTGCCTCGATCGGCGCCTACGGCATCATCCTGGGCGGATGGGCGTCCAACAGCAAATACTCCCTGCTCGGCGGGTTGCGATCGGCGGCGCAAGTCATCAGTTACGAACTCAACGTCGGACTGTCCATCGTGGGCGTGCTGCTCATAGCCGGTTCGCTGAGCTTGGTGAAAATTACCGACGCGCAGGCGGGAGGATTTTGGAATTGGTACGCCTTTGCCTTCCCGGCCCCGCAACTGTTCGCCCTCGTCGTCTATGTCATTTCCGCGGTGGCGGAGACCAACCGCGTTCCCTTCGATTTGCCGGAAGCGGAAAGCGAACTGGTTGCCGGATTCTTTACCGAGTACAGCGGCCTCCGATTCGCCTTCTTCTACCTTGCCGAGTACGCCAATATGGTGCTGGTGTCCTGTGTGGCTACCGCCCTGTTCCTCGGCGGCTGGAACGCGCCGTACCCCGGAACGCTCATTGGATACCTGGGCCTGCCTTCGTTTGCCTGGGTTGAAAACACGATGTGGTTTGCGTTCAAGACGTACTCGTTTTTGTTTCTGTTTTTCTGGCTCCGCGCCACGCTGCCGAGACTGCGGTACGATCAGTTGATGCGGTTCGGCTGGAAGGTGATGCTGCCCATCGCCCTGGCCAACATCGTGGTGACGGCGCTTGCGGTGTTTTTCTTCGGATAGATGAAAGAGACACGAGACCCATTATGGCGCCTCCTGCAACAACCGGACGTCTCAACCTGCTCGAATGGTTGAAGACCATCACCTTCTACGAGCTTCTCGTCGGGATGAAGACGACACTCTCGCACTTACTCCATTACAAGCCGATCACCTTGCAATACCCCCACGAGAAACGCACGTTGCCGGACAACTATCGCGGCATGCTCGCGCTGCTGCGGTACGACGACGGAACGGAAAAATGCGTCGGCTGCGACCTGTGCGAAGCCGCCTGCCCTTCGCGCGTCATCCGCGTGGTCAGCGCCGAAGTGCCCGGCGAGCCAACGAAACGCTACTCCAAGGAATATTACATGGACATGACCCGCTGCCTGTTCTGCGGCATGTGCGTCGACGCCTGCCCCGTCGACGCGCTGGGCATGACTAGGGAATTCGAATGGGCGGTGTACGACAAACGACAGCTTCACTTGAACAAGGCGCAACTCCTCGCGATCGGCGATCGATCCTATCCGGTCCGCGAGAAGCGTCTGGAGTTGCAGCATCCGAACACGGCTTTTTTCAACGTCGCGTTCCAACACATACCGCAAAAATCGGAATGATGAGCAGTGTTGACCATCGCGTGACCGGCCGGCCCGGCCGAGCCTCGTCGGTGATGTCACGCTCCTGTTGACAGCGAGGGTCGTACCGTGGCGCAGTTATTTTTTGGATATTTCGCCGGAGTGATCGCGGTGACCGCCGTGCTCGTGGTGGCGCTCAGAAACCCCATCTATAGCGCGCTGTCCCTCCTGATCTTATTTTTCCACGTGGCCGGTCTGTACGTGACGCTCCACGCCGAGTTTCTTGCCGCTGTCCAGCTCATCGTGTATGCCGGCGCCATTCTGGTGCTGTATTTGTTCGTCGTCATGCTGTTGAACGTCAAACGGGACGACCGGTACCACAGCCAATGGCGGGTTGCGGCATTCGTCTGTATCCCCTTGCTGCTGGAATTCCTCGTGCTGCTTGCCGAAGGCAGCACGGCCCCGCAACTGGACCGTCTGCCGGCCGAACAGGCCGCCGGGATGGGCGACAATACGATGGCCATCGGCACGACACTGTTCACGACCTATCTCTTTCCCTTCGAGGTCGCCTCCCTGATTCTCCTGGTAGCAATGATCGGCGCCATCATTCTCGCCAAGAGGGACATCGGCGAAAGCCGTGAGACGTGACATGTTGAACGATAACCCACGAAGGATGCTGCTGGCCGCTTCCCTTTGTTCACCGCGTTTGACGTTTCACGGTTCACGTTTCACGAGGCATCAATGACTATTCCCATTTCCTACTACCTCATCCTCAGTGCGATCGTCTTTCTGACAGGCATCGTCGGCGTGCTGATTCGGCGCAACATCATCGCCATTCTTCTGTCGATCGAGCTGATGCTGAATGCGACGAACATCAACTTCGTCGCGTTTTCGGAGCACTTCCAGGACCTGGGCGGACAGGTGTTCGTCTTTTTCGCTCTGACGGTAGCGGCAGCCGAAGTTGCAATTGGGTTGGCCATCATCATCGCGTTGCATCGCGCCAAGGACAGTATCAACATCGAAGAATTCAATTTGCTGAAATGGTAATAAACCGGCAGATGGCAAATAGCAGATGGCAGATGGCATCGGCAGTGGTCCGACGCTCGTGCGATCAGCGATCAGCGATCAGCTCTTAGAATTATGCTCTACACGCTCATCCCATTTCTTCCGCTGGCGGCCTTCCTTGTGCTGGGCCTTGGCGGCTCACGCATCAAGGACCGCGCGCACCTGGTCGCCGTTCCGGCCGTCCTGCTTTCATGCCTGTTATCCATCGGCGCTTTCATCGAGGTCGCCTCCGGGTCCGTCATCTCCGTGCCGCTCTATGCCTGGCTCACCTCCGGCACCCTCGACGTGCGTATCGGTCTCTATATCGACCGGCTTACCGCTGTCATGCTGCTGTTGGTCACCATCGTCAGTTCGCTCGTCCATGTCTATACGATCGGCTACATGCACGGCGAGCCGGGGTATGCCCGCTTCTTCAGCTATATCGCGCTCTTCACCTTTTCGATGTTGATGCTGGTGCTGGCTGACAATCTGCTTCAGCTGTTCATCTTCTGGGAAGCCGTGGGGCTGTGTTCGTATTTGCTGATCGGACATTGGTATGAACGCGCATCGGCCTGCGCGGCTGCAACCAAAGCCTTTCTCGTCAATCGCGTCGGCGACTTCGGCTTCCTGCTGGGCCTCCTGCTGGTCTGGTACAGTTTTGGTTCGCTGAATTATCACGACATTTTTCCGGCCGCGCATGAAGCAGCCAATCAGACGATCAACCTGTTGCGCCCTCTGGGGGGAATCTGGGAAGTATCGCTGTTCACCCTCATCGGCCTTCTGCTGTTTGCAGGAGCCATCGGCAAATCGGCGCAAGTCCCGTTGCATATCTGGCTGCCCGATGCCATGGAAGGCCCCACTCCCATTTCAGCCCTCATCCATGCCGCCACGATGGTGACCGCCGGCGTGTTCATGGTGGCGCGCCTCGCGCCGCTCTACAACCTGTCTCCAGTGGCCATGCAGGTCATCGCTCTGGTCGGCGCCGCGACCATGGTGGCGGGCGCCACTATCGCGCTGACTCAAACGGACATCAAACGCGTGGTGGCGTACTCGACCGTCAGCCAGCTCGGCTATATGGTCATGGCCTGCGGGCTCGGCGCCTATGCGTCCGGCATGTACCACTTACTGACCCATGGCGCGTTCAAAGCCTTGCTGTTCCTCGGCTGCGGCTCTGTGATCGTGGCGCTGCACCACGAACAGGACATCCGCCGCATGGGCGGGCTCAAGGACAAATTACCCGTCACCTACTGGACATTCGTCGTCGGGTCGCTCGCCTTGGCAGGCTTCCCCCTCACAGCGGGCTTCTTCAGCAAAGACGACCTGCTGGTGGCCGCCTGGATGTCGGGACCGCTAGGACAGGTGCTCGCGCTGTTGGGACTGCTCACCGCGCTCATGACGGCCTTCTACAGCTTCCGGTTGGTCTTCGTGACGTTCTGGGGACCATCGCATGTCGATCCGCACCATGTGGAACATATTCATGAACCATCATGGACGATCACCGTGCCGCTCATAATCCTGGCCGCCCTCAGCATCCTAACCGGCTACCTCGGCATTCCATCGTTCCTCGAACCGGTCTTTTCGACGGGGGGCGAACATTCGGGGGAACATGGCGCGGCAGGCCTGGGCATCATGATTGCGGCGACAGTGATGGGGCTTGCCGGCATCGCCGGGGCATACTATGTCTATGTGCTGAACCCCCACCTGCCCGATCGATTCGCCCAACAGTGGGAAAGTCTGTACCAGGGCTCTCTGAACAAGTGGTATGTGGATGAAGCCTACGATCGCGCCTTCGTCAAGCCGACCTTGACAGCAGCCACGGAATTGTGGAAACGCGTCGATATCGAGGTGATTGACGGAGCGGTCAATGGCGTGGCTCGCGGTGTCGCGTGGGGCGGATGGCTGCTCCGGCTGGTCCAGAGCGGGCAGACACAGCATTACGCATTGGCGATGGCAGGCGGCATCGTGGTCATTGTGACGATGTTCATGTTCTTTTAGGAGACCGGTCAATGGTCATCATGCATTGGTCAATGGAAGGCGCGCTACGACTGCCCCTCCTCCCATTGGCCATCAACCATGAACCATCGGCCATCGCCCCATGACACATTCCTTTCCTTGGCTCACCCTGCTCATCGTCCTCCCGCTTGCCGGAGCGGTGGCGCTGTGTTTCGTGAAAGAGAACAGTATCCGGCTGATCACGCTCGGCATCACAGCCGCCGATCTGCTGTTGTCGCTCCCCCTCTGGTGGCTCTTCGACTCATCATCCGGCGGAATGCAATTCAATGAGACGGCCGTGTGGATCGCCACGCCGCCGATTCACTACCGGGTGGGCCTCGACGGCATCAGTTTGCCGCTCGTCCTGATGACAACCATTCTGATGCCGCTCTGTGTGCTGATTTCCTGGCGCTCAATCGACAGGCGAATCAGAAGTTTCATGGCCATGCTGCTGGTCATGGAAGGCGCTATGATCGGCGTCTTTGCCGCGCTCGATTTCGTGCTGTTCTACGTGTTTTGGGAGGCGATGCTGATTCCGATGTATCTCTTGATCGGCGTGTGGGGAGGGCCGAATCGAATCTACGCCGCAGTCAAATTTTTCCTCTACACCCTGGCCGGCAGCGTGCTGCTCCTCGTGGCGATTCTCGTGCTGTATTTCCAGGGCGGCCATACGTTCGATATCGTCCAATTGAGCCAGAGCACCGTCCCGGAGTCGTTGCAGTTCTGGCTCTTTCTCGCGTTTTTCGCCGCCTTTGCCGTGAAAGTCCCGATGTTCCCGTTCCACACCTGGCTGCCCGACGCCCACGTGGAAGCGCCCACCGCCGGCAGCGTGATTCTCGCCAGCGTGCTGCTCAAGATGGGGGGCTATGGATTCGTGCGCTTCAGTTTGCCGATGTTGCCCGATGCTTCAATAGCCTTCACCCCGCTGATGGTGACGCTGTCGATCGTCGCGATCGTCTACGGCGCCTATATGGCGCTGGCCCAGGCCGATTTGAAAAAGCTCATCGCCTATTCGAGCGTCAGCCACATGGGATTCGTGACCCTGGGGCTGTTCATGTTCAACATCCAGGGCATCGAAGGCGCCGTGATGCAGATGGTCAACCACGGCATCACCACGGGCGGCCTCTTCCTCTGCGTCGGGCTGATTTACGAACGCACGCACAGCCGGCAGATCGCCGACAATGCGGGACTGACCAAGCCGATGCCGCGCTATGCCACGCTTCTGGTTATCTTTGCCCTGTCCTCGCTTGGCCTTCCTGGCACCAACAGTTTTGTCGGAGAATTCATGGTGCTGGCCGGCACGTTTCTCTGGAGCAAGCTCGCGACGGCCCTGGCATCGCTCGGAATCATTCTCGCCGCAGCCTATATGCTCTGGATGATCCAGCGCGTCGCCTTCGGCGTCCCCTCCGCGCATATGCTGCCGAAACTTCGAGATCTGGACCGGCGCGAGATGGCCACGCTGGTTCCGCTCGTTGTCTTGGTCTTTTGGATCGGAATATTCCCGAATCCGATGCTGACCCGCATGCACGCAAGCGTGAAGCAGGTCATTGCGCGCATGCCGGCTCCGGCGACAGCGATGAGTCCCGGTGCCCGGCCTTCGCCGGCATCAACGGACGAAGCCTCCGCGGCCATGGAGACGCCCAGGCCATGACATTCTCACCCGGAGATCTGTTCCTCATTCTGCCCGAGCTGTTGGTGATCACCGCCGCCTGTCTCGTCCTCGCGCTGGATCCGGTGCTGTCGTCATCCAAAAAAGATGGACTGGCCTGGCTGAGCCTCGGCACATTGGCCGTCAGCATGGGGGTGATCGCCTCGCAGATGGGCCATGCCGCGCCGGCCTTTGGCGGCATCGTCATCATCGACGCCTATGCGTGTTTTTGGAGATTGCTCCTTTGCTTCGTTGCCGGCCTGACCGTCCTGCTGTCCCACACTTACCTGCGGGAGGAACGGCTGTACTTCGGCGAATACTACGGGTTCGTCTTGCTCGCGCTCTCCGGCATGATGGTCATGGTATCGGCGGCGGATCTCCTGACGATCTATCTCGGCACGGAACTGATGTCGCTCTCGCTCTACGTGATGGCAGGGCTGAAACGGTCTGAGCCCCGCTCGCTGGAAGCCTCGGCCAAATATTTCGTGCTGGGCGCTTTCTCATCCGGCATTCTCCTGTACGGCATCTCCCTGCTCTACGGCGCAACAGGAAGCACGAGACTCCCCGCCATCGCCGCCGCCATCGCAGGCCGGAGCCTGGACGACCCACTTCTTTTGGCGGCCACGATTTTGCTGGCAGTCGGATTCGGATTCAAACTGGCCGTCGTGCCGTTCCACATGTGGACTCCCGACGTCTATCAAGGAGCGCCGACCTCCGTCACGGCCTTCATGGCAGTGGCCTCCAAGGCCGCCAGTTTCGGCGCATTCCTTCGTGTGTTCGTCGAAGGGCTCGGCGGCCTGAAGGCCAACTGGTCCGCCATCTTCCTGCTGCTGTGCGTCGCCACGCTGGTGCTAGGCAACATCGTGGCACTGGTGCAGACGAACATCAAACGAATGCTGGCCTATTCCAGCATCGCCCATGCCGGCTACGCCTTGATCGGCGTCGTAGCAGCCGGAATGGCCGGTGGTCCGGCTGGAGGGGCAAACGGCATTGCCGCCGTCATGCTCTATTTTGCTCTGTACGCCTTTATGACCTTCGGCGCGTTTACCATCGTGGCGATGCTGCGCAAGGGCGGGCTCGATGGCGACGAGATCGAGGATTTCACCGGCCTTGCCACGCGCCATCCCCTTGCCGCGCTGCTGATGCTCGTCTTTATGGTGTCGCTGGCCGGCATCCCCCCGACGGCCGGGTTCATCGGCAAATTCTACGTCTTCATGTCCGCCGTCGAAGCGGGGCTGACCTGGCTGGCGGTCTTGGCCCTCGTGTTTGCGGCGATCTCAGCCTACTACTATCTGCGCATCGTCATGGTCATGTATATGCGGGAACCCGTCGCGCTCACGGCGGCCTCGCCCCGGCTCGTCATGTCGCCGGCCCTGTCCATCGTGCTCGCGTGCGCCGTGGCCGGTGTGCTGTTCTTCGGCGTATACCCCAACCCACTCGTGAACCTCGCCGGGCAGGCCGTCTTGACGTTAAAATAAATTCCGAGACCGCAAGAATGAGATGCGTGACATCGCGGCTCATGCTACGCTTGGCGGCATGCGAGCTCTCAAGATGGGACTTCGTTTTCCGGTTGATATCTTCCATGCCTTTCTGCGGCATGGCTGCGCCAGCCTCGCCGCATCCCTCGCGTTTTTCTCCCTGCTCTCGCTCTTTCCGCTTGTCTTCCTTCTGCTGTACGGCATTAGTTTTCTGGTCAGCCAGGATGTGATCGGCGAGCAATTCCTGTTGAGTTTCCTCAAGGGGTTTTTGCCGTCGTTGGGCGAGCGGCTGGCTCACGAACTCCACCGGGTCAGCGCCCTGGAAAACGTGCGATGGATCGTGTTTCTCTCGTTCTTCTGGTTCGGAGGGCTGGTCTTCTATGAGCTGGATTACGCGCTCAATGTGGTATTCGAAAGCACCAGGCGGCGTCACCCGTTGATCTCCACCGCGATATCGGTCGCCTTGCTCGGCGCCACCGGACTGCTGCTCATCATCTCCTATGTCGCAACGCAAACCATCAACCTCCTGACCGCCTATGCGCCGAAGCTCTGGGGTCTGGATCTCGTCGCCCTCACGGCTCATGACTTCCAGTTGACCTATACCTTGCCGTTCGTCCTGGCATTCTTGGCGGTCGGTTTTCTCTATCGATATGTTCCCCGCCGCAGGCCCGGATGGCGGGAAGCGATGGCTGGCGCCATGGTATTCGGCGTCCTCTGGGTCTCCGCCAAATTATTGTTCGTCACTTATAGTAGCTACGCCACGGTCTATGTCCGGCTCTACGGGTCCCTGCTGGAAGTCATCTTCCTCCTGCTATGGGTCTACTATTCGGCCGGGCTCCTCCTGCTCGGCGCCGCAATCGCCCACAATCTCCAACAACGAGTCCAGGTGCCGTCCGCCGCATCGTCGGATGGCGGCTAATACCGTCCTGGAGCCGTTTTCCTGGCTTTGCAACTTCCGGCCTTTTCCTGGCCTCACGCCCTTTTCTACGATAGGATTTTGCCCGACTAGGTCATAGGCCGACACGATCGTTCACGCCGCGTATTCGGCGCGAAGAAGTCGGATCTGAACACCCATTAGGATACTGCATGCTACAGCTGAATAATGAAACCTTGACCATGTTGGGCATCATCGGGGGCATGATTGTGATGACGCTCACCATCGTGGATTACCTCATCAAATTTCATGACCGATTTAAGGATGCGAGAGACGCTTCCCCCGTGCGCAAGGAGAAACCGTCCCGTGAACGGCGCGAAGAACCCGAGTCTGATCCATCACCCTCGAAAGGCAAGAAACCGAACTGGACTTTTCGTCCGGCATTCCCGTTTTTGCTGTACCGCGAACTCCTTACGATCGTTCCGACGGGAGTCTTGCTCAATTACCTTGGGCTGATGCTGAGCATTCGGTTCAACAGCATCCTCTACCTCGATATGACGGGAACGGCCCTGGTCGCCTTTCTCCTCGGACCCTGGTGGGGCGCCATCACCGCGCTGCTGTCCAGCTCATTCGTCAACTGGCTGGCATACCCAGGAGAGGGGGCCAATACAGCGGTATTCCCCTGGGTCCTCGTCAATATGACCGGAGGACTGCTCTGGGGATTCCTTGCCCAGAGGCTCGGATTTCGAAAGTATCTGCGCACCGCTCACAATTCGTCGCTCATCCATATCTGGTTTCTGTGTTCGTTCGGACTCGTGAGCGCAGCGGTGATGAGCCTCCCAGGCGCGGCGCTCCAGATCACCCTGGCGCAGCAGCACGCGCTGGCGATGGATCAGGAGCTCAGAACGATCCTCGAGCGGACATTGACGCACTGGGAAATGGGAATGGAAAGTTACCTGAATCCTGTTCTCGGCGCTGCGTGGGCATCGACCATCGTCAGTACAGTCCTCACCGTCCTCGAACACTTCTTCCGGTATATCCCAGACAAAACGGTGAGCGTTGCGATCGCCCTGATTATCGTGAAATACGGTTTCCCTCTATTCGAACAAGAGTTGATCCATGGGGGGCCGGAGAAGGACTATCTTCGCGATAACCACACCTCTCCCCTTCTTCTGGGAGTGTTGTACACGCCGGTGTTTCTGGTGTTCATGACCGCAGAGGTCTATGACTTTCTCGGCAACTGGATGTTGTGGAGCGCGCCCTGGGCCGTCATCCTGGCAGGATATGTATTCCTGAAATACTTCGGACCATCAGACGACCAGGCCTACGACGCCACTGTGGCAAGAGCCGCCCGCTACGGCCGCGCGCTGAAACCGTTGGAGCGTGAGCCGGCGCATAACTTTTGCCGCCGATTGATGCTCGCAACGTTGATCTCAAGCGCCACGTTCGTGATTTGCCTCACGCTGGTGTTGCGAAACTTTTCCAATATCGCGCTGAATTTTCTCTGTGTGGTGTATGGCTTTCTTCTAGCCGTCCACGTAGTCCGCGTCGCCATCGCCCAAAACATTTCCGTGGCGCGGACGGAGTGAGACCGTGAAGCGTCGCTCGTATCTCGTCGTCCGCGAGATACGCATCACGTTTTCCGTAGTTGCAGAAAATGCGCGATAGCCGACTGCGTGACCAGCCCGGCAATCTGTCCGGCTTGCATTACGACAAGCCGATCCCATCCGTCCCCCGCCATGCGCTCCAACGCCTGAATCACCGGAGCATCCAGGTCCACGATCAACGACGGTGACAGCGGGCGCATGACCTGCCCGACTTGCCGCCAAGACCACAGTGCCGCCGGGACCGTCTGGATGTCAGCCACCGTGATCAGCCCCGCCAGCCGTCCATCATCCAAGACTGGAAAGCCGCCATATCCATAGGGCTGGAAGTACTGCGTGACCGCCTCATCCAGCGAACATTGTGCGGGAATCGACGTGACCGTCCGGACCATCAAGTCCCGTACCGGAATCGTCGCGAGACGGTGCCGCAACGCCGCTTGACGCCGGCTGGCGAGCGCCGCGGCAAAGAAAAACATCCCGACGAAGGCAACCCAACTACCGTTGGTTGCCATCGAAGAAGGCAACTCGCCCATCAATGCCCCGACGAGCACCGCAAGCCCCAGCAAACTGAGCAACGCGCCGAATCCAAGGCCGGCCACAGCCGCCTGCTTCGTCGCTCGATGGAAGTCCTTCCCCCAAGCCCAGAGCCCCGCGCGCAATACCCGCCCCCCATCCAAGGGGAACCCTGGAATCAAATTGAATAGCCCCAGCTGGAGGTTCACCGTTCCCAACAGAGCCCCAAGCATAACCAGACCTTGCGCGTCGCTTGGCTGTAGAATTGATTCGGCGATCGCGACGCACCCCAAACAGACCGCCCCCAGTACAAAACTCACCACAGGCCCGGCCACCGCAATAAGGAATTCCGCGCGCGGAGTGGGCGCCTCCTTCCGCATATGGGCCACGCCGCCGAAAATGAATAGGGTGATCCGTTCGATTGGAATGTGATAGCGCAGCGCCACATAGGAATGGCCGAGCTCGTGCAACAGGACGGAGAGAAACAAGAGAAGCGCAGCAATGCCCCCCATTGCCCAATAACGGGTGGGCGAGAGACCAGGCAACCCCTCCGGCAAATAGCCGGTCGCCAGCGACCACGTCACGAGAAGAAACACCAGAAACCAGGACCCATGGACTCGAATGGGAATCCCCAGCGCGCGCCCTATTTCCCAGGAGGGCCATTGCATAGACGCACCGTAACAGCTCACCGGCAAGGGGTCAATTTATCGCCGCCGGCTTCATCCTCGCTCGTATCTCGCCAACACAGCTCTGAACATACTCTTTCTGTCCCGTGCTTCACGCTTCACGCTTCACGAGATACGCTACACGGAAGCCGTGGCTCCATGCGATCTGGATAAACTGCCATGCACCATGCCGGTTTTCTTCAGGTATACTAGCGCCTATGCTTCTACGATCCCCCGCATGGGTCCTCAGTATCTTGATCATCGGCAGCTTGCCGCTCGCCATTTCGGCCACGAGTTCAGCCCAAGTTATCAAGTCCGGTCCGCCGGCCTGCCCGGGCGTCGCGCTGACGTTCGATCTCTGCCCCGTCATCAAAGGATCGGGATACGACCAGGCGTTGATGGACTATCTGATCGAACACCGGATTCCTTCCACATTGTTCATGTCGGGCAAGTGGATGGCCAAACATAAAGAACAAGTGAATCATCTGCTCGGTCTCGGCCTGTTCGAGATCGGAACCCATGGCGACGTGCATGCGCATTTGCCCATGCACAACGCCGGCGAGCAGCGGACCGAAATTCTCCGCCCGGTCACCATGCTGCATGAGCACTATGCCCATACAGCCACGTTGTTTCGCCCTCCCTATGGAGAATATAACGACGTGACGGTCGATGTCGTGAAAGCCCTGGGCCTACGGTTCATCCAGTGGAGCATCGAGTCCGGCGACCCAGACCCTACCCTCTCGGCAGAACAGATCCTGACGCGGGTCGACGCACGCGTAAAGCCCGGCAGCATTATCGTCTTTCACGCCAACGGAAAGGGCAAGCAGACCCGCCAGGTGAT
>Ga0224495_10002257_pt1 | contig 12688 bp, 12 predicted proteins | sample SF_Jul11_sed_USG_FD_168128 | JGI IMG/M metagenome (GOLD analysis project Ga0224495, IMG submission 168128) | Sediment microbial communities from San Francisco Bay, California, United States - SF_Jul11_sed_USGS_4_1 | ecosystem: Environmental > Aquatic > Marine > Sediment | place: USA: California... | reverse complement strand
TCCTTCTTCACCGTCTTTGCTCAGATAACTTAACTTCACCATCGCTTTATCGCTTTCTGCTGTAACATCCTCTGCCTTCCATACAACTTTGTCGAATCCCTTGATACCGCCGTGCAGATGATTGGGCCCGTTGTTGGCAGCCAGTTGATACTCGACATCATTTAGCTTGAATTTAGCTCCACCGATTCGGTTAGCATATCGACCGACAGTGGCCCCGAAGTAGGGATGCCCTTTGATGTATCCATCAAGGGTGTCGAAGCCGAGGGTAATATCAGCCGGCTTGCCGTTTTTGTCCGGCACCTCTAATGAAACCAAAATCGCGCCGTAGTTGGTAATTTTTGCTGTAATGCCGTTGGTATTTGTCATGGTGTACAGGTCAACTTCCTGCCCATCGGGGGTTTTGCCAAAAGATTCTGTGTTGATACTCATTACTTTTTGCTCCTCAGCTTTCGTTCCATGTGAAGTTTCTGTTCCTTTCTTTTCGCAGCCGACCACGATTAAGGCCGTTATTGCTAAAACAAGATTGACCCAGACTATTCTTTTCATTTTCAGCTCCTTGCTCTTTAAATACGGATGTTTGTGCACTTTCCAGACGTGTTCGGAGTATAACGGGGGGGAAGTGAAATATCAAAAAAATTATTGGTATTGCCTTAATTCATAGTTGAGTCTTCGGTGTTGGATTTTTGGTGCCGCAATCGTGATTTTGAGTGAAGTGAGGAACTTTTCCCTCTCCCACCCTTTTCGGTTGCGCCAGAGGCGATATTTATTAATTCATTGGCAGTGCAGGAGAATAGGCGGTCTCGTTGCCGTGGATATCACGTGCCTTGACACGAAAACGATAGTCCTGTCCGCTGTATGTGCTTACCAGGACAGTGTATGAGGGGCTGCTTTGCCAGCCACTGCTGAAACCATTAGGCGGAAGTTTAGGATAATCCAGGCATTCGAAGTAATATTGCACGCCTCCACTTGGGTCTGTAGCTGTTTTTGCCGTCATCGTGGCACAGTAGCCACCGGGGCATTGAATTTCATGAGGTCCACCGCCCGAAGCCCATTGCATCGGGTTAGGTTCCGGCGGCGTTGTGTCTGGGGGCGGCTCATACCCGACATCTACAAGCCAATTGTTGGCGAGTTTTGCCAAGTCATAGAAGTCCACGTCGTCATCAAGGTCTAAATCGCCTGATAATACAGTTCTTACGGAAAGAACCATCGAAAACGTGCTATATATTGATCCGTTCATGGCGCCCCACCCTTCTACCTTTGTAGAATTCTCTGCGAAAATACCAATTACATCACCAATAAGAGCCGGGAAAGCATGTATGCCACTAAACCAATCGGTGGAACCGCCATTTGTTACATTAACATCGGGAAAGCTCAATACCTCCTTTTCCCTGGGCGGCTCTGTAGCTACAGGCGTAAGCAGGCCGCGTGTGATTGCAATATGGTCCATAGTCCCCGAGCCTCCGATTCGGAGGGATGTGGTACCATTATTGGTTGAAATGTTTGCAGTGTGGTTATAATAAACCATTACATCATCACCGTTCTGCTCGTTTGCATCCGGCATAATTTTATAGAATATCCCGTAGCCTTGAGCATTTTGGGTTCTGTTGAAACCTTTGCCGCGTGCGTAACAATAGCTGTAATCCGCCGCACCTTCGGCGATAGAGAATGATTGTATGCGAATAGAATTAGTGCTGGTGTCGCTGCGGATATCGTTAAGTACGTAAAAACGCGCTTGAGGAACACCGGTAGATACTCTGCTAACAGAAACAGAATTTGTACTGTTCTGTGTCAGGGTCCAGGGTCCATCGAATAAAGGGTTATTGTATGCGTAAACATCGTAGTTGGCACGAAATCCGCCCGCATGGTAGACAAAGTGTGCCCCGTGGACAGTGCCGATAGTGCAAAGTAAAATAAAAATAGTCAAAAATCGTTTCATTTTCCCTCTATGGTTAAATCTTTGTCAACCAGTGGGTTATTTCCAATATTTTACCAAATCAGCAGGCTTTTGTCCATATATTCGGCTCCGCAAATGGTTTAATTCCGTCCATACAGGCATTAGTTGCACGGAATCGCCTGTCAATCATTGAATTACCGGATGTAAATTGGTAGTATCGACAAAAATTTTTGTGCGTCCTGCGCGAGAAATATCGCGTAAATCAGGAGCGCAGTACGATATCGGAACAACATTCATCTCATACGGTAAAAACGGCAAGGAATAGTGAATCGCAAATTCAAGAAAGCAGGAGGACATGGATATGAAAAGTAAATCCATTAGTCGGCGTAATTTTATGAAGGGCTGTGCGGCAGGTGCATCCGTGTTTATGAGCGGTGGTTTAGCTGGAAAACCGGCTTCGGCGCAAGAAAACAAAAGGCCTAACATCGTCCTGATTGTCAGCGACGACCATGGGCTTGACGCGGTGGGCTGTTACGGTAATCCGGTGGTCAAGACGCCGAACCTGGATGGTTTGTCGCGTGAGGGAGTGCGATTTACGAATGCTTTTTGTACGACGGCAAGCTGCAGCGCCAGCCGGTCGGTGATTTTGACTGGTATGTATAATCACGCCAACGGCCAGTACGGGCACCAGCACAGCTATCATCATTTTGTATCCTTTCCGAATATCAAGAGCCTGCCGGTGTTGCTGACCGAGTCAGGATACAGGACGGGGCGGATTGGCAAGTATCATGTTGCACCGGATGAGGTTTATAAATTCGACGTAGCGCTGCAGGCCGACAGCCGCAGTCCGGTCGAGATGGCTGAGAAATGCAGAGCCTTTGTTGCCGCTGATGGGCCGTTTTTCCTTTACTTCTGCACAAGCGACCCGCACCGCAGCGGGGACAGGGTCGAGGATCTGCCCGGCAAACCTGACCGATTTGGAAATCGTCCCCAGGGCTACCGCGGCATAACAGAAGTCAAGTACAAGCCCGAGGATGTGATTGTTCCACCGTTCCTGCCTGACACGCCGGAGTGCCGGGCCGAGCTGGCGCAGTACTATCAGTCGGTTTCGCGCGTTGACCAGGGGGTGGGTCGAGTGTTGGCGGTCCTTAAGGAAGCGGGCAAATATGATAATACGATTGTTATCTATATCTCCGATAACGGCGTTGCGTTTCCCGGGGCCAAGACGACACTGTATGAGCCGGGTATGCGTTTGCCCTGTATTGTGCTCAATCCCGGCTCCAAGAAAAAGGGTATCATGTGCGACGCATTAATTAATTATGCAGATTTGGCACCGACGATACTCGATTTTGCCGGCGGGCAGCCCGGCAGGGCTGAGTTCCAGGGGCGTTCGTTCAAGCCGGTGCTCGAAACCGAACATCCAAAGGGATGGGACGTTACTTTCGCTTCACATACCTTTCACGAGATAACGATGTATTACCCGATGCGGGTGGTGCGGCAGCGCAGGTATAAGCTGATTTGGAACATCGCGCACGGCCTGGACTATCCGTTCGCCAGCGACCTCTGGGAGGCTTCGACGTGGCAGGCGACGATTCGGCGGGGAGATAAGTATTATGGCAAACGAACGGTTGAAGCATATCTGCATCGGCCGAAATTTGAGTTGTACGATCTGGAAAAAGACCCGCATGAGGTAAAGAACCTGGCGGAGAATCCAAAGTATGCCAGGGTGCTTGGCGAGCTGAAAGAACAGCTAAAGGCGTTTCAGGAGCGGACAAAAGACCCGTGGATAGTCAAGTGGCAATATGAATGAGACTAAGAGCGCTTGACAATTGGCTGTCGGCGGTTATAATGTGGGCTTCGATTGGTTATCCTTTTAGAGCGATATATAAGGACGGTATACCGGGCAGGGAAGCCCCCTTTTTTTTACAGAATAACTGAATTTGATTCCTCGGTGAAAAAAGGCATACAATATGATGCAAAAAGGCCCTGCAATTTGGCAGGGCCTTTCGATTCTTTCAAGCCTTGTTATTTGTTTAGACAGGCTTTACGTTGGTTGCACAAGGGCCTTTTTTACCTTGTCCGACCTCGAATTCGACATTCTGGCCTTCATCGAGGGACGCATAGCCCATCGTCTTAATTTCTGAGTGGTGGACAAAGAAATCGTCGCCGCCATCATCCGGGGTAATAAAACCAAACCCCTTACTTGAATTGAACCATTTTACTTTACCTGTACTCACAATGTTCTCCTTAGGCCCAAAAGGCCTGTAAATAAAGATTCCCTCATCATTCTTTTTGAGGGGTATGCTTCGAGGGATGCTAAGAATACTCCTAAACTACATAAAATAAATATAGCAATAAGTTCTCCTATTGTCAAGAAAATAATTGAGTAATTCGGCCAATTCATCAATTTTGCTGCGTAATAAGCATTATTCTATGGGTCCAAATTCCCCACACCAGCTTTTTTCGTCAACATCAGGCCAATCCGTCCCGTTGTTGCCGTTCCTCCATACCGGGGGATATCTACGGCATTCACCATAGAAACTCGGCAAGTCAACAGTTTGGAAAAATTTACAACCCCTGCATTTTTGGGTCTGCTCCTGAGTTTTCATGTCTCACCTTACTTTCTTTAAACAGTATCTATACCACAATGTTCCAATGAGAAAAGCCTGATTCAAGGTATCCTCGGATGTTTCACTTGCCGGATTTCCCACATGGAATTCATTTCAATTTCCTTCTTAAACCTTTAAACCTAAAAGCCCTGTTCCGCAACTTCGGCTGATATTGGATCTTCGCACTGCTCTACCTGATATTCCTTAACCAATTTATTAACAAGTAATCTGACCGGTACGATTTCATTACACCTCCAGGCATTTGAACCGGCGAAGGCAAAAGATTCATCCAGATTTCCCTCTGCCGCGTTTGCCAGAACTTCAGTTGTACAATACGGTGCTTTGTCGGGTTCACACGTCCTGAGACATTGATATTTACATTTAAAGGGAACAGTCCTGCCCTGATTGATTTCTTCTACAAATCTATTGCTTGTGACTCTTCCCGGCAGGCCTACAGGACTTTTTATGATTGTTATATCCTCGGCATGGGCGTTTATATAAGCCTGCTTGAAGTTCTCGTGGACGTCACATTCATCTGTACAAACGAAGCGTGTTGCCATCTGAACTCCGGAAGCCCCTAATCCGAGGAAATGAGCCATGTCCTTTCCATCGAAAATTCCCCCGGCAGCAATGACGGGGATTTTCGGATTAAACGTGTTGGCAATCCTGAGAACTTCCTGGAGTGTGTGCTCGAGGCTGGAAGTTGTATTGTCTAATACGTTCTGATAATGATATCCTAAATGGCCGCCCGCTTTTGTGCCCTCAACAATGATTGCATCGGGTATTCTATCGAAATTCACCTTCCATCTTTTACAGAGGATTCTGAATGCCCTGGCTGAAGAAACAATCGGAATCAATTTGATATCATCTCCGTTCAGATATTTTGGCAGACTTAAGGGCAGCCCCGCGCCGGATATTATCATGTCCACCTTTTCATCGACTGCGGCCCTGACAAGGGTGTCATAATCGGAAAGGGCAACCATAATATTGACGCCGATTACTCCGCCGGTCATACTCCGTGCTTTTCGGATTTCATGTCTCAACGCTTCGGAATTTATTTCACTGGAATCAGATTTTGGAAAGTTCTCATACCTTCCTATGCCGGCACTTGCAATGACCCCTGCACATCCTTCATTTGCGACGGCTCCGGCAAGATTCGCTCTTGATACTCTGACGCCCATTCCGCCTTGTATTATGGGAGGACTGATTTCCAAATTCCCAATCTTGAGGGTTGGCATACTATCTGCATACATAGAGCACCTTTTCTTAACAAAGGTTGGCAGATTAAGAGAAATGACGAGAATGGTGATTTCCGAAGTTGTTATTCTGGGGCGTTGTTTCTGCTGTTTCAACTCTCTTGTGAGCAATCATTCCAATAAAATATTATTATACGATATCCTTATTATCGGCTAAACACAACAAATATTTTTATTTTTTGAGCAAATATATTCCGAGCGCGGACCGTTTCAGTCGGATATCTGTATCAAGATCAACGGTTTTAGCCGTATAATACTATTCGGTCACTTAGGTTGTTTCTTTGGTCTTGCAGATCGAACTTATCAAACAAATCTTGTAGGTTTAGCAGGAATAGTTATAATTTGGCTTTGGCCGGAATAATAAAGAATTCACTGACGGTAATCCATTGTGTGAGAAGTTGTAAGTATTGGATTATAAAGGGGATACGTAAATGGCATTATTGTTAGGATATGATGTCGGAAGCTCGTCGATAAAAGCGACGTTGATGGAGGCTGAGACGGGAGAGGTTTTGGCGACAGCTACTTCGCCGGATAAAGAATTAGAGATTATCGCCCAAAAGCTCGGCTGGGCGGAACAACAACCGAGCGTCTGGTGGGAGCATGTCGTAAAGGCCACAAAGAGCATTAGTGCACAGGTTCAAAAGAGCACAAGTTGCAGTATGGCTGATGTGGAGGCAATCGGGATTTCCTACCAGATGCATGGCTTGGTGGCCGTGAATAAAAGCAAGGAAGTGCTCAGGCCTTCGATAATCTGGTGCGATAGCAGGGCGGTACAAATCGGCGAAAAAGCGGCAGCGGAAATCGGAGAAGAAAAGTGTCTTAAAAGTTTGCTCAATCTGCCGGGCAATTTCACCGCCTCGAAATTAAAATGGGTGATGGAAAACGAGCCGGATGTTTATTCGAAGATTCATAAAATAATGCTGCCCGGTGATTATATCGCGATGAAGATGACAGGCGAGATAAAGACGACTCCATCAGGTCTTTCCGAAGGGATAATGTGGGATTTTCAAAAGCACGGTCTTGCCGATTTGTTATTGGATTACTATGGCATCAGCAGCGAAATGATTGCTGACGTTGTGCCGACGTTTTCGGTTCAGGGAGAGCTGGCAAAAGAAGCGGCGGAGGAATTGGGATTGAAGGCCGGGACGAAGATATCATATAGAGCCGGTGACCAGCCAAATAATGCACTGTCTTTAAATGTTTTGAATCCGGGAGAAATAGCGGCCACGGCGGGGACTTCCGGCGTGGTTTACGGTATCAGCGACAGAGGTGATTACGATCCCAAATCGAGGGTGAATACTTTTGTTCATGTCAATTACAGTGCTGAGGAGCCGAGGTACGGTGTGCTCTTGTGTCTCAATGGGACAGGGATATTGAACAGTTGGCTGAAACACAACGCGGCCGGCACAATCAACTACGAAAAGATGAATGAATTGGCCGGTCAGGTTGAAGTAGGTTGTGACGGACTTGTGGTTTTGCCTTATGGCAATGGGGCTGAAAGGACGCTGGAGAATAAAAATATCGGCGCATCCGTCCACGGTCTGAACTTCAATACGCATAGCAGGGCGCATCTGCTCAGGGCGGCACAGGAGGGTATTGTCTTTGCGTTGAATTACGGTCTTGGAATTATGCGCCAGGCCGGTGTACTGGCGCAGAAGGTTCGGGCCGGCCACGCGAATATGTTCCTTAGCCCATTGTTCGGCGAGGCCTTTGCGACTGTGACGCAATCGGTAGTGGAATTATATAATACCGATGGCTCGCAGGGAGCAGCAAGGGGAGCCGGTATCGGTGCGGGCATTTATAAAGGTCCGGAAGATGCCTTTGCGGGCCTAAAACCCGTTAAGACAATCGAGCCGAATGAAAAGTTAGCTTCCGTCTATCAAAAGGCGTATGATAGATGGGAAAATGTTTTGAAACAACAATTAGAAGTATGACTCGTGACATGAGCAATATGACACGATAGCCAATTAGAAAGGAGTTGGTAAATGGCAGCGGAAAAATCTTTACACAGTATATGCAGATGGACATTTAATCCGGGCAAGGGCGGGTTTGTGCCCGGTGACATGCGGCCGGAATGGGGAGGCAGCTTCGGAACGCCGGAGATGATTAAGCTGGTGAAAGACAAAGTTTCTCCGCGGCTGCCTGATAACGTTGAGCTTGGAATCGAGATGCATTACGATGCCGAGGTCGATGACGATAACGCTGCGGCGGTGGCTGATGCGCTGGTGGATTGTGGATTGTACCTGGCGATGATAACACCGGGGGCACACTGTCACTTTGGATACGGCGGGGTCGCGTCTCTGGATGCGGCAGAGAGGAAGGCGGCTGAGGAATTGGGGACGAGGACGGTCGACCTGGCGTACGGGACTTTGAAGAAGGCGTGGCATCCCGATGAGAGCAAAGCACCGGCGTTAATAATCTGGAACGGCTCGTTCGGTTATGACATTGCGACCATCGGAATCTGGCAGATGTATCAGAACCTCAAGGAAAGCATCGCGGGCTTATGTAAATATGAGCAGGAGAAGGGCGGCAGCCTGTATATTGGTTTTGAGCCGAAGCCGAACGAGGGGCATCCGGCTATGCTGATTCCGACCGTGGCTAGTGCGATACTTTTCTGGAGAAAAATTGAGGAGGAGTTTGGCGTATCGAGAGCCAGGAAAGGTGTCAATAAAGAGTTCGGGCATTCGGAAATGATAGGGCTCGACCACGTTGCAGATACGGTTGAAGAGCTGGACAATGATGCGATGGTGCACATGCACTTGAACAGCCAGGGATATAACGACGGCATCATTCTCGGCGGGCCGGGCAAGTACGATATCGACCACGGGGCGAGAGTCAACGGTATGAATGTTGCCATTGCGGGGCTTATTCAGCAGGCGGGCTTTAGCCGGTGGAAGGGCCACGATATGCAGACGCGGGCCTACGATAATGCCGAGCAGGGAATCGACAGAGTGGTCAGAAGCGTATTGAGCTGGGAAGCGTGCGAAAAAGCTGCGCGAGAGCTGGATACTAAGGCCCTGATGAAAGTGCTCGGCAAACGGGAAACCGCCAAAGCCGAAGATATGATGAGAGACGCTGTTGTGGCCGCTCAGAAGTATTTCGACGAAATGTACCAATAAGAGGCATCAGATAATCAGCATTGCATCGCCGTAGGAATAAAAGCGGTATCGCTTCTCGATGGCGTGATTGTAAGCGGCAAGGATGTTGTCGATGCCAGCGAATGCCGCCACCAGCGCAAGTAGCGAGGATGTGGGCAGGTGAAAATTCGTTATCATCGCGTCGACTATCTTGAATTTATAGCCGGGCTTGATGAAAAGACTGGTTTTGCTGCTGATAGCTTCGATTAGTGAATTGGTCGCCACCGTCTCAAGGACGCGTGTGGAGGTTGTTCCGATAGCGATTATTCGGCCCCCTTCTTCTTTTGCTGCATTTATTATGTGGGCATTTTCTTCGTCGATGCTGAATCGTTCCTGATGCATTTGATGGTCTTCGAGATTTTCTGCGGTTATCGGCTTGAATGTCCCGGCTCCTACGTGTAGTGTTACAACAGCGAGGCGAACGCCGGCCTGTTGTAATCGCTCGATAAGCGGTTTTGTAAAATGCAGCCCGGCTGTCGGCGCTGCTACCGCCCCGGGGGTTTTTGCATAAACCGTTTGATAGCGCCGTTTGTCGATTTCCGCTGCCGCCAAGTCATCATCTCGCTTGATATACGGCGGCAATGGGGGGAAGCCAATATTATCAAGGATGGTTTCGGCCCGCCACTGGCGGGCATCCGTTTCTATCTTCATCCTGCATGTGCCATCGGCGGTCTTGTCGAGGACTACCGCTGTGCAAAAATCCTTTTTTGCCTTGTCTTTTAGATGGAACATGTCGCCGGGTTTTACTTTACGGGCGGCTTTTAACAAAACCTGCCAGGTGCCGGTTTCGGTTTCGGCCAGAAATAATCCTTCGAGCTGGCCTCCGGTGCTGCGCTGGCCGAAAAAGCGGGCCTGCAAAACTTTGGTGTCGTTAAGCACAAGGCAGTCGCCGGGTGAAAAGAAATCACCAATCCTGTCAAATTGGCTGTCTATGATATCGCCGTTTTTGCGGTTGAAAACAAGCAAACGCGAGCTGCTTCGAATATCACCAGGCTGTTGGGCGATCAGTTCCGGCGGCAAGTGATATTGGAGCTTATCTGTCTTCATAACCCCAACGTTATCAGACGCCTGGCTAAATGGCAAAAAAAAATCGCCCAATAAAAAGTGGATTCTGACATTTAAACTGCGATAGGGCTCCGCTGCGGAGATTCCGGCATAAAGTGTCTCAATGCCGGGGACGATGTTAGTAAGGCAAACACAACTTGCGGCATGTGTCTTGGTTTGCCACGAATGGCCTTTGCTTTCGCACGGGTAAACTTGTCGGCGCGAATGCGGGGATGGGTGCCGGATAGTTTTTCGGAGATTAGGTCGATGACTTCGAAATATTTTGACAAAGAGGCAACTTCAATCGCGGTCCTGGACAGGGACGAGCTTAAGAGACGAATCAGAAACTTCAAGGGCCGATTCAAGCTGGATTTTAATGAAGATTATCTTAACAGTCTCAGTATAGACAGGTTAAGACACATCCTTTTGGCCGCCTTAATCAACGCAAAGCCTCACAATTAAAAAGCATTTTGCTCTTCAGACAGCATGTTTAGTTGCCGCCCGCCCAACTTGTGGAGAGATTTGTTTGGGATTATCTGCCCGGCGCGAAAAAAATCTGTAAGTACAGAAGGCATTCTTGTTAATGACTTGGTGGATAACCCAGTCCGCCCCAGCAGCCTTTCTGCATCCAGTATAAATCCTGAAAGTCCGCGTCAGAAGCCGGAGGCGTATCAGGCTCACCAGCGATCTGTTCACCCGGCGCATAGCTGCCGGTGTGATTCATGAAGCTGGCCAGGCCTGCGAATACCGTCCAACGGCCTTTCCACTTGTGGTGCTCACTGTGTCCGTCTGCAAAAGAAACGGTGGCCCCGTCACCGTGCCGGACGGGAGCGTCATCGAACCATCGTTCGTCACTATAATAAACGGCGAAGGCATCCGGAGTCATATGGCCTTCATCAATAAAAACGAGTCTGTGAGCGGGTTTATTAATCTCGCCCAGGCTTTTAACATGTGCGCCGGTTACCCCCTGGACTTCGGGGTGGCAAACAGCGTTCATGGAAAACATTATCGAGTATGTCAGGGCCTCACCGGCCAGACCGGTTGGGCACCTGTAGAGTCTGACATTGCTGGCATAAGGCCATAAGGCGCCGTTTCTTATCTCCTGCAAAACCGTGTCCCAGTCGCTGGGGGGAAACGACACGTCGGCCCAGGCCAGCTCATCTGTGTGGTCACCCCAGGGCATGTTGGCGTTGCTATAGCCTGTGGCGCCGTTGACAAGCTTGCCATCGTTATCATCTGCATACAAAAGCCATGCAAGCGTCAACTGATGCAGATTGTTAAGACACACGACCCGCTTGCCCTGTTCTCTGGCCCGCTCCAGCGCCGGCAGCAATAACGCCATCAACAGCGCAATAATGGCGATTACGACGAGAAGCTCTACCAGTGTAAAACCCGTTGGACATCCCCCCTTTTTCCGATTGGAAATCGTTTCTAACGCAGTAAAAATATTCCGCCCCTTCACAATAACTCCTTCGTTATTGCCAATCTTTGCGGCTATATTTTGCCACCCGGCCCGGTTAGAGACAAGCCCGCACAGAAAATTATGCTGCGGAATTGGCTATTAATGTACCGGGGTATTGTTAGGGTGTAAATTCCCCCAGCAGCCCCGTTGTATATACTGCAAATCCACGAGGCCATTTCCGGGCGGAAAGTTGTTGCTGTGGCCAATGGCGCGATCCTGGGCGTTCTTTATGGTATCGATGCCAATCCATTTGTGCCACTCGCTGTGTCCATCTGCGAAAGACAAGCTTACTCCATTACCGTGCCCGGCCGGAGGGTCGTCCCACCATAGTGGTGGGATCCTGTCATAATGAACGGCGAAGCTGTCCGGGGTCACCCAGCCTTCATCAATATAAACGATTCTGGAGTGCGGCCTGCGAATCGCGTTGATATTTTTCATCCACTGCACATCTTCTACAGTCCCGGACCTCTTAAGACCATTGACGCCATCCATTGCGGCGTAAGTGACCTCCTGTCCTGCCAGACCGGTCGGACACCGATAAAGTTTCATCGACTTGACATATGGCCACATTGCTCCCTGTCTGATAGCTCTTTTTTGATCATCCGGTTGTAATAGATCCCCGTTTCCGTAAGTAGGGGACTCACAAACACCTATCCAGGGAAGTTCGCCGGCATGATCGCCAGTAGTAGGAACATCAGCATAACCATGCCCTCGCGGGCCCGTTTGTGGTGCGCCGTTGACAATTCTGCCCCTGTTTTCATCTGAGTACATAATCCATCCAAGCGTCAACTGATGCAGATTGTTAAGACAAATTACCCTCTTTGCCTGCTCTCTGGCCTTTTCCAGCGCCGGTAACAATAACGCCATCAACACTGCAATAATGGCAATTACTACTAACAATTCAACGAGGGTGAATCCCCTTTTCTTGCTCATAATGATACTCCTTTTTCCTTAACCGCCTACGTTTCAGTACTGATACGAATAGTAAAATCAATAAGCATAAAACGCAGTGCTTATAAACACTACGGTATTTTCCCCCAAACGGCTATACGCATATCCCTCAAGTCCTGCCTGTACTCAACGGTTCCAGCCCCGGGCGAATAGTTAGGCACGCGTCTCTCTCCGGCGTCTACCGTTCCCACTCCTTTCCACTTCCAGAATCCACTGTGGCCGTCCGCAAAGACAAAGGTCATGCCTCCGGTGTGTCGCGCGGGGGGCGGATCTATCCATTTCCCCGGATTGCTGTACCCAACTCTGAAACCGAAGTTGTTCACCCAGCCTTCACA
>Ga0224495_10002256_pt1 | contig 12689 bp, 25 predicted proteins | sample SF_Jul11_sed_USG_FD_168128 | JGI IMG/M metagenome (GOLD analysis project Ga0224495, IMG submission 168128) | Sediment microbial communities from San Francisco Bay, California, United States - SF_Jul11_sed_USGS_4_1 | ecosystem: Environmental > Aquatic > Marine > Sediment | place: USA: California... | reverse complement strand
GGGAAATTTATACATAATCTGGTGGTAAAGGCCAGTACGGACACGTTTGGCTCAAAATTGAGCCAGGCGAGCGTGGCAGCGGATTTCAGTTTGGTGACCGGATTCGGGGCAGATCAGTACCAAGGGAATTTGTTCCTGCGGTCGAAGCCGGGGTCAAGTCGGCTTTGCAGAGCGGAGGATTGGCCGGTTACCCTGTGATAGATGCGAAGGTGACCTTGTATGACGGAAGTTTTCATGAAGTTGATTCTTCAGATATGGCTTTCAAGATGGCAGCCTTCATGGCGATGAGGGATGGGATACACAAAGCTAAACCTATTATTCTCGAGCCAATTATGGAGGTGGAAATAACAACTCCCAATGAGTTCCTGGGAGATATCATTGGGAATCTGAACTCTCGAAGAGCACATATCGAAGGCATTGAGAGTCGCGACGAGGTCTCTGCTGTCCGTTGTCTTGTTCCTCTGGCAGAAACATTTGGTTTCGCCGGAGATTTGAGATCGGGCAGTCAAGGGAGAGCAAGCTACACCATGTGCTTTCATCGCTATGAAGAATTGCCTCAGGATTTGGCTGACCAAATTGTAGCCAGAGCAGGAAGAACCAGATGACCGAGCAAAAAGTTCGTATCAAAATCAAGAGCTTCGATCATAAATTGGCTGATCAAGCAGTAAGGCAAATAATAGATGCGGTGGAGCGTACTGGGGCCATCGTGGTGGGCCCGGTACCTTTACCCACACGTATCGAAAAATTTTGTGTTATTCGATCCCCTAATATAGATAAGGATTCCAGGGAACAGTTTGAAATCAGGACTCATAAGAGGGTAATTGATGTTTTGCAGCCGAGTTCTAAGACCATAGACGCCCTGAGTCAACTGGACTTGGCATCGGGAGTAGAGATAGATATCAAATTGTAGTTAGGACCATGTTTCCAGGCATTATCGGTAGGAAAATAGGCATGACGCAACTGTTTCAGGAAAGCGGAGAGACAGTGGCAGTGACTGCTATTCAAGCCGGGCCTTCTGTGGTAACTCAGGTAAAGAGCCGAGACAGGGACGGTTATGATGCTATACAGGTGGGCTTTATTGACAACAAAGTGAGGCAATCTCAGCTTAGCTCTCCGGAGAAAGGACATCTTCGAGACTTGGAGAACGTGCGCTATCTTCGGGAATTCAGAGCTGATGATATTAGCTCGATCAAGCGTGGTGACAGGGTGGACATTGGATTCTTGAAGCAAGGCGACTTTGTAAATGTCATCGGCCTTTCCAAGGGTAGAGGCTTCGCCGGTGTGGTTAAGCGGCATCATTTTGCCGGTGGGCCAAAGACTCATGGCCAGACTGACCGCCATCGCGCCCCTGGTTCAATTGGAGCTACCACTTTTCCCGGGCGAGTTCTTAAAGGGAAACGCATGGCGGGGCATATGGGAAATAGGAGAGTAACAGCGCGTAACCTCGAGGTTGTTCAGGCTGACCCGGAGCGCAATTTGCTTTTGGTGAAGGGTGCAGTGCCTGGAGCCAATGGAGGGCTGTTAGTAATTGAGAAGGTAAGGTAGCAGGAAGTGCAAGCGCCAGTTTATGCTTTAAACGGTGAAATTGCTGAGCAAATAGAGCTTAGTGAAGCCATTTTTGCTATTCCTTTTAATGAGGCTGTAGTGCACCAGGCGATGGTAAGACAGTTGGCAAATAAGCGGCAGGGTACTGCGTCTGCCAAGACTAGGGGGGAAGTCAGTGGGAGCACAAGAAAACTCTATGCGCAAAAGCATACGGGGAGAGCGCGCAGGGGGGATATAAAGTCGCCTCTTCTGAGGGGGGGCGGTGTGGTTTTTGGTCCTAAGCCACGCTCATACCACCAATCGATGCCCAAGAAAATGAGAAGGTTAGCTCTGAAGTGTCTCCTCTCCGCTAAAATCAGAGAAGGAAATATGAGACTGGTGCAAGAGCTTGATTTCAAGGAGCCAAAGACAAAAGATGTGATAAATGTTTTGTCTTCGCTCGGCATCGATTGTTCTGCTTTGATTGTTACTGCTCAGTCGGCACCCAATGTTACTAAATCAGCGGCTAATCTGACTGAGGTAAAGGTAGTGCCTTCGGCTCTGATTAATGTGTTGGATTTGCTTTCCTATGAAATGTTGGTAGCTACGGTGCCGGCGGTACGGAACATTGAAGAGATTTGGGGTAAATAAATTGCATATTTATGAAGTTTTACGGCGTCCTTTGATTACGGAGAAGGCTACTTCTCTTAAAGAGAAAGACAAATATGCCTTTGAGGTGGGGAGCAAGGCTACCGAGTCTCAGATTAAAGAGGCAGTAGAAAGAGCTTTCAAGGTAAAGGTAAGCAAAGTAAATGTGATGACGGTGCCCGGTAAGACAAGAAGATTTGGCCGGAGACAAGTAACTGGTTCAGCTTGGAAAAAGGCAATAGTCACCTTGGAACCGGGGCACAAAATTAGTTTCTTTGAGGGTGTCTAATGGGTTCAGTTACCAAGTGGAGAAGAAAGAAGATGTCCAAGCACCAGCATAAGAAGCTTCTTAAGAAGACTCGCTGGCAGAGAACTCACAAATAAGGAGTGTTTCGTGGGATTAAAGACTTATGAGCCAACTTCTCCAGGCCGGAGATTCATGTCTGGTGCTGCTTTTGAAGAGCTAACCGGAGTAGCGCCCGAGAAATCCTTGCTGGTGCCGCTGAAAAAGAAGGCAGGGCGTAATAGCCGGGGGGTGGTAACTGTGCGTCATCGTGGTGGCGGCAGTAAACGCAAACTTCGCCTCATCGATTTCAAGAGGGACAAGATTGCCGTTCCGGGAAGAATAGCTTCCATTGAATATGACCCTAATAGGGCAGCTCGGATCGCTTTAGTTCATTATGCTGATGGAGAGAAGCGTTATATACTCGCTCCTTTGGACATTAAGTTAGGTGACACTATACAGGCAGGCGCGGATGCTGATATAAAACCCGGGAATGCTCTGCCATTGGAGTGCATTCCTGCGGGAACTCTAATACATAATGTTGAGTTTGAGCCAGGGAAAGGGGGAAGGCTTGTGCATAGCGCAGGGAATTCTGCCCAAATCATAAGCAAGGAGGGTAAGTATGTAGTGCTTAAACTCCCTTCAGGTGAACTGCGTAAGTTTCATCAAAAGTGCTGGGCTACGGTTGGTCAGATAGGGAACGTTGACCACGAAAAGATAAAACTAGGCAAAGCTGGAAGGACAAGATGGTTGGGTCGGCGGCCTACAGTCAGAGGTTCTGCTATGACTCCCCGTGACCACCCGCATGGGGGTGGGGAGGGCAGAGCTAAACGAGGAATGCCTCCGAAGACTCCGTGGGGGAAGCTAGCTTTGGGAGGTAAGACACGTCGCCGTAAAACATCGGATAAGATGATCCTTAAACGGAGGAAACAAAATGTCACGATCGCTTAGAAAAGGGCCTTTTTGCGACCCTAAATTGGTTAAGAGAATAGAGGCGCTCAATAACTCTGGCGAGAAAACAGTGCTAAAGACATGGTCTCGTGCCTCTACTATTTTGCCTCAGATGATAGGTCACACTATTGCAGTGCACAATGGGAAGAAGCATGTGCCCATTTTCATCACTGAAAATATGGTGGGGCATAAACTCGGAGAGTTTGCGTCTACCAGGACATTCAGGGGCCATATCACCAAAGCTAAAGTAACTGAGCAGGCGGTGAAACAGTAAAGTGCAATGAAGGTAAGAGCAGTAGCTAACGACGTCGGCATTTCGCCTCAGAAAGTTCGTTTAGTGGTGAATATGATTAGAGGCAAGAGAGTTGATAAGGCTTTGACTATCCTCAGATTTATGCCTACCCCTACAGCCAAGGCGGTCGCTAAGGTAATCAAATCAGCAGTAGCCAATGCTGAAAACAACTTTCAAATGTCGCCTGCTGAGCTTAGAATTACTGATATATTTGCTGATAAAGGGCATACTTTGAAAAGATTTCGCCCTCAGTCGAGAGGAAGGATTAGCCCTATCTTAAAACGGTCCAGCAATATTACAGTTTTCGTTACTGAAGAGGAGGAATAGTTTTGGGACACAAAGTTCATCCTTACGGCTTTAGACTAGGTGTTAATCAAGATTGGCGAACCAAGTGGTATGCTGAAAAGAACTATACCCGGTTTTTGTTGGATGATCTAAGGCTACGCAGAGTCGTGGAACAGAGATGTGTGGGAGGCGCAGTCGCTCGAGTGGAAATTGAACGTCCGGGAGACGAAACACATTTGACTCTTTACTCGGCTCGTCCTGGCATCTTGATTGGTCGTGGGGGACAAAATGTGGAAATATTGAAGTCGGACCTGGAAAAGGTGAGTGGAGACAAGATTAGATTGACCGTTAGAGAAATTGAGCATCCCGAGCTCGAAGCTAGTTTGGTAGCTCGGAGCATAGCTGAGCGGCTCGAAGAAAGAATTCCTTTCCGGCGGGCCATGAGACAAGCAGCCTTCCGCACTCTGCAATCTGGTGCCAAGGGAATAAAGGTAAAGTGCAGCGGAAGACTTGGGGGGAATGAAATTGCTAGAAGTGAAACCGTCCGTCAAGGTCAAATGCCGTTGCATAAGATACGTGCCAATATTGATTACGGTCTTGTTGAAGCTCATACTGTAATGGGACGTATTGGGGTTAAAGTGTGGATTTATAAGGGCGATATTATCCCTGAAGTGAAGGAGAAAAATGCTACAGCCGAAACGAGTGAAGTACCGCAAGGTACATAAAGGAAGGCGAAAAGGCAGTGCCCAGAGCGGGGATACCATTGTTTTTGGTGACTTCGGCATGAGGGCTGAGGAATCTGCTTGGATAACAGCGCGACAAATTGAGGCAAGCCGTCGAGTATTTGTCCGCCACTTGCATCGCGGCGGTAAGCTATGGATACGAGTTTTCCCTGACAAATCTGTGACAAAGAAACCTGCGGAGACAAGAATGGGCGGTGGGAAAGGCGCTCCGGATCACTGGGTAGCCGTAGTCAAAAGGGGCAGAATCTTGTTTGAATTGGCTGACGTAAAGGAGGATGTGGCTTCTGAGGCAGCTCGTCTTGCCTCTCATAAGCTTCCCATAGCTACTAGTTTTGTCAGGAAGGAGAGGCAGAGAATTGAAAGCTAGCGAAATTCGCGCCCTTAACAATGGAGAGTTATTGACGAAGCTCGACGAAGCTCGTGAGGAGCTATTTAACCTCCGTTTTCGCTTGGCCACTAGACAGTTGGGGAATCATCGAGAGATTCCTCGAGTGAAGAGAAGGATTGCCAGAATAGAGACTATTTTAAGAGAAAGGGAACTTGGCACAGTAAGATGAGTGATCTCGAGAAACGAAAGGTTAGGAAAGGCATAGTGGTGAGCAACAAGATGGCCAAAACCGTCGTGGTAGCTGTAGAGACCAGGAAAGTCCATCCACTTTATAAGAAGGCTATCAGGCTCACGAAGAAATATAAGGCTCACGATGAAAATAATGCCTGCAAAATTGGTGACAAAGTAAAGATTGTCGAAACGCGCCCTTTGTCGAAAGAGAAGAGATGGCGGGTAGCAGAGATAATGTCTCCTAAGGAAATAGTTGAAACCAAACCGAAGTGAGAGAAATGATTCAGGCTTATACCAGACTGAAGATAGCAGATAATACCGGAGCTAAGCAGATTATGTGTATCAATGTCCCTGTCGGGGCAAGGAAGTATGCTCATATAGGTGACATTATTGTAGCCACGGTGAAGCGAGCCATACCTCATGGAATGGTGAAAAAGGGTGAAGTGGTACATGCTGTGGTGGTGCGTGTGACTAATCCCTATCGCCGGTCCGATGGCTCCTACATTAGATTTGATGAAGACGCCGCAGTCATTCTTGGTGACAAGAATAATCCTAAGGGCAGCCGTATTTTTGGTCCTGTAGCCCGGGAACTCAGAGACAAGAACTTTGCCAAGATAATATCCTTGGCTCCCGAGGTGTTGTGAAATGAAAATAAGAAAAGATGATACGGTTGTCATAATTGCTGGTAAAGACAGAGGGAAAAAAGGGAAGGTTCGTCGCGCTCTCCCCAACGAAGATAGAGTGATAGTGGAAGGACTTAATATGATTAAGCGCCACTCTCGAGCTCGCAGAGCTACCCGCCAAGCTGGCATAATTGAGCTTGAAGCTCCAATTCGTGTATCCGACGTAATGTTGATATGCAACAAATGTGGCAAACCCGCGCGGGTTAATTTCCGCTTCTTGGACGATGGCAAGAAAGTGCGAATTTGCAATTCATGTCGAGAGGTGATTGACTAAGGGAGTCAGTTATGAAATCTCGCTTGGAGGAAAAATATTTGACTGAAGTAGCTCCTCAGCTTAAAGCCAGACTGGGCTATGACAATGTGATGCAGTTGCCCGAATTGAAAAAGATTGTGCTCAGTATCGGTTTAGGCGAAGCAATACAGGAACCCAAGGCTCTTGAGGCAGCAGAGAAGGACCTAGCTACAATCTCAGGGCAACATCCGGTGACGACACGGGCGAAAAAGTCTATCTCCGCTTTCAAACTACGGGCAGGTGTGCCTATCGGGATGATGGTGACTTTGCGAGGTAAGCGGATGTACGATTTTTTTGACAAACTGGTTAATGTTGTTCTACCTAGGTTTCGCGATTTCCGGGGAGTGTCACGGGATTCGTTTGACGGTCGGGGAAGCTACAGCCTGGGCATAAAGGAGCAGATAGTTTTTCCTGAGATTGACTACGATAAGGTGGACAAGATTCGCGGCTTGGAAGTAACCATTGTTACTACGGCAAAGAACGATGATGAGGCTAGAACCCTGTTGGAATTGATGGGCATGCCTTTCAGGAGAATCTAATATGGCGAAGTTATCTAAGATTATCAAATCAAAGCGCCCGCCCAAATATAAAGTGCAGCAACATAATCGTTGTCAGTTATGTGGCAGGCCGCGTGCCTATATGCGTAAATTCGGATTGTGTCGTATTTGTTTCCGGGAACTTGCTCTAACCGGTGTAATCCCTGGGGTAAGAAAGTCAAGCTGGTAAAGAAAGATGACAATTATCGACCCCATTGCTGATATGTTGACCAGGATACGCAATGCTATCATGGCAAATCACGGGAGTGTGCTTGTGCCCTCCTCCAAGGTGAAGCTTGCTATCGTCAAAATACTCAAAGAGGAGGGTTTTATTGACCGTTACGAGGTGCTTAAAGGGAAACCGCAGCCGATGATAAAAATCCACCTCAAGTACACAGATGAACAGCCCGCAATCTTGGGCTTGGAAAGAGTTAGCAAATCGGGCCTGAGGGTCTATGCGGAAGGACATGAAATTCCCCGCGTCTATGGGGGCTTGGGTGTTGCAATTATATCCACATCAAAAGGCATCATGACTGGCCAGGAAGCATGGAAACGGCGTCTTGGTGGTGAGGTTATGTGCTATGTATGGTAGATTAACTCAGGAGTTGTAGATTATGTCTCGTGTTGGCTTGCTTCCCATTGCTATCCCTCGGGATACCGAGGTGAAGGTCAATGGAAGCGAAGTTGTGGCAAAAGGAAGCAAAGGTGAACTCAGTCGCCGATTTCACCCTGCTATTTCTATTGCCTTGAAGGACGGCTGCTTGATCGTGACGCGGCCTAGCGATAGCAGAGTACATCGTTCTTTACATGGGCTCACTCGCAGCCTTTTGGCAAACATGGTTACGGGTGTGAGCAAAGGTTTTGAAAAGAGCCTGGAGATAAATGGCGTAGGCTATAGAGCGCAGAAAACTGGCGACAAGCTGTTGCTGCAAGTGGGATATGCCAACACTGTGGAGTTTTCTACTCCTCCTGGTATTAGTATCAGTGTTGAAGGGGCAAATCGCATTCACGTCACCGGTATTGATAAACAGCTGGTTGGAGAAACTGCTGCCAAAATTCGGGCGATACGCCCTCCTGACTCATATAAAGGAAAAGGCATCAAATACGAGGGCGAGAGACTACGTCTTAAACCTGGCAAATCTGGCAAGATAGGCAAGAAGTAGCGGCTATCATGAGCACGAGAGATTCAAAGGCAATCGTAAGAATACGACACAGGCGTGTCAGGCAAAAAGTGACGGGAACGATATCACGCCCTAGGTTATGTGTCTTTCGCAGCTTGAATCATATTCATGCTCAGCTTATCGATGATTCTATGGGCCAGACTTTGGTCTCAATGAGCACTCTCGATTCTCAGGTGAGAGGCAAGACTGATGGAATAGGAAAAAGCAAAAAAGCCGAAATAGTGGGAACTTTAATTGCGGAGAGAGCATTAGATAAGGGAATCAAGAAGGTAGTCTTTGATCGCGGTGGCTACAAATATCATGGCAGAATTAAGACTCTAGCTGAGGCTGCCAGGAAAGCTGGATTGGAATTTTGAGGATTAGCTTATGAAGGCAGTTACCAAATTAAGAGAGAAGAAGGGCAGAATCGACAGCGGAGAATTGACTCTCGAAGAGAAGCTGTTGGGCATCGACCGTGTGACTAAGGTAGTCAAAGGTGGTAGACATCTTCGTTTCAGAGCTTTGGTTGTAGTTGGCGATGGCCTGGGGCATGTCGGATTCGGGTTAGCTAAAGCAGCAGCGATTCCGGAAGCAGTCCGCAAAGCGGGTGCTATGGCAAAGAAGAGGCTGATTGAGGTACCTATAAAAGACGGGACGATCCCTCATGAAATTCTAGCCAAGTTCGGCGCGTCCAAGATCTTGTTGAAGCCGGCGGCGCCGGGCACGGGTTTGATTGTCGGCAGTACTGCCCGAGCGGTACTTGAATTGGCGGGCGTAAGAGACGTTCTCGGCAAATCATTAGGCGGACGAAGCAAGATCAACGTAGCCAAGGCAACGATGGTTGCCTTAAGCAACTTGAGGAAGAGTGAGGAAGCGGCAAATCAGCCGGCGCTCACAGATGTGACTGCTGGGGAAGCTCAGAAAGAAAAGGTAGATGAAACAGAATGAACTGAAGCCTTCCACAGGTGCTAAGCACAAGAGGAAGTTCGTAGGTCGGGGAAATGGCAGCGGGCATGGCACATATTCGGGCCGGGGCTGCAAAGGGCAAAAGGCTCGCTCGGGAGGTGGTGTGCGTCTTGGCTTTGAAGGCGGTCAGTTGGCTTTGATAAAACGCCTGCCGCGGAAGAGGGGATTCACGAACCTCTTCAAAACCGAATATAATATTGTCAATGTGGGGCAGTTGGCTATTTTCTCCCCAGGAAGTGAAGTGACCCCCAAAGAACTGCTCCGCGCCGGATTGATTAATACGACGGACCATCCCACCAAGATTCTTGGCACTGGCGACATCAAGCATCCATTGCTGGTTAGTGCTGACAAATTCTCTTCATCGGCAGAGAACAAAATTGTGGCCGCTGGAGGGAGCATAAAACAGGCTTAGAATGGAGCGGAAAACAACCCGACCGCGACTTGTCCAGGCAATGATCGATATATGGGCATTGCCTGATTTGCGGCGAAAAATTCTCTTTACTATCGGCATCCTTGTCGTTTTCCGTTTTATGACTCACGTTCCCTTGCCCGGCGTGGACATCGCAAAGTTGCAGGAATACTTCGGGACAAGTCCTCTCTTTGGCATGCTTGACCTTTTTACTGGTGGTGCTATGGAGAACTTCAGTGTGGCCGCCCTGGGCGTTTATCCGTACATCACTGCGTCCATAATTATGCAATTGCTGGTCCCGGTGATCCCCAGACTTCAGGCTATATCTCAGGAGGGAGAGCTTGGTCAACAGAAAATCAATCGCATTACTCACATAGCAACTATACCGCTGGCTGCCCTACAAGGCTATGCCATAATTGCTTTACTACGTTCCCAGGGAGTCACTCAAGAGATTGTACCGCTGACCATGGTCAGCATACTAATAACAATGATCGCCAGCACAATGTTCCTCGTGTGGCTGGGTGAATTGATTACTGAGCGCGGAGTTGGCAACGGGATATCGATAATAATCTTTGCTGGCATCGTGACTGACATTCCTAGGATAGTGGGTACTGGCATTATTGCCGCTGTTGGCGGAAATCCTGGGGGGTTGATCGCCTACGTTATTCTGTCCTTGGCTATGATAGTGCTTATAGTCATATTTGTTGAAGCTCATCGCCGTATTCCTGTGCAGTATGCTCGGAGCACTTTTCGCAGCGGTCGTATGTACCGCCAGTCGGGTTCCACCTATATCCCCCTGCGAGTCAACACTGCGGGAATGATACCCCTCATTTTTGCCATTGCCTTGATGCAGCTTCCTGGTACGATAGCTACATATTTCATGAACCCAACCGGCCAGGACCCGAATTTCTGGAATACAATTTATAACATGTTTCAATCTGGTGCCGTACCCTACCAGCTCCTGTATTTTGCTTTAGTGGTTGGCTTCACTTTATTCTACACTATGGTCATATTTGAACAAATGAACCTGCCTCAGACTCTGCAGCGGCAAGGCGGGTTCATCCCTGGAGTTCGACCCGGGAAGGCAACGGTCGACTATTTGAATAGGATCATAAGGCGTATTACCTTTGGGGGCGCCTTTTTCTTAGCTATAGTGGCAATTCTGCCCTTTATTGCCCAGAAAACTACTGGTGTCAATTTGGTGATTCAGAGCACCGCCATGCTCATAGCTGTCGGTGTGGCTCTAGATACGATGAAACAACTGGAGGCCCAGCTAACCATGCGCCGCTACGAAGGTTTCCTGAAATAATGTACATCATCATGCTAGGCGCTCCGGGGGCAGGGAAGGGAACTCAGGCAGACATTCTCTCTCAGGAGATGAATTTACCTCATATAGCCTCCGGGGATTTGTTTCGGCAGGCGTTGGAGAAAAGGACGGATGTTGGTCTCTTGGCGAAGAGTCATATGGATAAAGGAGAACTGGTTCCTGATGAGATAACCATAAAAATGATTCTGGAGAGAATTGACCAGCCTGACTGTGCCTCTGGCTGCCTTTTCGACGGCTTTCCCCGGACTTTGCAACAAGCTAAAGCCCTGGACAAAGCTCTTAAGGAGCAGGGAAGAACCATAGACAAAGCAATATACATTGAAGTGCCTGATGAGGAGCTAGTGAAACGCCTGAGCGGAAGATGGCTTTGCCGGACTTGTCAGACGCCGTACCATATAACGAATTCGCCACCCAAGACGCCGGGTAAATGCGATAGATGCGGTGGTGAATTGTATCAACGTTCTGACGACAGAGAGGAGACAGTGAAGGAACGACTTAATGTTTTCCTTGCTCAAACTGTCCCCATACTTGATTATTACGAAAAACAAGGTAAACTAATTAGGGTCAATGGTAACCTGGAAATGCAGGGGGTAGCTAGACAAATAATCTCTGCGCTCACAGCATCCATGTCACACTGAGCGAAGCGGAGGGTCTCCGAGATTCTCTGGTCGCTATGCTCCGTTAGAATGACATCGGAGATGGGCAGGGATAAAATAGATGGTGATTATAAAATCCGACGAGGAAATAGCTATTATGAGGAAGTGTGGTAAAATCCTTGCTGCTATTTTAGATAGACTGAGAGCGGAAGTAAGACCGGGGATTAAGACTGCCCAGTTGGACATAATCATGGCTGAAGAATCGAAGAAGAGGGGAGTTATACCTTCTTTTAAGAACTATCGCGGCTTTCCTGCGAATTTATGTGTTTCCGTAAACGATGAAATAGTCCACGGCATTCCTGGTGAACGGATAGTACAGGAAGGAGACATCGTTTCTTTAGATGTAGGAGCAAGGCTCAACGGATTTCATACCGATGCTGCCATAACCGTTGGCGCGGGGCGGATAAGTAAGGAGGCCGAAGACCTTATCGCGGTCACAGAAGGTAGTTTAGAGTCGGGCATCGCTCAAGCGATAAGCGGAGCATGGGTGGGAGATATCTCATCTGCCATTCAACGTTATGTTGAATCAAAAAGATTTTCCGTGGTTAGAGAGTATACCGGACATGGAGTAGGTCGGGACTTGCACGAGGAGCCCCAGATACCTAATTTTGTATTTGGCAAAGGTTCCTTGCTTCGTAAAGGTATGACCCTGGCTATTGAGCCTATGGTTAATGCTGGAGATTGGCACACTAAACTAGCGGCTAATCAATGGACGGTGCTTACGGCCGATGGAAGCCTGTCAGCACACTTTGAACATACCATTGCCATAGCTGGCAACGAAGCTGAGATACTTGTTTAGACAATACGTAAGAAATGGCTAAAAGAGAGAGAATAGAGGTCGAAGGCAAGGTGATTACAGTCTTACCTAACACAATGTTTCGTGTGGAATTGGCCAATGGACATCATGTATTGGCTCATATCTCGGGCAAAATGAGAAAGCACTACATTAAGATTTTGCCTGGGGATAGAGTTCTGGTGGAACTTTCCCCTTATGATTTAAGCCGCGGTAGGGTTACCTATCGACTCAAATAGTTTGACAGGTTAACTAAGAAAGTTTATTATAACAGTTTGTTTGTATGGTGATTCTATAATGAAAGTAAGAGCTTCAGTCAAGCCGATATGCCGAAAATGCAAGGTCATCAGGCGGGAGGGTGTGGTTAGGGTTATTTGTGAGAATCCAAAGCATAAGCAGAGGCAGGGGTAATAGGCAATGGCACGTATTGCTGGCATAGACCTTCCCAAAGAGAAGCCAATCTGGGTAGCTTTGCAGAGCATTTATGGCATCGGTTCAACATCAAGCAGGCGCATTATGGCTGTCACGGGTATTGCTCCAGGCCTTAGGGTCAAAGAGCTGAGCGAAGAACAAGTTGGTCAG
>Ga0224495_10002255_pt1 | contig 12689 bp, 14 predicted proteins | sample SF_Jul11_sed_USG_FD_168128 | JGI IMG/M metagenome (GOLD analysis project Ga0224495, IMG submission 168128) | Sediment microbial communities from San Francisco Bay, California, United States - SF_Jul11_sed_USGS_4_1 | ecosystem: Environmental > Aquatic > Marine > Sediment | place: USA: California... | reverse complement strand
CAACAAGGCCGTAACGATCGCCGTCGTCGATGACGGCGGGCATCTGGTGTTTCTGCAAAGGCTGGATGATGCGCCATTGCTCAGCATGGAGATCGCCATCGGCAAGGCGCGTACCTCGGCGATTGCGCGCAGGCCCTCGAAGTTCTATATGGACAGAATCAACAACAACGAAACGGCGGTATTATCCCTGCCCGGCAATCTGACCTGCATGGAAGGCGGTGAGCCCATCATAATCGACGGCGAATGTATAGGTGCGGTCGGAGTATCCGGTGTCACTGCCGGCGAAGATGCTGCTATAGCACGTGCCGGCATCAGCTCGCTGACGAACCTGTTGTGAAACCGTCCAACGAGTATGATCGTGTTTTCCGGCACGATTGGCCAATACGCTTGTGAAAGGCTGAGCTGTGTCCGATATATCGAAGTTTCATCAAGTCAGCGAAAAGCTGGAAGACCTGCACGTCTCCCTGCCGCTGGAGGCTTTAAAGGCAGCGCTGCCGTATCTGGCGGCGTTGCTGATCGTTGCCATCGCCGGATATTGGCTGATCGACCCCGCACCGCCGAAGAAGATCGTCGTTTCCATCAGCAAACAGGACGGTAATTATCTGGCCTATGCAAGTCTGTATGGCGTGCTTCTGCAACAGGATGGCGTGACGCTTGAGATAAGGGAGTCCGAGGGGCCGGCGCAAAGTCTGGCAGCGCTGCGCAACAAGGATGCCGGCGTGGACATGGCTTTCATGCCGGGCGGCGTGGCGCGACTGGAGTCCACCGTAGGGTTGGTCTCGCTGGGCAGCCTGTATTACGAGCCTCTATGGATATTCCAGGGCGCGAAATCCAAGGCCGAGACCCTGTCCGGACTGAAAGGCAAGCGCATCGCGGTGGGGCGGGTCGGCAGCGGCAGCCGCATCCTGTCGAGCATGCTGCTGGATGCAGCAGGTGTAACGGCAAAGAACAGCAAGCTGCTGGAGATCGGCGATGAAGAAGCAGCGGATGCCTTGCGGCGCGGCGCGGTGGATGTGATCTTCCTGTCCGGTGTGCCCACTACCCCGCTGATACAAAAGGTGGCGGCAACGCCGGGTGTAAAGCTGGCTGATTTGTCCGAGGCCGAGGCGCTCTCGCGGCAGTTCAATTTCCTGCATCATCTGCTGTTGCCCAAGGGCGCGCTCAGTCTGGAAAACGATATCCCGCCACGGGATGTGAACATGCTGGCTCCCGCCGTCACGCTGGTGGCGCGCCAGTCCATGCATCAGGCCCTGGTGTATCTGGTGCTAAAGGTGATCACGCGCGTGCACAGCGGAGCGGGCATGTTGCAGCAGGCCGGCGAATTTCCTTCCGGAAAGGACTCGGATTTCGAGATCAGCAGCCAGGCCAGCCATTTCTACGAATCGGGCCCGCCGTTCCTCGATCGTTACCTGCCGTTCTGGGCTGCAACTTTCGTCAATCGCGTGCTGATCATCCTGCTGCCTCTGGCAGCGCTAGCGATACCCCTGAGCCGCATCGCACCGGCCGTCTACACATGGCTGATCAAGTCGCGCATCTACAAGCTGTATGGCGAGCTGCGTTTTCTGGAGTTGCGATTGCGCGACGCCCGGCAGGAAGAAATGCAGATATTGCGCAAGGAACTCGATGCCATCGACAGCAAGGTCAACAATATGCGGTTGCCGGTTTCGTTCTCAAGTCACCTGTACGAATTGCGCAGTCATATCGGGCTGGTACGCGCCAGACTCAGGACATAACAGACGCAGCACCGAGACAGCAGGAATTTATTGCTATCGTGGCGGAGGTGGTGGTGGATAAGGTGCAGTCCTGTAGCCGGTATTTGGCGGTGGCGGGGGGATCTGGTACTGATAACGATAGCCGGGAACTTGGTTGCCTTTGGCATACATGCACTGCATGTATGCGTTGTCATAACGCCACTGGGCGTCTCTAGATGAATATTCCGCCTGGTTCGCCCCGGCTGCCGACCCGGCAACAAGCCCCATGCCGGCACCAACTGACGCGCCTTCGTGCCCCCCCATCAATGCACCTGCCGCTGCACCGATAGCGGTTCCGGTCACCGCAGATGCGGCAAAAGCGTTTGCGCTTGTCGAACCCGGGGGCAATCCTATCGATTGCTCGGCAAATTGGCGGCACTGTTGATCTTCTGCTGCAAAGATCTCAAACGGCTTGCCGGGAGCAGGCATCACCGACACGCTAGGGCCGGTCGGGCGGATCGTTGCGCAACCGGCAAAAATGAATATCGCTGAACCGAGCGCGACCGTGCGATAAAAGGTGGAATTCATGAACTGTCTGCTGTAAATCATTGTGCCGGTGCGTCACCGGTATCGCCCGGTTCTGTAGCGGGAGGAGTGGCCAATACTGCTTTCCATCCACCCGGGCATGAAGACACATAGGGATAATATGCATCCGCCTCCGAACAGAAATACCAGTACTGATTCGGTACGGGTGCAACGTCGGGTTGAGGCTGTATATATACCGGTTGCGGTTGGACGACAGGCTGGGGTTGAGTCAGGCCGTATACGATAGCGCCGCCGATCAGTGTCGGAACGATCCAGCCTTCCCAACCCCAGCCACCATGATGCTCGCTGCCGTGGCCTCGCCTATGTCCATGGCCATCATCGGCATAAACCGGAGAGATCGTCAGGATAGCAAGAAATACAAAAAGTGATTTGTTCATGACTTGACTCCTAGTTTTCTGAAAACGATAAATGCTGGAGAGAATAAGACAGCAAGATATATCGTTCTTGAATCAATAACATTTTGTCTTGCAACAACTTGCGCAATGCAAGCGCCAAAAAGGCAGCCGGAGTCCATCAATGCCTGGATCCTGGCATGGTAGACAAGCCAAGTAAAAATGAGTTCTTCAGAATTGCCTTAATATTGCTGCCAGGTATCACCGAGCTAATCTGCCATACAATGTGTATCCTTTCAGGCATGTGCCTTCACGATATATACGGGTTATCTCCAGAGAATTGATGAAGTCAATACGAAACTGGCAACAATTATTGCTCCGCTGTTTGTTTGCGCCATTGCTGCAGGAATGAATATCATGAAACGACTTTTTACAAGTGCACAGTTATCCCTCCGCAACATTGGTTCCTGCGTACTCATGTTCGGATTTTCTGCTTGCCTTGTTGCAGGCTGCGCGACACTGCGCCCGGACTTCGAGGCGCCATCGGTGAGCGTAACCTCGTTCAGGCCGCAGTCCTCCCAAAGCTTCACGCCAAGATTCGAGATCGGCATGCGCGTCGTGAATCCCAATCCCAGCAGGCTGAGCCTGCGCGGCATGAGCTACAAAATCTTCCTGAATGATTACCAGGTCGTGGAAGGCGCGGCCAACGAGCTGCCTGTCGTCCCGGCATACGGTGAGGCTCAGTTCAGTGTAATCGCGAAGGTCAGTCTTATGGAGGGAATGCGATTCGTGCAGGACATGCTCAAGAATGCAAATGGCCAGGTCTCTTACCGGCTCCAAGCCAAGCTTGATGTCGGTGCAATGATCCCATCGATTCGGATCGAAAAAACCGGGAGTTATTCCCCATAGCAGTTGCAACCGTGCAACTTCCACTCAGTTTGGGTCGCTGCAAGATTCGGCTGCAAAACCGCTACAAAGAAATTTCGACAGGATCGCCATCAAAAACCGGCCACTAAACCTGATCTTCAAAAATGCGCGGGCTACGTTCGCGCTGCGCCTGTTCGGTTTCGCCAGAATTCCGATGATGCTGTACGTCAGGCCCTCGGTCAGGGAGATCTCGTCCGAGCGTGTGGTGGTGAGGATACCCTTGCGGCGTAGGACCAGAAACCATGTCGGATCGATGTACTTCGGCGCGCTCGGTGTCGGTGCCGACTGTGCTGTCGGGGCGCTGGCCATGCATCTGATAAAACAGCAACCCGAGGACATAGCCATGATTTTCAGAAACTTCAGCGCGGAATTCCACAAACGCGCCGAAGGCGACGTGGATTTTTGCTGCAGCCAGGGGAACGAGATTGCGAAACTGATCCAACAGGTTTCCGTATCGGGTGAGAGAGACGAAATGCTGGTCGACGTCATCGCGACCGTCCCGGAACAGGGCGACGAACCGGTGGCAACTTTCCGTTTGACGCTTTCCATGAAGAAACTGGCATAGCCACAGAAAGGAAAATGCGTATTGCCGATATGCGCTTAAGGATGCCTTAAGATTTGAGTGTTTGAATTGCAACCGTGAGCAGGTTGGTCGGTTTGGCTGGTCGGCGTGTATACGGGAAATTATGGATACTGCTCTTGTTTATTGTATGGGTGATGGATCCCGTATCGCCCTGAAACTCTAAAAGGAGTATAGACATGAAACTGCGCAACTTTGCACTGGTCTTGAGCGCTGCTACCTTGTTGCCAATCTTCGCTTACGCCGGCAACGACATGCCGGCCCCTGTGACGAAAAACGAACCGCTGGAAGTGATCAATGCCGCAACACATTCTTTGCGTGATCAGGTTCTTGCCAGTTTTGTGCGTGACCTCTACCGCGAGCCGGTTGCATATATAACCTTGCCAGTCGCCAGGGATGCAGACCCGTTGAATGCGGTGAATGCCGTTTTGCGCTGCGAAAATTCCGCCGCGATCAATGCCGGCATCGCAGGCGACCTTCGTTATTGCTAGCCAGATCAACCCTCAACCTTCTTGACTCCTCCCAAGTTGTTGAGAGTTGGCCCCTGAGCCTTGACCGGTCCAGGGGTTTTTTACTTTTCAGCATCAAGCCACCTCAATAACCCGATGCCAGTCCGCTGTTGCGGCGCGGATCGATCGCACCGTAATAGCGGTTGTTGCCTACCGGGTCTCCGTCAAGCCTGGGCGCACCCACAAGGATTGCAGCGACCTGGTTGGCCGGCGGCGGATCGCCGAATTTTTGTCCCCAGCCTTCCAGTATCATGCGCGTGTCGGGGCTGAGCGCGTAGGGCTCCACACTTGTTATGTCCGGTAGCCACTGCTGGTGGAAGCGCGGAGCATCCACTGCCTCCTGCACGTCCATGCCGTAGTCGATCACATTGAGTATCGTGAGCAGCACCGTGGTGATGATGCGGCTGCCGCCCGGCGTGCCGAGTACCATCACCGGTTTCCCTTCCCTGGTGACGATGGTCGGACTCATCGAGCTGAGCGGTCGCTTGCCCGGCTCGATTTTGTTTGCCTCGCCCTGCACCAGCCCATAGAGATTCGCCAAGCCGGTCTTGATGGTGAAGTCATCCATCTCGTTGTTCAGCAGCACGCCGGTCTTTGCGGCAGTGACCTTGGCGCCGAACCAGTCGTTCAATGTGTATGTCACCGACACCGCATTGCCCCACTTGTCGATGATCGAGTAATGCGTGGTATTGCTGCCTTCGTGGGGTGCAATGCCGGGCTTTATTTCCCTGGAAACGCCGGCCTTTTTCGCAAATATCGTGGCGCGGATCTGCTCGGCGTAGCCCTTGTCGAGCAGATGTTCCAGCGGGTTGTCCACGAAGTCCGGGTCGCCCAGATAACTGTTGCGATCGACAAACGCGTGGCGCATCGTTTCAATCAGGTACTGCACGGACTGCGCCGAGCGAAAGCCCAGCTCTTTCATCGGGTAGCCCTCGAGGACATTCAGCATCTCACAGATCGTCACGCCGCCCGAGCTTGGCGGCGGTGCCGACACGATTCCGTATCCGCGATAGGTGCACTCGATGGGTGCAAGTTCGCGTGTCCGGTAGCGGTCGAAGTCCGCCTGCATCAGGATTCCCCCGCCCGCCCAACTGCTCGCGACGATCGCCGCACCGACCGGCCCCTTGTAGAAACCATCGGCTCCCTTCGACCTGATCCGCCTCAGCGTATTTGCGAGATCTTTCTGCACCAGCTTCTGGCCGACCTTGAACGGCTCGCCCTTGTTCAAGAATATCGCAGCCGATGCCTGATCCCTCTTGAACGCATCGGTCGCAGTCATCAGCATGTCGATGTCGCCCTGTTCGAGCACGAAGCCCTCCTGCGCGTACTTGATCGCCGCGGCGAGCAGCTTGGCGCGATTCAACGTGCCATATTTATCGAGCGCCGTCTCAAGGCCAGACACAGTGCCCGGAACTCCAACCGCGAGGTGTCCGTAGGTGCTCAAGCCCGGCACCACGTTGCCTTCCCTGTCGAGATACATGCTTGCGGAAGCAGAAAGCGGCGCTTTCTCGCGGAAGTCGAGGAAAGTCTTGTGCCCGTTGGCCATCTGTATCGTCATGAACCCGCCGCCGCCGAGATTGCCCGCCGCCGGGTAGACCACGGCCAGTGTGTATCCGACTGCGACTGCCGCATCCACGGCATTGCCGCCGGACTTGAGAATGTCGACGCCGGTTTGGGTTGCCAAGTGTTGTGCCGTGACCACCATGCCGTTCTCGGCCGCCACTGGAGCCTGCGAAGCGGCGTGGGTGTTGATCTGGCAGAGTGCGAGTGCAGTAGCGAGAAAAAAATTTGCGAGCGGATGTAGCTTCATGGCAGATACTCTTTGTGTGGCCGTAGGTCAAATTCTTGCGTCCCGGCGGTGTGCATCAGTTCCATTTTCAGCCTTTCTCTCGTATCCGGTTGATCGCCGCCGCCACCTCATGAAGACGCGGCAGGGCAAGCTCCCCGGTTTTCCATGGGGACAGAATATCGAGTCCCTGTTCTTCCACTTCCTTGAATACCAGTGCCAGTCCTTCGCCAAGGCTTTTCATTTTATCAAAATTGTTTTTTGCATAAGCATGGATGATCAGGCCGATTGCACGGGTCTGGCCGATGTCGACCAGCTGTTCCACTTTGCTCAGGTCGATCTCGTGCCTGCCATACAGTAGCGTATCAACACCCCGGGTCTCGATGAAGACATCCTTTTTACCCCGTGCCGGATTCAACCGCCCCGGATCCGGCCGTCTTTCCGATTTTTTGACCAAGGGCGGCAGCTTGCCTGGTTGTTCCCTGGCTTGTCCTGCAAGGGCATGCGCTCGGGGGGTGACATCCTGCGGTTGATAGGCATCCATCATGATGACCGTATCGCTCACCGCAAAATAATCCCCTGAACCTCCCATGACGATCACCGTGGATACGCCGAGGTTCCGATACATCTCCCTGACACGATGCAAAAACGGGGTGATCGGTTCCTTGTCCCTGACGACCAGTTGCTGCATGCGCTCATCGCGGATCATGAAATTCGTTGCCGACGTGTCTTCATCGATCAGCAACAAGGCGGCATCATCTTCCAGGGCTTCGATGATGTTCGCCGCCTGCGACGTGCTGCCGCTGGCATTCTCCGTGGAAAAACTTGTCGTATCCCTGCCGAAGGGAAGCCGGTCAATGAACGGGCTGATATCTATATTCGATACGGCCCGGTTATCCTCCGCGCGAATCTTGGCGGCGGAGGGGTCGGTTGCAACAAGTTCCCTACCGTCGCCTGGGACATGGTTGTAGACACCCCTTTCCAGCGCGTGCAGCAATGTCGACTTGCCGTGAAAGCCGCCGCCGACGATCAGGGTGATCCCGCGGGGTATTCCCATCCCGCGAACCTTGCCACGGTTCGGCAAAGTCAGGGTGCAGGAAAGTGACTTCGGCGCAACAAACGGGATCGCATTTTCCTCGAGGGGTCTATCGTCGATCCCGCTTCGTCTAGGCAATATCGAGTTGTCAGCCACAAATGCCGCAAGATTGTTATGACGGAGCAGGCTGCGCAGGAATTCCTGGTCCTCGGTAGACTCGACATGCTTTTGAAATTTCCCCTTGTCCAGATTCGCAAAAAAGAGACCGCCGGAGACGACCTGCGGAAGTTCACTGAAAAAAATCTCAATGGCATCCCGTGCAAGGATGGTTCGCCCTGCCGCAGGCAGGCCTATCGTCAATCTTGCCTCGATGCCGTCGCTGTCAATCAACACCGCGTTCCTTGCCAGTATCTGCTGGCCGCTCGTTTCGATGCGCACCTCGCCGCTTTTGCCGATGCCCCGATGTCCCTTTACGTGCGTCAGGATCGTCCCGGCAACGGCTCTTGCCAGAAAATCTTCCGCGGCGGTCTTTCTTGTCCTGCCGGACCATAAGTCCGCGGGCAGAGCAGCTTCCCGCGATGGAACATTGATGCTTATCCGCGAAGGCTGGGCAAAAGGATCTCCCTGGACATGGTCGATGGTGAGCCTGTAGCCGTCAAACTGATAGCTCCCCTTCAGGTCCTTGTAGGCCTTGTATCCGTGACCGTCGATTTTGCTTAACAGTGATCTTAGATGTTCCATCTTGTCAGTCACACTTGATAAACCCCCTGTCAGGAAAAGCTGCGGCCTTGCCAGCGTGTCACATCGGGACATTTGTCGCAGACTGTACTATCATTTGCGGGCAGCCAGACAAAATTGTTGGACCGGTTATGGCCAGTTCGCATTTTTTTAGTCCGCATTGCCCGATTTTTGCGGTGTTGACCGGCGTGCCTCTCTAACAATTGAAAATGTCCTGGAGAAATTTCATGAGCATCAATCTGAAAAACATCAAGTATGGCCTTGCTCTGGTAATGCTGGGCCTGCTGTTCGGTATCGGACTCGGCATAGTGTTCGGCGCCAACGAGGATCTCTTTAAAGACTATATTGCTCAGGGAATTGCCGCGCATCCCGCAGTTCATGACGCAAAAAGCCCGGACAAGATCTGGCGCTATGCACAGCGGGCGCATTTTCACGCCACCGGCATCGCAGCTTTTTCCATCGGCTTGCTGCTGCTCGTTGCAGCGTCCAGCCTGACGGAGAAATTCAAAAAGATCTCATCGGCATTGATCGGCCTCGGCAGCTTCTATCCGCTCGCATGGTATTCTATATTCCTGCTTGCTCCATCCATCGGCAGGGATGCGGCTCATGAACACCCGCTTACAGAGACGTTTATATTTATAGGTGTAGGAGGCCTGGTATTCGGCCTGGCGATCCTGCTGGCGAATCTTTTTCTCGGGTTATTCGGCGAGCCGGGAAAGACCTGACAACCTGCGGAAAGCGACGCAAGATACCGCGGCACTCTATCGAACTTTCCGAACAGCGGGGCAGCTCAATCTGTCCCGTTTCTATTGTGGCCGCAGATCAGGGCGGTCGTTATATCAATCCGCTGATCGGCTCGAAGGTGGCCGCAATATCCGCCACCACCACTGCCGCAACAGATATCCAGGCGATCCGGCGCAGCCAGGGCGCAACCCCGCTCAAGTCGACATACCCTGCCTGATTCCGCCGCTCATTTGGTTGAAACCTGTAGACGGTGCGCCGATCCTGTCCGCGTGGCCGGAATTCCGAGGCCGAGGTGATCCTGTAGGCCCAGAAAAAACTTCCCGCAGCAACCGCAATCATGATCGCACTGATTAATATACCCGGTGCATCCATATCTCCCCCGTTTCTTCAGAACACAAGTCGCTGGATTCATCCAATCGACATGTGGCCGGGCAGCACGTTTGCTGACAGGATGCATGTCCATGCATACATGCGTCTTGGAATAACGATAAGGTAGCAGTTCGGCCGGCGGGTAAAAGCCGGAATAAACCCGTGAAAACACGCTATTTTTGGAGAATGCCGGGGAAAGACGGGTTGATTTTCAGTCCGAATGCTTATGAAAATGGCAACTGGGAAATGCCATCCTGACTCAAGCGCACTTAATTCCGGGGAAACAATTGCAGCACATAGGATGTCGCAACGATCAGCAGCGTACCGATCACCCCGACCAACATGGTGTGCAAACCGAAACTACAGGCCGCACCTGCGAACCACAGTTTGCTGCCGCTTGCCCATGCGACAAAGACCAACCCTGTGATGGTCGCGGCCAGGGCCTGCCATGATTTGAGTTTTGGCATCAACACGGCAGAGAGGAATAACCCCAGCATGCCTCCGCCGAAGATCGCCGACATCTCCCACCAGACATCGAGCGCTGTCTTTGCGCTGATCATCGCCAGGCTGGACAGGGTGGCGAGCCCGCCTATCAAACCGGTTGCGGTACGTATCATGTTCAGTTGCGAGTGGTCTCCGGCATCTTTCTGGAGCACGCGTTTGTAAAAATCGATCGTGTACACGGTCGCCGCGCTGTTGAGCGATGAGCTCATCGTGCTCATGCCGGCAGCCAGCACACCGGCGATAACCAGGCCTGACATGCCTGCAGGCAGCTCGTGCACGATGAAATAGGGGAAGACCTGGTCTGCCTTGTCCGGCAAGGTTCCTGCCGGGACATTCAGGTAATAGACGAACAGCGCAGTTCCGATCATGAAGAATATCGCCGAGATCGGGATGTACAAGAGGCCGCCCAGCCACAGCGCCTTTTTCGCTTCAGCCTCGGTGGGTGCGGACAGGAAACGCTGCACGTAATTCTGGTCCACCGAAAAGTTCTTCAGGTTCTCGACGATGCCGAAGATAAAAATAACCCAGAAACCCTGCGTCACCAGATCGAAGTCCATAGTACCCAGGGCAAATTTATGCTCGCGGCTGGTGACCGAGCCTAGCTGTTCCAAGCCGCCCGGCATATTGACCAGCAGGACCAGCAGGCACACCAATCCGCCAAGGAACAAAACCACGGCCTGCACGACGTCTGTCCAGATCACAGCAGCGAAACCGCCCAGTAGCGTATATATGATCGTCAGGAAGCCCAGCACCAGTATCAATGCCTTGATATCGATGTCCATCAACGCAGCCAAGGCCAACGCGGTCAGGTAGAGCACCACGGCAAAGCGCCCGATCTGCAACAGGATATAGGCCGCGCCCATGTACATTCGCGCCCATAGAGCAAAACGTTGTTCCAGGTATTCGTAGGCGGTCGTCTGAACCTTGTTGCGGTAGAGCGGAACAAACCACTTCGATGCGATCAGGATGGCGAAGGGCAGCGTCAACGAAAAAACAAAGGGACGCCAGTCAGATGCGTAACTCTTGCCGGGGTTGGCCAGATAGCTGATGCTGCTCAAATAGGTCGCCATCAATGACAAGCCGATCGCCCAGCCGGGGATCATTTTTCCGGCAAGCGTAAAACCCTGCATATTGCCGCTGCGTTTTACAAACCATGCGCCAAAGGCGGTCGTGCCGAAAAGGTAGATCACGATGATCAGATAATCGATGGATGATATGCCGTTACTCATGCAAGAGTTTCCCTGAAAAATTTAGCCTATGCTGCAGAATAGAAGTCGCTGGCCCTGCTTCGAGATTTCGTGTGATCTGGCAAGGATAAGGGAGTATACCCAGACAAACAATGCAAAGGCGACCAACCTTGCTGCCCTGGTTTGGGTAGGCTGGCAAACAGCCGGGGTCAGGGCGGATCTTCAAATCAGGATGGATGTATCATGGAGGCAGAAACAATTCGAACCGGGAGCAACTTTCGATGAAACTTCCGCTGCGCATCTTTATCGTCATGGGAAGTGTAATCCTGATAATCGCGCCGCTGAGCATCCTGCTCACGCTGCTGTTGCTGCCGTTTTGGTCATGGCTGGAGTCAACCGCCGGTATCGAGTCCATCGGCCATTCCGGTCCTGCCTCATGGTGTTACGCGGCGATATTCCTGATCATGGTCATTGGTGCATTGTTGCCGTTGCTGGCCCTGCTGCGAAGGGTACAGGACATAAAAATACTGCCGGAGCGATCAAACCACCTTGATACTCAGTTCGACCGCAGCCCGCAAAGTGTTGGCCGAGATGCATCCGCGCTCTGCGATCGTGACCAGCTTGTCCAGTTCTTCCGGAGGATCGCACTCGGCGGACACCGTCATCCGGATCGCGCTGAATCGCGACGGCGCATCGGCCATGTCGCCTTCGATCTCCGCGCGCGCGTTCTTCAACACGATGTTCCGCGCCTTCGCGGCTGCCAGCAGGTTACTCATGAAGCAACCGCCTAGTCCGTTCAGCATCGCCTCGCCGCCCATCATGCCCGCATTTGTGCCACCCTTGGCCTCGGGCCTGTCCATCACCAGTTCATGTCCGCGTGCATTTCCCCTGGAGGCGCTGTTGCTGACCTGTTCCACCTTCACTGTTGCTGTAGCCATGCTGTTTCTCCCTGACTCGTGATTTCAGATTGCCGGTATGGACTGAAACTATACTCCACTATGCATCCATCATGCCGTTCTGCACACACCGGCAATTGCGAGAAGGTTTTCATATTGAAATTCCGGAGAGCGGGTGCTGCGACGAGGAAAAATTGGCGAGGGGATCGGGTTTCAGGATGCGGGTATTGCAATGGAGAAAAGCGGCTCTCGCTTGCCCCATTCATGGTTACTGTTGACATATAACGCCCAGCGTAATACTCTGAACGTCATGATCAAGTCGTTTGTCTGCAAGGATACCCAAACGCTGTTTGAGGGGAGTAATCCGCGACGCTCTCGTGCGCCACCGGGCAATCGCCTGGAAGCTTTGCGGGGTGACCGCAAAGGGCAATGGAGCGTACGGGTGAACGATCAATGGTGTATATGTTTCAAGTTCAGGAATGGCGACGTATTCGATGTCAAAATCGTCGATTATCACTAAGGAGGTCAACATGGTTAAAAATAAAATGCGCCCCGTACATCCGGGAGAGATTTTGCGCGAAGAATACCTCGTGCCTATGGGCATGAGCGTCCATGCATTGTCGCAAGCATTACGCGTACCTGCCACGCGGCTGCACGAGATCGTAAAGGAGCGCCGTTCGATCACGCCCGACACCGCACTGCGCCTGGCACGCTACTTCGGTACTGATGCCCAGTCGTGGCTGAACATGCAAATGAGCTACGATTTGAAAATCGCCGAAGCGGA
>Ga0224495_10002254_pt1 | contig 12690 bp, 9 predicted proteins | sample SF_Jul11_sed_USG_FD_168128 | JGI IMG/M metagenome (GOLD analysis project Ga0224495, IMG submission 168128) | Sediment microbial communities from San Francisco Bay, California, United States - SF_Jul11_sed_USGS_4_1 | ecosystem: Environmental > Aquatic > Marine > Sediment | place: USA: California... | reverse complement strand
CAAGAAGCCGTTTCGCGGCAATTGGCCCATTGGGGCGATGTTCGAGAAGCGGACAACAAAGCCGGACGTCGAGCGGTGCGGCCGATGGAGCGCGATCTGGAAACGGTGTTGGTGGACCTCGCCGACGAATTTCCATTGCTGGCGTCGCTGGTCGAGCGGCGAGCCGGCGGACAGAAGCGGTTGCCCATCGGACAAACCAAATCGGCGGACGACGGGCATGCGGTCCTGGCGATGTCCGTCATGACCGGCGCGGAGGCTCTGGAGGAGGCGGTGACTCCTCCGGAAGGGCCACAGGAACCAGCTGGAGTTCAGCCGCCGGATGAAGCGGCGCAACAGGAGCCGCGGTCTCAGCCGGATTCTTCGCCCGGCGTCGCTGTCGTGCCAGGAGGCAAAGGGCGTTCACGGCCCGGCCGGTACGGACTCACTATCCGGTTCGAATCGCACGAGGGAGATCCGGACCTAGGCCATCTCGTTGAATCCACCGTCGTGATCAACGATAGCCATCCAGCGTACCGCCGCGCCGTGGCTTCCCGCTCGGAGGGCTACCATATCGCGCTGGCAGTCGCCTTTGCCTTGGCTCGTCTGGCGGTCCCGCCCGCGGAGGAACACCAGTTCGTGACCTCATTTCTGATTCACTGGGGCGAGGCGCTGGATGGGTCGCGCCGCAGGTCGCGCAAGCGGTCGTAACGACGCTGTTCACTCCCCGAATACCGTCAAGCCGGGGTACCACCTGAAAGTGCCGCCTGTTCAGCCTGTTCCGCGTGAGCAGCGGCAGGCGCTTGACGAGGGCCGTTGTGGCAATCAGGGCATTGCCTTTTTCAAGCGACGGATGACGGCGGCGCAGCTCGGGTAGGCGCGAACATGATCTCAAGCACATCGGAGTGGAAATTCCGCGTGATCAGCTGGCCGTCATCGTCCGGCAAGCTGCCGCTCCGTGTTCAGCCAGCGGGCCGATTCAACAAATTGTGGACCGCTTCCAGCAATGTCGAGACGGTGAAGGGTTTTTGCAGAAAGCTGCGCTGCTGTTCTAAGCCACCCTCTGCCGTCATGGAATCCTCCGCATACCCGGACATGAACAGCACCTTGAGGTCCGGCTGCAATGCCGTCATCCGCTCCGCCAATTTGCTCCCCCGCATTTTCGGCATCACGATGTCCGTCAGCAAGAGGTGGATCGGCTTCTGGGAGCGGCTGTATTGCTTGAGCGCGTCCTCTCCATCGGATGCGGCGAGCACCTCGTAGCCGTTCCGAGTGAGAATGTCTTGCGCCACCGTACGGAGAGACGGCTCATCTTCAACGAGCAAAATTGTTTCCGTGCCGGATCGGGTACCGCGCAACGGAGCGGCAGGTTGCGCTACGGCAGGCTCGATGCTGTCGACACGCGGCAGGTAGATGCGGAATGTCGCGCCCTGGCCGAACCGGCTCTCCACATCGATGACGCCGCCACTCTGCATCACGGTGCCATACACCATAGGCAGGCCGAGGCCGGTGCCCTTGCCCGGTTCTTTGGTGGTAAAGAAGGGCTCGAAGATGCGCGCCTGGATCTCAGGCGTCATGCCGGCGCCGGTATCCTGAACGTTCAAGACGACATAGGCACCCGGCGCGAGTGGCCCGGATGTTGTCATCCGCTCCTCCGTGCTTTCGATATTGGCCGTGTCGATCATGAGCCGTCCACCTTGCGGCATGGCGTCCCTGGCGTTGATGGAGAGATTGAGGAGGACCTGCTGCATCTGGTCTGGATCGGCTTGCACGAGGCCCAGCGACGGTGTGAGCGCCGTTGCCAACTCGATCTCTTCGCCGAGTGTCCGGGCGAGAATTTTCTCGAACTCGGTCACGGTCTTGTTCAGATCAATGACCCGTGGACGCAATACTTGCCGCCGTCCGAAGGACAGCAGTTGTTGCGTCAGCGCTGCCGCCCGTTCGCCGGATTGCATGATCACTGTGCCGAGCGCACGTGCCGGATGGTCCGGACCCAGCTCGCCCAATAAGGCATCGCCATAGCCGAGGATGACCGTCAGAAGATTATTGAACTCATGCGCGATGCCTGCGGTGAGCTGCCCGACCACTTCAAGTTTCTGCGCCTGCAGTAATTGGCCTTCGACCGCTTGCCGCTCATTGACCTCCTTTTGCAGGGAGTCGTAGGCGGCTCTCAGTTCGACGGTTCGGTCCTGGACACGCTGTTCGAGTTCCACGTTCAGGCGACGGACTCGTTCATCCGCCTCCTTGCGCTCGCTGATATCCAGGAGGCTGGTTTGCCAATGGGCAATGGGCCCCGTCTCCTTCTGAATCGCAATGCTATCGAGATGTATCCATCGTGGCTGCCCCGCCTTTTTCCGGAGCTGTATCTCACAACTGTGAATTGTGTCGGCCCTCAAGACCTCCTGCCAATGCCGGTGAAATGTGTCTGCGTCATTTTCAATAAGAAATTGCGCCAGCGATTGCCCGATCAGGTTTTCCCGCGGCATCCCCAGTAACGTCCCAGCCTTCAGATTGGCCTCGACAATCAGTCCCGCTGCATCCAGCGTGAGATGGCCGGCGGGAGATAAATTGTAGAGATCCATATAGCGGTCACGGGACTCTTCAAGCGCGGCTTGGGTCCGGCGCAGTTCTTCGTTCTGCATGCCCAGCTCGATCTGGTGCACTTGCAGCTCATACACGAGCTGTTGCACATCTTTGGCCGGCATGGCCGCCACGTCGCGTTCCGTGATCCGAAGTCGCGCCTCCGCCACCTGACGGAGTGTCGTGGGGTTCATGCAATGATCTGGCTTCTTCGTCATCACATTGTCTTTTTCTGTCAGAGAGACGATTGACAAACAAGATGATGACGCTACGAACGGCGGGATCTCTGTGATCACTGACAGAGGCACAATGCCTTGTAGCGTGCAGACCCTTTTAAAATAGACCTGAAACGCTGAAACTACAAGCAAGTTTGAGTTCTAACTCCAAGTGCAACACTGCCGGCCCGGATGGGCTAAGGTGTTGCCGTGAACACGACCTGCTATACGCATGTGAGTCCTGAAGAGCGAGCCACCCTGAGCCTGGGCCTTGCCCAGGGCCATTCGCTCCGGATGATGGCCCGGGTATTAGGCTGCGCCCCTAGCACCCTCAGCCGGGAATGCGCCCGCAACACGACGCGGGGCCATCCCTATTGCGTCCGCACGGCGCAGACTCAGGCGGTCGCCCGAGCTTGTCAGCCACGGCGACCCCGCAAAATCCTGTATCCCTGGCTGTGGCAGTATGTCCAGCCCCCACCTCAAAGACGGCTGTTCGCCGGAACAGATTGCCGGGCGCCTCCGCCGCGCGTATCCTGACGACAGGGCCAAACAGCTTTCGACCGAGACCATCTATGCGGCGCTGTATGTGCTGCCCCGTGGTTCCTTGCACAGCGAACTGCTGGCCGCGTTGCGGCAGGCACGCAAGGCGCGTCGCCCTCTGGCGCGATGGACCGATCGCCGGGGTCAGCTCCCCAATATGACGCCGCTCGCCGAGCGTTCCGCCGAGGTGGCCACCCGTACGGTGCCTGGCCACTGGGAAGGCGATCTGATCAAGGGGGCTCGCAATGGCTCGGCCGTCGGAACCCTGGTCGAGCGGATCACACGTCTGGTCATTCTGGCCAGGATGGACGGGACGGATGCGCGGAGTGCGCGACAAGGCTTCACCAAGAAACTCCGACATGTGCCCGCGCCCCTGCGCAAAACCTTGACCTATGATCGAGGGAAAGAGATGGCTGAGCATGAGCGCCTGGCCGCGCGGCTCGCAATCCGGGTGTTCTGTGCCGATCCGTATAGCCCCTGGCAGCGCGGCACCAACGAAAACACCAATGGCCTGCTGCGCCAGTACCTGCCTAAGGGCACGGACTTGTCGGGCTACACGTAGCGCGAGTTGAACGCCATCGAGCATCGGTTGAACACGCGCCCGAGGAAATGTCTCGACTTTGCGACGCCCCTGGAAGTCTATGCGCAATTGCGCCATCATTCACCCGGTGCACTTGGAGCTTGAAATCGCCGACTGCAAAGTCGTTCCCGGTGCTGTTGCGCAAGAGGATGAAGATCTTGCGGAGTGTTTGAGAGTCATCTTGTTCAGGGAGCGGCCACGCCGGTTTCGTCAGACTGCGCGAGTAGCTGTGCAACGGCTCCCACATTCGGTTCGCAGACTGCACCACATCCACCACCTCTGCGGCGATGGCGCTGCGCGGCATGCCTTGGTATTTGGCCGACTGCGGATCCTGTGCGATCGTCAAGCCAAACTCGGCCTTGATCGCTCGCAATCCCAGAGTGCCATCTGTGCCGGTTCCGGAAAGAATGATGCCGGCGGCTCGTTGCTTCTGATCGGTCGCCAGTGAATGGAAGAAATAATCGATGGGCCGCGGCACCTGTTCCTGCGAGGGCGGTTCCATGATATGCAGAGTGCCGTGCAGGATGGCCAGATTGGCGCCGCCCGGCGCCATGTAGACGCGATTAGGCTGCACCGGCATCGCCGTGCATTTGCTGAGCAGGCCGGGCAACAGACTCACATGGCCCGCGTGTTGGTGCGACACCACGACAAAGGCCATTCTACTGTCTGAAGGCATATGGCGGAAGAGTTCTTTCATGGCTTCCAACCCGCCGGCGGAAGCGCCGATCCCGACGGTCAGAAACCCGGTTGGTTCGACGGGCAGCGTTGCCGTTGGAGCCGGCTGCGCAGGAGGCATCTGCGTATTTACAGGACGCCGCCTGGCGCGCTTCCGGTTTGCGTCGCGCTTGGCCGAAGTAGTTCTTCGCGCAGTCCTTCGAGGCGCAGCCACAGAATCTTCTCCTTAGGATGCGAGTGACAGCGGCACAGAAAAGGCTCCACGCGCAGCTGGAAGGTCAACCAGGAGTCTGAGTCTAGACGTTCTTGCGGCGTCAGACAGGCAGCCATATGCCACGGCATTGTCGAGACAAGCCGGGCGGATGCTATAATCCCGCGCCTATGGCGAACAAGGACTGAGGGCCGAGGACTGAGTAAAGGATAAGCAGGGGAAGCGATGGGCCAATCGATCGTCATCAAAGGCGCGCGCGAGCACAATCTCAAGAACATCGACGTGGAGATTCCGCGCGACAAGTTGGTCGTCATCACCGGCTTGAGCGGGTCCGGCAAGTCATCGTTGGCATTCGATACGATCTATGCCGAAGGCCAGCGGCGCTACGTCGAGTCGCTCTCCGCCTACGCCCGTCAGTTCCTGGAGCAGATGGGGAAGCCGGACGTTGACTCGATCGAAGGCCTGTCTCCTGCCATCTCTATCGAGCAGAAAAGCACCAGCCACAACCCCCGTTCCACCGTCGGCACCGTCACGGAGATCTACGATTATCTGCGGCTGTTGTTCGCGCGGGTGGGACGGCCCTACTGTTTTCAATGCGGCGAAGAAATTGCCGCCCAAACGGTTCAGCAAATGGTGGACGCGATCGCCGGTTTGCCGGAAGGGGCCAAGTTTCAGATCCTGGCGCCGATTGTCCGCGGGCGTAAAGGGGAATATCGCAAAGAGTTGCTGGAGATGCGCAAGGCCGGCTATGTGCGGGCGCGGGTGAACGGCGCGATCGTCGATCTCGGCGAGGACATCGCCCTCGATAAGCAGAAAAAACACACGATTGAGATCATTGTCGATCGGCTCGTCATGAAGGCGGGTGAGGCCCTGATGCGGCGCATGGCCGATTCGGTCGAGACAGCCGCCAAGCTAGCCGGCGGGCTGGTCGGCGTGCTGACGGATGACGGCAAGACCCGTCTCTATAGCGACAAGCTTGCCTGCATCAAGTGCGGGGTGAGTTATCCCGAAGTCGAACCGCGCATTTTCTCCTTCAATAGTCCGCATGGCGCCTGCCCGGCCTGCGATGGGATTGGCTATGCCATGATGCAGAATGGCGCGGAGGAGAAAGACTTTACGTTGCTGGAACCTTGCGAGGTCTGCCGGGGCGCCAGACTCAAGCCGGAAAGTCTGGCGATCAAGCTGGAGAAGAAATCCATCGCCGAAGTGACGAGCCTGTCGATCAGGGCGGCGGCTGAGTTTTTTGTTTCGCTGACGTTTTCGGATCGGGAACTCGTCATTGCCCATCGCATTCTCAAAGAGATCCGCGAGCGGCTGGGATTTCTCGTGAATGTCGGCCTGGATTACCTGACGCTCGATCGCGCCGCTGCCACACTGTCCGGCGGCGAAGGGCAACGGATCCGTTTAGCGACGCAGATCGGCTCCGGCCTTGTCGGCGTCCTCTACATTCTCGATGAACCCTCGATCGGCCTACACCAACGCGACAATCGCCGGTTACTCCAGACGCTGCTGCGCTTGCGCGATCTCGGCAATACCGTGGTGGTGGTCGAACACGACGCTGAAACGATGATGGCTGCGGATTACCTGCTCGACATGGGGCCCGGCGCCGGCACGCAAGGCGGCCATGTCATTGCCCAGGGGACGCCGCATGAGGTGATGGGCAATCCCGATTCCTTGACCGGCCAATATTTGCGCGGGGTTCAGACTGTGTTGGTCCCGCAACGGCAGCGAAAGCCCAAAGGGTATCTGTCTGTCATCGGCGGTCAGAAACATAATCTCAAGAATGTGACGGCGAGAATTCCCTTAGGCCTGATGACCTGCGTCACCGGCGTCTCAGGGTCCGGCAAGAGCACATTGGTGCTGGAGGTGCTCTTCCATTCGCTCTCGCAACTCCTTTATCACAAGAAGCCAAAGATCGACGGCTGTAAGGAACTGCGCGGGGTCGATGCGCTGGATAAGGTCATCGATATCGATCAATCGCCGATCGGCCGCACGCCGCGTTCCAATCCCGCCACCTACACGGGACTGTTCGGCTATATCCGCGACCTCTATTCGAACCTGCCCGAGTCGCGTGTGCGTGGGTATAAGCCGGGGCGCTACAGTTTCAACGTCAAAGGCGGGCGCTGTGAAGCCTGCCAGGGTGACGGGCTCATCAAGATCGAGATGCATTTTCTGCCCGATGTCTATGTGACTTGCGAAGTCTGCAAGGGCCAGCGGTACAACCGGGAGACGATGGAGATTTTACATAAGGGCAAGAGCATCGCCGAGGTGCTGAACATGACGGTGGACGATGCATTGGAGTTTTTCGAGCACATCCCGCTCATCAAGACCAAGCTCCAAACGCTGCACGACGTTGGATTGCACTATGTAAAGCTGGGGCAATCCGCCACGACTCTGTCAGGCGGCGAGGCGCAGCGGGTGAAGCTTTCACGCGAACTCTCGAAACGGGCGACGGGACGCACGATGTACATCCTGGATGAACCGACAACCGGGCTGCACTTTGCCGATGTGCAGCGATTGCTGGATGTGCTGGATCGCCTCGTCGAAGCCGGCAACACCGTGCTTGTGATCGAGCACAATCTCGACGTGATTAAGAACGCCGACTGGATCATCGACCTCGGCCCCGAAGGCGGCGACCGCGGCGGCGAGATTGTGGTGGAAGGACCTCCCAAAGAGATCGCCAAGTCGAAGCGGTCATACACGGGGCAGGTGCTGAGAGAAGCGGGGGTATAGAGCGGGCCGGCTGGTCATCCTTCGTGCTCGCGCACCGCGCACACAGGTTTGATCAGATGGTGATCGTAACGGGCGGTGCTCGTTGCATGCGCGCAGTGAAGGACGACTCAGCCGTCCCACTCTGCGGAGGAAGAAATGAGAAAAGTAGGGAGGCGGAAGGGCGAGCATTCCGGGTTCGCCATAATGCGATGAAGTTCTATGCGATCCGGTTCCTTCGCCATTGGCTGTGCGCCTTACCGGACGAACTGACAGGACGGCGCCCAGCACCGTTACTGCTTCTGGATGGCAGCTAACGCTACTGTGAACCCTCCATGCTTATCCCTTCCGCTCGACCGGGGAAAATGGAGAAGGGAAGCGGGAGTGTTAAGGGCGGATCTTTCAAAGGTCGCTATGATGCGATGGGTCACGACGGCAACCGAACCGGTACTCTTCGCCGCATTCGACTCTAAAACGCGATAAGAATCGCATGTCGTCGCACTGCGGCACCATAAGGCTGTCATCTGCCCGCGCCCGCTATGGCGAACTCCGAAAGCTCCATCCCTTCCGCCCCCGCGAAGAAGGAAAGGGTATGAGCGGCTGACGGCGCGGATGGCTCTCAGCCGCTTCTGATATCGAGCGTGGTAGTTGTTGCCATATGCTGTCAGCCATCAGCGAAATGCTCTTTTCCGAAGAGGAGGCTCATGCACACCATTCTGTTGCTGACCATCTCCAACATCTTCATGACCTTTGCCTGGTACGGGCATTTGAAATACAAAGACTCGCCTTTGTGGATGGCGATTGTGGCCAGTTGGGGGATCGCCTTCTTCGAGTATTGCCTGCAGGTCCCGGCGAATCGGATCGGACACTATGAGTTTACGGCGGCCCAGTTGAAAACCATTCAAGAGGTGATTACGCTTGTCGTGTTTTGTGTCTTTTCGGTTCTGTATCTCAAAGAACCGCTCAAGTGGAATTATCTGGCCGGCTTTGGCCTCATGATCGGAGCCGTGTTCCTCATTTTTAAGGAATGGTAAAAGATGCCGCCTAAGAAAAAAGAGACAGGGAAGTCGAAGGAGCCTGTTGCTGCTGAAAGTTCGGCGGAAGATTTCGAAAAGCTCGGCGTGTTCTACCTAGGCCGCCCGTATGACTTGGCGGCGAAACAGGCCAAGCCGGGGTGGTTGCTCTATGATTCAAAAGATCTGGTGACCCACGCGGTCTGTGTCGGGATGACGGGGAGCGGCAAAACCGGTCTCTGTCTCGCTCTACTTGAAGAAGCGGCAATCGACAATATTCCCGCCATCATCATCGATCCCAAGGGTGATCTCGGCAACTTAATGCTGACGTTTCCGAGTCTGAATGGCGAAGACTTTCAGCCCTGGATCAACGAAGACGAGGCGCGCAAGAAGGGGCTGGCTCCTGCCGATTATGCCAAGGCGCAGGCCGAACTGTGGGCAAAAGGTCTGGCTGGTTGGCAACAAGATGGTGCCCGCATTCAGCGGCTGCGGGATGCTGCGGATGTGGCGATTTACACGCCGGGCAGCAATGCCGGGTTGCCGGTGTCCATACTGAAGTCGTTCGCAGCTCCGGCTGCCGATGTCCTGGAAGATGCGGAGTTGCTGCGCGAGAGGATCAGCACGACCGTCACGAGTCTGCTCGGCTTACTCGGGATTGAGGCCGATCCGATCCGGAGCCGCGAGCACATTCTCTTGTCCACGATTCTGGAGCAGACCTGGAGGAAAGAAGCAGATCTTGATTTGGCGGCATTGATCCAAGCGATCCAATCGCCGCCGGTCTCGAAAGTCGGCGTGATGGATGTGGAGTCGTTCTTCCCCTCGAAAGACCGCTTCGCGCTGGCGATGAAACTGAACAACCTGCTCGCCGCGCCTGGTTTCCAGACATGGCTGGAAGGAGAAGCGCTGGACATCCAGTCGCTCCTCTATACGCCGACAGGAAAGCCACGGCACGCGATCTTTTCCATTGCCCATTTGAACGATGCCGAGCGCATGTTCTTCGTGACTCTCTTACTCAGTCAGATGGTCGGGTGGATGAGGGCGCAATCGGGCACGACCAGTTTGCGCGCGCTGCTCTACATGGACGAGATCTTCGGCTACTTTCCGCCCGTGGCCAATCCGCCCTCGAAGCTGCCGCTCCTGACACTCCTCAAACAGGCTCGCGCGTTTGGCTTGGGTGTCGTGCTTGCCACGCAAAATCCAGTGGATCTCGACTACAAGGGGCTGGCCAACACCGGTACATGGTTCATTGGAAGGCTCCAAACGGAGCGGGATAAGGCGCGGGTGCTGGAAGGATTGGAGGGGGCGTCGGTCGGCGCTGGGCAGAAGTTCGACAGGGCTCGGATGGAGCAAACGCTGGCTGGACTCGGCAACAGGATTTTTCTGATGAACAACGTGCATGAAGACGAGCCGGTCGTGTTTGAAACACGCTGGTGCCTGTCCTATTTGCGAGGGCCGCTTACAAGAACGCAGATCAAGACGCTGATGGAACCCCGCAGGACTGAGCAGCGAGGACTGAGGACTGAGACTTCTCACTCAGCACTCAGTCCTCAGCACCCAGCATTGAAATCACGTCCCATGCTGCCGCCGGATGTGCCGCAGCAGTTTGTGCCGGTGCGAGGTTCCAAACCGGACGGCAGTGATCTGGTCTATGCTCCGATGTTGTTAGGCTCGTCGCAGATCCGTTTCTTTGACTCGAAGAGCGGGATCGACAGCATCCAGGATGTGGCGGTGATGGCAACTATTACTGACAGTCCCATAGCGGTCGACTGGGATCGGGCGACAATGGTGGATTTGGCGATGGCTGATCTTGAACAGAATCCAGAAGAGGGAGCGCAATTTCTCGTGCTGCCAGCGAGTGCCGGTAAGGCCAAGAGTTACGCCGATTGGAATAAGGATTTCGTCAGTTGGCTGTTCAGGACGCAAAAGGTCGAGTTATTCAGGAGTCCCAGTATCAAGGAGCCGTCCAAGCCAGGGGAGTCGGAGCGGGACTTTCGTGTGCGGTTGCAGCAGGCCGGGCGCGAAGCGCGCGATAAGCAATCAGACGGTCTGCGCCACAAATACGCGCCCAAGATCGCCGCGCTACAAGAGCGGGTCCGACGGGCGGAACAGCAGAAGGAAAAGCAGGAGGCCGAATCGCGATCGAGTCAGGTGCAGGCCGCCATTTCTGTCGGCGCGTCCATCCTTGGGGCCTTTCTCGGCCGTAAAACGATCAGCGCAGCGAACATTGGACGCGCAACCACGGCTATCCGCGGGGCAGGACGAGTCATGAAAGAATCTCAGGACGTGGGGCGGGCAGAAGATAATGTCGAGGCGGTGCAGCGGCAGCTTGCCGATCTCGAAGCGCAGTTCAAGTCCGAAAGCGAGGCGCTGGCCGCCGTTTGCGATCCATTGATAGAAAAGCTGGAGACCATCTCCATCAGACCCACCAAAGCCAACATCGCCGTGAAACTCGTGGCCCTCGCCTGGACGCCGCATTGGCGGGACGGCAAGGGTCAGCTCACGCAGGCGTGGCAGTAATCCGCGTCGCTCGTCGTTCGTGAAGCGTCGTTCGCGAGATACGAGATACGTTTCACGAGAGACGCCGCATCAGTGCTTCTTGTCCTTTTGCATGATCTTGTCAGTCCAGGCCAGCAGAATGGCGGAGGCGAGGAAGGTCATGTGGATGAAGATCTTCCACTTGATGTGTTCGGGGTTTTCATTCGCCACGTCCACGAAGGCTTTGAGCAGGTGGATGCTGGAGATGCCGATCAGCGAGGCCGCGAGTTTGATCTTGATCGTGCCGGGATCGACATGGGTGAGCCAGTCGGGTCGGTCCGGGTGCTGCTCCAAGTCCAGTGTGCTGACGAATGTGGCATAGCCGCCAATGATGACCATGGTCAGCAGATTTGCGACCATCGTGACATCGATCAACCCCAAGACTCCCAGCATGAAGACGGTCTCATCCATCTTATTGATGTGAAGCACCATTTCCCAGAGCTCGACCAAAAACTTGTAGGCATAGAGCAGCTCCGCCACAATAAGCCCGCCGTACAGCGGGGCTTGAATCCACCGGCTGGCGAACACCACGACTTCAAACGCATGCTCGATGACATTGCTGGGTGGATGCGACCTTTTGGGAGCGGGCGCGGATGACGACGGATGCTCGGCCATGATTCCTCCTGAACACGAAAGAAACAGACGGCAGTGCGGCATGCGTGCCGCTGTCGGGGCGTATCCTAAATGCTGGTTGCAAGGCTGTCAATTTGAGGCGCGAGTTGCTATGCGGCCTGCGCCGTGGCGGAGGAATCTGGCGCTTGAACTGCAGGTGATGATTTGACCGGAGGCGCCAGCGTCTTCACCAGGGCGACGGCCCTGACCCCGGCTCGCTTGATCTGTTCAGCGCAGGTCCGTGCCGGCTCATCGGCCGGCAATCGAGTCAGGAGGATGGCGGCGAATCCATTGACGGAGGTCAGGGCGTTGTCCGGCGCAAGACTCGGACGGCGTCGAGCCCTTTGTAATCAGATACTGCCAGGCTGATGAGTATCAAGGGAACCCGATGCGCGCCGAGGTAGGCCATGCCGTCGCGCAGAGAACAGGCCATTGCCAGGTCGAGTGTCTCGCGAAAGAGACTAAACGACAGATCCTGAAGCGTAAGCGAAAGGGTGCGATCAGACTCGATCAGCAGAACCGAAGTCGGCTTTGACGGCTCCAATGATGGTAACGGCATGGTCGTGCCGGTTGCTCCGCTTTCGAACGGGATGATCGACATTCCTTGTTCGGCCACGTGCGGAGAATCTTGAGTCTGTTCCGCAGGCCGATTCAGTGTGCTGTAGGCAGGGCGTCACGATATTCAACAGGCAGTACTGAGAAGGTTTAGGTTGAGGCGTGTTCGTTCAGATGCTTGGAGTTTCCAGTCTTGGGTTGAGATCGGCAGAGTCAATATTCGTCGATTCGACAGTCAACACCAGAAACGTCCTCCGTAGAACGCGATCGCGCGGGATACCGTCATGAATCATGCGGGCTGATTAGCCCTGCGCCGCTACCGGAACGGCATTCGCGTATGAACCAGGCCACGGCTTCTGTGCGGCGGTTCACGTTGAGCTTGGTGTAAACGTTGGCGAGATAGTTCTTGATGGTTTTGTCGCTCAGCTGAAGGTGAACGGCGATTTCTTTATTGGTCTTGCCTTGAGCCAGCAGCGGCATGATCAGACC